>Ga0307375_10006920_pt1 | contig 10409 bp, 15 predicted proteins | sample TR1MG_FD_202531 | JGI IMG/M metagenome (GOLD analysis project Ga0307375, IMG submission 202531) | Soil microbial communities from Risofladan, Vaasa, Finland - TR-1 | ecosystem: Environmental > Terrestrial > Soil > Coastal area > Acid sulfate soil | place: Finland: Risofladan, Vaasa | collected...
TCAAGACGATGTATCTCCCGCCGTCCGGGAAGACCTTCATCGAGGACATGAAGGAAGCCTTCGCCGGCGAGGTCGTGCCGAAAGAGGTCGAGGCTGCTGAAACACCAGGAACGGACACCGTCCAATGAAAAGACGCCTGCTGAACCCCGAAAACGGCTCCCCGGTGGGGACGGTCGACCTGGAGCACGAGCGCGATCGCGACGATCGCCAGACTGACCGGAAGCGTCCCGAGGCGATGGACTTCCACGTCGGCGGCAGGGTTCGCATGTGCCGCGCCCTGGTCGGCGTGTCGGCTGCCCGACTTGGCGATGCCGTCGGCTGCAACCGGCAGCAGATCGACAAGTACGAGACGGGCCGGACGCGCATCCCGGTCGGGCGCCTCTACGCGATCGCCGTCTTCCTGCACACGCCTCCGCAGTGGTTTTTCGAGGATTACGTCGCCGGCTTGGTGCCAAGCGCCGGCGCCGCGTCCCCTGTGAACGACCTGATCCGCCAGCCCGGCGTGCTGGAGACGGCGACCGATTACGCCCGGCTGCTGCCAGACCAGAAGCGGGCCATCAGGGAGGTCATCCGGTGCATGACCGCGGCGAACCGGGCCGAGGCGGAAGCGGCGGGGGTAGCGGCATGAGCGCCCCCGGCGATACGACCGAAGCTGTGATCATGGGTGTTGACCTGGCCTGTTTTGGCTCCCACCAGACGGTCATTGCTGTTCGGCGAGGGGGAGGGGGAGTGATGATCGCTTGGTATTGGCTGATCTCGGCGTTCTGTTTCGGTGGTTTCTTCGGGATCGTGCTCATGGTGCATTTGGGAAATAGGTAGTCGGCAAACCTAGTCCCGCATCGTCCCCATCGCCTCGGCGAGCCGAACCCTAATTCCAAACGCACGAAAGCCGCCGAGGATTACTCCCCGGCGGCCCGTCTGCCTCTCAGTAGCGCGCTACGCCACTTCGGGTTCGCTGAACCCCCGCGCCTCGGCCAACCGCGCCTCATCCACCGCCGTCAGCGCCGCCGGCATCAGGCTGCGGAAATAGACTCCGTGGGCCTCGTCCGTCCTCGCCGCAAGCCACCTCCATGTGCCGATCCACACCCGAACGGTGCCATAGGTGACAAGGCTGACATATCCGGCATCTCCCAGGTTTGTGTAGTCCCACGTCAGCAGCGAGTGCCGTCCCACCAACGCGCCAGGGTCTGAACCGCTGGCATCCAGCACCTTTCCTGCTGCGACACACTCCATGTCCCGCTCGTAGAGCCGGATGCCCAAGTCCGCCGCGGCAAACTCGGCCATCGTGTGCGCGATAGCGTACCGGTTGCACGCCACCGTTCCGATGAATGGGAACAGCCGCTGCTGTTGCCCCACGTCGATGCCCTGGTGGGAGGCCCGCTCAAGCGCGCTCAGCAGCACTACGCCGTCGCTGGCGGCCAGTGATGCCGGCGTGTCGGCGATGCCTGCCACGGCGGCGTAAAAGGCCGGGATACTGGCATCCTCGACCACCGGATCGAATCCGTTGAGCGCCCCGGCGGCAATGATCAGGTTCCCGATGGCCGCAGCGGTGCAATCGGGCCATGCGTCATTCCCGAACATCCGGGGCCTGAAGTCCACCTTGCTGCGGTCGAGCACCGGAGGCGGCGGAACCTGGCCGAAGCGCGCGGCCATCAGCTTCGGCGCCTGAGCGAGCGCCAGGATACTCTGCGGCCGGCGGCCGAAGCGGTAGTGGGAGAAGTCAGTCATGCGCCGTTCCCTTCGTTCGTCGGAGGCGGCGGGGACCCCGGCTGCTAAATCGCCTTTGCGACGCGAAAGAGCGCCAGAACGCCCGCCACCGCAGGGTGAGCCACGCCCATATCACGGGGTCGGCACGGCCAGCAGCGCCCGAGCCTGCGCCGGGCTGTAGTGCATCCCCACCGGCAGCACGGTCAAGATTGCGCGGGCCTGAGCCGGCGAGAACTTCGGCGCCACACCACTGGCCCCGGAAACGCCAAGCCACGCGAGCAGCACCGGCACCATCGACAGCGCGGCATTCGCAACCGGCACCAGCGCCGAACCGCCCGGCACGAATGCCAGCGCAATCGGCACCAGCACCTTCACGCCGCTGACGATTGCCTGCACGGTCGTTGTCGCCCCGGCGGTCCCGGCCGCCACCTTCGCGGCGCCGTCGTTGATCTGGGCCAACGCGGCGTTCAGCGCGTTCATCTGCGCCGCTGGCACGCCGGGGATTTGCGCCACGGCAGCGGCAAGGGCCTGCGCGCCAGCGGCTACCAGTTGCACGTCGCCGGAGAGCGTCGCGGCGGCCTGCCCTGGGGTGCCAAGGCTTTGCAACCACGCGCAGCCGCCGAGGGCGATGGGGGCGGCCGAGAGGGCGAGTAGGGCGCGTCTGTTCATGGTCATTGTCCTTTCAGGGTTACAGCCGGCCGGTCAGCAGCAGCACGATCAGCACCAGCAGCACGACACCGCCGATTCCACCACCCCACACCGCGCCGCCGTGGTAGTAGCCGAATCCGCCGCCGCCGAGCATCAGCACGAGCAGGATTATGAGGATGAGACTCATGGCTTTTGGCCTATGGTTGAAACGGGGATGCCGGCGGCAGCGTCAGCCTTCAGGGTAGCCGCGGACGGAGATGCGGCGGGAACCGAGCCAGTTGCCATCTGCGGGGTGCCGACAGCACCGCCGCCTCCGACGATGCCGGTCGCGGCCGGGCTACTGAGCGGCGTGGCGTGCAGTTTGTTCAGCGCGCACCATTGCAGGACGGCGTAGACGAAGCGGTAGAACCCCGTGTTGGTGAAGCCGGCCGCCGTTGGGCCGGGCGCCACGACGGCGAGTGCGGCGGCAATCGTAATGGCTAGGGTGATGTAAGGGATTGCCGGCCCCACGCCGGGGATGCTTTGCAGGAACGTCATCGGGTCCATCGGTTATCCTCCTGCCGCGCTCGGCGGCTTGTTGTCGGCCAGATTCAGCGCCAAATCCTCGCAGCGACGCAGTCGATGCCGCCAGCCATCGAGGAACCCGGCGAACCGATCCTGTTGCGCGAGGTGGATGTAGCGGGCATCGGCGGCGGCAACGTAGCGGTCGATCAGCGCGCCGGGCGGCACATCTGCCAACCCATCCATAGCGGCCAGCGTTTTCGGGCCGAGATCGCCGTCCACCGCAAGGCGAGCAGAGAACAGCGTGTTCATCGTGCTTTGCAGGTTCGCTACCCCGCCGCCGTTGAAGCAGCCGTCCATATACAGCATGTTCGGCCCGCTCGGCAGCAGATCAACGTGGAACTTGTCCCAATACTGCGATCCGGCGATCTGTCCGATGACGGCGCGGGTGCATTGGGCAGTAAAATACGAGAACGGCATACCGAGGGTCGGAACGCCTTTCCACTTGCAAAACTCGTTATACTGCACGCCGCGCCACGTCGGGTTGTCGGCCCCAGTGTCCCACGACAAGCCGCCTTCCTCGCCGCCGGGCTTCGTCTCGTCGTCACCGATGGCGAAGGATAACCATGCGTTGAAGTCGGTCATCGCTCAATCCTTCTGGGCATCAGCGCGGCGATGCGGAGGGCGTCTGCGTCTCGCTCATTTCACCCTCTCATAAGTCACCACGCGCCGCAGTTTCAGCGCCCGCAGGATCGAAGCCCCCGGCCCGCGCCTGCCGCTCAGCACGTCGTTGACGTAGGCAGGAGAGACCTTGTGACCCATGGCCCACACGTTCTGTCCGCCGGCCTTTCGGCATTCCTCGCGGAGATAGTCCTGCACGTCGGCTGTGTTCATGGTGCCATGATACGCTAATCAGCGCACCGGACGCAATCCTACTCGCGCCGCCCCATCGCGCACTTGCAGCACGGCACCGCGGCAATCTCCACCGCCAGCGCCGCCACGGAACAGTGCCATGTGCACGTTCCGACTGATGCGGGTGCCGGTGAGGTCGTCCTCGGAAAACTCCCGGTCCTGGCCTGGCGTCGTTGACATCTCGTATATCTACCCTCCGTCAGCCATTCCCGTCGTCGCTCGCCGGCTTGGCCGAAGTGACGGGCCTCCCCAGCGCCGTTGGCTGCGGCCGAGGCGGCAACCGTTCCTCGATCACCGTCTTGAGCCGGGTCAACTCGTTCTTCATCGCCGCAGTGGTGCTGACCAACACCGCCACGTCGCCGCGTATCGCAGCCACGTCGGCGTTCTCTTTCGTCTCGTCGCGGCCAACACGGTCGATCGCATCCCGCACGACTTGATCCTGCGAATCGTTGCGGGCGATGTCTCGCGCCAGGTTTCCTTCGATCTGCGCAGTGTGGACGGCCACGACGGCGCCCAGCCCATCCACGCGGTTGAACACCCATGCGGTTGCCAGCAGGCAGATGCCGCCGATGAAGGACACGACGATATTCCTCCACGCCCACGGCAGCGCGAGACGGGATCGACTAGGGGCAGCCTCGGGGTTGGTCATCATCGTTCCTTCCGTTCACCACACCGCCGCCAGCGCATCGAGCCGCGAGGGGGCCGGGACGGCGGAGGTCAGCATCACTGCTCCCGATACCAAGCCGCCGCCGTGGCGTCCCACCGTATCCGCAGCCCGGTATATGCCGCGAGCGCGCTGCCGTTGGTCCAGCCGTTCACCGCCGGGGCGAACGTCAATGCCGTGATGGCGCCGGCGTAGTTGACGAACTGGATGGGCTGTCCGTCGACCAGCGCGGTCGGCAGCGTCACCGTCGAAGCGCTCACCGTGCCGGTCTGGATGAAGCGCACCAGCGAGGTGTTCGCCGGCACTATGTAGCTGCCGCCCAGTGACTGCCGCACGCCGCTGGCATCCACGAGCGCGCCCTGCGACAGCACGGGCAGGCCGCCGGGGCCGGCGGTTCCGAGCTTCGTGCCGGCGCTGGTGAGCACGATTTGCGCGCCCCCGCCGGACAGCGTGAGGCTGCTGTTCAGGGTGGCGGCGCCGGTCGCCGTGTAGCCGGGGTTCACATTGGAGGTCTGGAACGTCACCGTGGGCGCTGAGGTATAGCCGGAGCCACCCACCACGGCCACGCCGCCATTGGCGGCCGTTGAGATGGCCCAGCCCACGCTGTTGACGGTCAGGCCGGAGGCGGACCCCGTCGTCAGGTCGGTGAGACTCAGCATCGACGGGATTTGCCCGACCGGGTTGCCGGCGCAGGCGCCGCTGGAAGCCCCGCTCAGCGCGGTCACCACCCCGTCGCTCACCCCGGTCACCACGAACCTCGGAGGGCTCACGCAGGTCCCGGCGTTCGCCGGCGTCACGATGTCGTTGAGTACGTAGCCGGTACCCCCGCTGACGATGCTCTTCGGCCCGTTGAAGCCCATGTTGGCCACGGTACAGGAGGCGCCGGACCCGCCGCCGCCCGACAGCGTGCAGGTCGGGAAGACGAGCGTCCCGGAGGTGAGCTGGCCGTAGTTGCCGCCATAGGTGAGCGCAACACTGCTGACGCTGCCGGCGTTGACGACGCTGTTAGCCGGCAGCACCGAGGGCAGTTGCAGGGCGGTGTCGGAAACTCCGTAGTAGGTGGTTACCCCGGCGATGTCGGCGATGCCGTTGAAGGCAGCGGTATTGACGTTGAACAGCGGGGCGTCCGGGCAATACACCAAGCCGGTCAGCGTATAGTTCGCGGGGATGTCCACCAGTGGGGCGTTGCGGTAGTCGCGGCCGATGCGCACGTTGAGCCCGGTCACCGTCGCCGAGGTGGCGCCCGCCCCGAGCGAGATCAGGCTGCCCGTGGCGAGGAACTGCTGGTCGGCGTATTCCAGACCGTTGATGGTCGGCGCGGCGATGCCGTAGAGCTGAAATATCGACGACGGCACGACTTCGGAATGCACGTACCAGCGCTGGTTGGTCATCACCGCGGCGGCGCCGGTGGTGTCATAGAAATACATCTGCACGGCCGGTACCGAGCCGGTGGTATTCAGATACACTCCGTCGAAGCTGACCTGGCCGGCCGCCGACATCCACACGTCGGGTCCGCCGCCGGTGTTGTAGAGCTTGGCGCCGGTGATGTTCTGCACGGTGAAGCTGGTGGCCATGTCCGGCGTGCGCGCGTCGGTGATGAAGCGCGAGGTGATCGGGAAGTGCGCGGTGCCGTCCTCGATCAGGGCGTAGGCGTAGCTGGACCCGGGCGCGTATCGGTTGATCAGCACGACGCTGGAGGTCATGCTGAACACTTCCGAGCCGCGGTTGTGGACATCGGCCTGTGAATAGTAGCCGTCCACTTCCACCCCATCGAGGGTGTTCTCGGGGTATCCCTGGGTATTGTTGTAGACGCCGAGGCGGATGCCGGTGATGGCCGGGGCCCCCTGGCTGCCCGCGTAGATGCGCAGGTCATGTAGCACGATGTCGCTGGAGCCGAGCATGTCGATGACCGGATAAGCGGTCTCCGAGCTGAGGATCATCGAGCCGTGGCCCTCGAACTGCATGTGCGAGAAGCCGGTGAGGTTGATGCTTTGCTTGACGACATAGGTGCGCCCGGCGCCCAATGCCCACGAGCGCTGCGGGTGGCCGGCGACCTTCTGGGCGTGCAGGTATGTGGCGTAGGCGGTGAAGGCGGCGGTATCGTCGGTTACGCCGTCACCGACGGCGCCGAAATCCTCGACCGTCATGGAACTTGCCGCCCGCGACGCCAGCGTGCGCGCCGTTGTGCCGCCGGTTGCCATGGACGTAAACGCCGATGCGTCCGGCTGTGCGGCGAGCGCGGTGGATGCGAACAGAAGCGCGGTCAGGATGAGGCGGATCATGTCAGTAATTCCCCCCTTGCAACCACGCAGCGCTGCTGGGGCCGCGCAAAGTCACGGACGGGATATGGATCGCCGACACACCCGTGTTGCCCCCGTTCTGCCCAAGATACAGCGTTGGAGCAACGAAAGGAGTCCCAGCATTCGCAATGGGCGTCTGCGCCACTCCGTTCAGCCCAATTGCAACTCCGGAGGCCGACACGATTAGCCCCAGGGTGTTCTTCGCCCCTATCGCGGCAAGGTTGAATGTGCTGCTGGTTACTGAAACCCCCGCAACTTTGTACATCACCGTCAGCGTGTTAGTAGTGTGCAGGAGTGCCTGCAAATAATTGTTCTCATCCTTGTACAGTTTGAACACGAACAGGTTTGTCTGCGGGACGCCAGAGGAAACGAAGTCGATCCCCAACGCCTCGCCTCGGGGTGTCTGCCACCAGGGATACAACGACAGCGGCACGGTGAGATTGTCGGCGTTGCGGGTGACGGGGGAGCCCGCCGTAATGATCCGCGACGTGGCGAAACTGCCGGCCTCAACCTGCACGTTCGTCACGGTGCCGGTCAACGTCGCAACGAGTGCCCCGGCGGTCGGCGTGAAGGTCAACTGGACCAGATCGCCCGCTCCGGTGCCCACCAGCGTGCCGGTGTAGGTGCCGGACAGCGCAATGGTGCCGGTGCCGTAGAAACTCAGCGTGTAAGCCTGCGCCGTGACGGTGATGGTTTGCGTCGCCGGAGCCTGCGAGTTGAGATAGATGTTCGTCGCCGCCGGCTCGTTCAGATACTCCAGCGGCGTGCCGTTCACGTCGGTCGGGAAGCGCGGGATGTTGGCGTTGACCGGAGTGACGACGCCATTCACCAGCGTCGTCGCCGTGTTGCCGGCGCGCGCGAACGGCCACCCCGACGGCAGCGCGGTGGTCAGCGGGATCGTGACTTGGCGCACCGATGGGCACGGCACACCCGGCCCCATCGGACACGGCCCAGCAGCGGCAAGCCAAAGCCCCGCCAGCAGCAGGGCGAGGATGCGGCGCATCACGGCACCGTCGCGTAAACGTCGGCCAGCACGGTGAACGTCTCGCCGGTCGGGCGCACATACGGCGCGGTCGCCTTGACGACGAAGTAGAGCTTCCCGGCGGTCACCTGGAAGGCGTTGTAGCCGTTCGTGGCGTGCGCCGAGCACTCGAAGGTCTCAAGGTTGGCCTCGGCCTGCGGGCATTCCCACGTCCCGACGTAAGCGCGGCTCAGCACGTCCACCGCCGGGATCGTGTAAGCCGTGGCGTCATAGATGCCAGTCATCGTCGGCGCAGTCTCGAAAACGTCAACGCGGAACTGCGCACCGCCCGTCGCCGTTGTGGTGGACTTCTGGAGCAGTATGCGCGTGACCGACCCGGAGTTGACCTGCGTGGCGCTGATCGTGACCGTGATCGGCGCGCAAATCGTCCCGCTGGCGTTGGCGCAGACGGCGAGCGGAGCGGCCGTGGTGGCGCCCGTGTAGGTCACGCCGGCAGGTGTGGTCAGGGTGGTCGAGATGGCGGCGTGCGGCGCAGACGCAGCGGTGGACAGCGGCACCCCGCCGGTCACGCCTTGAACAGCGTTTGTGTGGCCCGAGCCGCACGCCGCGACGGCCAGCGCAACCGGGTCCCAGCAGTACGACATCGTCCCATAGCCCTGAGTCGCATTGGTCGAGACCGGCGGCAGCGTCTGTGCCTGCGCCGAGATCGAGAACGCCAGCGCCGCAGCGCCGATCAGAAAACGCTTCATCGTCATGCTCCTGATTACGGGTAGACGTATTGGGCGATGCCGTTGTTGTTCCGCCATCCTGTCCCAGGCACTGTAATATTGGGATACGAGTTCAGTCGCGCGAGTTGGTATGCGTCGAACTCAGCCGGGTCGAGCGTCACCACGCCATCGACCAGCGTGAGGGGCGGCAACACGGCGGGGATTGCTGCGTTCGACTCGATCGGCGACGCAAGCCCCTCCGGCGAAAGGTAATGGCAGGCGAGCCAGACCGTTCGCACTAGGACGCCGCCAGAGGCAAGCGCGATCGTGAAGGTGACCGCATAGTCGGTTCCGACGTTCCCGCCGGCAAGCGTGATCGACGTGCCGGTCGCTGCGACAAAGCCCTGCGCAGCAACCGTGACGTCTCCTGCGCCGTTCGGCACTACGCCGACGGTGAAGCTGGCGATCGTGTCCAGGGTTTTCCCCAGCCACGATCCGAGGTCGAACCAGAACGGCAGTTGGTCACCAGGCGCTTTGCCCTCCGGCCACCGCAGCGTGAACGTCGCGCGACCAGGATCGGTTGGCATCACAACGGTGCGCAGAGCACCTTTCGGATCGTCGCGTTGTGGCCACATGGATCAATTCCCCGCCAGATCAGTAGCGAATCATCACTTGGCCAGGATAGCCGTTGCCGCCCGACAGATTGGCGTGGTAGCCCGCCCCCCCGCCCGCGCCCGGGGCGCCCGCGGGGGGGCCGGCACCCGATGTCGCTGCGCGACCGGCGCCCTGACCGTCTTCTCCTGGGGCGCCGTTGCCGCCCCACAGGCTCGCGTTGGTGCTGCCGTCGCCACCATCGCTGCCGCTCCAGTTGCTTGTGCCCCCTACAGCAACGCCCCCTGTGCCACCACCCGGCGTCAATGACCATCCGCCGCGCCCCCCACCGTAACCCGTGGCCACCAGGACGCCATTGTGGAGAAAAGTGGTGTCTCCGCCCGCGGTGGCGTCGTCTGCGCCTGACGTTCCCGCAGCTCCGGCCGCCCCGATTGTGCCGCTAAGGGTGTCCCCTGGCGCCACCGTTAGGCCCCAGATGGCGCATTTGCCGCCGCCGCCTCCACCGCCACCAGCCTGCGCCGTCGTGCTTCCAGCTCCACCACCGCCGCCGCCACGGATGCCTGGCACGTCGACCAACGTCACGCCAGCAGGCACGGTGAAGGTCCACGCGCCCGGAGTGGTTTTCAGAACGGTGGTCTGTGTGCGCTGCTGGACGAAAAGCACCTGAAGCGAGGCCAGCACTTGCGAAAAGTCGGTCCCTGTGGTGTCCGGCGCCACCCCAGCCGCCGTCAGGATCGACAGAAATTCCTCTTGCAGCATGTTCAGCGCCCAGGCGCGGACATTCGTTGGCGGTGTCACGCCGATCACGCCCTCGGTGAAATAGCCTACAGGGCCGGACAATGCTGGCACCGCAGGAAGCGTTGCGGCCGCGGTCGGGTCTTGAATTCTCTGCATGGGGTGTTCCTCGGCTACATCGAGAAGTTGAAGAGGACGATGGTCTCGGCCGGCCTGTTGGCCGTGATCCTACAGACCAGCTCGGTGGCGTCATAGGTGGTCAACGGATCGCCGGCGGTCGAGTGCCCGGCCTGGAAATGGAAGGTGAAGCCCTGCGGCGCGTTGACCTGCCAGACGAAGGCCCATTCGGGTCCGCAGTCAGGCAGACCGCAGGACATTCCAGCGGAGAACGGCCGGAACTCGGTGATGGTTACCGTGAAGCCGAGCGCCGCTGCCATGGCGACGAAGTAGGGGATCGACAGCGAACCTCGCTCGCCCCACCGCATCCGCACCGCCGCCGCCCGCTGCATCAACGAGGGGTTGGGCGGCGTGCACTTGTCCGGCAGGCCGAGCGAGGACTCCCATTCCGGCAGAAGGTTGCTGGTGGTGTCGGGGTTCGTCTCGGTCAGAAGCCGCGCTGCCGCCTCCGTGCTGCGGCGATA
>Ga0307375_10006921_pt1 | contig 10408 bp, 12 predicted proteins | sample TR1MG_FD_202531 | JGI IMG/M metagenome (GOLD analysis project Ga0307375, IMG submission 202531) | Soil microbial communities from Risofladan, Vaasa, Finland - TR-1 | ecosystem: Environmental > Terrestrial > Soil > Coastal area > Acid sulfate soil | place: Finland: Risofladan, Vaasa | collected...
GCGCCCCGGCATAACAGAGCGTTTGCTCGCTGGAGCGACGGCGGCGCCGGTTGGCACACCATACGAGTGGCTGGCGTCAAAAATTGTGCCGTTGGGCTCAACTGGTGAGATGCCGGGACCGATTCTCGACATTGGCTGTGGAAGCGGACCAATGAAATCGGCCTTGCCGCCGGAAGTCGACTACTTGGGGATCGATTTGTCGTTCGCCGAATTGCGCGAAGCTCGACAATTGGCTCGAAAACACCTTATAAGTGCCGACGCTATCCATCTGCCATTGGCTTCAAATTCCATGGGCGCAGTCATCTCCTCGATGGCGATGATGTTGGTAACCCCGATCGAGCGAGCATTCGATGAGACTTATCGCGTGCTTAAGCAGGGCGGTACTTTCACATTTATTCGGCCAAGTGCATATCCCCTCCTTCCTCGGGATCTTGTTGTGGGTGGGCTCGTAACGCTCTCGCTTGGCGCCCTTCCTGCTATGCCGCAACGATTCTCTAGGCGGAGAATTCAAGGCTTGCTCGAGCGGTCTGGATTCAATTCCGTGAGCCATGAAAACAGGCGGTTCTCACTGGCGCTTCGCACACTAGAAGATGCCAGATTGCTGGTCGATTCCCTTTATCTACCGAATGTGTCCCAGGCGCGGAGGTCTAAGGCGGCCGAGCAACTCGCTTCGTGGGCGTCGGTAGTTCGTGAGGTTCCGGTCTCGGTTGCGATGACGATCGCCCAAAAATCTACATCACCCACCCCATGACAGTAGAATCTCTTACCATGGATCGGGCGAGCACGGATGCCGAGCAGGCAGATCGATCGCGGGCGTTTCGTGAGATTGTTGAACCTGAACTTCCAGTGCTTCTACGAGCGGCTCGTGCGCTCACAAAATCTAGTGCAGACGCCGAGGACCTCGTTCAGGAGACCCTGATTCGAGCGTTCAAGGCCATCCTGCAATTCGACGGTGCGTACCCGCGTGCCTGGCTTCTTACGATTCTGCGAAACACAAATATGAACATGAATCGACGTAAGCGACCATTTTTGCTTAGCGATGGGAACCTCTGGGAAAATGCGACGCCGGCATTTGGTCACGACCACGGTTCATCTGCTGAAGAGAGCGCACTAGATAAGAGTCTCAGCACGGAAATCCAAAAAGGCTTCAAAGATCTAGATCCGCGCTTTCGTGAGGTGCTTTTCCTCGTAGATATTCAGGGATTCAATTACCGCGACTGCGCCGCCGTGCTTGGTGTCCCGGTCGGCACGGTCATGTCGCGGCTTAGCCGTGGACGAAAGCGCCTACGCGAACATCTAATCAAGACCTCCGCTTTGGAAGGGCGAATCAAATGATGAATTTGGTCTTTGCCATGCGATGTAAGTGGACCAATCGACGACTCCAGCGATATATCGATATGGACCCAGCGGCGAAACTTTCTGAGACTGAGATCACGCGCGTCCGCGCTCACCTTGCCGAATGTGAGCGATGCAGCGCTAACGTCGCGGACTTTACGAAGATGAAGTCGGCACTGCATTCGTTAGGTGATTTCAAAGTCCCAGACGAAGACTCGCTTAACCGCCTGAGATCGAAAATTGATCAGATAGCCTCGCCAACCAGAGAGTAGGACTGATTTGAGTTCTCATGGGCTTTGGTTGCGGATGCAAGCGAAACCGTCCATCGAGAATCAAGGGGTATATGAAGGAGTACTTCATCCCCAACTCTGGGCGCGTTCGACTGTGCAACCTCTGCTCGGATAAAGGTATCGTGCACTTTCGCGACGATTTCCGCGCGGGCTCCAATCAATCGATTTTCAACCACGCGTCCCAAGAAACTCCCTTCTCGCGAGACCAACGGTGTCGCGCTTGCAACCAGAACGGATTCTTGCCTAACCAAAAGTACAGCTGGCCCATCTCTGTTGCTTCCGGGGGGCACGGACATGATCCCAAGGTCTGAGTGGAAATATCCTTCCCTCGTAAATCCAGTGACCTCATTCTTGCCACCCATCATGCGATGAACATTATGATCACACGGCTTCGAGTAAAGATCTTCAAATTTTCCTTTTTGCAGAACCTTTCCCTTCGAAATCAGTACCACGCAGTCAGCAAGGATTGCCGCTTCACGTTGGTCGTGAGTAACCAAAATCATGGTTAGTCGAAGGTGCTCGCGCAGTCGTATCAGCAACTCCTGCATTTCGGACCGCGTGTCTAGATCTAGTGCACTAAAGGGTTCATCAAGTAGTAGAACAACTGGTCGTGCGGCCAGTGAACGAGCAAGGGATACCCGCTGGGTCTGTCCTCCCGAGAGAGTTCGGACATCACGCTGAGCTAGATCCGCGAGCCCGACCAACTGAAGGAATTCGAGTGCGCTGCGCCGCGCTTTAGAGCGCGATTCACCCCGTATTCGGGCTGCGAACCCCACATTGTCGATAACCGAATTAAAGGGAAAGAGGAGTGGCTCCTGAAAAACCAAACCAATATTACGGAGATGGGGTGGAACACCGGTAACGTCTTGACTACCAACTGTGATGCTCCCAGATTTGGCTGTCAGAAGACCCGCGATCAATCGCAGAATTGTTGTTTTCCCGGCGCCAGATGGGCCGAATAACACCAGCGTTTCGCCTGCCAAGACGCTTAGGTGATCAATGTCGATCGGGTTGGTCATTTTCTGTGGCCAGTATTCATACTTAAGATTGCGAACTTCAGCGGCGATCTTCATAGGGACAGCACCTCATTTTTCAGGGTTGAATCACTTCTACGGATCAGTGCTAGCGCTAAGAGCGGTATCGCTATCGAGATGATCGACATGACCGCTAGAACTGAATCGTTTCCCGGCGCAGATGACGATGAAGCGGCGAGCAGCGGCAACGTGATTACTTGTCCGCCCCCAATCACCAAAGTAACGATGTAATCGGTCCAGCCAATAAGAAAGGCAAGAATCGCGGCAGCTATGAAAGCGCGGGTCATGATTGGCAATCGAACTCGCACAACCGCACCAAACCTAGTCGCGCCAAGCAGACGGGCCTCCTCCTCCCATCTGGGGTCATATCGGGCATACGCCGATCTCATCATGAACGTTGAGTACGGCAAGGCCAGAACTACGAGTGTTATCACCACGGCAAGGGTTGGCGGGATACCAAATCGGATTACCCACGGGCTTAACCCCATAACCAGTACGAAGGGTGGAATCACTGTTGGAGAGAAGAGAATCGCCTCAACCAAGCGTGACGCCCGACTTTTTGAGTGGATTAGTGATGACGCAGCCGCTGAACTTAGCGGAACTGCAAGCGCCGCCACAGCGACCGATATCAGTAAGGACTTTACAACTGAGCCAATGCCCCCATCGTCAAAAAACTGACTTATCCCACGCACTCCCCAATGCTGTGGCGTCCGTCCTGGATAAGTCCACCGGTCGGCAAACGCCCATAACAAAATTGGCATCAATGGCAGTAGAAAGAAGATCCCGAGGAGCGGGGCAAAAGTACTTTCTCGTAGTAGCCGCGTCTTCATGCGAAGCGCCGATTTCGTAACATAAGTATGGTCATGGATGCAGCAAGCAAACTTACGATTAGTGCCACGATCGAAGCAGCCAGCGCTTGGGGTCGCACTGCGAGATCTGTGCTGGAGAAGAGTCGAAAGGCAAGCATCGAAAGCGGTTCGGGATACGTTCGGCCCAAGAGCCAGGAAACCTCATACGAAGAGACCATATAGATGAAGGACAGACCGCTTGCTGCAATAAGCCCTGGTGCAGCCAGTGGGATGAATACTTTCTTAAGCCGGCTCAGTGGTGAGGCGCCAAGAGTTTTAGAAATTGCCTGTAAGTGCAGGGCGTTATAGGGAAGTGTGGCGAGAACAACGAAGGTGATAAAGGCTGATTCTTTCCAAGAATATTCAAGAATTACGGCCAGCCACCAACGACCAGCAACAAACTGCGGCCAAGCCCCAGGAGGTGCGTTGAACAGCCGTGCAAGCCATCCGGCATCACCAAGGAGAAGATCTATCGCCAGGGCTGCGATCAAATGAGGAACTGGCACGGTCATCGTGATCGCAGCAGATAGGAAACGATTCGCTCGAAATCGTTCTTGGAGTACAAATGCCGCTATCACGCCAGTAGTTGCCGCGATCACGGTAGAGATTGATGTTAGTGACAGGCTCAGAACGGTGGCACGTAAGGCCGCCGGGAATACGGCTGAGTAGTAACTCGTCGTGAATTCTGGTTTTCCAAAATCCTTGACCAAGCCAAAGCTTCCCAAAAAGGTCCAGGCAATTCCCGCTCCGGCGACCGTCAGAACTAGTAGAGCGGCCGGCGCGGCGCCTCTTAACTTTCTATCAATCACTTGGCACGCAGCACGTTCTGGCGCCAACCAGTATCAAGTTTTCCCACCCAAGCAGCAGCGAGTTCGGGATTTGCATTTCTAGAAAGAACTTCGAAGGGTGGTACGACCTTGGAGGGAACGAAGCTTGCGAAGGGAATTCGTTGGATCTTAGATAGCCGCTTCATATCGAGCACAGTGAATTGGCCCCATATTTTCGGATTAGCTTTCGCAGCCTGTTGTTTCGGAGAGAGCGCAAGGTTGGCTACCAGTTCGGCGCCAGCAAACGACCCGGAAGTGTTTGGTATTGCGAGGAAACTCGCATTTCCCAATGTTCCCTCATCCAAAGGTAAAACTCTTGTCGAAGGGGGAAACGTGCCATCTTCGACGAGTTTGGTTAGCGTCGCTGGTCCATAAGTCATCGTAAAATCGACTTGCCCTTCGCTATAAAGCTTGTCGAGTTCGACTGAAGTCCGTGGGTACGTTTCTCCTTTTCGCCAAAGGTATGGGGTCAGCGAGGCAAGTTTCTTCCATAGCGCGGGTGCGATCTTGTTGTAGGCATCAGCAGAATATTGGCTTGGTACCATCTTGTACCCGCCAGAAACCGAATTGAGTGATTGACGAATGAAGGCGGAACCAGTGAAGTCTGGCGGAGCTGGATAGGTGAAACGCCCAGGATGAGCGATCACCCAAGCGAAAAGTGCTTTGAGCGATGTCGGCGGATTCTTGACGTTGTGGGCGTTATACACGAACGTGAATTGCGCCTTGTGCCACGGGGACTCACAACCGTTAATCGGCGTACCAAAATCTGCAGCCAATAGCGGATCACCGGGTCTGAGCGCCGATGCATTGGGCAAAGTATTGACCCATCCGCAGTGCCAGATGCCCGCTTGCACTCCAGTGCGGAAGTTATCTCCGTTAACCCAAATCAAGTCGACGGCGCCGTGATGCGTACCAGCCTGTCTTTCGGCCAATACGCGATTGATGGCATCTTTGGTGTCCGCGATCGGGACCCGCCGTAATTTGACGCCAAATTTTGCGGCAGCCGGAGCTAGAATCTTATCTACATACTTATTGCCCTTCTGGTCTCCTCCCCACATCCAGAGTGAGACCGTTTCGCCTCTGGCCTGGGTAACTACTTTTGCCCAGGAGTTTGAGCCAACGGATTGCCGGAGGAGAAGAGGCGAAGCGACTACCGACTGCGAACCCACGATTATCGTTGTCGCCAGCGCAAGGATTGTTGCGATTGGCACGCTGACTCTTAGAGTCCTAGCCAGATTCATGGGCTCTCCCGCCTCGCTGCAAACTTTCTTGACAGATCGGGAACACAATTGGACCCACAAAGCCTTCCCACAGCAGAGGAGTATCTTTGCGAGGAGGTTTAGTACCCGTGGGTCCGCATAGAGGGCGTGATCGGGTTCGACTTATATTGCTTCTGCTCGCCGTTATCGCCGGGCTATTATTGGCAAGGGTGCTGCCGATCCCGAGCGAGCGTCAACTTCGAGTTGATATCCAGCAATTGGGCATATTCGCGCCGGTGGACTTCGTCCTGCTTTATGCTTTTTTCACTCTTCTTTTTTTGCCAAAAGCAGTCTTGAGCATCCTTGCTGGTGCCATTTTCGGGCTCACACTCGGGTTCGCTTATGTTCTGGTCGGTGCGATGGTTGGGGCGGTAATCGCATTTATATTGAGTCGATTTGTCGCACGTGAACCTACTGAACGTTTAGCTGGCGCCCATCTCGCTCGGTTGGATGAGATGATCGCTAAGAATGCATTCGTGGGAATCGTGGTCGCACGCCTCATCCCGGTGATCCCCTTCACGCTGATTAATTATGTTGCGGGATTGACTGCGATCAGAATAGGAACGTTCGCTAGTGCAAGCGCAATTGGTATGGTTCCTGGAACCTTCATATACGTTTCAGTTGGCGCGTTTGGAGTTCATCCCCGGACTTGGCAATTCGGGCTGGCCGTCCTGCTGGCGTTAACTCTGATGCTTGTGGGTGTGATCGCCTTGAGGCGGAGACGTGTTTGATTCATCAATTAGGCGGAGTATCGGCGGCACACTTGATCGATTCTCAAAGATCATTGACTTCCCAGTTGTAACGCCCGATCGCCTTACCACCCTCGGATTCGCTCTGGGATTGGCTGGCTCGATTGCTACCTGGAATCATCAATGGACAAGTGCGCTCATTCTCTGGCTTGTCTCGCGCCTCGCGGATGGGCTTGATGGTTCGCTCGCACGCCGGCGAGTCAAGTCTGCTGGCGTTCCACTCTCGTTCGCTGGCGGGTATCTCGACGTCATGGCTGATTTCACGATCTACAGCCTTTTCGTCGTAGGTGTTTCTCACGGCGCCGGTGGTTCGCTCGCGCCGTTTCTCTGGGTACTTCTGGCTTATTACTTGAATGGAACTGCCTTTCTCGCTTTCTCTTCGATCGGCGAAAGGGCTGGATTTCGGTTGGTTGATGGCCGCTCGCTTTCGTTCATATATGGTCTGGCGGAAGGGGCGGAAACAATCGCCGTCCACTCGCTCTGGTGTCTTTTCCCCGGTGCGGCCGGACGAATCGCCGAATTCTGGGCCGGGGTGGTGCTCATAAGCGCTACCGCACGAATCATTCAAGGGTACAAAATTCTTAGGCGGCTTGGGAATGAGTCGGGTCCAGCGTGAACTTGACCAATTTGGGAGTGACGAACTATCAGGGAAAATTTCGGTGGCAGGAGAACTCATCGTTTGCGAAGCTAACTGGTGTCCTGATTGCCGACGCGCCAAGCAGTTTCTTGGCAGCCATCGCTTGCCATATCGGTGGGTAGATCTGGAGCAGTTTCCTGAAGGAGTTGCGGAGGCGCAGAACTTGCGAAGCGCCTAACACAACATCAACTCATGATCGGGTTAGCGCCAATCCGCGCTATACCGGGCCGATCTTGACGTTTATTACCGCATTTCCGAATTGAATTAGAGATAGGGGCTGCCGCTGCGCGCCGGCCGTTCCTCGGTCTGCCCATCGGTTATTGCTCGTCTTTGCATTTCTTCGAATTGAGCGCGAGCTGCCATCTGTTGCGCAAAGAGCGCGGTCTGGATTCCATGGAAGAGTCCCTCAAGCCAACCAACCAACTGAGCCTGTGCGATTCTTAGTTCGCTTTCGCTTGGTATTTCGGAGTCTAGAAACGGGATCGTAAGCCGTTCTAACTCAGCCACAAGTTCGGGTGCAAGTCCGCCTTCAAGTTCCTTGATGGATCGGCTGTGAATATCGCGGAGTCTCTTACGCGAAGCCTCATCGAGTGGAGCAGTTCGAACTTCTTCGAGAAGTTGCTTGACCATTGAGCCGATCCGGAGAACCTTAGCCGGCTGCTCGATCAAATCGGTGGGCATCTCTTCGTTGTCTTGCCCCTGCGTCAGCGCGATGGTCTGGCTTTCCTCCGCGAGAATGCTTTCGTCGCCTGTGTTTGTGCTCGTTGGACTCATGATGCCTATTTTGTCATGTTCGGAGTCACTTATGCGAAAGAGGCATCAACGATCATTACTACCTTGCCGATATTGGTCTGGCTCTCAAGTGCACTATGCGCTTTAACGACGTCTTCCCAAGAAAGGTATTGATCAATGATCGGCTTAATTACACCCTTATCGATAAGCGGCCAGACATGTGCGAGCGTCGATGCACTGATGGCATTGCGCTCGGCCAGGCTCCTGCCTCTAATCGTGGTTCCGATAATTGAGATTCGCTTAGCCAATAATTGACCTAGGTCTATCTCAGTCTTTCGCCCGCCTTGTAGGCCAATGATTACGAGTCTGCCGTTGAAGCCGAGCACTTGTATGTTCTTGGCTAAGTAGGGGGCTCCGATGATGTCCAGAACCACATTTACGTCGCTAACTTGATTGGCAAAATCTTCGTTGTGGTAGTCGATGCATTTGTCGGCCCCAAGAAAAGTGCAGACGTCGTGCTTGCTTGCACTGGCGGTGGTGATCACTTCCGCTCCTACCCACTTGGCCAATTGAATCGCCATGGTTCCGATTCCGCTTGCCCCGCCATGAATCAGAACGCGTTCGCCTTCGCGAAGACCGCCGAGCATGAACAAGTTCGACCAGGCAGTGCAAGCCGCTTCGGGAAGAGCAGCCGCGCTGATGACATCGATTTCGGCTGGGATGCGCATTAGAGCGCCGACCGGTACTACGGCGAATTGCGCATAAGCACCACCCGTGACAATTGCGCAGGCAAGATCGCCAACACTCCAATTTTCAACCTCTGCCCCAATTTCGACGATTCGACCCGAAAGTTCCAGCCCTGGAATTTCGGTGACTCCTGCCGGCGGCGGGTAGAAACCTTGCCGCTGGAGGATGTCGGCTCGATTGACTGCAGTCGCGGCCACTTGTACTAGAACTTCATTAGATCCAGGAGTTGGTCGATCAATTTCGGTAAAAGTTAAGACGCTGGCCTGGCCATACTCGGGAATATTGATTGCGCGCACGAGCCAAGCCTATTGGCGAAGTCGGTGCTCCAGGGCGCGGTATCCTAGGGGACTGCGGTGCTTCTTTCATCGCATTGATGAGAGTAGGACCGTTGAATACCCAGGAAAAAAGTTTTGCCGACGTCGGCATTCCAGAAGGCTTAGTAAAAGCGCTGGCCAAGCGGGGCATTGATGCCCCTTTCGCCATCCAGACCGTAACAATCCCAGACTTGATCGCCGGTAAGAACGTTCTTGGTCGAGCATCCACTGGTTCGGGTAAAACACTAGCTTTTGGGCTGCCCGCCTTGATCAGGATCGCTGGTGCACCGGCGCGGCCAAAGCGCCCGCTTGCCTTGATTTTGGTGCCAACCCGCGAACTCGCAACCCAGGTCCAAGAAGCAATCGAACCGCTTGGTCGCGGTCTGGATATTCGCGCCAAGGTGGTCGTCGGTGGAGCGAGCATGGGTAAGCAAATAGATGCACTGAAGCGCGGCGTTGAAATGGTGGTCGCAACCCCGGGACGCCTTGAAGACTTGATTGCCAGAAATGTACTTTCGCTCGATGAGATCAAAATTGTCGTTCTCGACGAAGCCGATCAAATGTGCGACATGGGCTTTCTTCCCTCTATGCAGCGCATCCTGGAAATGATTCCAACCAATGCCCAACGCGTCATGTTCTCGGCAACTCTCGATGGCGATGTAGACAAACTGGTTCGTAAGTATGTGCCGAACAGCGTCGTGACTACCGATGCGACTCTTGCTGCAACTGAACACCATGTTTTTGAAGTCGATCCACACGACAAATTGCGCGTCACGCAGTCAATCGCGGCCCGTGACGGACGAACTCTTCTATTCGTCCGGACCAAGCACGGTGCCGATCGACTGGCAAAACAACTTGGTGACGTGGGGGTTTATGCGGTTGCGCTTCATGGTGGCAAGAATCAAAATCAGCGCACTAAGGCGCTCGCAGATTTCAAAGATGGCCATGCGAAGGTTCTAGTTGCAACCGACGTAGCAGCTCGAGGCATTCACGTTGACGATGTAACACTAGTTCTTCACGTCGACCCGCCCGCAGATCCAAAAGACTATTTACACCGTGCAGGTCGTACCGCGCGCGCTGGGGAATCCGGTGTGGTTGTGACACTGCAACTCTCGCATCAGCGTAAGGCGCTGTTCGGCCTCATGAAGGACGCTGGAGTTAAAGCGATTCGCACCCACGTTGCACCGCGCAGCAAGGAATTGATAGCGATCACTGGCGCCCAAGAGCCCTCTGGTATTGCTGTGGTTCACGTACCTCGTATTGAGAGCAAGCCAGCCCGTCGCACAAACCACCACCACGCTCGTCACACCGATGATCGGAAATTCCGTCCGCGCTCAACCGGCGACTCAGCCGGTAGTTCAGGACGAGGCAGTTCTGGCCGTAGCAGTTCAACTCGGAGCGGCTCAGGCCAAGGGGCGCCAGCTCGCACTGGTCCGGGTAAGCCAAGGGCCAATTCGCGAGATGCCGGTGCGGGTAGAGGCAGTCGTAGCCGCAGCTATTAGAGGCGGTGAGTAAGTATCAGGTAAGTTCCTCCACGGAGGACTCGCCTAGTGGCCGATGGCGTCGGTCTTGAAAACCGATATTGGGAAACCAATCGTGGGTTCGAATCCCACGTCCTCCGCCATTTTTTATTTGG
>Ga0307375_10006922_pt1 | contig 10406 bp, 14 predicted proteins | sample TR1MG_FD_202531 | JGI IMG/M metagenome (GOLD analysis project Ga0307375, IMG submission 202531) | Soil microbial communities from Risofladan, Vaasa, Finland - TR-1 | ecosystem: Environmental > Terrestrial > Soil > Coastal area > Acid sulfate soil | place: Finland: Risofladan, Vaasa | collected...
AAGTCACTTCCGCAGACTACTACGGCAAAGGCTATCAGGACGTGCAGAACCGCGTCCCGAAGATCGAGAACACCATGAAAGACCTCGGCTGGAAGCCGCAGGTCACCATGGCGGATGCGCTCAAGCATATCTACGAAGCCTACCGCGGCCAGGTTGCGGAAGCGCGTAAACTGGTGGATTAAGAATGTGGTGCAGGGATTTTTCGAGGTAACACCGACAATGACAAGCAACGGCCAGAAAATCCGGTTTTTCCGAAAGCATATTCCCTCTTTCGAGTGCGAACCCGGTTGTCACGATTGCTGCGGGCCGGTAACCACCTCCACGGAAGAGATGGCATGGCTTCCAGTCAAAAGCGACGAGGAACATGAGGCGGCGCTTGCCGATCTGCGCTGCCCTCACTTGGGTGACAATGGATGCCAGGTCTATGCAGTACGCCCGCTGATCTGCCGCTTGTTCGGAACGACGCCACGACTCGCCTGTCCGAATGGCAAGCGGCCTGAGGTGATGATCGATCCGCAAATAGAGCAGCAGATCCACCGTTTTTTTGTGAAGACGCGCCATGTGCTGGTTTGAGGCGGAAGGAAAAAGATTCCGGCCTGGTGAGTACAAAGTCCTTCCGTGCAAGTACGGCCATGGTCCTGGGACAAGCTGCATTCGTATTTGCACTGCCAATCCGATAGATACAAATCGGTAGGCTGCTTCGCTCGTATAATGCGCACCTTTGAATTCTCGCCTGAGCCATGACGCTGATCTATTTGTTGGACCTTTGTGCTGTTGCCGTGTGCGCGATCACCGCAACACTGGAAGCGCGGCGTCGCGAACTGGATTTGTTCGGAGTAGTCGCCATCGCTGTCATTGCCGGCATTGGCGGCGGAACCATACGCGACATATTGCTCGGCCGTTTGCCCGTGTACTGGATACATGATCCGATTTACGTGGCGGTTGGCATGGTTGCAGGCACGCTCACCTTTTTTCTTGGTCGCCGCCTCAACCTGCCGAAGAATTTCTTTCTGATTCCCGATGCGATTGGGCTGGCACTATTTACCGTTATTGGAACCAGTATTGCGCTTAAGCTCAACATACCTTGGCTAATCGCCGGCCTGATGGGCGTGATCACGGGCGTATTTGGCGGGGTGATACGCGATATTCTGTGCAATGAAATCCCGCTGATCTTCCGCACCGATATTTACGCCACTGCATCGCTGGCGGGTTCTATGCTGCTGATTGTGCTCGATCACTTCAGTATCAACAACAACCTGGCCCTTTTTCTCTCGATGACCTGCATAGTCGCAGTACGACTAGCTGCGATACGTTGGCATATTCATCTGCCGCGCCTGCGCTCAGATATTTAGGGAGCCCCTAAAAGATACATACTTCCATACCATGTGCTATATCGCTGGGCGCTCTCAAAAAACCAAGCGCAGCGTGTATTACGATTTCGACAAGTCTGACGTGAAGGCTGAATACAAGCCGATGGTCGAGGCGCATTCCAAGTATTTGACTGGCAACAAGGATGCCAAGGTGGCGGTGCAGGGCAATTGCGACGAACGCGGCAGCCGCGAGTAAAACATGCCCTGACGGTATTGGAATTGCCGTAGTTTCCCCTGTGGCCATCGCATTCATGGAAGAGGTCGGTCGGACCGCCATCGCGTACCCTCTACCTCAACAGGCCTGAGATGACGACATCCACTGCCTCATCGGGCGTCAGGCCGTGGGCCATCAGGGTCTCGAGCTGCTTCTGGTCCACCGTGCCCACCGCCGCCTCGTGGGTAACCATGGCCTGCGGGTGTTCCACCCTGACGATGGGTTCGGCACTGGCCACGGCACGGTCGCGCACGATCTCCTTGCAGTCCATGTGGCCGCGCGCCCCGGCAGCCTTGCCGTGGGTCACCCCGATCACGGCGCTGGTTGCCTCATCCTCCACCGCGACGCGCGACTTGATCAGCCCCCGTGCATCCTCTCCCTCCAGGATCAGTTCGTCCCTGATGCGGATATCGTCCGTGCCATGGCCGTATACCCGGGTGGTGATTTCGGCTACGCCACTCTTTTCCACCACCACCCGGTAATCGATGTGCAGTTTGCCCACCCGCCCGCTGGTCAGGGAAAAATCTGAAAAATAGCGGGCATGCGGCCCGACTCGCACATCCGCCTGCGGGATCACCTCGATGCCGCCGTACGGTCCGTGATAATGTCCTTCGCTATGGCGCAACTCGGCACCTTCCCCGAGGTCCACCCGGGATTCCATCACATGGCGCACCTTCTCCGCATTGGGAAACAGGCAATGGGCGATGATGTGGGCCGAGGCGTGCGCTTCGAGTTTGACCTGCAGGCGGACGTGCTGGCTGCCATGCGGTTTCATCAGGCCGATGCAGGTATGGATCGGGTTTTCCACCTGGATGCCGCGGGCGACAGTGATCTGGATGGTGATTGCCCCGGCGCTCTCATGGCTGCGGATATCAACGCCCGGGGCAGTTTGCCGGCTGAGCATCTGCTGGCCATCGATCACCAGGTGGGCGGTCTGCGGCTGGGTGAGGATCGCCGCATCCGGATAGTGGCTGAACAGCGCGCTCAGCAGGTCGTTCTTGTCGTCAGGCATGGCATGTCTTCCCGTCGCATACGCCGAAATCGCGATGACGGAAGCGTTCGGCGACCCGCTCCGGTTCGCCCGTCATGACCAGCCTGCCGCCGCAAAGCAGGGAGGCGCGGCTGGCGATGCGTGCGATCTCCTGTCGATGGGTAATCAGCAGTATGGCGGCCCCCTCCCTTTGCAGTTCCTTGATCACATCGACGACCTCCTGCAGGGACAACATGTCGATGCCCGAGTCCGGTTCGTCGAGGACCGCCAGCTTCGGCTTCAGAGCCAGCAAAGACGCCAGCTCGATGCGCTTGCGCTCCCCCCCGCTCAGGGTCTTGTCCAGCGCCCGCCCCAGATAGACCGCCGGTTCCAGGCCGACGCGCCGCAGGCAGTCCGCCGGGGTGTTGGCGGCTCGCCCCAGGCTCAGATAGTCGCCCACGCTCAGCCCTTCAAAACGGGCCGGCTCCTGCCAGGCCATGGTAATCCCGAGTCGGGCGCGTTCGTGGATGGCCAGGGTATTGATCAACTGCCCCTGAAAACGGATTTCGCCGGCAGTAGGCATATAACCGCCACAGCCCATGATGAGATTGGCGAGAGTGGTCTTGCCGGCGCCGTTGGCGCCGAGCAGGGCGTGAATCTCCTGCTCGTTCACCGTCAGGTCAAGGCCGGACAGGGGTTTCTTGTCCCGCACCGAGTACGTCAAGCCTTTAACCTCAAGCAAAACCATGCGCTATACTCCAATCAAGCCATTTCATAAGGCAGGCAAGCTGTTCGCCGAATACACCCGAACACCTGCGGCTTGTTTTATTTATAGACTTTCTTCCAGGCCCGGAGCAATTCCGGTGCAAATCATCCCATGGACAGAATTGATAATGAGACCCCTGTTCCATCCGAAACTCGTCAACGACCCTTTCGGGGATCCCGCGCTTTATGTGGATTGCCTGTTCGAGAAACGGGCCCTGCTGTTCGACCTGGGGGATATCAGGAAGCTTGCCCCGCGGAAGATCCTGCGCCTGAGCCATGTTTTCGTTTCCCATACCCATATGGATCATTTCATGGGGTTCGACTGGCTGCTCAGGATTTCCCTGGGCCGCGAAAAGAGGATGCATTTTTTTGGCCCGGCCCGCTTCATGGAGCAGGTCGAACACAAGCTGGCGGCTTATACCTGGAACCTGGTGGAGAATTATTCCAGCGATTTCACCCTGGTCGTGACCGAGGTTCAGCGGGAGGGAATGGCAAGAAGGGCCAGATTCCACTGCAGGACCGGTTTCCGAAGAGAGGCTGAAGAAGAGCTGGCGCTGGCCGACGGGGTCCTTGTGGATGAAGAGATGTTTCGCGTCCGTTGCGCCATCCTCGACCACAAAACCCCCTGCCTGGGTTTCGCCTTAGAGGAAAAGGCGCATGTCAACGTGTGGAAAAACCGCCTGGCGGAAATGCACCTTCCCATGGGGCCATGGTTGCGGGAATTGAAACAGGCGGTCCTCCGGGGTGAAGCGGACGATACGCTGTTCCGTGTCTGGTGGAAGGAAGACCGGCAGGTCCGGGAGACTCATGTTCCCCTCGGCCAACTCAAGGCCGAAGTGCTGCGCATCGTGCCGGGGCAGAAGATCAGCTACGTCACCGACCTGGTCTATAATCCGGAAAATGCTGGAAAGGTCATCAATCTGGCCCGCGGTTCGGATCTGCTTTTTATCGAAGCCGGCTTTTTGCAGCAGGATGCCGAGCGTGCAGCACAAAAGTATCACCTGACTGCCCGGCAGGCTGCCTCAATGGCGAGGGAGGCAGGTGCGAAGAATGTTATTCCGCTTCATTTCTCCCCCAGCTACTCCGACCGGGAGGCGTTGTTGCGCCAGGAATTGGGAGACTCGCTTGGCTTGCAGCCAAACGCTTGATCTGCCCTAGAATGCCGGCGCGTCAGCCGGGAATGCGTTTCTGCTGAATGATGCCCAGTTCATGCGAGCCAGCGAGTCCGTGCTCTGGCGCAGGATTCTTTGGGCTGCCCGCACCTTGTCGAGCAACCCGGTCAGTTCAGCATCGAACCTTTCATTGGCAACCAGCCGGTACCACTCGTCACCGTCCGGATCTTCCTCATCAAGATTGCGCCAAAACAGGTTGCTGAAGCTCCCGTATGAAACCGGTTTTCCCGCAACAAGGTCGGCCTTGATTTTGCCGGCCCATAGCTGGCGTCTCTCAATCAGCCCCTTAGCGCCCTCGTGAACCGTCACGGACAGGTAGGCATGGAGATCTCCCGGCCGCCTGATCTGCTCAAGCTCAAAGATCCTGTTCCCAGCCATGGCATCCGCAATCAGGGCTCGCAGATCAGCGCTGGTGATTTCCAGGATAACGCCGGTTTGGAATTGGTGAATCTTGTCGATGTACATTTGTTCCTTCTCTCTTAAGAGAGATTTTGATAGCAAAATCCTGCCAAGGTTCAATCTGTCATTCCAGATCACGCCGGGGCGGCTGCTACACTGGTAGTGTTGCATTTGCCGTGAGGTGGGCATGCGCGAAATTGACGGTTCCTACGGAGAAGGGGGTGGACAGCTGCTGCGCACGGCGGTGGCGCTTTCAGCTATTACCGGGGAAGCTGTCCATGTGCGAAACATCCGTGCCAATAGAACCAATCCCGGCCTTGCACCCCAGCACCTGACCGCGGTCATGGCTGTAGCCAAGCTGTGCGGCGCTGAGGCAGAAGGACTGGAAGTCAAATCGCGGGAAATTCTGTTCCGGCCTGGCCGGTTGGGTGGCGGTCGGTTCGATTTCAACGTGGGCACTGCCGGCAGCATCACTCTGGTGTTGCAGGCGGCGCTGCCCGTTGCGGTTGCTTGCGGAGAAGGCTTGTGGATGCGCATCACCGGCGGCACCGATGTCCGGGCTGCCCCACCCCTGGATTACTTTCACCTTGTTCTGCTGCCCGTGCTCTCCAGCATGGGCGTCAGGGTCCGAATCGAGGTGTTGAAGCGGGGGTATTACCCACGAGGTGGTGGTGAAGTGGCCGTGGAGGTGCTGCCCTCCTTGCCGCTTCAGCCATTGATTCTGGATACGCCCGGCGCCCTGAGGGAAATCCGTGGCTACGCCCACATTGCCAACCTGCCGGATCATATCGTTCAACGCATGGTGAGTTCGGCGCTGGCGGAGCTCTCGGCCTTTCCTGTTCCATCCATCAATCAGGCAGTATTGGGTGCAGATGAAGCTATCGGGGCGGGAGGGGCGATTGTTTTGGTCGCGCAAATGGCGCACTCCATTCTGGGCGCTTCCGCCACCGCGCAACGAGGGGTGCCCGCAGAGACACTTGGCTCGGAAGCGGGCAGGCTGTTGTGCGAGGAAATTTCTGCCGGGGCAACCCTCGATATCCATGCTGCCGATCAGGTGCTGATTTATCTCGCCCTTGCTGGTGGTACCTCACGCTTTCTGGCAAGAAAGCTCTCATCCCACGCCCTTACCGCCATCTGGCTGCTGGAGCAGTTTCTGCCGGTGCGCTTCAACATCATTGAAGCCGATTCCCTGGTGCAGGTCGAGATGACATCCAGCCCGGCTTGAAAATAGCGAATTTCTGGCCGCTAATGGGCTCAGTGAGCAAAATTCGATGGGAGGCGCGTCTGTCTTGGATTCGCCGGTTCGACAGATGCGCGCCTCATGATCAACCGCATCGAAGTTCGACACTTTACATCCACTCTTTTTCCGTAGCAGTGCGCTGTTCACCCCACAGCGCACCCGGCGGCAGGTCGAGTAGAGAGTAGGCGCCTGCTTGTAGAGAGGGTAATGACCGCGCGGCGGCAATCATCATTCGTGCCGCAAGCCCCACCTCGTCGAAACGCGCCTCCAGCAAAAAGGAGAAATGGCCTGGTTCACCCGGTGCGGCGTGGCGCTCCAGCAACACGCCACGGTTTGTTTCTTCCAGTGCGGCAATACTGGGTACGGGGAACACTAAAGTTTGTTCATCGAGGAAGAGGGGGTCATGGATGATGGCGTACTCCACTTCAGCCGCATCGGCCGACGGTTCCAATTCAACATAAACATAGCGTTGGATTGTCCCTTCCACGGACTTGAGCTCTGTCGCCAGCGCTTTCCTGACACCCTTGAACCCCTCCGCTGCCAGTGTATGGTGCAGGCTTGGCCCGGTATGCAGGCTGGTTTCCGTATGTCCGTGGGGGACCAGCAACGCGAAATGGCTGCGGAACAGGGAGAGGGCGCCCGGATCACATCCCGCTCCAACAATAGCCGGCACTCGGTGAAGATGCGCGACCCGATGTATTTCTGACTTATGCCTGAGAAAGGCCTCGCCGTGGAGGCGTGCGCATTCCACCACGGGAATGCGTCTTTGCAGAAGGTCCTTCGCTACCCCCATTACCGCATCGGGAGGAACGCAGATCAGCGCGGCATCAACTTCTTTCAGCTCGCTGATATGGGTAACGGCAGGTACTTTCAACCAGGAAGCAGGGCTGCCGCTGCGCCGCACAATCCCAGCCAGCACCGTGGCTGGGTCGGCAATAATGGCCTCGGCACATTTGCGCCCCAGATTCCCCAGGCCGATGATGGCAAGCCGTAGTTTTTTCATGCTTTTACGCCGTTGTTACTAATGGGTGCGATGTCCACCTCAAAACCCTCCTCCTTTAGCCGGAAGAACCGGTAGAAATGGAACAACAGCCCGGAGTCCTCGAAATGGTCTGCGCTGACAATCAATGCTTTCATGGCAACTCCTAAGAGCACATCTCCGGAAGGCGGGCTGTGGTAACGATGAAACCGGGAGAGGGGCATTTCAATGCGGGTTGCCTATACTGAAATTATAGGTGAAGGAGTTGGATAGTAGCGGACGCAGGCTGGGAGATGATCATTGATGAACTGGAATATTATTGTGACTTCCTTGCCGGGCTCAAGGTGTGAATATCGCCTGCTGCACGAGCTTCGATCAATGGGGAAATTTCATTCGACCGAGTTCAAGGATGTGTGTACGGGTTATGTGGAGGATGTCACGAATTTCCTGGAAGCAATTCGGCAGGCGGAAGCGGAAGGCGCGCCTTGGGTACAGGATCTGGGGCGGGTGATTCCCGTCGAGCAAACTTTCCACTTCACCCCGGAAACCCTCGTGGAGCAATTGAAGGAGGCTGTCACCCCCTATCTCGGCCGCATTTCAGGAGGGACGTTTCATGTGCGCCTGGAACGGCGCGGGCTCATTGGGCAGGTAATCAGTCCCGAAGTGGAGCGCAGCGTCGCCGAACACCTCTTTGCCTTGGCCGAAAAGGAAGGCCATAAGGTGACGGCTTCCTTCAAGAATGCCGATTGCATTGTCGCTGCAGAAACCGTCGGCCACGAATGTGGCGTCACTCTGCTTACCCGCGATCTGCGGCAGCGTTATCCTTTTGTAAAAACCAGATAGGACTGGCCATAATGAATACTCCCCAGACTTTTTTTGCTTTCACGCCCAGGGGCGCGGGATTGTTGTGCGCCGTTGTCTATATCGAAGCGGAAAAGGATGTGTATGGCTGGTGGATCGGCCATAGCGAAGGGGATTACCCCTCGGCCTTTTTCAAACTGGAAAATTTCTTCTCGGCCCAGATGACCTCCTTTTTTGCGACCGAAGGGACTGATCTGTATGACGGGTGGAAATTCGACTACTCCACCGGAAAACCGAAACGGATCGATCCTCCTCTTCCGGTGGAGGAGGACATGTGCCACGAACTGGAGCGGCTACAGGGTGAATTCGGCACCGAATGGCTGTTTTTCGACGGCGACGAAGGGATCGAAGGGGAGGTGGAAGCCTTTCGCAACCAGGATCTGCCGGTGCTGGCCGTCAATATCAGGAGCCGGAAGCTGAACAAACTGGATAAAAGTGATGTCGTTTGGACGTATGGGTCGAAGGATTTCAACCGGGATATCCTTGATTACCTGATGGCCAGGTGGCCGCTGGAATACGGGGAAGAATAGTGCGCTTGTCTGCATTTATTCTGATACGCCTTAACTGATCGTGTCTGGCCTCCTCGCCAAACTGCACCAATTTATGGTTGATGGGGTTTTTTGATGAATTCCTCTTTCTGCCATTGTTTGATGGCGGGTTTTCTTTTATAATGCCGGCTTCACAACGCGCCCGTAGCTCAGCTGGATAGAGTACTTGGCTACGAACCAAGGGGTCGGCGATTCGAATTCGTCCGGGCGCACCAGTAAAGAGAAGGGCCTACAGAAATGTAGGCCCTTTTTCTTTTGGGCAGGTCACTTCTGGCTTCATTATCGAGTAGTCGAGCATGTGATCCTCAATGACTTCACATCGAACACGTACTTCAATTTCAGAATTCCGAGACGACCACTTATTGAGTCAAGCGTTTTATATATTGTCCACGCTATAACCGATTCAGACTTTAGCGCCCGAAGTTTCAGCCACTCGGTTCTTCTCAACCAGAACCTTGATCAGGCCGTCGATGCCGGACTGACGAATCTCGCTGGCGAAAGAACCGCGATAATTGGTGACCAGGCTGATGTTGTCCACCACGACATCGTAGACCTTCCAGCCGTCCGCATTTTTTTGCAGGCTGTAGTCGATGGGGACAGCCTGACCGCCAGTCTGGTTGACCAAGGTTTTCACCGTTACATCGGTATCGCCGGACTGCATCCTAACCGGCTTGTAGTCAATGGTCTTGTTTTTGTAGGTACTCAGCGAAGTAGAATAAGTACGCACCAGCAAGGTACGGAACTCCTTCATCAGCGCATCCTGTTGTGCCGGTGTGGCCTGACGCCAGGATCTTCCGACTGCGAGCTGAGTCATTCGTTTGAAATCAAAATGAGGCAGCACCTTGGCATCAACCAGAGCATAGATTTTTTGCTTGTTCCCCGCCTGGATATCCTTATCCTTCTTGATAATCTCCAGGACATCCTGAGATGTCTCCTTGATCAGCGCGTCCGGCGCCATTTCCGCTGCGACCGCAATGGCCGTCGCACAAAAGAATGCCGTCACAAGGAACAGGGCATGGCAAATCGATTTTTTCATAATGCACTCCAAAATAATTATTGTACTAGGGGTAGTGACCACCAAGCCGTCGCCAAGCCGCTACCGGCTTGCGGCATTCTCTTCTCCATTCGACATCTCGGCGCAGTCGTGGCGCTTGTCGGTGCCAAAACAGGGGTCTCCGTCACGCGCCATCTGGGTTTCACGGATTACCTGTGTTCTCGACTTGTCGAAATTGCCTCCATCGAGGCCAAGCGTGTTCGTCATTTGATGCAATTCCACGATCGATGTACCGGGCATGATGAACTCTTGATATAAAAAATGGATTTAAGAAGCGGAACGCAAGAAACAGATGCTATCCTGAGCGTCTCACCATTTCATGATGCGCTGATAAGCCTGGGCATTCTGTGCGTTACCGCACAGAATGCGATTAGCCGTACGAACAGCTCCCAGGTCGACCTCAGGTTGTCAATGAATGGTTACATTAGAGAACAGAAGGACGCACCCGGAATGCCGATGGAATGATGAATGAAGCTACGCTTCCGCTGCGTTGGACTCTATGGATTATTCCGGTCACACGACCGAACTCGCTTTATGATGAATCCTTTTATTTGAAAGTGTTAAGGCGTCGAAGTTCGCCACTGCGGGCTGAAGGATGAGTGGTCACTGGTGCCGGGCGAGCCGACTAGCTCATCGGTAGGGAAAGCGGTCATTGGCAATGTGAATGTCATCAGGCGGCTTAGGGTCGGGTTCTGCCGATCGCCACAGTCACAAATCGGCATCGTAAGCGGCCAGCCGTCCCACTCCACCGGCGGCGGGATTTACGGTAATGCTGCCTTCAGTGGCAACAACTCATCAATACGGCTATTGGGCCAGGCAGGCAATTTCTCCAGG
>Ga0307375_10006923_pt1 | contig 10406 bp, 15 predicted proteins | sample TR1MG_FD_202531 | JGI IMG/M metagenome (GOLD analysis project Ga0307375, IMG submission 202531) | Soil microbial communities from Risofladan, Vaasa, Finland - TR-1 | ecosystem: Environmental > Terrestrial > Soil > Coastal area > Acid sulfate soil | place: Finland: Risofladan, Vaasa | collected...
AAAACGCTCTGCCCTAGCTGGAAGAGCCTTCGGGCAATCAGGATGTACCATATCTCATAAAACAAGATCGAAAAAATCGAGATAAATATCCCTATCTTTGGCACAAACAGACCAAATGCGATCACGCCTGCCAGGATTCCTACATACGCGGTTACTTTACTGAAGATCTTGCTCCGCAGCATGACAGCTGAGATTATTATCCCGTAGACAGCCTGGAAAACGTAACTTAATTGGAAAGAAGTGCCCCCGTAGATAGCAAGCATCGCCTGCCCTGCTGATAACAACATTGACCTCTGCGCTTCTGTTGTCGCAACCGCGTACTGGTTGCTGAGGGAAAGCATCTCGAAGGCCGTATTCGATGAGAAGTAAACCGCTATCCCTACAATGCCGAAGGTCGAAGCGATTGCTGTGAAGGGTTCATTGGTTCGTCTGAGGGCAGCGTAAAGAGCGAGAATAATGGGGACTAATAGAACCAGGTCAACAATGATCAAGAGATCAAGGGCTAAGAGTCCAAGGAGAACATTGTTCTGGAATAGCGTGAAGAAGCCGAGTACGGTACTCGGTGGCGGAAAGGCTATGTAAACGATAATCTGTATTGGCATGATCACTGCGGTAATCAGGGCAGCAGCGCCGCCAATTTTGTAAAGACTTTTCCCGTTCGAGTCAACGGATTCGGCATCATTAAGCAGATTCTGTTCAAATAGAGACATTTCTTACTCCCCGTTATTATTTTTTTTTTGTTTAGATTGCTTTATTTCTTTCGCTTGCACCATTTGCTTCATGAAAATTTTGTCTTCAATTAACTGGTTACGGGGATTAATTGCGCATATTTTTCCATAACATACGCCCGGATCAGATATCTATTAAGATGTCTGGATTCTGTTTTCAAGTAACGCACTCTGTTTTCGAAAAACTGGGAATCAAAAGGTTAATGAGTCCACCTGTAATGTTTTGTTTTTTTGGCTTATTATCCGATAATATGCGACACTTTTTATTATTCATCTAACTGTAATTAAACAAAGTGTGTAAAGCTGCAAGACCTACTAATATGATTACAAATAACATAGCTATTATGGCTTCTTTGCTGATTGCATTTGTCTTGACGCTATTTACATAATTCACCAAGTTGGTCCTATTCAAAATAATATGGAAAATTGCAAAAATTGTAAACAATAATCCAGACATATTATGAATTGACATCCAAAAATGTATTTCCTGAGTTAAAAGTCCAAACTGTAATAAATGGTTCATTGTCCCTGAAATGGGTAACAATAAACCTGATATACACATCGCAATTGCAACAAATGATCTTATGTTAAACTTGTTAGTTTTAATGGATGCCATTTTATTCATTTTTCACCATAACAAAGAATTATTGAAGAAAATTATAAATGTTATTTCTTTTGTGCATAGCCAATATATGACATCATTTTGTTATTACCGATTTTAATTTTAATGCCACTTTTATTTATCCCAGCAAATTGAAGGCCCTTCATTTCAATATTTTCCAAATTATATTTGTCAAATGAATTAAAAAGTTCTGTGGGTTTAATACATTTATTCCAGTCATGTACAGCATAATTACTTTCTGTAACATTTAATTTTGTGTACTGCTGTCTTAAAACCCAGTTCCCGATCCAGATTGCAAATATTTTTGAAAAAATATTTCGATTAATTGTATCATAGCAAAATATTCCATTGTTTTTAAGTATTCTAGAAATTTCATTGATTACTTTATTAAGATCATCAACATGTTCAAGACAATCTGCGCATACGACAGCATCAAAAGAATTATCGTTTGATGGAATATTTTCAGCCGAACCAAGCTTATAATCAATAGTTAAATTATTTTTTAATGCATGTTATTTTGCTATATTTATTGAATTTTGAGAGATATCAATGCCAGTAACCTTAGCACCTTGTTTTGCAAATTCTTCAGATAAAATACCGCCGCAGCATCCAATATCTAAAATATTCAATCCTTTTGAATTTCCGATTTTTTTATTAAAATAATCGAATTTAACAGGAGCAATTTGCAGTAACGAATGTTTTGGATCCCACCAATCTACTTGATTATATAACTCTAAACTCTGTTTCATATTTATTCCTTACCAGGTGGGCTTTGCATACTACTAAAAACTTTATTGATATTGTTAGTATATATTTCTGACGTTTTTTGTTATTTCAGCACTTTTCAAAGTATTATTATCTCTACATTTGTAGTTTTATCCGTATTATTAACGCTTGGATTGTTATTCTGGCTCAAGTTATTCTAAGGATGTACGATAGCACCTATTTTGTTCATCCCTACACTCAAATCCAGAGCGGGGGATGCTCGGGAGGCGGAGCACCTGATACTCTAGTGGGATTGTGGCAATGCGCGCACAAAGATGCACAGTAATTGACCCGATGTAGATTGAAGATGCTGACGTGATGAATGTCTTAAGAATAATTAGGGGTGGCCCGGAAGGTTTGCAAATCGCGGAATTCATTCCCAATCCAACATCATAAATTAAACTTCTCCCCCAACCTTCAAAGAAACCTAATCCCTTCAGGCAATTCCCCGACAATCTTCCTGAACGCCTCAGGCCACTTATCAGGGTTCAGCCCATTTTGCGCATAAAAAGCACTCGCCCAGCGTTCAAGCCCTATCCCGCTGCAGCCTGACCACAGTTCCTGGTTATTTATCATTCTCTTTTATGCTTCAAGGCACGCCAGTCAACGACCCCTGATATCTCTACCCTCAAATCCAATGCGGGGCTCGGGAGGCGGAGCACCTGATACTTTGGTGGGATTGTGGCAATGCGCGCACAAAGACGCACAGTAATTGACCCGATGTATATTGAGGATGCTGAGGTGGTGAATGTCTTAAGAATAATTATGGGTGGCCCGCTTGCCAAAGAAGAATTTTAGCCAAAGATTGTACACAACCAATTTCTAGCTACAAATTATGATTTCTATTTTTCGTTAGGTTTTTCTTCCTTTGTTTCTTCGTCGGTTTTCTCAACTTGTTTATCTAACTCGGCAATGGTGTTAATATCTGGGCTTAATTCTACCAATCGTTCTTTTTGTTTGCTTGTTAACTTATCCATCTCTTCTAATGCCTGTTTTTCTTTGAGTTCTTCTGATTGATGGGTTTCCATTTCCGCTTGCATTTCATGCTTTTTTTCAATAGCAATTTCGGCTATTTCTAAACCTAATACAGTATTATTACATTTTTTACAAAGTTCTGCATAATTGAGATATCTTCTTTTTCCGCAAATTTTACAAATATTGAATGATTTAACCATATTTTATCACCTTTTATTTTTTTCGTAAATTTTGTTTATACATGATTTTCGTGGGAATATACAAATACCCATCGTCTGCAAGTCAACGACCCCTGATATCCCTTCACTCAAATCCAGAGCAGGGAATGCTCGGGAGGAGGAGCACCTGATGCTCTGAAACTGGTGGGATCATGGCAATGCGCGCACAAAGAAGCACAGTAATTGACCCGATGTACATTGAGGATGCTGAGGTGATAAATGTATCAAAAATAATTATGGGTGGCCCGGAAGGTGTGCAAATAGCGGAATTCATTCCCAATCCCACATCATAAATTAAACATCTCCCCCAACCATCACAAAAACCTAATCTCTTCAGGCAATTCCTCAACAATCTCCCTGAACGCCTCAGGCCACTTATCAGGGTCCAGCCCTTTTGAGCATAAAAAGCACTCGCTCAGCGTTCAAGCCCTATCCCGCTGCAAGCTGAACACAGTGCCTGGTTGCTCAGGTGCTTCACATTTTTATCTTCACATCTTCCAAAACTATATATTACGTTGGCGAGGAATTTTAAATCGCAATAGTGGAGTTTATTACACCGTTTGTGATAACAATCAGACAAGAAAGACACACTACAGGATAACGAGAATATGACAACAAGAATACCAACCTTCGATTACCTTCGCACGTCCGTTATCATCCTTGTGGTACTTCATCATTCGATTCTTGCTTACGCCACGTTCGCACAACTCGATCCTGCGACTCCCATCACCTTCGCTCCGGTTGTTGACAGCCAGAAGTGGATTGGCTTCGATTTGATAGCGTTGTTCAACGACACTTACTTCATGTCGCTACTGTTCTTTATCTCGGGATTATTCGTCTGGCAAAGTCTCACACGCAAGGGTGTTCAACAGTTTATTCATGACAGGCTTGTCAGGCTCGGAATACCATTCGTCATTGGTTTTCCATTACTGATTCCCCTTGCATTCTTCCCTGGCCTGCTGGAAATCGAGCAAATTTTTGGAGGTAGCACAAATTATATTGACTTCTGGCTCAGCATGGCCCAGGCCGGCTTTGTAACATCGGGTCCACTCTGGTTTTTGTGGCTGCTTCTCACATTCAATTGCATCATTGTTGTTTTGTACCGGATTTCACTTCATTTAGGTGACATGTCAGAATCGCGGGTATCCGCTATCCTTAGACATCAATTAGCGTTTTTTGGGATTTTAACCGTAATTTCAACATTCGCTTGGCTGCCTATGGTATCCGCTTTCGGACCATTTCATTGGTCTGGCATCGGCCCATTTATCTTCCAGACCAGTCGTATATTGCTCTATTTGGTGTACTTCCTTGCAGGTACAGTGGTCGGAGCATTCGGGATTGAAAAATCTATGTTCAAGTCTGACAGTAAGCTGGCAAAATACTGGTGGATATGGCTGATTGTGGGTCTTATTGCGTGGTTAAATATCCAATATTATTTCGCGATCATTACCGTTGCCTGCGCAGCCATTGTTTTCGGCGTAATCGGAATCTTCCTCCGATTTACGAAACAGCGTATAGGTATAATCGACAATCTGAGCGACAATGCATACGGAATTTACATTATTCACTACGTATTTGTGACATGGCTTCAATACTGGTTGCTAAGTGCAAACCTTCACGCGATCCCTAAAGCAACGATTGTGTTCACTGGAACGCTGATACTTAGTTGGGGGTCAATTGCTGCTATTCGTCGCGTCCCGGCGGTGGCAAGGGTCATTTAAATTGGATTCATGTGTTTAGACCCAATTCCATGCATACCAGACAGTCAGTACATTAAACCCGAGTCCTACAACGATCAAGAATTTGTCATAGGCTGAAGGGTAAGTAGGCAATCCAATGAGATTAAAACCAAAAAAGAATATGGCTACGATGATGTTCCCCAAGCGATTCACAGAATACTCTAACGTCAGGGACAGGAAAACCATGACAACCGGGATCACCATTAATATTGCCATTCCCAAATACATTTTCTTTGTTAGTTGATTACCTTCTATTTCTCCCGCTTTAAAGTCGCCGCTATATATTCGCAGCACATCCCCTAAAAGATAAGTTAACATGAGGGCCACCCATAATGCTGAAAGGATTATCTTCACATCTTCCATAATTCAATTACCTCAAGGGCGTGAGGAACATGGAGAAGATCTATTATGCTGGGAAGTCCCCTCAAACTCGATTGTCCCTATGACCACTTTTAATATGTTGGATTATGCTCCTACAAATTTAAGCAATTCAAAGACTAAAAATGCAGGCCAAACGATCGCTTTAAAAAATCCTAACACACCGCCCCAAATGCCGGTTGCAGTTGAGATATAATAATATGCTGAACCAAGGAATCCAAGTCCATAAATAGCTCCTCCACATCCTTGCGTATTATTACATTTAACTTTATTTTCCATTTCAATTCCTCCTGATTTTTATATTTTGTTACGTTATTAGACAGTTATGACTACATTTCCCTTTTTGTGCCCTTTGTCGACATACCTATGGGCCTCGACCATTTGTTCCAATGGATAGCGTCTATCTATGACCGATTTTATCTTCCCTGCCTCAATAAGCTCTCTGAGGAAAATCAATTCTTCAGTCTTTAAGTCGCTCGATGATCCTGAAGAAGTCATAACGTTAAGATATATTCCTGTCTTCTTTAGAGACTTTTTACCTCGTGAAGACGAAAACTTGTCTACTGCATCAAAAATGACGTCATAGGTCTCACCGCTTTGGGTAAAATCCTTTTTTGTATAATCAATTACCTTATCAGCACCAAGAGACTTCACCATTTCTAAATTAGTTGTACTGCAAATGTTCCTACACTTCCAGAAGCACCATATATCAAAACTTTTTGTCCTGGCTGAATATTTCCTTTTCTAAGACAAAGTAATGCTGTAATTCCCCCACTAGGAACAGGGGCGGCTTCCTCAAAAGTCATATTGGTTGGCTTTATGGCCAGCATCCCGTCTTCAGGCAAACATTTGTACTCGGCATATGCACCAAAATTCGCCTCGAAAGTAGATGCAAAAACCTGGTCACCTTGTCTAAATAGTGTTACATCTTTGCCTATTGCTTCAATTTCCCCGGCCAGCTCCATCCCCAAGATAGTTCTTTTTGGTTTTCTAAGACCTAAATATATTCTAAAGGGGAGCCAGAACAGAAGAGGGACTGTGAAACTTCGCATTCTACAGTCCCCTATATGTGCTGTCGTGGCATTTATTTTTACCAGTACTTCATTATCCTTGGGAGTGGGTTTATCTACCTCTTTGAGCTGAAGAACCTCTGGTGGTCCGTATTTTGTGTATACGATTGCTTTCATTTGGCCATTCTCCTTATTTTGAATGCGCTAATCTAAACTTTAATTGTTTCTGTTTTATCAGATCCGGAATCGATTGCACATGGATTAAATCCCTTTACTATCAGCCATATCGCGAGCATCATTTCAGCCACAGCAATAGGAAGGGCAACAATGAGCTCCAATACCAATCCCGAAATTTCAGTAAACATGTCAATATTAGCCAGCACAGAACCAGTCAACAAAATTGCAGCAGCAATGAGACCCCATACCGATATAAATCGGGGAACTAGTTTCGATTTATATAATACTGAATAAAGTATCAAGGATCCCGAAGCAAAAACGATAAGATAAATCAGTCCTTGTGTGCCAGACCAATGATTTACTGACTGTATTGAGCTGCCTATGTATTGAAAATATGAAGCATCCATCCCACCTTTATTCAAATAATCCTGACTTAAATTGACCAGTGACAGCTTACTGATATAAGCAACACTTAAGATCGCAGCCTCAAACAATCTGAAACCGACATACCCCAGGGCTAAGGTTTCATTGTGTTTTTTTAAGATGGGATACAAGAATATTGATATGAGAACTACTGCAGGAACACCTGTAAACTCCAGCAGTATTCCAATTATCACAACTATTCTATTTGGATAAGCATTATCCAAGTAATCCGGAGAATCGAGAATAGGTTTGTACAAAGCTTCTCCTACAAAAAGCATAACAATCGCAAATATAAACAATACACCCACAATTATTGCGGTCTTTCTGTGTGAATTCATTTTGTTTCCCCTATTATTTGTTACTATGTTCCAAAGTACCCAATCTATAGTGTGACTTCCGCTCTTTCATGTTTAGGCCACTTCCATGCATACCAGACAATTAGTGAAAGAAGCACAACTTCTAGAATAGAACCAAATATGTAAAAAGCCCAAGTTTCTCCAATTACGCCTCCTGCCACAAAAATAATTTCAAATACACCCACGGAGATGTTTGTCCAGCGATTTGCTTTAGCCGGCAATATCAGGGACAGGAAAACCATAATACTCGGAATCGTCATTAATATAATAACTACCAACAAAAATGCTTGAGTGACTTCAATACCTGTAAAAGCCACTTCTCCCGCTATTATTTTCTCTATTTCCCCCGGTATATAATATGAATAAACATCCACATATATATATAACAAATTTACAGTTATCCAAAAGGCTGAAAGCTTTATCTTCACATTTATCTTCATATCTTCCAGGATTGTTGCGGTCTTTTTATCTGAATTCATTATTTCACTCCTTTGGCAGACTCGATTGCAGATGGATTGAATCCTTTAACCATCAGCCATATCCCGATTGCTAATTCAAACGGTAAAATTGGAAGGAATACATATAATGGAACCACATAACCAAATATTGTAAACAATTCTCCAATAAAACCCACAGAAGCTACTATTATACCAAAAATGGATAGCACTTTTGGAACATAGTTTGATTTAAGGAATAAATAGTAAAACAGTATACCTCCTATACAATAAAAAACCATTTTAACATCATAACTAAAATGCATTAATTCATAAAATAAACTGCCAAGAGTTTGGAAATATGAAGGATCCGGACCTCCGGCCTTTACATATTCCTGACCGGTATATAAGAGAGAGAAAGCGTTAATCTGTCTGACAGCAAGGAACACTGCTTCGAGTATCCATAATCCAAAAGCCCAACGAGCAATAATTATATTTTGATTTTTTAAAGTTGTATAAAGTAATACTGTTAAGAGTACAATAGCAGCGGCTTCAATGAGAAAACCTACAATGCTCATCTGCACTATTGTTGCATTATCTGAAAAACTGATCATGGTTTTAGATATATCATCAGGTGGGCCTGTCATTGAGTAATTTAATGAATCCAATAATAATCCACTGAGTATGCCTATAACTATTACAAATAAAAACATAAAACCTAAAAGTCTTGGTGTAAATTTATCTGAATTCATTGTTTCTCTCCTTTAGCAGACCCGGAATCGAGAGCAGATGAATTGAATCCTTTAACTATTAGCCATACTGCAAAAACCATTTCATTCAGGCCTAATGGAGCTTCCATAAGGAGATAGATCGTCGAGTACAAACCATGGCCGAACAGAGGTAAAAAGCCTGATCCTAAATACAATGTGGCTCCAATAAGACCCCACCCTGATAACCATCGAGGAATGAGTTTTGATCGATATAATATATAATTTAACATCAGAGCACTTATGCTAAAAACTATAGTTGAAAACACACCTCCCCCCATTCACGTACTGCCAGTAATAATGTAGCTAAGGTTTGAAAATAAGAAGCATCCGGAGCTCCCGCTATTACAAATTCCTGACTTAATGTCAATAGTGTTAGTAGACTGATTGCACAAACAGTAAAAATTAAGACCTCAATAGTCCTGAAAACAACGTACCCAAGAGCTAAGGCTTCATTATACTTTTTTAAGATTGGATACATAAAAATTGGTATACCAGCAATTAGGACAGCCATAGTAAACTCGAAGAGCCCTCCTATTAACACTTGGTTTTCATTCGCTGAAAGATTGGCCAGATAATCTGGAGCATCTAGATTAGGCCCAAAAACAACACTTATTATGCCTGCAACCGTCGCAGCTATAAATAATACTCCCACAATTATTGCTGCCTTTCTGTTTGAATTCATTTTGTTCACCTTTTCTTCTATTCTTTAATCTCTTATTCTGCAGCCTTTTAAGGTATTTTTGCACCTTTCAACAAAAGCCAACCGCAAAATCCAAATTCTCCAATAATCTCAAACACGATACCGGGGTAAGTTATCACTTCGTAACCCGGGGGGAGAAGAAAGAATGCAAAACTTTCTATCACAAAGCCAAAACATGCAATCATCAAAAAGATGCCTAAAATTCTGGGAAAGTAGCCCGACCTGTAAACTAAAAACCCAAGGGGAAGGAGCCAAAGGCCATGAAATATCGTGGCGATCATAACTCCAGCCCAGTACAATTCGATAAAGAACATCACCAGAGCATGCAACTGATCTGCTCCGAATACTGTCAGGTAGTCAGCACTGCTTAACAGTAGCAGGGGAGTAAAATAGATTAGCATATTGATGAACATTATAGAAACACTGACCAAAACGAATATCACCATAAGCAAAGCAAGGTTTTTGTTAACTGGTTTGAGTAACACGTATAAAGCCAGGGGCAAAAAAATAAAACATGTAATCATGATCAGATCGCTCATAAAACCGAGACGGAACAGCGATTCGGAAGCCATGATATTACTGGCTGTTGTTGCGGCATCTCCGGGCACAATAAGACTCTGGCGAACTAATTCAGCGGTGACACCGAATACTATGACAGCTAGATACAGCAAACCTGCGACTTTTGCAACTTTGCGTTGTGATATATCGACGATACGGTTTAACATTTCAATTCCTCCTAATTTGTTAGTATCTCATCCTGATTCTTCATTTCGGGTATTTTAGCACCTTTCAACAAAATCCAAACCATAAATATTATTTCTCCTATTGTCATAACTTCTAATACTGAGGTTATTGCTTCGTAGTTAGGTAAAAGAAAATGAACAAAAGAACCTAGCAGATAGCCAAAACCTGCTATTATCACCAAGACGCCTAAAATTCTGGGAAAGTAGCCAGACCTGTAAATTAAATAACCGAGGGGAAATAGCCAAAGGCCTCAAAATGTCGTGGCGATAAGAACTCCCTGTTCGTTCAAATTGAGAAATAACATCATTTGAGCATGCAATTGATCTGCTCCGAATACATTCAAGTAATCAGCACCGTTCAATAGTAG
>Ga0307375_10006924_pt1 | contig 10405 bp, 7 predicted proteins | sample TR1MG_FD_202531 | JGI IMG/M metagenome (GOLD analysis project Ga0307375, IMG submission 202531) | Soil microbial communities from Risofladan, Vaasa, Finland - TR-1 | ecosystem: Environmental > Terrestrial > Soil > Coastal area > Acid sulfate soil | place: Finland: Risofladan, Vaasa | collected...
TCGGCCAAAGCGGACTGTGCCAGTTTGCTGAAAAGGTTGTTGGTGCAGCTTGCTGGAATGTCCGCTTCCAACTTTTTCGAACCGTCACTTCCTACCCGTTATAGCGCTGCAAATTTCTCCGAAACGGATATCCAATGTAAAGCTAACCGGCGGGTTATACGGCAGCACTTACCATGCCCATGATCTCTTCAAAAGAGACCGTATATTTTGATTTATCTATTATGAATTTCTCAGAGATTCGATTGAACGCTTGAGGGTTTGGTTTAACAAATTCTTCAGCGCTTTTTCTCAAAGTTTCAATCTGCTCAGCGTTTGGATTTTTAATTCCATGAAGACCATCAGTAACCAGACGAGCCACCCTTTCCTCAAAGCCCTTGCCAGTACACTCATCCTTGAAGTACTTAATAACCGATACCGTAAAGAACCTTTCAGCGTAGAAGGAAGTAAATTGTTCGTCAATTGCGGCCATAGCGGCCTCGATGTTTCCTGAAGAAAACAGCGTGTCGTAGAACATCCAGATTTGTGAATTAATATAGTCGATATCTATTTCCTCATCCGAGGAAATTAGTATGAAGAATGGCGATGGATCAAATATTTTAATAGGCCTGATCGCATACAATCCGAAGCATGCAGCCATGACGATACCAAGATTGTTATTGGATATGACGTTTATCTCACGGAACTTATCCGCAAGTTCTTGCCACGAAATGAATTCGCCAGTCGCAGATATATGCAATCCAAGATCCTTGTTTCCGTGAGTTTCAAAATGCACGATTGGTTTCATGCCTGTCTTTGCCTTCTCCTTAACATCATCAAGGATGTCCAGCACATGTTGTTTGGATATCGCATCATGAAATTCGAGGATAGGACTCTCAGGTTTTGAAATGGAAACAAGATGGTTATACAGGGTAGTAGCAGTGTCTTCCTCGCCTGCTTCTAGAGACTTAATAATTACGATGCTGTTGTTAAGAAAATGGGAATTGATCGCAAGAGTCATTTTTCCTCCATTGTTATTTTTGTCTAATAATACAGACGGGGGTGCGAATATCTCCATCATGCACAAAGTGTACATGTAGGCAAAGCACACGCAGCGGGGTCCCTGATATTGTGGTATTTGCCATTTAACTGGTTGGAACCTGACTTCTATTTTATATAGCCTTAGTAGATAATGGCATTTTTATAAAAATGGTTTCGGTTCAGCCTGTCGGGATGCTTATATGGTTGTGGTAGTGATATCGGCTCTCTTGCGGCCGGCGGAATCAGATCGTCCTCAAAAGACTGCTTAGGCAGAGCAGCCATTCGCTACCATTCCCTGCTGATCTTGTATAGCCATGAATATAGACGTGTAATGTTTAGTATGGCACGATGAAAAGCGGTGATAATGAGGTCAACAAAAGGAGTAGTTATGCATTACGTGATATTCGCTTTTCAAGGTTAGTTGTCAGATGCGCGTGGCAAAAACACGGTTGGGCAACGAAGGCCGGTGAAAGGCATAACGGAAAGCAGAATCCACTCGACATATCCCGTTGTTTTGAATTCGACTCACTACAAGGAGTTGGCAGATGGCACTACAAGAACTACTCAATCTTGGCCTCGTAGATATTGGCGCAGATGATTCCCGTTTTGAAAAAATGCAGTCCGCTGCGTCTGTATTTGCGACAAAACTCAAGGACGAACCAGACCTAATTATACCTTCGACGCTTATCGCAATCGATAATGAAGTTGATGAAAACAACCCACTGTTCCTCCTAGTTGAAGAGTTGGTCATCCACGAGTGGCCTACCATGAGAAATACTCATGTCAACCGACCACGTGAGCTTTTGCGATCAATCATCATTGCAGCTCTTAAAACTGCGATCAACGAAAAGCCTGAAGCCGCCGGGGTTGTCTATAACACGGCTGCAGGGCCCTCCAAATTCCGACAAATACGGCTTGGGAAAGCTGCTGTAGTAATCGAGCGACTGCTCAAGGAAGCCGGTCATATAGCAGAGACAGAAGCTGTTAAGCGAGCAGGCCTCATGACTTCTTCAACGGAGAAGAGGCCCGGGAAAGAAGCGACAACCGAAAAGGTTACGCTGGACCTAAAAAGTACTGTTACTGATAGCGAAATTCTCGCTGACTTAGTTGGAGCGTCAGGACCTCATGACGCTCAAAGCAAACCCGGCACTAACCCAAACCCTCAATGGCCAAATACGGGATCTACTTGGTCTTATGAATTTGCTCCTCGGATGACGGCAGTGCTTGTCAAGGCAGTTAACCTTGGCACTCAGCGTTTGGGCGCATCATTGTCGAAAAGTTTGGCAACTTACCTCAGTAGTTTCACGGATAAAACCGACCAGCTTTGTGCCGAGTTGACCGAATCACAATATATAAACCAGATGCGGTTGAATGTGCTCTGGTGGTCAGAGGCGTTGTACTCACCGATGATTGGCAGCAGCTACCGAGAGCTGCCGTTGCCGGTCGCCGCAGTTGCCGCAGCAGAAGATCTGGCAGCAATTGTTCCGGCTCTATCTCCCGCGAGTGTCAGCTATGTTCTAGGTGAGACTGTTTTACGGCTTAGCCGTATTCTTGAAGCTGAAGATGTCCAGCCAATAAGTTTCTATCTTGGTGAGTTGGCAACAGCAAAAAAAGACTTTGTGAAGTCCTTTCCTCAAGTAAACCCTAATATGCGCCAGCCTCTTTTAGGTTTGGTCATAGAGGCATCTAGCGGAATCAAGCCGACAGCAGAGAATTTCCGCTCACTCACCGGCCTTGATATTTCTCTGAAACTATCCTCTGGCGAATTCGCTATGTGGGTGTTTCGAGACCTTCAGGCTAGACGGCTCGTGGACGAGCTCCGAGCATGAGCCAAAGTTGTACTCATGAGAGTTGTTTCCCTGACATTTCATGCGCCATGGGTCATATTGACAGAGGGGAATGTGAGAATTGGACAAAACAGCCTGATGCCGAGAACGCATCTGAAGAAATCTCGACTGAACTGACGAGTGACGTGCCATGGAACGGTTACGCATTGGGGACAAGCGACCTAGCGATTCTCGGGGGTAGAGGTAGTCCATTAGTGATCGGTCTGGTTGGTCCACCTGATTCAGGCAAGACATCGCTACTTGCGTTTCTCTACATGTGGTTACTCAGATATGGAAAGATTGTCGATTGGCAATTTTCCGGATCGTGGACGCTTGGAGGCTGGGAGTCAGTAGTACAACACTCGCGATGGGCGGGTGAAACACCACCATCTTTCCCTCCGCATACATCGAGTTCTGGGCGTCACCCCGGCGTGCTACACGTCACATTTCGTGATCCGAAGGGTCGACTTCGTGACGTCTTGTTCACGGATGCACCTGGCGAGTGGTTCACTCAGTGGGCCAGAGTCCCCGGGGACGCAACGGCAGAGGGAGCCCGGTGGGTCATCGAACATGCGGATGTGCTCCTCATGTTGATTGACTCTGCAGCTTTGGCAGACCCAAAAAAACTTCCACACTCACGACGCGCAACCCGTGATCTGATCGAGAGAATTGGAGCCGTCGCATCACACCTACCAATAGCAGTGATCTGGACGAAGGAGGATGTAAAGATACCCGACCAAGCTAGGGATGCATTGGAACGGGCGTGCGCCGAATTCGTGCCACACGCAGCCACGTTGCGAACCTCTATCAAAAAGCCCGAGACCATCGCAAAGTGTTTTATGGATGCGATTTCAGCAGCCGAGAATGTGGTATTGAAGTCGGATACGTCTGAGCCAGCTCTGTCAGTTGACCCATTCCTGGCGTTCAGGGGGATATATGTCGACCAGTGAAGTTCTTGTTCTCGGGGGCTCTGATGTAGGAAAAACGCACTATGTGGGTCAACTCCTCATCCGGCTCCGACATGATCGTCGAGGGAAGCTTCGTCTTCGTGCAGGCGGCGTTGAGGATCTCAGTAAACTTGAGGAAGTTTTAACGTGCCTCGAGGAAGGCCGCGCTGCGGGTCACACTCCCGCTGAGACTTGGACCGGCATACGTTGCGCACTGGAAACAGCCGACGGTGGGGATGTATTATTAGACTGGCCGGAGTACGCTGGAGAGCGCCTTTTCTCGATCATAGAACATCGTGTTCTCCCCACGGAATGGCGCAATTCTGTCAAGGGTGCAACGGGATGGATGCTCTTCTTACGACCGTCTACGCTGAAACTCCACGAAGACCTGCTCGTACGCCCTACCGGGCTTGACCCAGAACACACCCTGACAGAAAAGAGTTCGGTCGTCGGCAGCGGCTGGGATGACAGGGCGCGATATGTCGAGCTACTCCAGATGCTGATTTTCGCCGCAGGCCAATCGACTTTCCATGAGGCGTCGACCCCACGATTAGCCATCGTACTATCTTGCTGGGATGAACTCGATACCGCCAGCACACCAGAACAGATTTTCGCCGACAGGCTTCCAATGCTGGATGCTTTTATCCGTAGCAATTGGCAGGAGTCGGCATGGTCCGTATGGGGTCTCTCCTCGCTTGGTCGTGCACTCAGTCAAAATACCCCCGACGAGGAATACGCATCTAGGGGGCCAGAGCATTTTGGCTACGTTGTATCACCACAAAGTACCGAACAAAATTCAGATCTATCGGCACCGGTTGCTTGGCTGCTGAAGGTGTGAGTCATGTCGTCGTATGAAACTGCTGAATATGGGAATCACGGCGGCAGTCACAAGCTATTAAGCTCATCGCTACCGACGAAAGCCACCGTACTAGACGAACTCCTCTTTCTCGTTGATCGACCAGCCGGTCACATCGGCTCAGAAGTGGCTTGGTCACCTTATTGGGGATGTGGCAGCGTTAACGGCTATTGGGCACTCTGGCGTGGGGAAGAGGACAGCTCTGCCCCAAGAAGAAATATGGTCAAGGCTCGTGTGGTACTTGTGCCAATTGCACAATGTGCGGTGATAGAAAACTTCGATGAGTTGCTGGGCGCAGTCGGTTATGCTACACCAAAAGAAAATACCTCTGATGTCTCGCCTCTGGCTGGGATGGTTGTCGATTGCCTAGCAAGCGGAAAGGGGCCTGCCATCGTACCCAACCTGCCTATCGCCCCTCTGTTGATCCGTTCAATCTGGCCCAAGTTATGGGCAAACGCTCGTGCATCTTTCTCCCTCCGCACTTTATTTGGAGTTGAGTCGCTGGATTCCAGTTACACATCGCGCATTGTCGTTATCCCCGATGAGCTCCGTCCCAGATGGCGAGCACACCATCTACTAGAAGGGAAGGACATACCGAATAGTGCGATTACCCGTTGGTTCAGCGGTAATGCCTCATCGCAGCTAGAGAACCTACTCGCCGTAAACGTCGCAAAACTCCCCGGTGAACTAAGTGTCCTCGACCGACTTGAACGAATCGCGGTATGCCTTGAGCGGCTTCATTCAGGCACAGGCACAGTCGCGGATGCTCTGCTCGTTGTGAGAACTGTGGAATCTTTCACCGAAGGAATAGTACTTCCAATAAAGGACATCCAAGTTGTTGCCAGCAAGCTCGGTGAACTACAGTATGCTACTGTCGGCGAGGTGAGAACCGCCTCATTGGCAAAACTTGAAGCATTCGAGGATCGATCTGTATTTGAAGATGCCTTGTCGAGGTGGGCTGAGGAAAGGCTGCCTGCACAGTCCATTGATGACGCCCTTTGGATTCTCGAACACCACGCTGGAGCACGGCATTCGGACTGGTGGTGTACCGCCGTCGGGAAGGGAATAGCTACCGGCTGTAAGTCTAAGAGCCACGCGTGGGCACAAGCGCTGTGGAAGTGGTGGGCCGCCAGCCCTGTTTCACTTCAGCAAATGCAAGAATACCTGCCTGTGGATGCCAAGACCGAAGTGTGGCTCAGTGACACCGCACCGACAGCAGTTGATGATGCATTGCTCACAGCGGTTGGTAAAGTCTGTCATGAGCGAAAATGGGCCTCTCTCCTTGCTAGTGCGCTTGGTGCTACGAGACCTCTACAGCATTGCATAGAAGTTCTCCGCCACAACGTGCCAAATCCAGATGCAGGCCTTGACAATCTACTGAGTAAACGGAATGGCGGTGAGGTTGTTGATGTTGCAGCGGATATTTCATGGGAGCCGCTGTATGCCAGAGCTGTGTTGCATACCGTTAAATCACCAGAACTATTGGCTCGGATATCGGATTTCAATAATCTAGTCCCGTTGCTCCTGCGACATTTGTCTGCAGGGGGCAATTTTCCAGCAGAGTTACTAACAAACGTATTCATTGCAAAGGTCTTCGACGCCATCCTATTGGGTGATGATAGCTGCATGAAGATTGCCAGTTATTTTGGGCGAGACGCTGGACATTTTCTTGTCGGACACCCTGAGGAGGAAAGGTTATGGGATATGCTACTTCCAGTCGTCTCACCTGAGTTTATCGCTGGTTCGGTTGACGAATGGTGGGATCGATTTCTACTTGATGAGAATATGGGGAGACCTTCACATCAGCTCATTGAAAGTGTGCTCGAATCAGCTATTAGTAGGGTTAGAAGATCCTCTATTATTTTTATCATTAGACTGCTTCGCTTGTTCCCGGAGATATCTGAAAATCATATCAAAGAATGGATGAGCAACGAGGGGTTTTTGTGGGACAGTGGGAATCATGAGATGCTTGCCAACCTGCTTCTCGATAGGAATTGGAAATCATCTGCTAAAGAATTTCGTTGGTCATGGAAGAGTGAGCTGAAAATTGTTGCGTGGCATGCACGCCAGTTGTTGTCATGGTCAGATAGATTTTGGAGCCCACCAGATGGTGTCAATCAGATAGAACCAGTCGGCGATGGAAATATGGCGACGGGTAGTAAGGCGCCCAAGAAAATAATTAAGATATTGTTCTTGGCGTCAAATCCAATGAGTTCTGACCGTTTAGCTCTCGACGAAGAGGCTCGCTCAATCCAAGATAAGATTCGAAAGTCGAAGCACAGAGACTCCATCGTGTTTAGCACTCAATGGGCGGTTCGCCCAAGCGATCTGCAGCAGACAATCCTCGAGGAAGAACCTACAGTCGTGCATTTTTCGGGACATGGGGGATGCACCGTCGGTATTGTGATGCACTCAGACTCTCGGGACGACGAGAGTCTCGTTTCATCTGACGCGCTGGCAGAACTCTTCAGGGTATTAAAGGATGACATTCGCGTGGTTATCCTCAATGCTTGCTATTCAGAGGTGCAAGCAAAGGCAATTATTAAACAAATCGACTTCGTAGTGGGGATGGCCGACTCTATTGATGATGAAGCAGCGAGGGTGTTTGCGGCCGCATTCTATCGCGGTCTTTCATTTGGCAAATCCATACAGACATCCTTCGATCTGGGTATAAATGAACTGGCTCTTTCGGGCCTAAGTGACGACATGTTGATACCTCAGCTGTTGGTTCGCTCAGGGGTCGACGCAGCAATGACCGTTCTGGTGTCGGACACGTAACCGATTGGTATCTTTGCGGGTATCAAATTGGTAGTTAACGGAGAAACAATCATGAATCGATGTGCTGTCGTAATCGGCGTCAACAAAACCGGCGACCTGCCTATACTTCAAGGAGCTGCTTCTGGCGCACAAGAGTTTGCCGACTGGGCAAAAAGCCAGGGTATCGAAGTGGCGTTATTGACTGACGATAATGAATCTAGTGTCTCGCTTAGCGACATAAAGGGTGCCATTCGATCTTTTGTTCAGAAAAAAACCTACTCACAGTTAATCGTGTTCTTTTCTGGGCACGGCATTCTAAGGGGGCAGGAATATGAACTGTGGCTCTTATCGGGTGCGCCAGACGATACCAACGAAGCAGTCAATGTTTTTGGTTCAATCTGGCTTGCTCGAAATACCGGTATACCTCACATCGTGGTGATCTCTGACGCATGCCGGTCAAGACCAAACTCAACCCGCTTAAGCCAAGTTCAGGGAGGAGAAATTTTTCCAAACGAATCCCCTAAATCACCGCGACCAGCAGTAGATGTTTTCTATGCGACTTTGCCAGGCGACCCCGCCTTGGAGGCAACTGCAACCGACGCGGTTAAAAACTACAGGGGCATCTTTACTGAATGTCTTCTGAAAGGTTTAAAAGGCGAAGTGCCAGAAGTAATTGTTGATATCGGGGACAAGAAATCGAATGAAACCCGATTGGTTGTGCCTTCTTGGGAACTTCAGCCTTACCTTGTTGATGAGGTGCCCAAGGTTGCATCAAGCATTAGCATAAAACTGCAGCAAGACCCTGACATCCGAGTCGAATCACATCTACCGAAATTCCTCGCAGAGGTTACAACGAAATCACCGAAATTACTTGTGGAGCCGAAATCACCGACCCCACCAACCAGTACACCAATATTAATGGATCTATTATCGGCAGAACCTCCACCCGAAAAACGATATCGTAGTAGGACACAAGATCGGATAAGTAGCCGCAAGGCTGCAGCGCCTATAAAAAGAGGTCTTTCCGAATCTGCACTTTACGAGTCCGCAGATAAGATAACAATTGATGCGGTTAGCAGACTTCTTGATGCAAAAGGTAGACAGAGCTTTGAAACAAGAACAGGATTCACCGTGGTTGGCGCTCAACCAGTGCGTGCAACGGCGTTTGGTTCAAAATGTGAACTATTTATGGATTTTGGTGCATATCAAATTCGAGTCCATGAGAGCGAAAATATATCTTTTCCACAATCGCTGCTTGTCCAGTTTTCAGAAGGTCAGGGTATTCCACTCGCTGTTTTACCCGGATTTATTGGAACGATAGTTGTTGAAGATGGGCATGTTGTCAATGTCACCTATTTGCCAAGTCGTCACACCAATAAATATTCGGAATATGAAATAGTTGCGAAAGAAATTGATAAGCGACGAGCCTATGTGGCTGTGGCTGCGCGTAATGGTTCTTTTCGTCTTGATAGCAGGAGCGATGCTCACGAAGGTGCCAGATTTCTGAGAACGATGAAAAGCATTGATCCGACCCTTGGCCTTTATGCCGCCTACGCATATGCACAAGCCGGAGATTTTGAAGGTGTTGCGTCAGTGTATGAATACATGAGCTATGAGTCGGCGCCGATTTTCTATGATGTCGCACTGCTCGCGAACAAACTACCACACCAATTAATTGAGTCGAATAACCAGCATCTATTAGCGCCTTTCTGCCCTATGTTGACCCAAGGGTGGGCGCTTTTGAATACGGATAATACAGGGCTTCCCTCTGTGGTTCGTAATGTGCAGAGGGAATTAGTACCAGGACTTTGGACCACGTTCGGGCCAAAGGGTGTAGATATACTTTGTTCTGCAATCGAAATAGGAGAACTCGTATGAAACTCATTTTTATCCATGGGCGTTCGCAAGAGGGAAAGAATCCTGCTTTGTTGCAACAGCAATGGGAAGCTGCACTGAATAAGGGGTTATCAAGTGCAGGGTTAACGTGGTCGACGAACGTCCAAGTTGCCTTCCCTTTTTACGGTAACAAGCTCGACGAACTTTTGAAAGAACTTGACGCACCGCTGATTGAAGACGTAATACAACGCGGTGCTGCGCAAGATACGACCGAGGCGCAATTCCGTGGTGATCTACTATACGAAATTGCCAGAAATGCAGGCATATCAGATTCAGATATTCAAGCGTATTACAGTGGACAGCCGCAGGAAAAGGGGCCTTTGAATTGGGAGTGGGTGCAATCAATTCTTAAGGCACTTGATAAAACACCACTCGGCGAGGCTGCGATAGACGCATTTACTCGAGATGTCTACGTGTATCTCACTAATAAAGCAGTTAGGCGGGCAATCGATGGCCTTGTATCACCTTATTTGACTGAAGGTCCTTGTGTTGTTGTCGGCCATTCTTTGGGATCTGTTGTTGGCTACAATGTACTTAGCAAGACAGCGCAGAATGTAAGTGTTAAACGATATATAACAGTTGGTTCTCCTCTAGGTTTGAAAGCAATCAAGCGTCAGCTAGATACGCCATTGGCAATGCCGCCATGCACTAAAGGTTGGTACAACGCAATGGACGAAAGGGATGTGGTTGCCCTTTATCCTTTGGATGGTGAAAATTTCCCCATTCATCCCCCAATAGTGAACAAGACTGACGTAGATAATCATACTGATAATCGCCATGGAATCGAGGGCTACTTGGATGACTCGGACGTTGCGCGCAGTATTTATATGGCACTGATGGAGGTTTAAACCAGACTCGCTGGCTTGAAACAAATTTGATTGAAAAAACGTGTCGAAAGTAATGGTTCAAAAAAGTCGAAAGCGGACATCCCGGCAGGCTGAACCGCAACCATTTTCATAAAAACGCCAAGGTCCGCTTTGGCCGATTTTCAGACCGACTCCAGTTCGGCCACAGCAGCCGGTCACCACCACCTTTCGACCGTCCGCTGCACATATATACCTGCCGTTTGATGTAAGATAACAAAACTATCCGATAGCGTAATTTGC
>Ga0307375_10006925_pt1 | contig 10405 bp, 11 predicted proteins | sample TR1MG_FD_202531 | JGI IMG/M metagenome (GOLD analysis project Ga0307375, IMG submission 202531) | Soil microbial communities from Risofladan, Vaasa, Finland - TR-1 | ecosystem: Environmental > Terrestrial > Soil > Coastal area > Acid sulfate soil | place: Finland: Risofladan, Vaasa | collected...
TGTGGCCATGGAAACTGCTGATGTTATTTGCCAAAAAATTGGTGAATCTCTGAAAGGTGAACAAATAAGTCGTTTAACAAAAAAAAAAAAGTTTCTTTTAGATATTTTAAGAGAAGTTGTTAAAGAAATTTTAACTCCTGAAAGAGAGATCAATTTAATTGATGAGATTAGGAAGATCAACACTAAAGATAAGCCCTATGTTATCTGTTTTTTAGGAGTTAATGGAACTGGCAAGACAACAACGATTGCAAAGATAGCTCATTATTTAAAAAAGAATAATATATCTTCTGTAGCAGCAGCTTCAGATACTTTTAGGGCTGCTGCAATAGAACAATTATCCTACCATATGCAGAATGTTGGAATTAGAGTTATTAAACACGAATACAAATCAGATCCTGCGAGTGTTGCGTATGATGCGATTCAACATGCAAAAGCAAGAAATATTGATGTCGTTTTAGTAGATACTGCAGGAAGACAAGTTAGTAATAAGAATTTGATGAGAGAAATGCAAAAAATTGTGAAAGTGGCTGAACCTGATCTAGTTTTGTTTATTGGCGACAGTCTTGCGGGCAATGACGCATTAACTCAAGCAAAAGAATTCAATAAAAGCGTGGGAATAGACGCAAATATCCTAACTAAATTTGATGCTGATGCAAAAGGAGGGTCTGCATTATCAATTTCATATGAAACAAAAAAACCAATTCTTTTTGTTGGTATTGGACAAGGTTATGACGATCTGGAACCCTTCAACAGTCAATTATTCATTTCTAATATACTAGGTATAAAGGAAGATTAGAAAACCAATTACCAAACTAACAGTTAAATTTTTTAAATATTTATTTTTAATCTATTTGTGTCAAATAATTATCCTAAATATGAAAAATATGCAAAGTACGAAAAAGGGAAGAAACTATCCCTTTACGAACGATTTGGCGTGTTCTTTCAAAATACGAAAAGAATTATTAAAATTGCTAATAAACCAGGAAGGAAAGATTATTTTCTAGTTTTTAAGATATGTGCTATTGGAATATTAGTGCTAGGATTATTATCCTATGTGATTCAACTTATCTTTACTCTAGTAAATTCTATTTTAGGAATTCGTTAGAGTTTTTAAATTATACTTCTTTTCATCTTTAATTAAAATAGATTTTATTGTTGAATTTTATGAAAGTGGCGTTAACCTATAATAGAAATCTTCATTTCAAAGCTTCTGTAAGAAGTTTTAAAGATTTCAATGTTGATGAGCCTGAATCTTTTCATGGAACAGATTTAGGACCAAGCGCAGTAGAATATTTATTAGTTGGTATTGGAGGCTGTTTAGGAACAACATTCATCTATTGTCTTCAAAAAAGGAACATAGAATTAAATGAATTTAAAGTATTAGTTGATGGTAAAATAGCTCATGTTGGTCATAAGAAACTTTTAAGATTAGTTAATGTGGATGTTGAGATGAAATTTTCTGTAAAGGAAACTACTTCAAAAGAAAATATTAATAAATGCGTAAAAGATTTTAGGGAAAACTGTATCGTATCAAACTCAATAGCAGAAGGATTGCCTATTAAAGTTAATTGCAACCAGATTTAACGTTTAACTATCAGGATTATTAATGAAAGAAAAAAAATGGTAAAAAAACTTTTTAAGCTCAAAAGAAATAAACTACAATATGATCTGGTACTCTTAATTCTTCCTCTTTGTTCTTACATGCGATAAATTTTATTTTCATACTTATTATAAGTGGCATCAATCGTTTGGTTAGAATTCCGTCTATTATAAGAAATTGAGTCTCTTTAAACTCTTTAATTTTTTCAAAGACTTCTCCTACTGGGAGTTCAAATAACTTCTCCAAACTCTTATTAAATCCTATGCTATGCCCGGGTTCTATTTTTTCGAGGCTTTCGATTATTGCTTTCTGATTTTTTACCTTTAACTTCTTAAGCAATTTCTGCAACAAAGTATCTTTTACAGTAACTTCCTTTTTCTGTTTGTTACTAAATGTTTGGTTATCCGCTGCTGGTTTTTTGTTCTGTAGAGCCTTAATCATTTGTTTACGAGTAAGTTCCTCGACTTCTAAGCCTTCAGGTGCTCTAGCTACGAAATCAACTTTTGCTAATTGTAACAATTCATTCAATATAATAGTCCCCCCTCTATCCCCATCTAGGAAAGCTATTACTGGATTTTTGGTCTTTATTAATTTTACAACAGATTTTGGAACTTGTGTCCCCTGCACAGCAATTGTATTCTTAATTCCTATTCGCAATAGGTTTAAAACATCTGCTCGACCTTCAACGATTATTATTTCTTGGCTAGAATTAACATTGGGACCTGCGGGTAAGTTTTCTGGACCCCAAGATGTTATTTCTCCAAGGTTAATATCTGCGTCGATTTTATCTTCGATTTCGCTAGGTTCTAAAGAATTCTGATCCCATTTTTTTAATAATTCTGCAGCACGCTCAATAATATGTTTACGTTTAGTTTCTCTAACATCTCTAATGTCCAATAATTCGATTTCAGCCTCACATGGACCTACACGAGAAACAGTTTCTACAGTCGCCGCCAGCAGAGCAGTCTCTTTACGAGTTAGGCTAGAGGGGATTTTAATGATTCCTTCGGATATCCCTTCAGCAGATTCATTATCAACCTCAATCCTCCCGATTCGTCCAGATTTTTGAAGATCTCTTAAATCTAAGTCTAAGAGTAGCCCCTCAGTTTGTCCAAAGATTGCTCCCACTATGTCTGATTGCGCAACAACACCTTTAATGCTAAACTTTGCTTCGATAACATATTTAGTAGTAAAATCTACATTATTAGCGGTAATCATAATCACTCCTTTTTTCTATTTATTATTTGATTTCATCAAAGAATCTAAAATTAATTATAAACTTATAAAAAGAAGTAAAATCCAACTAATAGATAGAAACTGATGTTAAATTGATTTTTTCTAACTAAAATCTTGAATACTTTATCTTTTGAGATAGTTTTATTTATCTTTATTAAGCTTGAATTATGAATCTACTTCGTGTATATCGTTATAAGTTTGGATAATAATTTTAATTTAATACTTTGATTGATTTTTTTTTTTGATTGATTTGGGTTATTATTTTATTTAATTGATGATAGTTTTTGAAAATTTTACTTATTCTATTAAAATTTTAATGATTATTAATATGAATGGTTAATTTATTTAAAAAATCTATAAATAATTAACATTTTTTTGATGATTAGTTTATAAGAATAATTTATTAAATTTATCTTTTTTCAATTTAAAAATAAAAGAAGAATTAACCTTCATGGTTATATTATCTCCATAATGTTATAATTTTGTGTCCACATCGAGATACAATTTTAAATACTAAATTCATTATAAAATTATAAAAAAAATTGTACCTAAAAGAGAATATTTTATCCGAATTAGAGTATTTGGCTAAATTATTAAAAGTAAATAAATAAAACTTGATTTATAAAAAAAAATTAAAAGGGTGTTAGTACAATGGATGAAAATGACAATACATACAATAAATTGGAAAATAATGTTATTTATATAAAAGAGAATTTTAAGAAAAAAGGAAAAGAATATGGTATTGTGAAATTTAATAAGAGACAATTTGATGCATTAGCAGAAAGCATAAATTTACAATCTGTCTCTCCATCAGTTTCTCCAAAATTTAGTCAGAGAATAGAACAATTTCTATTACCTCGAATTGAAGAAGTAAATAGAATAATGTACTCATTACAACCATTTCCTGATGAATTGGGTATTGAAATATCAAAAGAAAATTATACCGATATTCTTGAAGGTCTAACTTTTGGTAATGTTATTAGCGGGTTAAAGGATCGGAATTATTCTGCAGAGGAATTAAAGAAAACACTCAAAAAAATCAAATTTGATAAATATAAATAGATTTTTTTAAACTTTTAAAAAATTTTTTCAATTCAAATCTTTTTCGTCTAATAATTTAAGTATTTGTTATTAAAGCAATAAAAATTATCAAAAAATAATAGAGATCTGAAATTTTGGTATATCATCTCCATAAAATGCGATTTTATATTTCATGTTTATAATTTTAATTGCATGAGTCTTTATTGGAACGGAAAATTATTAAGAGACATATCAAAAAATGCAAAAAAAAGAACAAAATACCGAATCAATACTGATATTGGTCGATTTTATTTCTATTTGGAGGAAAATAAGAATTCTGACCAACCCTCTATTTCTGGAAGGTTAGTGTTTTTTCCTAAAAAAATTCAGTAAATTGATGTCGAATTATTAAAATTCTTGAATTTATTTTATATAATTATCATATTTGTTATTATTTAATTTCTAATTTTAGAGTTAATCTGTGTTTAGTATGATTGAGAAGATAATAGTTTTAGGTGGAAAAGGTGGTGTGGGAAAAAGCAGTATAAGTGCTGCGACTGCAGTACTATTGTCAGATTTATTACCAGAAAAGAAAATTCTCCTCATTTCTTTTGATATGGCACATAATTTATCAGATCTCCTATCAAAAGATATAGGAAACATAATTACTCCCATTACGAGTAATTTATGGGCGATTGAACCTGATGCAAATGAATACGCTGAAATATATACAAAGGATTTAGTTCAAAAAATGAAAACACTCATGAAGCAGATGCCTTTAGTCGGTATGATCCCACAAATCGAGGGATTTATTGATACTACTTTTACTTCAGATTCTATACCCTTGGCTTTAAAAAATGCCATGTTTTTTCAAAAAATTTTAGATGCGGAGGACATTAATTCTCAAGATGTACAATATGATATCATTATCGCGGATTTTCCTCCGACTGCAAATATGATTACTCTTTTTGAAATCCCTGAGGATCAGGTCAAAGTAGTCCTAAAATATTCATTAAATTTCTATAATTCTATTAAAGGCGCGATGCGCAATTTTTCGAAGATGTTTAGACAGATTTTAAAACCTTTTAATGATGATTATGAAAAAAGAAAGGAACTGGGTAAAGAAATTTTTAATATGATAGTTGATTTGGAAAAGCGTGGTGAGAGAATCACAGAATTGATCCATACCGTAGGATCATTAAGGTTAGTTTCAATAGCTGAAAAACCAAGTTATGAAGAAGTTAAAAGAGCAAGAGATTTAACTGAAAAATACATTAACCTCGAAGCAATTCATATTAATATGTTAACTCCAGATCCTAAACACTGTAATTTCTGTGAAAAAATGCGCCAAATACAATTAAAATTTTCTGCAGAAATAAAAAAAGAATTTAAAAACTTAAAGATTTGGGAATCCAATAAACTCCTTGAAGAACCAATTGGATTAGATGGTCTCAGAAAATTAGCATTAGAAATATATAAAGACTGTTCAGTTGAAGAAATACTTAATCCTTAAAAAAACAGGAATAACTTTCAGGTCCCTTTATAAAAAGAAATTGTAAAGAAGTATTTTTAAAAACATAAGTTTAATTTGAATTTTTAACGGAAATTTCAATCTCACAGTAAGGATCTCCCAAAGGTATTTTCCTTTTATGTTTCAAAATAAACTCGTTTTCTGGAAAAGCCCCCTTTAACAAACCCTTAATACTTGCTAGTGTAACCTTGTGACAAGGAATTGCATCCTGAGGCCATACTTTCTGAACCATTTTCCAAACTTCACATTCTAAAACTCTGTGAATCATTTTGCTCTCGTTAATAACCTCTATTTCTGAATTCATATTCATAAGCGTATGCTGGATCTTCAATAGTTTTGGTACCGTTTGAGAGAAATCACCTTTCAAATTCGTTATTGAAGCGATTTTCTTTCCTAACCTTTCAGAAAACATCTCCCATGCTCTTACATCTAATTCTGTCGCAGTCTCCACACCGAGTTTTTCTACGGAAGCCATGAACCACGCACCATCCAACCTGAGAAAAGAATATTTCAACAATTCCAGTAATTCTTCTAAATCTAAATCTATATTTTCTTTCATATATAACACTTAATTTTTTTTTTCAAGGTTTTATTATTTGTAATTATGGTAATTGAACAAAAGTTAATTTAAATTCATGTATTTAGACAAGTTAAGGGAATTATATAAGGAATTTGAAAAAAAAAATATAATATAACAGTAGCAAAGGATTTTAAACTCTAAAACCTTTTGAACTATCGTTTGTTCCATTTAATTCTGCATCTAATTTTGTAATTTTATTTATTCAAATATTGTATTTAACAATATCGGTTATATACCACAAAATTTATTAGAAAGAAATGATAATATTTATGTATGCGACTACATGAAATATTTCCGCCTCCACTTCGTGGATTAGGAATTAAATCACTTCTCTCTAATGATAGTATTCTCGCATTTTTTAAAAAGTTTTGTGATGAAATTACATCTCGCATGTGGCGAACCAAAAGGGCTAGAAATTCGAGATATGAGGATTCAGACTTTCTTAAGGTATTTTTCTTCTCAGAAATTATTGGTAGATCAATTCAAGACACCAGTGAAATGCTCAACGAGTATCAATTAAGCCGTAAAAGAGGAAGGCGAAAAATCTTTGCGGATGGGAGGAGAAAACGCATGATACCGCATCAAACCGAAGTAAATAAATACCTACGCAGAATTGGATTGGCCAAAGCGCGCACAATCTTACGTAAGTGCCTAGACTTTCAATTAAAAGAAGCTATTGATAAAAAAATCATCTCCCAGAAAGTAAATGTTTTAATTGACTTTACAGAACATCCATATTACGGGAAAAGGGAGGATGATATGATAAAAGGTACAAATCGGCAGAAGGGTACGAAGAAAATGCGTCATTATCTTGGATTTTCGGTTTTTTCTCAAAACACACAACTCTTTGCAGGATTAGAGCATGTAGCAAAAGGGCAGTCTAAAATACCTCTCATCAATGATTTCTTGTTTCATTTATTTGATATTGGTTTCGAGTTCGACTTCGTCATGATGGATCGCGAATTTTATCGTACCGAGCTTATAGAAGAGATAAAATCGATGGGAGGTGATAGTTTAATCCCTGCTAAGATGTACAAAAAAATAAAAAAGATGGTTGAAGAATATTTAAGCGGTAGAGGTGGTAGAACCCGCGCTTATAAATTTTCTGCTGCTCCGGGAGGGAGACATAAATGTGTACAGGAGGTCTACCTAATATTTAACGCAAAAAGAGGATATTCTTTATTGGGGCTTAAAAGGGCCGTTAGGAAAGGGGAACTTACCATTGAAGATGCTCGGAAAAATATCTTCGTTATCATGACCACGCGGAAGCCTAAAGGAAAACAAAGCTCTTGGGCATCTCGCACTTCTCGATTATATCGTAAAAGATGGAATATTGAAACGGGATTTTCCGACTTAAATCGAATAAATCGTCGATGGAAATCAAACCACGATAATGTGAGATATTTAGACATGTTGGTCAGGATGCTCCTTTACAACTCGTGGAAAATTAACAAAAAGTTGCTTAAAAACTTAGGAAAAAAATCTTCGAGCTCTAAAGGTTGGACCTTAAATCGAAACAATGATTTGTTAGCACAATTAGCCTTTTCATTAGAGAAAAAATCACGGGGGGTGATTGGATAAATTTTAAATAATGTCGGTGTTCCGACCATAAGAAATAGATGAAAAAAAAGTAAATAATTAAATACTGATATAAAAATACTATATAAAAAGAGATTAAGTTCCTTCTTGATACCCATGAATATAATTGTATTGTTCCTCTGATAATTTATCTATTTTAACACCCATGGCCTTTAATTTCAAAATACCAACTTGATCGTCTATATCAGTTGGTACATCAACCATTCCTGGTTTAAGATTTTTCTTGTTTTTAACAATATACTCAGACATTAAAGCTTGAAGTGCAAATGACATGTCCATGACTTCACTAGGATGACCCTCAGAAAGTACTAAATTAGCCAAGCGTCCTTTAGCTAGAAGATAAACCTTTTTACCATCGGGAAAGATTAGTTCCTCGACATCTTTACGCACTGGATTTATTTCCTTAGCAAATTCATAGAGTTGCAGAATGCTACTCCGCCCGCTACAGTCAGTTTATATAGTTTCTTGTAGAACTCGTGTGAAGTCTGTCGCTTACTTCGACCTGAGGCTTGGGTTTCCATAGTTGTTTCACTATTCCACCTGAGGAGACTTGGAAGCAATTACGGATGGATTGAATCCTTTGTACAGCCTTTTGTATAGATAGCCAATAACTATTCCAAGCGCGAGAATCCTTAGTACGTTAAACATTGCGCCGATGAGGAAGACATGCAAGACATCACTCGTCGTGAGAAAACTTGAGGGAACTTCGATTAGGATTGTGACAATGATTAGGGCGATTAAGCTTAGTATTACGGATTTTAGAATTGGATTCTTTGTTGGAATCTTATCAAAAAAACGAAGCAAGAAATAGCTGACAAAGAATCCGATAATCAGGCCGCCAATTAAAGATGCAACAATCATTGGAAGATAAGAAATTGAAAGAGCAGCTCTATACTCGGCGGCGATGGGAGTCAGGGAAATTGCGAAGTTAGTTACCCAGAAGGCTAATCCTCCCACGACCGCCAGTATTACCACCTTTCTCCAGATTTCTTTTGATTGGGTCATCTTTTTTTCTTCCTTTTACTTAATTATAGTCATCCTATTTCTGGTCCTTAACACCCTTAATTAAAAGCCACAAACTAAGGGAAATTTCCGCAATAAAACCAACCGCCGAACTTGGGTACGATATTACTTCGTAGCCTGGCAAAAGGAAACGCTGAATGACAAATATCAGTAGACCAAAAAAATCAGCGATCAACAATATGCCCAAGATTTTAGGGAGAAACCGCGATTTGAAAACTAGATAACCAAGAGGAAAGAGCCAGACGCCATAGGGTATCTGGGCGATAACAGACCCATTCTTATATAAATTGATAAATAACATCGCTTGCGCTTGTAGCTGATCTGGCTGGAATACATTCAAATAATCAGCTCCACTCAAGAGTAGCAGGCTGGAAAATAGATTAAGCGTACTAAGACACCATATAACAAACCCACCTAGGTTTAATAACAGGAACAGTAAAGCCAGGTTTTTGTTAACCGGTTTTAATAGTACGTACAAAGCCCAGGCCGCCAAAAGAAAAAACACAACTGAGAATAGACTAATTACAAGACCGATACGAAATAACGATTCATAGGCAATTATAGTATTGAGCGTTGCTGGGGCATCCACGAATACAAAGTTGCCAAACAAATTTGCAATGACCGAAGTTATAAAATACATGAAATAGAGGAAACCTGCGATTCTTGCGGTCTTGCGTGGTGATTGATCTGCAATCACCTGACTCTTAGAATTTTCTCCTTCAATTGGCATTATAGAATACACGATTTTTTCATTTGCACTACGTAAGGTAGCTTATACGTAGTGTATATATAATATATGCGTGAGTTTCTTATAAACATTTCTTTAGCCTACCAATCGCAAGACAGTTTAATCTGGCAGACCCGCCTTCTACCAAGTTTGCTTTTTGTCAGGTTCAGTTATTATGTCCCACAGTTATGACTACATTTCCCTTTTTGTGTCCTTTGTCGACATACCGGTGGGCTTCGACAATTTGTTCAAGCGAATAACGTCTATCAATGACAGGTCTTATCTTACCCGCTTCAACGAGTTCTTTGAGGTAAATTAGATTTTCAGTCTTAGGGGTTGCTGTCCCACCTATTAGTTTCTTGCTGCTTGTCATTGAAGTCCATCGCATTCGAACACTTAGTGCTGGTGCAGCAACAGTTTGAAGATAGATTCCTTCCTTCTTCAGTGATCTCATACAACCTGAAAACGAACTCTGGCCTACCGCGTCAAAAATAACATCATAGGTCTCACCGCTTTTGTTAAAATCCTCTTTAGTGTAATCAATTACCTTATCGGCTCCCAAAGATTTCACCATTTCTAAATTTGGGGTACTGCATACGCCAGTAACTTCTGCCCCAAAGTGCTTGGCAAGCTGAACCGCAAAAGTACCTACACTTCCAGAAGCGCCATAGATAAGAACTTTTTGTCCGCTCTGGATATTTCCTTTTCTAAGAAAATGCAAGGCTGTATTGCCCCCAAAAGGAATGGCGGCGGCTTCCTCAAAGGTCACATTTGCCGGTTTGATTGCCAAACACCCATTTTCAGGCATGCATAGATACTCGGCATAAGCACCAACATTGTGTCCGAGATATGCAAAAACCTGGTCACCTTTCTTAAACAATTTTACATCTTTGCCTATTGCTTCAATCTCTCCGGCTAACTCAGATCCGAGTATGGCTTTTTTTGGTTTTCTAAGACCAAGCGCTATTCGAGCGAGGAGCCAATAAGAGAGAGGAACTTTGAAACTTCGCATTCTAATGTCCCCGGCTGTTACTGTTGTCGCATATACTTTTACCAGTACTTCATTGTCCTTGGGAGCTGGTTTTTCTA
>Ga0307375_10006926_pt1 | contig 10403 bp, 7 predicted proteins | sample TR1MG_FD_202531 | JGI IMG/M metagenome (GOLD analysis project Ga0307375, IMG submission 202531) | Soil microbial communities from Risofladan, Vaasa, Finland - TR-1 | ecosystem: Environmental > Terrestrial > Soil > Coastal area > Acid sulfate soil | place: Finland: Risofladan, Vaasa | collected...
CAAGCGGATGATTGCCCGCATCGCGGTGTTTGCGATCCTCGGCGGCCTGCTCGCGCTCGGTGGCCTGCACAAGGTGGAGCTGGCCGAGGGCCTGCTCGGCGGCGCGTTGATCGGCGGTGCGATCGGCTTGCTCGGCCTGCGCCTGACCCGTTTCGAGGTCGATCCCCTGCGCGGTGATTGCTATGTGCCGAACCCATGGTTCGGCGCCGTGCTGAGCGTGCTCCTGCTGGGCCGGCTGGCATGGCGTCTGCTGGTCGTGTGGCCGCAGTTGCAGCAGGCGTCCGCGCCGGGAGCGGGCCTGCCGATGGGCTACGCCTCCAGCCCGCTGACGATGCTGGTGATCGGTCTGCTGGTCGGCTACTACATCGTCTACTTCAGCGGATTGCTGATCCACCATCGCCGCTTTCAGCGGGCGCAGTTGCACACGACCGCAGCGTAATGGCGCCGTTGGCGCCTTGCGCGGCATGATGCCGGGGTGCGATCCCGTTCAGCGGTGCCCGTTTCGAGGCGCTCCGGCGGCAACACGTCAGATCATTCCGGCAGGGCCCGCCCGTTATCGCGGAACAGCCGCAGGCACGTCTTCGCAACGACGGCGTCGTAAAGGGTGCCGGCACCGCTTTCGATTTCGGCCAGGGCATGGTCCAGGCCGAGTCCTGGGCGATACGGTCGGGCATGGGACATCGATTCGACGACGTCGGCCACCATCACGATGCGCGCTTCCAGGATGATCGCATCGCCACGCAGGCCCTGTGGATAGCCGCTGCCGTCCATGCGCTCGTGGTGCTGATGGGCGACCTCGGCCACCGGCCAGGGAAGATCGATTCCCTTCAGGATCTCGTAGCCGGTACGGGGATGCTTGCGGATCAGTTCCCGTTCGTGTGGAGTGAGAGGCTCCAGCGTGCACAGGATCTCCATCGGAATGCTGATCTTGCCGATGTCATGCAGACTGCCGGCCACGAGCAGGCCTTGCTGCCGGCGGGCGTCGAGCCCGAGTTCGGCACCGATGAGCGCCGCGATTTCGCCCACCCGCCGTGCATGGCCGGACGTGTATGTGTCGCGCACGTCGGTCAGGTTGGTGGCTACCTGAACCGTGCTCATGAATGCCGATTCGAGTTGCGCCATGTGCTGCCGGGTCAGCTCTTCGGCGTGCATTTTCTCGGTGATGTCCTGCATCAGGCCGACGATCGCGGGCCGACCCTGGTAGGTTGCGCGCGCTCCGTTGGCGCCGACCACGATGGTGTCGCCCTGTTTGCTGCGGGCGGTGAAGCTGTAGCTGATTCGATCGGTGCTGCCTTCAAGGCGCAGGCGGATGTTTTCGGCAACCCTGTCGCGATCCTGCTCGGCGACGATTATCAGCGGATGCTGGCCGATCAATTCCGTAGCGTCGTCATAACCCAGTATCTCGGCCATGTGCGGGTTCACGTAGATCAATTTCTGGTCCTGGATCAGGTAGACACCGGCGATCGACTGTTCGACCAGGGCTCGGTAGCGCTGTTCGGACTCGCGCAGTTCGATGAGTGCCTGCAGGCGGGCAGCCTCATGCTCGAAGTTGTCGAGCGCGAAACCGATATCGGTCGTCATCCGTTCCAGCAGGTCGCGCATGGCCTCGTCAAAGGCATCGGTCAGGTCGCTACAGAGCGTAATCACGCCTACCACAACCCCGTTGCAATGCAGCGGCAGCGCCGCCACCGCGACCAGGCCGAAACGGGTGCTGCGTTCATGCCAGGGCGAGGCGCGTGGGTCGTGCAGCAAGTCCTGGAACCAGACCGGCCGGTTCTCCCTGGCGGCGATACCTGCCGGGCCGTGTCCGAACGGGCTGTCGGCATCGAACGATATTTCGATTGCATCGAGATAGTCGCCGACCCGATCGCCGGCCTGGGCGACGGGGCGGAGCAATCGGGTGTCGGGATCGATCCGGCCGACCCACGCCATTCTCATGCCGCCGTATTGCACCGCGATGTGGCACAACTGCTGGAACAGTGCTTCCGCGTTGGTGCTGTGCACGATGGCATCGTTGCAGCGTGATAGGGATACGTAATGCCGAGCCTGCCGCCTGACCGTCGCCTTGGCGCCATGATGCCGGCGCTCGGTGATGTCGTGATCACCCTCATTCAAGAGCCCTGGCGGGGGGTGCAAGGCGGTCTCCAGCTTGGCTTCCAGCAACGCGATCTTTCGCTTGATGGAGGCGATGTGTTCGCTTCTCATGTCCATGCATCAACCATCGTCGGTGTTGTCGGGCGGGGCAGCCACCACACGGTGGAGTCGGGCATGCGCTTGCATGGCAAACATTAACCCGAATCGCAGGGTGCGACAAAGTTCCCGGCAAGCTCCCGCATCGCCTCGGCCTGCCAGATTCATGGCGCTGGGGCCAGGATGGAATCCCCTGGATTCCCGGCAGCAGTTCACATTTTGAAAACTCCGTTATGCTGCACCGGGATCCGGTTGCCCCGGGGGCGTATCTTTGAAACGTCCGGATGACCGGGTTGCGTCAATGGTGAGGATTTTCGATAGACTCAGCGACAGGGGCAGGATGCGCTCATCGCCCAGGCCAGTTGCCGGGCCGGTCGCGCAGAATGGGAAGAAGGTTCGGGACGGCCAAATCGCGGCAGGGGAATCCAGATGCGGAGTGGAACGATGCGGAAGGGACTCAGTGCGAACATCTGGCTTCGCCACATCGCCGTGGCTGTGGTTTATGCCATCGGGGTGTCGCTGTTCCGGCATCTGTCCATTTCGCACTGGCTTATCCTGTGCGGATTGCATCTGAGCGTGCTGTTGCTTACGCGCTACCGGTACTGGCCAGCACTGATATTGGGCGAATCGGCATCCCTGGCTTACCTCAGCTATATGTGTGTCGGCCAGTTGGGCCCGGCGTGGGCCTTGTTCAATCTCGTGCCATCCCTGGTGTTCATTGCGCCCATCGTGTACTGGGCCCGCGAGCGCTGGCATGTGTTTGCCCACCCGCGCAGCGTCGATATGGGTGCGCTGCTGCTGTGTGCGCTGCTCGTGGCGGGTGTCGTGACACTCAATAGCCTTGGGATGATGTTGATCACCAAGCTACCGCCCGGCTACCCACAGATTCAATACGGCGAGCTGGCCGCGAAATGGATGCTCGGGAATTATCTGGGCGTGCTGACGATTACACCGCTGGTGCTGTTCGTTCAGCAGGAGATCATCCACTCGGCATGGCCTGAGCTCGGGCGCAAGCTTGCGCGGAGCCGCCTGCTGCGGGAAAGCGTCTGCATCCTGGTTCCGGTGCTGGGTTTCCTCGTGTGGATCGGCCTGTACGCAGCGCCCGACGCGCAAACCCGTCAGATCGCGCAGATCGCCATGTTCCTGCCGGTGGTCTGGCTTGCCCTGCGTCATGGCTGGCATGGCGCCGCACTGGGCGGCACGGCGGCCAGCCTGGCCATCATCGCGCTGATGCCCCATCGTGACGACCACGACACGCTGCAGGCCGAGGTCGTGATCGCCTTCGTGATTTCCACCATGCTGCTGATGGGGGCGCGCATTGCGCAGCTGGCTCGTCGCGCGCAAAGCGAACACTTGGGCAGGGGGCTGGCTTTGGCCCTCGCCCAGCGCAACGTGCAGGCGGGGGAAACGCAGTTGTGCATGACCTCGCAGGCGCTGGAGCAGATCCGCGAAACGGTGCAGTCCGGTTGCATGATGTTGATGAACCGGCGCCGGGCGCTGCATCCGGCGTCCGACGATCGCAGCTGTCAAAGCTTGGCTGGGGTTGCGCAGGAGCAGCTCTATCGCCTGGCGGACAGTCTCTATCCGCTCAGATGGCAGGAGAAAGGTCTGCTGGCGGCGTTGCGCGAAGGTCCGGTCCCACGCGCGCTGGACGAGGCGGGCATCCGCTACTGGTGCGATCTGCCTCCACCATTGAGCTGCTTGTCGGCCACCTTGCAGCTGGCGGTGTATCGCGTGGTATGCGAAGCCGTGGCCGATGCCTGCCGCGGAAAAAACGTCACTGAAATCGATATCCGCCTGCGCTGCGGAGAACATGTCAGCCGGTGGTGGGTCGTGGTGAGGATCAGCCTCCTGGCCGATCCCGTCCGGTTGGCGAGGGTGCGATGGGACGAGCTTTTGCCTCGCATAACCCGGCTGGGCAGCGGCCGGGGATTTCACGCCATCGAGGATCGGGCGGCCACGTTTGAAGGCAGGGCGCGCGAACGCACCCTGCCGGATGGACGACGGATCAGCGTGTTGCTGCTCGATCCGGAAACGCATGGAGGCGTTGAGCACCGCCGGGTATCCTGATTCGCGTCGTCATTGAACGCGGTTGTTGCACTCGATCGGATCGCACGTGGTCGTGGTCGTAGTTGCGGTATTCAACGCGGCGCGGTTGTTGCACTGGATCGGATCGCAGGCAGTCGTGGTTGCGGTATTCAACGCGGCGCGGTTGTTGCACTGGATCGGATCGCAGGCAGTCGTGGTTGCGGTATTCAACGCGGCGCGGTTGTTGCACTGGATCGGATCGCAGGCAGTCGTGGTTGCGGTATTCAACGCGGCGCGGTTGTTGCACTGGATCGGATCGCAGGCAGTCGTGGCTGCGGTATTCAACGCGGCGCGGTTGTTGCACTCGACCGGGTCACAGGTGGCCGTGTTTGTGGCGCTCAACTGCACGGCGCCATTGCTCATCGGCGTGGCCGTGATCGTGGTGGATGCATCTTGATAAACTGTGGCCGGGCTGTTGACGGGCGTGCCGATCGACGCGAGGGCGGCGGGTTCTTGCGGGGTCGCGACGTACTGCGAGAACCGGCCGATGGGCAGGGTGATGAACTGCCCGTTGGCGGTGCCGATGGCGCCCAGCACGTTGCCGTTGATGTCGTTGACTTGCACGTATTCGACGCCACCGAGCATGAAGACATACGCATGGAAGTCCGGACTCGCGCTCACGTCGGTGGTGCTGGGCCAGGCTTGCCCGAGACCCATGGACGGCGGGGTGGTTGCCAGTGCGGACATGGACAGGCCGAACATCAGAAGTCCGGCAAGGGCAGTGCGGAAAGACAGGTTCTTGAACATGGTGCTTCCCCTTCAGTGGTTGGGTTGGGTGTTGCCGGACGAATGTAGCACCCCCCCCGCGGTGCGAAGAGTGCTGCAACAGGCGATTGGCGATGATGGCGTGATGCTCTCGATCAGCGCCTCATCGGATCCATCGGGCGGGGTAGTCAACGATGCGATGGATGGGGCCGACGCGATCGCGGCAATCGTGCAGGATCCTGCCGCAGGATCGCGGGCCCGACTGCTGCCTGTCGCACGCAACGGCTGGGTGTCGGCGCTCAGCCTGCTCGATGTTCCAGCGTCAGGTAGTCCTCGCTCTGCATCTCGATCAGGCGCGACTCGGTGCGACCGAATTCGGCGCGCAGGCGCTCGCCGTCGTACAGCTCGGTGATCGGTGCTGCGGCGGACAGCACCAGCTTCACGTGGCGGTCGTAGAACTCGTCGACCAATTGCACGAAGCGTCGGGCGGCATCGTCGTGGTAGATGGTGAACTGCGGCACGTTGGAGATGATCACGGCCGGACCAGACTTGGCCAGCGCGATGTAGTCGGCCACCGCGCGCGGGCCTTCGCACAGCGCCGCGAACTCGAACCACGCGATGCCTTCGGCGCGCTTGTGCACGGGGATCTCGCGGCCGTTGATGTGCAGCGTGCCGCCGTGCTGCACCGTGGTTCCGGCGCGGCTGGCGAAGATGCGTTCCAGCGCGCGGTGCGCTTCGGCGCCGGGTGGCGTCAGGTAGATCGGCGCCTGCGTCAGCGCGCGCAGGCGCCAATCGTGCGTGGAAGCCATCTCGACCACGCGGCAGCGCTGTTCGATCAGCGCGATCGCGGGCCGGAAGCGGGCGCGCTGCAGACCGTCGCGATACAGATCCCCTGGTGCGCTGTTGGAGGTGGTGACCAGGGTTACGCCGCGTGCGAACAAGGCATCGAGCAGGCCGGCGAGGATCATCGCGTCGCCGATGTCGTTGACCTGGAACTCGTCCAGGCACAGCACCCGGCAACGGTTGGCAATACCGGCGGCGACGTCGGGCAAAGGATCCTGACGGTGGCCCAGCGCGCGCAGGCTGGCGTGGATGTCGCCCATGAAACGGTGGAAATGGCGGCGCAGCGCAAGGCCATGCGGCAGGCTGGCGGCAAACAGATCCATCAGAAAGGTCTTGCCGCGGCCGACGCTGCCCCACAGGTACAGCCCCGGCACGGGAGCGGGTGGCTCGTTGCCCAGCAACGACTTCAGCCGTCCGAGCAGGCCGTTGTCGGCCGCATCGGTTTTGGCGCACAGCGCGGCGTGCATGCGGTCGAACTCGGACAGCAGGATCAACTGCGCCGGATCGGATTCCCAGCGGTGCGCGGCGATACCTTCGTGGTAGCGCGCGCTGGGCGCGAGCGGCGGGGTTTCACTCATGGATGGAACGGATCCTCGATGGGAGCGGGCGTCAGATGCGGCCGCTCATGGCCGGCGCGGAGGCAACCAGTCGCGCACCGCATGCTTGATCGCGCCGCGCAGATCCATCAGCCGACGGTGGAAGAAATGGCTGGTCTCGGGCATGCGCACCAGTTCGGGTTTCTGCTCCAGCGTGTCGACCCAGTCGAACACTGCCTGCGGCTCGACCACTTCGTCGTCTTCGCCCTGCACGATCAGCCACGGGCAGCTGGAAGGCAGATCGAGGGTCTCGAATGCCCAGCGCCCGACCGGCGGCGCGATGCTGATCAGCGCATCGGCGTGCAGCCGCACGGCATTGGCGATGCTCACGTAGCTGCCGAACGAAAAGCCGGCCAGCCACAACGCGTCGCCGGGACGCACCCGACGAACCCATGCAGCGACGGCGGCCAGGTCGTCGCCTTCGCCCCGGCCATCGTCATACGCGCCGTCCGACTTGCCGGTGCCGCGAAAGTTGAAGCGAATCGTGTCCAGCCCGGATTCGCGCAGCGCGCGCTCGATCATCGTCACCACCTTGTTGTGCATGGTGCCGCCTTGCAGCGGATGCGGATGGCAGATCACGGCCACGCCGCGGCGCGCGGTGACCGGAGCGGCGACTTCGCTGATGGTTTCGAGCTTGCCGGCCGGGCCATCGAGCATGAAACTGGCGGTCTGGCCGGGAAAGCTGGCGGGGTCGGTGGGAAGTGCGCTGGGATTCATGCAGACGATGATAACCGCCGCCAAGGTGCGTTGTCCGCAGCCGCCCGGCGGGTGCGCCCGGTGAACCACCTGGCACATGCGTTGCTGGCCGGTGACGACGAGTGGCTGCAGCTGGGCAGCGCGATGGGCGACTTCGTGCGGGGCCAGCCCGGCCGGCTCGGGCAGGCCTTGCAGGGGATCGGCCGGCGACTGCGCCGGGACAACCCGCTGGCGACTGCGCTGCCGCTGCTGGCGGTGCGGGACGCGGCGCTGCAAACGGACTTCGAGGCATTCTTTCCGCAGCTGCAGGCGCATGCGCGAGAAGGGATCGAGGCGCACGCGGGTTGAGCGACGCCTGTTTTCGCGCGCCTTCAGCTCTCACCAATGCAAACGGTGATGCAGTGTTTTTGTGGGAGCCCTCGCGAGCACGGGCTCCCTCACCCCAACCCTCTCCCGGAGGGAGAGGGGGTGAACGAGAACGCCGCCCGGAGGCGGTGTTGATTTTACTTTTGGGGGAGTCCTCGCGAGCACGGGCTCCCTCACCCCAACCCTCTCCCGGAGGGAGAGGGGGCGAACGAGAACGCCGCCCGGGGGGGCGGCGTTGATTTTGCTTTTGGGGGAGTCCTCGCGAGCACGGGCTCCCTCACCCCAACCCTCTCCCGGAGGGAGAGGGGGCGAACGAGAACGCCGCCCGGGGGGCGGCGTTGATTTTGCTTTATTGAAGCGGGGTTACTTGGATTGGCCGACGATCCAGGTGACCGCGGCCTTGATCTGCGCATCGGTCAGCGCCGGGTTGCCGCCCTTGGGTGGCATGAAATTGCCGTCCGGGCCATGGTAACCCTCGGTGGCGTGCTTGATCAGGGTGTCGATTCCCTGGGCGATGCGTGGCGCCCACATGGCCTTGTTGCCCAGCTTGGGTGCGCCGGCGACGCCGGCGGTATGGCAGCTGGTGCACAGGTGACCGTAGATGGTCTTGCCGTCGGTGGTGCCGCCGTAGGCGACCTGCGAAGCGGCCGCCTTGGCCGCCGCCTCGGCTGCCGCCTGCATCGCGGCACGACCGGTGTTGCCGGCGTACACGCCGGCAGCCGGAGCAATCCGTTCGGCGACCTGTGCCGACTGGTTCGGATCGGTTTCTTTCGGTGCGTGCCAGTAGATCGCCAAGGCCATGCTGATCAATACCACCGTCAGCCCAGCGAGGCCACCGATCATGAGGGACAATTGGCGCACTGTTGCCCGGTCGGACTTGGTCATGGAACCGCTCACGCACGTACTCCTGTCAGTGGACAAACCGGAAAACCGCCGTGGCTGTCCGCTATGCCTGATGTAAACATTAGCTGTTGCACCGGTCTGGCATCGTCATGCCGGTGCGGTTTGCCGCACCGTGGGTAGACGGCAACGAGCCCCCTGTTGCTGCCGACGCCTGACGCAAGGCCGGGCAGGCAGCCAGTCCCGGATTATAGACGAAGCATGTGCCAAGTTTCAGGCCTGCATGACCTATTCTGTGCCGGGCCGGGCCGCGTCTTGCCGGTCGGACAACACCCGAAGCCGTCCGGGCGGGCGGCACACCCTGCCATCGGTCATGCCTGACCCGTGTCAACTGGCATTGTCCAAGTTCGTTCCAATGCCCCTATGCTTTCGTTCAGAAGCCTGTCTGGGCAAGCCTGTCAGGCTCAAGACACATCCGGCATGCATGCTGCGTTGTCGTGATCAGGCTGGCAGCGTCGTTCAGTTCAGGAGTTCCACATGTCGCGTTTTTGGAAGGTCGCGTTGATCGTGATTGCCGTGCTGGTGCTGGCAGTCGTCGGTTTCCGCCTGCTGCACAAGTCGGCGGGCCCGAACGGCGCCAACGGCAAGAATGGCGCGGATTCGACACCGGTGCCGGTTACCGTGGTGCCGGTGGTCAGGCAGAACGTGCCGGTCTATCTGAGCGCGCTGGGCACGGTGCAGGCACTCAACACGGTCACCGTGAATCCGCAGGTGGGCGGTCAGTTGCTGAGCATCAACTTCACCGAAGGCCAGCCGGTGAAGAAGGGCCAGGTGCTGGCGCAGATCGATCCGCGTACGTACCAGGCCAACTACGATCAGGCGCTGGCGAAGCGGCAGCAGGATGAGGCCCTGCTGGCCACGGCACGCAGCAATCTGGCGCGTAGCGAAGATCTGGTGACCAAGGGTTTTATTTCCAAGCAGGACATCGACACCCTGCGCAACACCACCAACCAGTACCGGGCAGCGGTGGCGGCCGATGCGGCCAGTATCCGCGACAGCCAGGTGCAACTGGCCTATACCAAGGTGATATCGCCGATCGACGGGCTGGCCGGCATCCGTGGGGTGGATCCGGGCAACGTGGTCACCACCGCGAGCACGATCGTTACCCTGACCCAGCTGCACCCGATCAACGTGATGTTCACCCTGCCCGAGCAGAATCTCGACCTGGTGCGCCGTGCCGCCCAGGGCGCCACGCCGCTGCAGGTCACCGCGCTCGATCGCGTCGATGCGCACCCGATCGCCAGCGGCGGCGTGCTGAAGGTGATCGACAACCAGATCGACACCAGCACCGGCACGTTCCGTCTGAAATCCGAGTTCAGCAATGCCGGCAACGAGCTGTGGCCGGGCCAGTTCGTCAACGTGCAACTGCTGGTCAATACCGTCGATGGCGGCCTGGTGATCCCGGCGCAGGCGGTGCAGCGCGGACCGGACGGCGATTACGTCTATCAGGTGCAGGCCGGCGACACGGTCAAGATGCAGCCGGTGGCGGTTGCCGGCGAAGTGGGCGACAGCCACGTGATGATCGGCAGCGGACTCAAGGCGGGCGACAGGGTGGTGACCGAAGGCCAGTTCCGGCTCAAGCCGGGCAGCAAGGTCAAGCCGCTCAAGCCCGGCGAAGTGCCGGCGGCACCCACTGCGGCGCAGCTGGAAAAGGCCAGGAAAGACGGCAAGAGTGGCGGTGGTCGCCATGGTCACTGAGTGCCGGCACGCATCGCGCGATGGCGTCGTGTGGCCCTGACCGCGGCTGAAGCCGCTCCATCAGTTTACGGATAGCCATGGGATTCTCGACCCTCTTCATTCGCCGGCCGATCGCCACCTCGCTGTTGATGGTGGCGGTGCTGCTGCTTGGCATCCTGGGCTTCCGCCAGCTGCCGGTGTCGGCATTGCCGGAGATCGAGGCGCCCAGCCTGGTGGTGACGACCCAGTATCCGGGCGCCAGCGCCACCACCATGGCGACCCTGATCACCACGCCGCTGGAGCGCAACCTCGGGCAGATCTCGGGTCTGAGCATGATGAGTT
>Ga0307375_10006927_pt1 | contig 10402 bp, 10 predicted proteins | sample TR1MG_FD_202531 | JGI IMG/M metagenome (GOLD analysis project Ga0307375, IMG submission 202531) | Soil microbial communities from Risofladan, Vaasa, Finland - TR-1 | ecosystem: Environmental > Terrestrial > Soil > Coastal area > Acid sulfate soil | place: Finland: Risofladan, Vaasa | collected...
ACCGCGCTTCGCGGCTGAACGGCGGGTAACCGATACATTGCCGACCAATTCTGACTTCGGACCCAAGGTCAGCAATGGCCGAGAAGTGAGCCGTCAAGAAATTGGCGCGAGGGTCGGGACGTCGGCCTGAACGGCCATTGAAGGTATGCGGCTTGAACGCCGGCTAAACTGTGTATTGCGGCCGCTCGACAGTTCCCGACGATAAATCGAGGACGAAAACTTTCGAGCGGCTGCTTATCGAAAATCGCTACTCACACTTTCGACCCGGAGCGGCCTCTGGTCCGGCTACAACCCGGGTGTCCGGAGTACTCATACAGCGGCCGCTCAAACAATGGGCGTTCTACAGCTTATGGACGCGAGCGAACCCGTTCATGCTTGCCAAGATTAGCCAACTTCGAAATTCATCTTGCAGCCGGTTCTTTCAGATCCTGGCCGTCTGCGCCAAACTCGATAACGAACCTCTTGATGAGCGCGCCTATGCCCTTAGGCTTGCCGAGAAACTTCACGCCGGAACGCCGTGTGAGAGTGCCATCGGGTTGCAGGATTGATTCCGTGTAGCACACCTCAAGGTCGGCTACGATCGGCTTTCTACCCGCGATCATGATCCGGCATCCTCGGAGCACGGTGCCCGGCGCGAGCGTTATGTGCGGGTCATAGATCATGCCGCCCAAACCGCCCCGGCTGATGTCGATAATGCGCGCCTCGAACGGCGCGAATCCGGAGCCGTCGGCGATGCAGCGCAACGACGAGTCCGCGGGAACCTTGAACCGCGGGTGCTCACGGTTTTGTGATCGAACCAAAACTTGGGGAAGCGCGAACCGAACCGCGGGGTCGTCGTCTAAGAATGTCTCAGTTGGCGCGCTTGCCGCGAACTCGATACGCCCCCGCTTGTCGTTTGTCCGAAATACCACGGACGCCTGTTCCAGCAACGCGGCGTTAGCTAGCCGTTCCTCGCTGTAGGCGACGAGGAAGAATTCTCCGGCCTCATCAACGTGCAGTAGCCGCGACAGAAACAGCTGCTTGGCGTCCCCTACTTCCGCGGTTAGCACCGCGTGATCACGGGCGAGCACCCGCAAAATGTGGGTAATCTCGATGTGGGAACGAAATAGAGCCCCGGTTGCGCGCGAGGCGTCCTCTGGCCGTTGCTCAGGATATCCAGGCTTGATCATGTCTGGCCTCAATGGGCAACAGCATACCCCAGGCGCAGCGGCATTCAACTACCGAGAATTCACGTCGTCGGCGCTATAAGCCGGTGTTGTTTCCAGGCACCCTCCGCCGACTGCAATGCAGGCCGAAGTCCACTTTTAAAAAATTCGGACTCACCCTTTCGACCCACGGCGGCCTGTCACGAGTTACTGCGCGGAGGGCCGCAATGCAGTGGATGCGGACGTCGAGATCCGGCGGATGAGTGGTGCTGACAGGCCATCCGAAGCGCTGGCGGATCAATGGACTTACGTCACAAGACGCCAGGTCCGCGCGCAACACCCGACATCCGTGCCGGCGGACAAAGAAACCGTCCTCGCGACGCTGCGACGACGGCGCGACGCGGAACGCGAATTGCGCTTACCTTGAGGAGATCGAACAAGCCCGCACAAGGACGACCAGAGATCATATATTGACTGCCGAAAAGAAGAGGGCCGTCTTGATCAGACGGCCCTCTTGGCCTGCGTCCTGCTTTGACACTACGCCATCCTCGGACCCGGTCAGTTATGGTTGGGTCCGGGAACGGTTCAAATCAACGTGATCACTGAACGGGTACGGCGACAGCGGTGGTGGGGGTAGCCAAGGCGTAGAACGCATGCAGGCTGGCGAACTCGCGCCCGGTCTGGTCGCTTGCCCACAGCTGAACGACGCTGAAGCCGCCAGCCGCGAAATCACCACCAGATGTGCAATGCGTATCTGCCTTTGATGCCAGTGAGCAAGCGACGGTGGCGGTTCGGCTGCTGGATGCAACCGTCGCGCTGTCATTGTAGCTAAGTGACGTCGTTCCTCCGGTCACCGAGACCACGGTCGGGGGCAATGCGGCCGCAGGCACTACCCAGTTCACCGTAAGCGGGCCGGTGACGGGGGACGGCAGATAACTTTTGGGCAGGAACAAGCCGCTGGTATTGGTCGCCAAGCTGGCCTTGATGGTGGCGATGTCTGCGTCGGCGAGGGCGGCAAATGACTTGGTTCGCAGCTCGGCAATGTTCAACGGGCGCGCGCGGGTTTTGTAGTACTGTGTCGCCGCGATTGTCGTCGGGTCGCTCGCCAGATAATAGTCAAACTGCCAGCTACCTTGCCCTCCGTAGCCTGCGATCTCGTCGTCGGTCGCCGGCGTAGGCGAGGAAAATTGCGTGGTATCTGCGCCGGCGGGATTTCTGCTATCGGCCTGATCGATATAGGCATTGCTGATGCGCAAGAAACTGGTCCGGGTCGGGCCGCTGCTTTTCGCCAGCACCAGGTTGCCGAGACCCGCGGAGGGTACCAAGGTGAGCACGCTGCCTTTGGGCGAAGTCACCAGGACTTTGGCAAAGATGGACTTGCCCGCGGCGTCGAGCGTGTTGTTGACGCTCAGGTGAAAGCCTGTGCCGTAGTAGTCCGAGGACGGCTGCGCGATAAACGTGCGCAGTTCGTGCTTGGCATTCACGCCGCCGTCGTACACGTACTGATTGCCGATGGCCCTGAGCTTCTTGTCGGCGTCGCTCCGGACCGCCAGGGTGTTATAGCTTGCGATGCCTGAGCTATTGGTGGTGCGGTACGCGATCACCAGATCGCCGTTGGTGGCGCCGTCGCCACCGCGCGTGAACTCATAACTGCCGAGATCAAATACTGCGCCGACTCCCGTACCGAAGATGCCGGAGAAGGCGCCAGTCTTGCCGACGATTGCACCGTTGTTCAGATAGCTTGCCGGGTCGTTGCCAAAGAAGATGTCCTTGCATTCGGTCGCTTTGATGTCGGCTGCGGCGGTTCCACCGGTACTCACGCGATCGGCGGGCGCCACGGCATAGCACGCCGTCATGCGCTGGAGCAAGTCGGCGATCAGGGCGGCGTTTCCGCTCGACACCAGTTTGGCGGGGTCCACTGTCGCGAGCGCTGCCGCAGGCGCAGTGGCATTGGCGCCGCCGCCAAATGAGATTACCTCGGGTTGCGCACCGTCCGCCAGCTGTTGCTTGACCGCTACGGAAATATTGACGGTCGTCGCGCTATTCGGGGTGATGGTGATCGACAGCGAATCGAGCATTTTGTCAGCACCGGTGCCGGCGGTGACGGCGGCCTGGATATTGCCATTCAGGGGGTCGGTGTCGTCACCTACCGCGGTCATTAGCGGCTGGATCAGTTTGACGACTTCTGCGACGCTGGCCGTGATCTTTGCCAAGTCGAGCAACTTTGGGTCTTTCAGGAATTCGGCTGCCAGCATTGCCGGGTCGCCCGAGCTCGACAGGCGCGAGGCGATCAGGTTGGTAACCGGGGTAATGTTGGTGGTGGTGTCTTTCGCCTCGGCGATCACACTTACCAGGCTGATGTCGCTCTTTACGGCCGTGACCACAAAGGGCGGCTTCGCCGTGAGGGGGAGTGTGATGGTGTAGCTACCGTCGGTACCGGTGACGATCGGCGGATCGCCGGCGGCGGGGTAGGTCGTGCCGTCGCTGCCGGTGATGGTGATGGTCGCCCCATCGAATGCGGCGCCAGTTGCGGCTGTGCCGGAAACGGCGAAGGTGGTGGGTGCTGCGGCTTCCGGTGCAGGATTACTACTACTGCCGCAGGCAGCCAAAGCGCCGACCAGCAAAAGACTGGCCGCCGTCCTCGAAACCAATGAATAATTTCTCAATTGCTTCTCCCATTTCTGTAGTTTGAGCATACTTAACGATGCTCTTGAGTCTTAAATGGATGGAAATCCACCCAGCCGGATAGTGCGCGTTGCCTTTTGACACTTATCGCCCGACTTACAGGCGAATGCCCGCAAACTAAGTCAAATATCGATAGGCGGCATCCCCCAAATGGGTTAAGGTTTCCTGCTACAGTCATGGCTCCTGGGAGCCCCGAGCATGGGAACGGAAGAAACGGCGCTAGGGTTGATCGGGCTCGCCCGCGATACCGTGCTGATCAAGCGCACGGTGGCGCGTCTGGCCAAGCGGCTCTGCCTGGGTGCCCCAAGTGCGGATTCCATGTCATGACCAGCCCCACGCTGCAACGCGATGCAATCATTGGGCTGATCGGTACGATCTACGATGCATCCGTGCACCCTTCCAAGTGGCCGCACGCCATTGCCGAGACGGCGTCGCAGATGGGATCGGAGCGCGCGCTGATGCTCACGCCGTTTCACCGGGTCGATGACGGCGGGATCTACTTTCCGCATGGAATACCCGAGACCTTCATGCAACAGTACGCGAGTCGATACATCAAGCACGACATTTGGGCGCAGCGCGGCATGGAGAAAGGTGTGTATGTCGAGGGACATGTCGTACTGGATGGAGACCTGCTTACACAGCAGGAAATGCTCGAGTCGGTCTTCTATCGTGAATTTCTGTCCAAGATGGATATCCTGCACCTTTGTTCCGGCATGGTTTTTGGTCAGAACTCATCTGTTCCAATGCCGACGAGCATGTCGTTCTTTCGCAGCGTCCGGGAGCCGCGATTCGACGAAGCCAACAGAGAGTTTTTACATCTGGTTTTGCCGCATTTTTCCCGTGCGCTGGGAATCCATGTGCGACTGCACGATGCCGAGTTGCGATCGGCGCTTAGTTTGTCCGCCCTCGACCGGCTTGCTTCCGGCGTAATTCTGATTGGCTCGGGAGGAAATATCCTCCACCTGAATCGCTTGGCGAACCAGATCATCGCGTCAAACGATGGATTGAGGATAAACAAGCGGTCGGAAATAATGGAACTGGCCGCGAGCAAACCCGGGGAAACCCGCTCGCTGCAGGCCGCGATCGAGCTCGCGCTGCACCCCGACACGATCGAGGTGCCGCATTTCTCGCACGGGGTGCACATCACGCGGCCTTCCGGCCGTCCTCCCTATATACTCAATCCCGCTCCGCTGCCGCGCGAAAATGACTTCGGTAGCGCACGCAGCCGAGCGCATGTGATCATTTTCGTTGTGGATCCCGATGCATCGCTAGTGCTTGATGCGCCACTACTAAAGAAACTCTATGGATTGACTGTGGCCGAGGTGCGGGTTACGCAACGCGTGTACGCAGGCGATACCGTAAGACAGGCCTCGGAAGTGCTGGGGGTTAGTGAACTCACTGTGCGAGCGCAACTCAAAAGCATCTTTTCCAAGACCGATACGCACAGACAAGCGGAACTCGTGAAACTCCTGTCCTCTATCGCGTCGATACAATAGCGTGTGCCCAGTCCGCTAAGCGCAATCCCATTTTTCTAGAGAGCGGCCGCTCATATCCGATGCGCCGATTGCCCCTGGGGCAAACCGCTACCGGCCTCCGTGCCTGCTCCGAAGCGATTGAGCAACGGTCCGCGAACGTCAGCTTTTGTCAAAAGCAGACGTTCAGATACCAGAAGATTTCGCTTTGCCAGTGACTCTTCCTGGCCGGGAGCCGCACGTCCCAATCTTCGCCGAAAGCTGTCGCTGGGGAAATGTCCAGATCGGCGAAGGGCTGCTTTCCGGCCCCCGTCCCCAAAGGCAGCCCCCGGCCATGACCGGCCGATTGCTATTCTTCTCCAAACCTGCCGCTGGGCTTGCGCAGTCACCTAGAAGCGGCCGTTGGATCGACGCTATAAATTTTTCGCGCCTGGGCGGCAGGTGTGCAGCGATTGCGGCCACTGAGCCCTGGTTGGATGTGCGTCGGCACTCGGCTATGACCGGCGGTTCACGATCATGCTCGGATTGGCGCTGATTACTGTTGATCCCTCTGCGAAGTACCGCGCAGCTTAAAGCGTTCGTAGTGCGGACCCCGCCCGCGGTTGCGGGCAGGATCAAGTTACTTATCGCGCTTCTCTTATTTGCAGGCAAAGCTACTTGCGCTGTTGACGTCTCCGCTCACGTAAGTCAACTTCGTTGGGTACATACATAGCGGCCGGCTACGGGTGCCGTCTGCGGTGGTAACGTCGATTGAGGTCGGAGCCGTTCCGTTCTCGACCCAATTGGTCAGTACGCTAAATAATTGGCCGGTTGCAGGAAGCGGCGGATTCGCCGGCGGGCTAACGCCAGCTATGCCATTATACGACCCCACGCCGGAGCAGTGGCCCATGCCAGGTATATAGAACATGCGGTCGAATTTCTGCGCGGCGGCTATCCCACCCATCTGGTTCGCCATCCGATTGTAGTAGTTGATCGAATCCTCCGACATGATAATTGTGTCTGAAAGCCCTTGATATTCCAAAATCTTGCCGCCATGAGCGACGAATGCCGAGAGGTCGGGGTTGTCCGTATCGACATTGCCGAAGTACGGATTGAGAGCCACGCCTTGCGCGAACGCATATGCCAACGAGTTGGCACCCCCATAGGTCATCGTCAGCCATTTGTTGGCGCCGTTGGCCACTGCATTCGTAAACGTCGGGGTCGCATAGGTCGGATCCTGCATATTCAAAGCAACCGAATCCGTACCGATGGTGAACGGAGCAAATGTACCGTTCGACGAATTGCCGAGTACAGAGAATTTCGTGCCGCGGGTCAATCCGTACCATAATTGGTTGCTGGGAAGGGTGATATTAAAGCCGTTATCCACGCTGGGCGCAGGAGCAGAGCCGTCGGGGGTTGGCCCATACCACATCTTGTCCATGGCTTTTGCCTGCGCCATGGTAAGGCAGTCGGCTGTCGTATTGGTACCGCCACTTGCCGTGCAAAGAACGGACGGATCGGTTGACGGGTCGTACGTGCAGGCGCTTGGATCGCTGATGTAGCCGTCGTGCGATCCCGTAAGTGCCGTATCGCACGCGCTCACGGCAGCACTCCCAGCAAGGTTGATTTGCGCTGGCGTCATGGGTACGCCTGCCAGGTCGATGTTCATCACCGCCTCCGGCCACACCTGCGCAATGCCAAGTTCGTTAAAATTGGTGGCCGGTGCGCCGGCGAGAATGCCATCGAAGTCGGTAGGATTTGACTGTGCCTCCGCCAAGCCCTGTCGGCCGCCAGTCGAGCAGCCATCCCAGTAAGCCAATTTTGGCGGCGTACCGTAGTACTGGGCGGCGAGAGCCTTTGCGTTAAGAGCCATCTCGTGTACTGAACGGGTGGCGAAGTCCGTCCACAAAGCGGTATTGATGCTTCCATCCGGGTTCATCGCAAATGATCCGTTCAATGCGTTTCCGAACGTGTGGCCAGTATCTGTTACTGCACTGACAGAGCCCTCGTTACCTGCTATGCCTGCCGCACTCGTGCTACCGATCACGGTAAGCGAGCTGATCGCGGTGCCGCCGGCCCAGCCTCCGCCGCCCAGGACGTGAATCTTGTTGTCCCAGTTTGCCGGTGAGGGCAGCCATACCTCAATCCCAATGCCTGCGGACGTAGACGGCGCCCCAGCGGGCCCAGGATTACCAGGGCCGACGTTGATTTTTACCATGCAAAGGTCGTTTGCCGCCACGGGTGGGGTCGGAGTGGCTGGAGTCCCGGACAGGGCAAGCGAATCCCCCTTTTTAAAGGCTTTAACCATCGTTATGGTCGTATTCGCGTCGGGCGCCTTGTACGCAGCTATCATAGAGTTGTCGCAGGCTAGCACGGTGGGCGTGGCCGCAGCAGGTGTGGTAACGCTACTCCCGCCGCCGCCGCATCCGCCCAAAACCAGCAATCCCGAAATTGCCGTTGTCATAGCTAGTAGCGCCCCGCGCCGACCGCTTAATAGGTGGGGCGTACGGGCAAGCATTGCGAGCAGGCCCGCATCGCCGAATTGAAAATGCAGAGGCAATGTTGACTTCATCGTTCCTCCTATTGTTGATGGAATACACGCAAGCACGGCAACGTTTGGATAGAGAAGCAAGGAGTAACCGCGCGTAAATGCTTTGCTGTTTGTCAGGCTGGTACAGGTCTGTACCGGGGATAGAGAGCCCTGACGGCTCAAACGCGAACCCGCAGATCAACTCGAACGGCCAATCCTACGGATACTTCCTAGAGCGGAAAACTACGGTAGTCGGTAGCAGTCCGTGTGGTAATGAGACGCATAACCGCTTCTACAAAATTAGTCTAGGCAGTCTATGGCCCTTCGGCAATTGGGGTAAGTACTTACCGCTTGTAAGCTAGCCGGTTGCGCGGCATATCGGGAGGCAAACGTAGAAACCGGGTCCTCGTACGAGAAAATCCAACGACAGCTTCGTGGCGACTGCGGCCCTTCACTTTTAAAAGCTGAGCGGCCGGTGACAGTCCTGAGCGGTCTTTAAGGCGCGGAAGCGCTTGAATCCACTGCCTAAGGCAGCTTCAGACTGCAAGCTGCCGCTGAGTTTTTTCGGGCCGGCGGCTCAAACCGACCCAAAACAGCCGGTCACCGTAGTTGGGGAGCGGACGTTCAAACGAATGAACTCGGGGCGCCGCCAGAGAGGGCCGTCGCGCCTGCCGCGAATTGTTAGGTTTCCTTCATTCGTACGAATAGGTGCAAATACTGGGAACCTTCGCTCATTGGAATAGACTTGACCTCAAGATATGACTGCGCTCGCACAAGCTCTCCGAGTTTCTTATACCCAAAATTGCGAGCGTCAAATGAGGGGTCACTTTTGAGCACCAGTGTACCCACAGCACCCAATAGCGCCCACCCATCTTCCTGCGCGGCCGCCGCGATTGCCGAACTCAGTAATGGTTTAAGGGGTGTCTGTACTGGGGTTTCTGCTGGCGATTCCGGAGATGGCTTGCGAAGGATTTCTGTGTATATGAACTTGTCGCATGCCGCGACAAATGGCTTTGGCGTTTTCTTCTCACCAAAGCCATAGACGGAGAGCCCTGCTTCCCGGATTCTTGTAGCCAAGCGCGTAAAGTCGCTGTCTGATGAAACTAGGCAGAATCCGTCTACTTTACCGCCATGCAACAAATCCATTGCTTCTATGATTAGCGCCGAGTCAGTTGCATTCTTTCCAGTCGTATACCGGAATTGCTGGATGGGTTGGATTGCATGAACATGCAACACATCTTTCCACCCGGCCAGATTTGGCGTTGTCCAGTCGCCGTAGGCTCGCTTTACCGTCGCGGTACCGTAGCTAGCCACTTCGGTCAGAAGTTCAGCAATGACAGATGCCTGCGCATTGTCCGCGTCGACTAGCACCGCAAGATTGTCACTATTTGGCGATGGCACCGAAACCTCCAAGGAAGCCTAACAGCAATTCAATGGAACCGGCGGTCCGAATATCAACATTCGCAGAACATGTCGATACGCAGTAGGTGGTTGGTCCACAAATGGGCACAAGGGATGTTTGTCCGCATACGTGATGATAGTACGGACACGGCGGTGTCGGGGTTCAGAAACGAAAGAATCAACAACTGCGGATGACTGCTTCGTGAGAAATTCTCGGCGGTCCGGTCCTGGCCGATTCCGTCCTAGGCCTGTCGACCACTAGCCCGGAGGCAGCACGTGAAACGCCGCTAATTGCGGGGTCCGCACGACCGGCTGTCGGGCGCCGTCTACCCGTGACGATAAGCATCCAGGGTCAGGTCACCGCGTCCCGGAATCCGACCCGCCAATGGGTTCCGTCACAGAACGGCTTGTTCTTCGATGCGCCGCACCGACATAACGTGTAGTGCTCGGTCGAAGCTCCCTCACCGAATGTCACGCCAATAAGTTCGATTCCTCCGGTGATTGCGTAAGGGCCATCGTTCGTTACCGTTACCATAGGCTCGCGGGCATGGTCCCGGTACTCGACGGCCTCAATCGAGTAACTCAGTGCGCCGGACGGGCATTCTTTGACTGTTGCGATGATTTCCTCGGCGCTTGCACCATTGGGGTCAATCCAAGGTTCCTGCCCCATACGGAACACCGACTTAAGTCGGTCCGTGCAGAACCCCGCGTGTGCACAGATGCCACGATTGTCGTGAATAGTGATGACCATGCCTACGTAACTGATACGGTGATTCTGGGTGTCGTCGGCGATTTTCTTATCGGTGAATCCGTTGGCTCCGTGCGTTCCGTCGCAGAATGGCTTGTTCTTGGACCCGCCACATCGGCACAGCGCCACCCCTCGAACGCTGGCACACGCCTCGCCGTTGGCACGGCACAAGTTCGGAACTGAGGCCGGCGTCATATCGTTAAGCAGGTAGTACGGACCGTTAGGCAAGCAGGCAATCTTTGGTATTTGGCGCGCAATGCTCATGGTTCACCTCGTCCAAAATGTACTACATTCTAGGGCGTCAGCCTCTCTTGCAATGATAGTTCGGAGAGATGCTTGCGGGCAAGTGACTGCTATGGGTGAAATACTTGGCCGTCCGGATATGGCCGGGGGCTGCCTTTGGGGACGGGGGCCGGAAAGCAGCCCTTCGCCGATCTGGACA
>Ga0307375_10006929_pt1 | contig 10401 bp, 21 predicted proteins | sample TR1MG_FD_202531 | JGI IMG/M metagenome (GOLD analysis project Ga0307375, IMG submission 202531) | Soil microbial communities from Risofladan, Vaasa, Finland - TR-1 | ecosystem: Environmental > Terrestrial > Soil > Coastal area > Acid sulfate soil | place: Finland: Risofladan, Vaasa | collected...
CCGCGCTTCTTGGACAGTAGTCTTGCGCTGATCAGCCGGTATAATATTCGATGTCAACGCAGATAGGTTTATCCAGCCTGAATCTTCCAGGCTAAGAGCCTGCTCGACTTGCATAGTCGCTTCTTTTAATATCTCGTCAAATTCCTGTAATGTTCCCATTTTTTATATCCTATCTAATCCAAATTCCTTCATAGCGTCATAGACTAATATCCCCTGCTTCTCCTGTGGCTCCAGGTTGCCCACGACTCCATATCTGCGGGCATCCATGCCATGACTCCATAAATGTGATGTTTTCTCGGTCAATTTGCCATTCTTATCAAGTAGATACCTGAAGTTCCTCTGTTCCTTGATGCAGTTAAGGGAATCGGCTGTCCAGTATTGTTTATACTGCCTGACCTTTTGATGCCCAAATTCAACGCTCCCAGGCCCCTTTGAGCAAGGTTTGATGTTGAACCCTCGCTGATAGATTTCCTCGATTGACTTAGGTTCGGAAGAGTCGGCGAATATCTCGTCTGAATGCTTCTGAATTCCTAGCTCGATCATCCGGTCTGATATGTCCTGATTGGTTAATCCCCGCTCATAAATCAGTTCTTGCGAATAGAGATTGTCACCAGCGATTACATTCCTTACCAGGGCGGTTACATCAGTTGAGAAGCCGAAGTCTAATCCATAGAATATCTCACCATGGGGCAGCTCGTTGATCTGATTGAAGAAGGGATAGACTAATCCCTCTATCTTGCCTAACCTGCCCTCAAGGTAGATATTCGCCCAGTTCGGGTCCCGCTCTCCTGTCTTGAGGATCGTCTGGATTATCTCAGGCGATATTACATCAAGGGCATCCCGGTAGGTCGAGTGAATGTACTGATTCTCCGGCTGACCTATCCAGTATTCATGCGCCCAAAACTCAGAAACCGGATTCCAGTCGGCAAAGGTGAATCTTGAAGTCCTGACATCAAGCCCCCGAGCTGTCTCCCAGGGGATATTATTCGCTTCATTAAGAAAGAGAATATCGCGCCGAGGACCACGAACCTTGGCCGGCTCGTCGGCACCGAAGAACTCTATTATAGACTTCCCAAATCTGTATTGTTGCTCGGTTTTATTATACCGAGGATTATTTTCAAAAGGCTCATTGATTATACGAAAGAAGTCTCTTATCGCCCCTCGCTTCAGATGGGGTAAAGATTCCGATACAATAGAAGTTGTTAGAGACTTCTTAGAGTGTTCTGCTATGTAAATTAAGAGCTGAAGAATGGACCATGTCTTGCTTGAAGCAGTCCCTCCCTCATTTAATGCTCTTCTTTTCCCACCTTGATAAGCCGAAAGGTTATCATCAAATACTCTAGTCGTCAGCAACTGTATGAGGCTCAATGCCTTGTGCTATCTCCTCTAATAATTCTTTGGTATTCTCAGACCTAACGATTATCTCCAGGTGCCTATTATCTATATTCACTGTGGCTCCGTCTTGATAAATCTTGTCCATTTTGTTCAATAGGTCAATGGCTCTTACCGGGTCATGGAGTCTAATCTTTGTGATTACCGCAGCATCAGCACTCTTATCGTCATACTCTGTTCGGCTAGTTATTTCCTGTAATGCCCCTGAGTGTGGGTTCTCTGGTCCTATATCCACCCAGCTCCCATCAGCACCGGCAGTCATAAAATCAGTGAGCCTAGCCCGGCCTATCACAGTCAGGATTTGTTTCCGTTCATGCACACTAGCGATGCTGACATCTTCAGTTAATCCCGCCTTTTCCCGGAGTTCTCGAAGCCGGGCCTGAATCGTAAGTTTTCGTAAGTTTTCCCTACCTATAACATCGGCAGTCTGAGGGGAATAATTAGCTAATCGAGCCGCTTCAGCAGCATTGCCTGATTCAAAGTATTTTAAGCAGAATACCTCCTGCTTTTGAGTAAGTCTTGTTTTCATCTTCTACCCTATGATATGCGTGAGCCTTCGCAAGTTCTGTACCTTTATGGCCCTTGCTGTCCTTGCATTCTCGCCAGATATATTTCCACTGCATACCCGGTAAAATGGATTGTTTACAGCCAGGCCAGGCACAAACATAGCTCTGCTGTGCGGTATAGATTCCATTAAGAAACTCCTCGTCTTTTATATTTGCGCTTCATCGCTTCAGTCCCTTCATTAAAATATATTGAGCCTCTTCTAGGACTATTTGCTCCTCTGTTCGCATTGTCTTTCCTTTATGAGCAATTCCCCAATAATCAGATCTAGCTAACTTTTTGCTTTGAAAAACTATCGCTAATTCCGCTTCAGCTCTCTTAACTCTCAGGTAACCCAAGATAGCCTTTAGAAACTCCGTAGCTTCTTTCCCCCTTATATTCCAGCACCATTGGTCTTTGGCATTGGGGTAATATTTATCCATCTTGTATTTATGAATAGACCCGCCAAAAGCAAGGTGCAAGTATTTCGGCATCCACTCCCAAGCCATCTTAACGCTTACATTCAGGGTATAATAATTGCGATTAGCAGAGTTTTTATTTATTCGAATACATCCCTCACCATCGAATAACCCAGCAATGTAAGCTATATCAGTCTTTTTCATCTATACTCCATCTTACGGATTCCTATATGAGACATAGAAGCGACCTGTTCTTTTTGCCAGGCTCGGTACTATATTCAGCATCTTCTCAGAAACACCGGCAATTCCGTTCCCAAAGGGACACGGCGAAGGCGTGGGCTCTGGCGGTGGGCTCATATCCTCTTCAGGGGTAAAGGTTATATAATGACCGTCATAACCGCCCCTTGCCTTGAATATATCAATAGCCTCAAACGGCATTAGGTAGTGTCCCTTGTCTCCCCAATCCTCACTCCAGGAGTTCACGCCATTGAATATACCCTCTACCCGGTCATACCCATATAGGCAGGTCTCATGCCCGGCTAGAACTTGACTACTAACAGTCGGCACGGCCAATCTCCCGCAGGGTGCATCTCTCCATTCTGAAAACCAGGGAGTGCCGATTGATACAAAATATCCCGAGGCCAACGCATCACATAATCCGTCAACGCCATCAACTGCTCTCCAATATTGAAACCCCTTATATCTATTGGCCTGTGCAATGCGCTCTGATGATGGCGCGTTCCTGTCAACCATCGTTGGGTCATAAGGCCAGAAGTGTTCAAGTAAAATGCCAAAATCCAATGTCCACTCTAAGGCATCCCTGGGCTGGCAACCCATATCTATAGGCAAAGTGCCTTCTAAATACCTGGCGCCATTATAAATATAGGTAGGACTACACCATTCCTTGAAGATTTCTAACATCACCTTGACGGAGTTCAGGTTAATCCCAATGCCGAACCCGACACATGAGCCGACTTGCCCTTGATCTCGGACAGGTGTTAGTAAATGGCTATGCTTGACTACATCGGGCAGTTTGATAAACTTCCTCCGATGAAGGTAGTCCTGCTTGTCGAACTTGTCTTTTATCCAGCCAAATTGTCTTTCCATTTAGCACCATCCTATACTAACTATGCCAAGATAATGAAGCAGGGCCAAGCTGCCCTGCCCAATACAGAAGGTAAGAAAAGACTCCCACCAGTCCATACACCCTTGTCTAGTCCCATCACAGTAGTCATTCCACGCTTCCATACCTGCAAACATTCCCATCATTCCCCATCCTGCAAGTATCCCGAAAGGTAGCATGAGGAAGGCACACAGAAAGCCATACACCCAATGTGCCGGAGTGGTATTCTTCCTTACCTGAAGCCACCAAACTAATTTGTCTATCATGCCCTGAACATTTGGCGCAGCGTGTCTTTGACAGGCGGTAGAACCCATATGGCACTCAGGAGAGATACGAAAATGTACTGAAGTTCCTTTTCGTTGGGAAGGAATATACCAGTTAGTATAATCCCCGCTACGAAGCTCGCTGTCGCTACTGCTTTTAATGTATCACTCATTTCTAACCTCCTTATAGTGTCATTGTCTTTCGGGACTTCATCTCGGTCATTTCCTCGTTGCTAATGGTTGCTGAGTCCTTAGTCCAAGTAAAGTTATCGTTTTCAAAGTCCATTGTTACCTCTGTCAAGTCCTAAAGGTGATAGTAGTTTTACCCCTTTCCGTGTAAAAGAAACATAATGTTTTTTGAATGGCAGGGCTGGTGTGCTTACTCACGCCATTTAACTTTTGGGGCGAAGTTTAAAGAGAAAACAGTCGATTGTTATTTTGCGTTCCACCAGTCTTGCACCTTGCCATTGCGAAGGGTTGGTTTTTTAGTGGCGGGGCTGGGAATTGAACCCAGTATCTCAAGCGTATGGAGCTCGCGACTTACCGTTTGTCCTCCCCGCTACGAAGCTCGCTGTCGCTACTGCTTTTAATGTATCACTCATTTTCCTCCTTACCCAATTAGGGTATTATCTTACCTATATTTAGTTATGACTCTATCGTTAATTCGTCTCGTTCTGGACATATCTTGATTGATTGAGCATATTTCATACCATCTTTGAAACCTTGTTTATAACCACCTTTATAAGATAAATCATGATTACTCAAACTAGTTAACTCCAGATTGGACAATACATTATTCTCCCTATTCCCATCCACGTGATGAACAATTTCCTTACTACCTAAAGCACGTCCAATCGCCTTCGCCATAATAAGACGGTGTTCTAAAACATATCCATCACTTTTTATCATGGACTTCAATAATTGGTAATCTTCATCATCTGGTAACAACTTAACTGTCCAATAACCCCCAATAACTTTTTTGCGTCCGCCTTTCCAGTTAGGATTTTCCTTTCCACTTTTATTAACCCACGGAGCAAAATGAGAAAAAGTTGTAACATAACAATGATGACAATATTTAGATTTCCCTTGCTTCCATTTATATTCTAAAACCCAACGTTCCTTCCCACACTTTATACAGGCTTGCCATATCCATATGGTAAATCTACCTTTTTCTTTTCTGGGTTTATTCCATATATCTCCTAGCTTCGGCATAATGTATACCTCCTGTATATATTATACCTCAGGATAGGGTGCCATATCAACTCTCTATTGTAATTTCATCTCGTTCTGGACATATCTTTATGATAGGTGCTCCAATACGACTTGGTTTGTAACCTTTCTTTTCAGCGTAACTGGCATTTAGTATCTGTTCTCCCTTCGGCTGCGTATAGGCTTTCAGCCAGGACCCTGTAATAGTGGCAACCAATTTAATGCTCTTTACTCTGCCTCTAACGCACATTAACCTATCGGGTGTATGCGAAGTCATAGCGTGAAGATGTCCCATAGTGTAGATATGGGCTTGAATGTCATTTACCAGCCTCATCAACCGCATCAATCTAGCCCCTTCAGTCTGGGCAGCTCCAGCACCATGCCAGCTATGCCAGATATACTGATGGCTTTCGTTACTATTCTCTCGCCTGAAAGTTAAAATTACAAAACAGGAATACCCGGCATAAGGCACTTTCAAATCACGGCAGATGTTACGGGTTATATCGCATTGATGGCGAAGATGTATCTCCTCTTCATGATTACCTGTACCGAGTGCGATTAGTTTGTCCGCTTCCACTAAAGGCTTGAATGCTTCAACAACCCGAATACGCTGCGATTCAACTATGTTTCCTTTTTCTACCCAGGAAGCTAGGCCATCCATGTCGAAGCGTGGGTCATTCTTGGTTATGCAATCAGCATAGTCTCCCATACCAAGTGCGAAGGAATTTTCCCTATTGACGCACTCTATGACTTTGCTATTAAAGTCACCTTCTGCTGAGTCAATAGAACCCATGTGGATATCGCCAAAAGGATAAAAGTGAAAGATGTCGCTCCATTTATACGAGATTATCTTTTCAATGACTTCCATGATGTCTTTTTTTCACAATAAAAGGAATCAGCAACCTTAAAACTAAATACGGGACAAAGCATAATACTACGCAAGCCACTATCTCTTGCCCTTCAGTCATGGTATTTTCCTCTGCTTGAGAATACACCCTTTGGGGATGCCGATTATGTTATGGCATTGGTCATGGCTTACAGACTGTGCTAGAAAGATGGTATCAGGAGTTTCTTTCACTACCGCTCCCCTGGTTGTGATTGGGGACAATTTCAAATCTTTCAATTCCTCGTAATCCTTCCAGACATCTCCCCAACCACTAGAATCTAGCCATTCAATACGTAGTGCTGTCATCCTCACCTATGAAGTTCTCCCACTCAGGGGGATATTGATATTCTTCTTCGTCCATTTATGTCTCCTGAAATAGAAACAGCCCCAATCCCTGGTAGCTCATTGCCCTGCTGTCCAGTAAAGCGTCTATTCCAGGACTTACTTGGGGCTGTCGGGCCAGGGTTACTCGCCCTGGCGCTGTGGGAGACAACCCTATGGGAATCTAGACCCATAAGATAGCCTCCCGTCATAATACAAAAAGCCCGATTGATCGGGCTTGGGGCATAAGTGTTCCCTCTGTTGTCAAGTAAAACATTTTCAATAATCATTGTCAAATTTCACCCCATGCACACTTGCGCTGCACCAGGCATCAGGATTGCACTTAGAATCAGGACCTAGATTTTCCATAGTCAAAGCCTCGCTGGGTCTTAGTGTTATCTTGGACACCACGGGAAACTGCTTGCTTGCACCACATTTACATTTCCCGAAGTTGTTCTTATCGAGAATCCACTTTTGGTGTTTGCAGTTCATTACGGTATATCCCCTAAATTGTAATAAACAGGTATTCCCAGCTTTCTTGCCCTCACAACTTCATTATCAGCACCAGAAGATAGATTATCTAATCTCAATAATGCATCAGCCCAATGGTCTATAAAGCTATTGTCATATTCATACCAAAAACTGCTTTCTTTCGGCGAGATAAGATGCCAGAGGTGTGTCAAGTGTGGGATATATGGAGTGTGTCCCCGCTTCACAAGCTCATCGGCTACCAATATGACATTCCTCACATTGATTGCCACATCGCCTTTAGTGTAAGCACTGGCTATATAGATTCTCATGCTATCCCACCAAATCCCTTGCATACTCGGCCATTCTTTCCCTAAAGCGGTCTAGCCCATCATTCTCTAAATCAATTCTTTTCCAGCCCATTTGCTCGGCTAATAGGTAGCCTTGCGTCAACAAGTCTGCTAGTTCCACTCTCGCCGTTCCAAAGTATGCCCTTTCGCCAGCCTCATCACCGTAGGCATTTTTATTCCGAGCTTTAGTTAATGCCTTTATCACATTCCCCAATTCATAAGTCATTATGGTAGTTGTCCAAATAGGGTCTTCGGGTTTTGATAAAGGTGCTCCCTTTTCCGCTATTTCTAGTAGCATTTTTAACCTCCTTTTCTTTCTTATTTTTCGTATGTAGCTCTTCTAAAAAGTGTTGGTCGCAGTATTTCTCACCGCAATCGCAGTGTTTTCCGCATTTCTCACACTTGCACATAAGCCCCCTCCTTTTGATGCTCAACTTTTATTACCTTTTGGTAATATTTCCTTGCCTTTTTCCAGGCGCTAAAAGACATTCTTTTCCGCCTCCATCCCTTGATATAGAGCAGCGCCGATTTAGCCTCATAATCTAAGGTGTTAAACTCCCGGCCTGCCTCGACCTGGGCGACAAGTAACTTCCCGCATATCCCTGTTCTTTTAAGTCTCTCCTCCAATTCGGCGAGTATAAGAATAGGCTTGGTAAATGTCGCTTCGGTCTTAATGCTTCTTTGCCCTGAATTATCATCTACTCTGTCGGGGTCCTGTGGCCAGCGCCCAGCTCGTAATGTGTCGGCGTTCGCTAAGATAAAAATAACCTGCCAGACACACCATCTAATTTCTCCATAGTGATACCATTCTTTACCGATGCACTCCCTATAATCCTTACAGCGCCGGCAGTCCCCGCTCATGCTAACTCCATTATGAAAAACCTAATTGCTTCATAAGTTCAGCGAACTGTGGTAAATCACAGTTTTTCACACTTAGATGACATACCTCATGAGCTACAATCCATCGCCAACCGTGACTGTATAGGTTTGAATCAGAATCATCTATACAAATTGTGCCCCGTTTCTGCCCGCTTACCTCAATAGTGTGACAATGTGAACTTAACTCTCCGCATTCATCCGTACATTGTTTCCACCTTAGAAGCGGCTGGCAATCTGTATTTAGTTTTCTAGCCATTTCATTGGCGTAACCTTGTAGAACATCTAAATCTAGTATCTTCACCCTTCCCTCCCTTGAACATCAACAGAGTAATTCGGTGCTTGCTCCATAATTCGGGTTAGCTCTGGCAAGTCCTCAACCTTCGTGTCGCACTCGATAGCCCGGTCACCGCGCTTTGGTGGTATAAACTTCATACCAAATTGCTGCTTATAGAAGTAAACCAACTTCTCTTGGTCACCGGGTTTCAAAATATCCCATAAAGTAGCCATCGTTATTAAACTTCCGTTTAGTAAGTTCTCCCCTTATTAAACAAACCGACCATTTTCTTTAATAAAAAAGAGGCGAATCTTGAGGTCACAAAATTGAACCTCAAAACTCGCCCCCGACTTGTTCGATAGGCTAGTTAGTCTTTAACGCTCTCTATCCTTCTTTTATGCACTACTTTTCCGTCCTCCATGATAATTTCAATCGTCCCATAAGGGACATCACGCATTAATATTATAACCTTTGCCTCTTGCACACTCAAGGTTTGCCTTATCTTCTCTAATAGGCTTTTGCAGTCTATCAACTTTACGCCTTCAGGCATCTTATTTAAGCAGGGCGAGAATCCAGTGCCTGCAATCTAGCCACCCTTCTTTATAATCTGCATCTGCAATCATATCTTCTTCTCGTCCATTTAGTTCCTTCTCTATCTCCTCGCAGATAATCTTAATAGGCACATCTGCCATTTGTAGCCATAAATCCTCCATGTGTTCTATTTCAAACCAAGTATTCTCTAGTTCGTTTGCCAGCTTCTCTCTCATTTATCCCTCCAAATCTAATAATGGATTTGCTTCAACCACCTTCGCTACATCTGGTAGCCTGCGTGCTTCCTCAATAGCATCGGCAGATGTGACAGCATAAATAACTATTTCAGCTTCAATAAGTTTCAAGACCTTTACTAAATATGGGCTATCAGCACTCATATCCCTCCTTATTTACTCCAAAGTCCATTACTTCTAATTAACTAGCTTAGTTTTTAATAGCTGAATACAGTCTTCTCCATCAGCTTCTCGTGTATAGCCTCGTGCCTCATAACGCCGTGCTAATTTCTCCGCCTTTTCTCGTTCATCCTCTTCAAAGTGTATATCAATAAATTGATTTTTAACTACTTCCATAGCTCCTCCTTTAAGGCTTATTCAATCAACGCTCCTAAACTTCCTTGTGAGCACCGCCGAGCTGCAACCCATGATTCCCAGCAGCGAGTAACAACGCCAGTGCCAGAAAACAAGTCAAAGAACTTATCATCTTCTCGAGCTCCAAGTAATTCAAAAAGCCAATAGCAAAATGCAGGAGGTTTTACCCCCACCAATCCTTTCTTTAATGTAATATTGGCAGATACCCAATCCCGAACCGTGGCAACCTCTCGAGCTCGAGGCAATGGCTTGAATAAAATCGCTTCCCAAGCATAAGCAGGATTTACATTAGGCTTGAATGAACAGAATGGTTTTACCCATGCTGCTACTCGCACCTTATCAGAACACATCGGTAATAGTATTTTCAGACTTGGTGAATGGCAGGACAATGCCCAAGCATCATAAGTCTCGAGCTCCTGTATTAGCTTTTGGTGGTCAACCTCTTGCCGTTCAGGATAATAATGGCTACATCCTAAATACGGCGGGTCTGCATAGGCTATTCTATTCAATCAACGCTCCTGCTTTAATAGCTCCTTAATCTTCTCTTTGTAGGTTTCTTTCATTTCCTCTAGTTCGGTGATGGTGAATTTCTTTATTTCTTTGTCCTGTTCCTCTAGTATCTCATCGTATCCCGTGCCATATAGGCTTAAGATTCGCCTACGATATTCCAATGTATTCCCCTTGAGGTTTATATTGCAGTTGTAACACTGGGCGTGAGTCCCGTATTCTGAGAATAGATTGGCATTATGACGCCCGGGGATGAAGTGCCCGGCCTGAAGTAACTTGATGTGGTATCGCTTGCCACAGGTAATACAGAGCCCCCAACTGAGGCATCCTGTCGTTTTAAGGCAATCTCTCATACGAATATACTGGCTGAAAATATCCCAGACCTGCTTCTTGAGCTTCGCCATACTCTTATGCTTAGGTTTCTTAATAGCTATTACTGTCATTTCTCAGCCTTCTAACTCTTTAACTATAAACTCCAATTCATCTACGGTTCTTGCAGGGCGAATACGAAACATCGTAGTGGATTTCTCACCTTTCTTATCAAACACAGGATTGCGAACCCGCCATTCCTTTTCAATCACACACCTATTTACATAGATAGATTTCCGCATATCCGTTACTCGCTTCT
>Ga0307375_10006930_pt1 | contig 10401 bp, 15 predicted proteins | sample TR1MG_FD_202531 | JGI IMG/M metagenome (GOLD analysis project Ga0307375, IMG submission 202531) | Soil microbial communities from Risofladan, Vaasa, Finland - TR-1 | ecosystem: Environmental > Terrestrial > Soil > Coastal area > Acid sulfate soil | place: Finland: Risofladan, Vaasa | collected...
AAGTGTTCGCACATCCCAGTACGGTGCAAAATTCGTTTTTATGCACCATAGTAGTGCATCGTCCATCTAGTTAAATGCGTAATCTTATTTTGTGGAACTATCAAAACTCACTAACCGATGCCGTGTTTCTGCCTGATATCGTGTACACGGGGTCACATTGAACGCCTGACTGGATCCGGAGGCTTCCTGGAGAGCGTCACCGACATTTACGCCACGAGCGTGGATTACGACGCGCGCCACCCCCTGACTCAGCAGTTTTTCGCCACGGTGCAAAACAAGGTGCATTACGCCATCCACGGCCAGACCGCCGCCGAGCTGATCACCAGTCGCGCGAATACCGGTGATTCGTCTCTTTGCGGATACGGCGGACGAGACTGCGGCCATAGCGCAATGGCTTCAGGAACGAGTAGCGGAAGGGATGCCGCCCCACGAAATCGGCCTCTTTGTTCGCTCAAACACGGAAATAGATCGCGCCCGTGCGGCGACTGAAGCGGCGGCGCTGCCTTTTCGTGTGCTCGATGACCAGGTCGAGACCGCGGTCGGGTACACCTCTCTATGCACCATGCATCTGGCCAAGGGTTTAGAATTCCGCGCCGTAGCGGTGCTGGCTTGCGATGATGAAGTCATCCCATTGCAGGCACGCATTGCATCTGTCGCCGACAAGGCCGACCTTGAAGAGGTTTACAATACCGAGCGGCACTTGTTATATGTCGCCTGCACGCGCGCCCGCGACGCACTGTTGGTCAGTGGCATAGAACCAGGGTCGGAGTTTCTGGATGATCTTATGTCCAAAGTAGGTACACATGGAAAACCCGATTTCAAGGGACGTGCCATTCCACTTTCCCGTCTCGGCGTTCCAGGCATGGCGGAAAGGCTTGACATTATTGGGGGCTCTGCCCAGCTACCAAAGCGCGTCGCCGACGCGACTGGAGGATGGCTTACCAGAATATCCCATTGATCTCGTGGGGAAAACGAACGGCAATTATAGATGCCAAGCGCAATGGCTCTTTTGCAGCGTAACCGGCACATCCAGAATGTGCGGTGGAATCTCGCTGTTCACTATGAGAGAGAGGAATGACGGCCGCAGATTGATATCAGAACAACGGGAAAGTGAATTGCAAATTCTCCCAGTGCACGTTAATGGTGCACTTATGAAGCCCATGCACCATCATGGTGACAAGAAGTGAGTAAAAATTCTGCGACGTTCAAAACGGTTCTTTTAGTATCAGCAGGTTATAACTTTAAGAAAGATGGCACGAATAATGCTTTAATTATCACAGGAATCTAGGGTTCCAGCCAGCAAAGGCGTTCGGACCGAGAGTTTCCGCCCTGATAAACAGGGCACACGGAGGGATAAAAGCCCGGGAGATGACATGCGAATGTTATTTTCCGGGCTTTTAACGTCGCTCCTCATATAACTGACAATACTTGGAGATACTTATGCGCGTTAGAAATAGGTTTAGTTCTGTGCTTGCTTTAAGTGTGTTTACATTGTCGCTTCTGTTTAAGCCTGCCGACGCATTTTCGAGCACTTACCCAGAAGTTAAGATTGCGGTGGTTAGCTGGATTGGATATGGGCCATTATACGTTGCTGAAAAAATGAATTTATTTAATCAATATGGCGTACACGTAAAATTAATCAATTTTAGTGACGGCGCATTAATGTCCGGAGCGACCGCATCTGATGCTGTTAATGCGAGCACACTAACATACGATCAAGTGATTCCGGCCGTAGCAAGGGGATTGCCCGTAAAAGTTGTAATGCCAATTGACTACTCAGATGGCGCAGATGCTATTTTAGCATCTGACTCGATAAAGACCGTGGCTGATTTTAAAGATCACAAAGTAGCATACAACTTTGGGACTCCATCAGAATTTTTATTGGGTTATGCCTTGAAAAAGCATCATATGGGGTTTAGTGATATAAAGAAAATAAACATATCAGCTGGTGGTATACCATCAGCGCTCGCTTCAGGCAGTGTTCACATTGGGGTAACATGGCAACCACATGTTTCAAAAGCTCTTTCTTTAGGTGATGGTAGACTCTTTCACGTGGTGTACTCATCAAAAGACGCTCCCGGATTGATTTCTGACACCTTAACTTTCAATTCCAATTTTATAAAAACCAAACCTAGTGAAGTGCTTGATGTAATAAAAGGTTATATTGCCGGCATGGAATACATGACTAAACATCACGATAAATCAATGAAAATAATTGCAAAAGAATTAAATATAAGTATTTCGTCAGTAGAATCACAATATACTGGCGTGAAAAATGTTTCAGAATCAAACATGGGCGAGGTGTTTAAAAAGAGTAAATCATCACTATCATATTACACAAGTGGAGCAATAATAAGCCAGATACAACTTCATGACAAAGACATAAGTCGCATTCCTCCAACATCAACAACGTTTGATAGCAGCTTTGTAAAGCACATCCTCTGGAAGGCGCATAATGGATTTTAATTGTATTGCTTGGCTCGCTGGAGTTTTTCACCGGCGAGCTGTATGTTTACTATCCGTATTTATTTTCGAAGCTTAAATAATGTATTCCAGTGTTAATAGTTGACTGATAAAAGTGATGAGGTGCTGATAATGATTCGCAATTTCTTTTGCAATAAAGAAGGGGCCGCAGCAAACATCCTCGCCATCGGATATACATTCATCGGCTATGGTGTAGGGATTGTATTGTTAATTTATGGGAATTTGTGGCTAAACATTCTAGGCATGTTTGTTGTTGCACATAGCCTGATATTTTCGGCCTATTTCATCCACGAATTTGCTCATGGGACAGTATTCAAAACTAAAGAATTTAATTTTCGGTGTGGTGTGGCCATGGGATGGTTAAACGGTAGCTGCTACGCTTCATTTCTTGATTTGCGTAGAAAACACATGCGGCATCATAGAGACCGTGCTGATGTGATCACCTTCGACTACAAAGCCTTTCTGCGCGCGGGGCCTTCATGGCTGTGTAACGTAGTTCTATTTCTTGAATGGGCTTACATTCCTGCAGTAGAGTTTATAATGCGGGGTTATGTCATGATATTGCCATTCATTGATTCAACGCGTGTGGCGGACAGAAAGCGTATCATTTCTGTATTGGTTTTACGCCTGTTGTTTTTCGCAGGGCTGGCTTGGGTATCGTTGAAGGCATTAGTACTGTATATTGTCGCCTATTTGATTTTTATTACGGTGCTGCGCTTCGCTGACTCTTATCAGCATACATACGATGCGATCGCCATCTTAGCGGAAGGTTGTGTTCCTGGGAACAAGATACGTGATCGTGCCTACGAACAGAACAACACCTATTCTAATCTTGTTTCGGTGCGTTACCCTTTTCTCAATATGCTGCTACTCAATTTTTCTTACCACAATGCTCACCATGAAAAACCAGGAGTCCCTTGGTACCGTCTGCCATCTTTGCACCTTGAACTATATGGGGACGTCAGTGAAAATATCATTCCGATGTCTCGGTTGCTTTCTGGGTTCCATAAATACCGAGTAAAGCGCATCCTTAGTGATGATTATGGTAAGGTAACCTCTGGACTGCAAAAAGCCGATGGTTTTTACGGTGCGGTTGGGGTTTCTTTTTTAACCGCGGTGTAGTTAAATAAAATCATCGAAAACTGATGTATTATATGTAAATTTATTTTGCTAGTGAGAGCGACCGATTACGGCCGCAGTGATCAACGCTATGCTTTGGAAGATTTTATGACCCAAGTTCTCAAGATGTGGCCGCTACTTACCGCCACTCATCATTATGACAAATCCATGTCAACTCGTCATCGTGGTCAAGGGCAAGTCATAGAGGCGCCAATCCTCGCGTATCTGATTGAAACTAAGCATGGGCGTATCCTCTACGACGTCGGCTGCGACTATGGCAAGATTGCCGATCAACGACAGCGGGCCCGCTACTACGATTCAAAAACTTTCGGCTTCGGGGCGCCTAATATGCAAGAAGGCCAGCGTCTATACCACCATTTGGAGCGCTTGGGCCTTACATCGGCCGACGTGGATCTGGTATTTCTTGGCCACTTACACTTCGACCACGCCGGAGGATTGTGCGAAGTGTGTGGTGCCGAGGTTCATGTCCAGAGTGACGAACTCGAAGCTGCGAACAGCGGATTGGATCCCGCGTACTTTCCCGATGACTTTTCGGGAGATTATCGCTGGAAGGTAATGAGTGGCGAGTATGATCTCGTACCTGGGGTACGCGCTTTGTCCAGTCCCGGCCATACTGCTGGGCATATGTCACTATGGGTTGAGCTTCCGCACGGAGCGCCCGTCATCCTTTGTGGCGATGCTGCTGATCTTGAGGAAAACCTGCGGGACGAGATCGCGCCAGGAATCTGCTGGCAGGACAGTGAAGAACAGGCATTAGCTAGTATCCGCAAGCTAAAGCATTTGGCAGAACAGGAAAAAGCTCAACTGTGGCCCAATCATGATATTGCATTTTGGCAGACGCTTCGACAATTTCCAGATTTCCACGACTGATGAGTAACCTGGCAAGTAATATTTACCAGGGCCTGTGGCGGCGTAGACTGCTGACTACGCCGACACTTAACGATGATACGACCCTGGTATTTTGGCTTCAGGTCGGCCCATGGCATGCAGATCTACGCATACCACGCGATCGCCCTGATTTTTCAAGTTGCTTTTCACTTGGAGATTGTAGCCGTTATCAACTGCAAGCGTTATTAAGTCAAGAGGGGTTTGGTGGTGTGACATGGGTAAGCGGTGATACTTGTGAATGGTTGCGCTATATAGACTACCGTCCCACAGGTCAGCGCGACCTGGGACGCATGGTGTTTTCCGCTGCAAATGATGCCATAGAAGAATATGGTGTTGAGACCGAGTATGTGGAGCGATGGGAACGTGTGAAGGACGACGACGGTTTTGCTGGCGCTGGCACCTGTTGGTCAACGGATGGTCTGGAGCAGATGCTGTGGTTGCGGACAGGCAACCGTTTTATGCGTGTACGCGCCCGTCCTTTGACCGAAGAAAATGAACGGAAACTCTGGCCCCTACTGTACAATGGGATAGCCACTGATGATGATTTGCGCCTGCTGGCTGATTGCGAGGTTTCTCTTGGCGAAATTGCTGGGAAAAAAGCCCACATTTTGCATTCCACACTACCGTGGCTAGAAGGGCAGCCCTTAATTTTACCCGCATGTATACTAAAGACCCTGTCATAATGTGTTGCAGTTTAAAGCGCTACACCTTTACGCATATGGGAATTGGGGTGTAAGAATTTTTGTGTAAATGGTCATTTGGCAGGAAACTGCCATCCTATAAGAAAGGATTGTAAATGACCATTAGCAATGAACTGTTGGACAGCCTGTTGGCGCGCTACAAGACCCCGGAAGATTTGATAGGTGAAGGCGGACTGCTCAGCAGCTGAGGGTGTCCTGAATTTTGTGTAAACGGCGTTTTCATTTAACGTTGTGGCATCCGCTCATCGAACTGGATGATAAAGCGGTTTAGGACGACTTTCCAATCCCGGATCGGCATGGTCCACTTCTGGCTGATATTCTGCAGGGCCAAATAAAACAGTTTCAATAAGGCGTCATCACTCGGGAAAGCACCCCGGTTCTTGGTAATCTTGCGCAGGCTCATGTTGACGGACTCAATGGCGTTGGTGGTGTAAATCACCTTGCGGATTTCCGGTGGATAGTCGAAAAAGGGAATGAGGCGTGCCCAGTTCGGCCGCCAGGACTGCACGATGGGCGGATAGGCCTCGCCCCATTTCTCAGCGAATGCAGCGAGCTGCGCTTCGGCTTCCGCGACCGTGGCCGCCGAGTAGATGGCCCGCAAATCCGCAGCGACTGCCTTGCGCAACTTCCAGCTGACGTAGTTCAGTCTTCCGCAGCAATGGATAAGGGTACCATGCGGGATTCCCCGTTCTTGGTGTCCTGCAAAAATATCGTGTGGTTCCGAAAATCGATCCGGTCCCAGGTGAGATCCATGATCTCCGCCTGCCGCATAGCTGTTTCAATGGCGAAACGCACGATGTCGGCCAGCTCAGGATTCGTCTTCTCACACGCGACCAGAAGCCGCTCTTCCTCATCTCCGATCAGCCGCCTGTCCCTCCCTCGGGGTAGCTTGAGCTTGCGAATCAGAGGCACCGGATTGACGAGCTCCGGCATCCCCCACTCGGACCGCGCAATCATGTACAGATGGGAGATGAGGGCGAGGTAAAGACGGATGGAATGCGCCCCCAGCCCTTTGGGGTGGGCGTCGCTGGGCCGTTCCCAATGCTTCACCATCAGGGCCAGTCTCTGGCCGTTGATCTCAGACAGGACCAGTTCCCCAAAAGTGGCTTTGAGGTCCGCCATGATGACCAACTCACGGCGTTGTGTGGTGGGTTTTTTGTCGGGCAACACGTCTATTTCATAGCGCAGCAGGGCATCAGCGAGACGGAAGTGTCGGGCTTCTACGCGCTGGTAGGCTTCTTCGGGTGTCTGCCGATCCAGTTCGGCTTCTTTCTTGAGCGCCCAGGCCATGGCTTCGGCCTTGGTATCGAAGGTAGCCGACAGATACGGGAAGCCCAGTTTGCGGCTCTGCACCCGCCAATACTTGCCACGACGATTGATACTCGCCATTCACCCGCCTTGTTCTGATGGATTTCAGACAAGGTAATAGGGGCTGGGCCAAACTCAAGCGCAGACACATCCGACGGTTACAGGGGTTTTGCTACGACACGAGGATTTTTTGTCCACCGATCCGGAAGGGTTTTACTGTGCCATCCGTCTGTGCCAATGGTTTTTCTGATGGGATTTTTTGATACAACTTACTGTTTTGTATGGTGCCCAGGGACGGAATCGAACCGCCGACACGAGGATTTTCAGTTTTGTTATATTTCAAAGAGCTAGATTGTTGCGAATTGGGCGTATTCGGGTACATTTGTTCCATCCTATTATTTCCATTAGATTTATAATGTTTTCCATTGTGTCGCGTTGGCATGACTGCTGTACCGCCAATGTACCGTACTGCACCAGCATTCTTTCCTTCACTGCTTAAACTGAAGACGACACCACCTTCATGTCGACCAAGGACCGTAGGTGTTCGTCCAGCAGCCTGGGAATGTGCCCTCCCGAGATGAGTACCCCCAGCCTCCATGTTCTTTTCCATCGCATACCCGGTCAGGTTCGCGCTGGTGATGAAATACGCCCTGCCGTCAGCGACGACGACTTTGGCATGGACGCGCCCGTCGGAGAAGGGGGCGGCCTTGTCGCGCCAAGCATAGAGTCTTGCGGTGGGGACCAGCATTCTCATCTTGCCTATTGCGTCACATGTGATGCTGCCGCCGTGGTCCTGGGACATCTCGAGCAGCATGGAGATGATCACCCCGCGATCGCTCGCCGCATTCAGCGCCATCACGATGGTCGAGACGTCATAGGCAACAAAGCTGGTGATGAACAGGGTCTGCTCAGCGGCGTTGATGACCTGCAGTAACGCCTGTTCCGTTCGACGAGCTGAGACGAAGGGTGTCGTCGGCCCTGTCCAAACCAGTTCGGTGGATTGCTGATTCGTGGTCTTGGTGAAGACATGGCTGGCAGCGAGCAGCATCAATGCTAACTCTTGTGCGCTGACAGATATGGCTTGCCATGCATCAATGAGCTGATCCACGACCTCAGCGGCTGTGGGGGTGCCCACTACGTCCGACAGCGCGCTGGCTACTTTGCTGGCCTCGGCCCGGCGAATCCGGGATGCTATGGCCAGTACCTTTTCCGGAGAGACCAGACAGACCACGGCTGCGACGGCTTCCAAGAGCTTTTCCATGTCACAAGCCCTTGAAGTGTTAACCAGCATCATTTTTTTGCCATATGTCAGCATCACGTTTTTACCACACAGCTTCGTTGAAAATGAATATTTAACCGTCTGATAGATTGAAACAATTTACGGAATATGGGTCCGGTCATGGGTAAACCATTTTGACGCTGTTTTCTGCTAAAAACTGATAAATCTCAGGCGCTGTTTGACACCCCAGGACTTCCCGTTCTGCACGGTGCGCCATATTCGTGTCGTAATGCCCTTTCTCTTTGGCATAACGGGCCTGCGCCCGCTCGGCAATCCTCGCCTTGGCCGCCGCCATCACGGCCAACCGGTCTTCGCGGCGCTGGATCTCTTCGGGCAGATTCACGCCCTCGGGAATCCCAGACTGATCAGCTTGTTCTGCCAGCGCAAAGAGCTCCTGTACTTCGGCTTTGAGATGGCGCTCCATCTGTTCAATATGCCCATGGGACAGGGCTTGATGTTTGGAAGCGTTGGCGTGGATCTTGGTGCCATCCAGACACACCCGGCCGACCTTCAGCAGCTTCATCTCTGTGCGCCAATTCCAGTGCCTGTACGAACAAGGCTTGCAGTTCACCCAGAAAACGGCGACGGAAGGTGGCCAGGGTGTCGTGATCCGGATGGCTGCCTGCCGCGAGATAACGGAAAGCCACGGAATCGTAGGTGGCTTGTTCCAGTTTACGGCTGGAAAAGACCCCGTTGGCATAGCCGTAGACCAGAATCGCCAGTAGGGTGGCTGGGTGATAGGCCTTATGACCGCGACCCGCATATTGTTGGACCAGTAACGAGAGGTCCAGCTGATCAATGACTTCCACAATAAAGCGGGCCAGGTGACCTTCTGGGAGCCAGTCGTCCATGGAGGGTGGCAGGAGATAATCGGTCTTGCGGTCAACATCGAGGAAGTGGGTCATCAATTCTCTTATCACATTGAATTATAAATAATTATACGATAATTCGACGCAAAGGGAAAGTCCGACAGCCTGCTAGCAGTTGATACTCCATCTGCTCGTCTGAAAGATTGTAGAGGCGCTTTAATACCAATATCCGCAGCATGGTTTCCGTGGGATACCGAGGGCGACCGCCCTGTGGACTCACCGGACGAGGGGCCGCACGATCGACCTCTGCCGCCAAGGCAGGAAAGTCGATACATGAAGCAATGCGCAGCAAAGGATCACCCAACTGGTCCACTTTCTGCTGGTGGTAATCCGCTGCAAACAGGTCGGTTTTGATCGCACTCTTTCGTGGTTCCATCCGGCATACCTCCTTAACATTCAACTTGTTGTATTTTATCATATACAGCCGAAATGGGAGGGTTTTTCGAGGCTCCCATATCTTGGTACGACCTTCTGATGAAAAGTCTTGCGGTGAGTTTGTAAGAATTCCGGTGAAGCTGCGACTAATAGACTGAGGACAACTACTCAGTCTACAGGAGGAGCACTTATGAAACCCACTCGCAGTGCGCAATTTCTCTCAGCGCATGATTCCGGCCGGTATCTTGGTTGTGGCTGATTGTGCGGATCAGTCCATCCACAATGGCGGTGAATATTCATTTCTGCCGATTTCCAGCGGGCTTCGCCCAAAAAGCTGTAGGCGGCAGCCCGGTCTTCGGCAAATAGGAGCAACATTATGAACACCCAATGTAACACATTAGGAAAAGGCATGGTTGCAGGTTTTGTCGCTACCATCGTGCTTTCTTTGCTGATGATCGCTAAAAGCATTATGGGGTTTATGCCAGACCTCAATGTTATTACGATGCTCAGTTCCATGGCGCATGCCTATATGGGGGCACCTCAGATCATGCTGATCGGATGGATGCTGCATTTTGCTATTGGCACTGTCGTATGGGGGATATTATTTGTGCTACTCATCCCGCACCTGCCCGGAACAAATACGGTCGTCAAAGGACTGATATTTGGCACTATCGCCTGGTTGGCGATGATGATTGTGGTGATGCCTATGGTGGGTGCCGGACTGTTCGGCTGGGAATTCGGAATGATGGCGCCTGTGGCCACCTGGATGTTGCATTTGAGCTACGGTGCCGTACTGGGCTATGTGTACGGAAGACTCACCGGCGCGTGCCGCGTCGGTGCGAAACCCGCCGACGATGTAGCGACTTAGCTCTTAAAACATGTTCTGTTCACATTATATTGTCGATGTACCCTTTAGAAAGGAGAATCACCATGTCTGAATCCACTGCGACCGATCTTGTCATTATTTTGATTACCGGGACTGAGAATCCCAAACGTTTACCGTCGGCTTTTTTCCTGGCGGCTACTGCAGCAGCGGCGGAACAAAGTGTCATCATGTATTTCACAGGGCCTGCCACGGAACTGCTAAAAAAAGGGGTGGCTGAAACGCTATTCCCGCTGCCAGGTGGCAACAGCGTAGCGGATTTCATGAAATTGGCTGAAGACAACGGGGTGCGTATTATTGGTTGTGTACAGTCTCTTGAACTCAATGGTATGACCGAGGCCGATATTGCTCAGCCGTTACCGTTGTTGACGCCCAGTCAGGCATTGCCCGCCCTGGGGACCGCTGGCCGCATATTGACCTGGTAGGGTCCCAACTCCAGGTTTCGCATATTTGCGGAGCCTGGGTGAGCCCATG
>Ga0307375_10006933_pt1 | contig 10400 bp, 9 predicted proteins | sample TR1MG_FD_202531 | JGI IMG/M metagenome (GOLD analysis project Ga0307375, IMG submission 202531) | Soil microbial communities from Risofladan, Vaasa, Finland - TR-1 | ecosystem: Environmental > Terrestrial > Soil > Coastal area > Acid sulfate soil | place: Finland: Risofladan, Vaasa | collected...
CGGATTCTCGCCATCCCCCGCGGCAGCCCCGGGCGCCGCCGCGGGAAAGGCCTGGCCAGTGAGGGCGGGCCTGAGCAGGTGATTCGCCCCGCCTTCGAGGATGGCGAAGTCCACGCCCCGGCTCTTCTTGGTGCGCACGACCCGGGCGAGGTAGACACCGACCGGCCCGGCGAGCCATCGCCCCGGCTCGAGGACGAGGTCGCCGCCGAACCAGGGATTGTCGCGAAGAATTTCGGCCAGGCCCCTTCCGAGGGCCTCTATGTCGAGTTCGCTTTCATCGGCATTGTAAGGGATTCCGAGACCGCCCCCGAGGTCGACGAGGTCGAGGCTGCAGCCGCCCTCCTCGGACATCCGCTTGCCGATGGCCATCGCGGCACGGTGGTTGGCGAGGAGACGCCCCGCGTCGCGCTCGTTGCTCGCCGCGAAGACTTGCAGACCGGCTATCCTCACGCTCGTGAAACGTCCGGCCTCCCGAAGGAAGGCGCCGAGGTCCTCCTCGTCGACGCCGAAGGCAGAGGGCCCCGCGCCGCCTATGAGGCGCTTCGCCTCCTCGACGCCCGAAGCGGCGCCGGGATGGACGCGGAGACTGACAGCCAGGGGGAGGGAGGCGCCGGGCAGCCGCGCGAGGGCCGCGTCGATTTTTTCGAGGTCTTCGATGCCGTCGGCCTGGATCCGCGCGCCGAGGCCCAGGGCGAGACGAATCTCGTTGGCGCTCTTGCCGGGTCCCGCGAAGAGGATGCGCTGGCCGGGTACACCGGCCGCACGCACGCGGGAGAGTTCGCCGTCGGAGGCGCAGTCGAAATAGGAGCCCTCGCGGGCGAAGGCGGCGATGAGGTTGGGATGGGGGTTGGCCTTGACCGCGTAGGCCAGTCGGGTCCGGGGGGGAAGGACAGCCTTGAGAGTCTTGAATCTCGCGCTCGCGCGATCGATACGATAGACGAAACAGGGCGTGCCCCTTTCCTCGGCGAGGCCAAGGGCCTCCTCGTCGGAAAGGGCGAAGAGCGCGTCGCGCGAAAGACTCAACGAAGGGCCTCCTCGAGGACCGTCGCAGCGTCTGTGCCCTCGTCGCGGTACTTTACGATGCAGGGCGCGTAAAGGGAAATACCCCTGGCGGCGGCGAAATCGCCGCGCGCCGGCCTCGAGCCCGGAACGACGACGGCTCCCTCGGGGATCTCGCCTCGGAGCTCCCGGCCCTTCACGAGATCGTAGATCGTCGTGGCGGCGCTCACTATGGTGCCGGGGGCGAGCACGGCCCGCGATCGGACGACGACGCCCTCGACGAGGCCGCAGAGGGCGCCGATGAAGGCCCCGTCCTCGACGACGACGGGCATGGCGCCCGCCGGCTCGAGGACGCCGCCGATCTGGGCGCCGGCCGAGAGGTGGACCTTGGCGCCTACCTGGGCGCATGAGCCCACGAGGGCGTGGCTGTCGACCATCGTGCCCTCGCCCACCCATGCGCCGACATTGATGTAGGCGGGCGGCATGATGACGACGCCCCGCCCAAGCCGGACGCCTCTCCGCACGGAGGAGCCTCCGGGAACCATCCTGACCTCGTCGGCCGGGCCGAGGAGGCGGGGGGGAAAGGCGGCCTTGTCCGAGGCCCCGCCAGGCCAGTCGCCGAAGGCCACGATGGCCGAGGAGCGGAAGCCCGCAAGGATGCCGGTCTTGACCCAGGCATTGGCGCCCCAGCTTCCGTCGGCGGCCTTTTCTGCCGCGCGAAGCTCCCCCCTCTCGAGGGAGTCCAGAAGAGCCTCGAGGGCCGCGCGAAGGCCCCCGTCGGCGAGGAGGGCCTCCATGGGCCTCGAAAAGAAGGCCGTCAGTTCCGCCCGCGTCATGGTCGGGCTCCCTGCCGCAGCCAGGGCGCTATGGTCTCGGCGATGCGCGCCCTCGTCGCCTCCTGAACCTTGGCCAGGGGGAGGCGGAGCGACTCGCCGCAGATGCCGGCGATGGCGAGGGCCGCCTTGAGGGGAGTCGGATTCGACTCGAGGAACATCGCGTCCATCACGGGGACGAGGAGGGCGTTCAGCGATGCGGCCTCCTCGCGTCGGCCGGCCAGGGCCGCCTCCACCAGGGCCTTGAACTCGGCGGGGAGGAGATTCCCCGCCACGCTGATGAGGCCGGAGACGCCGACGGCGATCTCGGCCAGGGCCAGGCCGTCATCGCCGGAGAGCACCAGCTTCCCCGGAGGCAGGCTCCGGACGATCTCGGCTATCTGGCCGAGGTTCCCGGAGGATTCCTTGACAGCGACGACCTGGGGAATGGCCCAGAGCCTCGACAGGTCCTTGGGCCCGAGATTCATGCCCGTGCGGCCGGGAACGTTGTACACAATGATGGGCATGGCGGGGGCCGCGGCCGCGATGGCCCGGTAATGCGCCTCGAGGCCGGCGATCTGCGGCTTGTTGTAGTAGGGGGTGACGACGAGGATGGCGTCCGCCCCGAGGGAGACGGCCTGCTTCGCCAGGGTCACCGCCTGGGCGGTGGAATTGTGACCCGTGCCGAGGACGAGGGGCCTGCCCCCGCATTCCTCGCGGGCCGCCCGCATCAGTTCGTCGCGCTCCGACTCGAGAACCGTCGCGCCCTCCCCCGTCGAGCCGAGGACGACCAGGAAGTCGGCCCCGCCTTCGGAGACATGGCGGACGAGGCGGCGCCAGGCGGGAATGTCGAGGCCGCCGGCATCCTCAACCGAGGGCCTGCCGTCCGCGGCGAAGGCGGGAAGAAAGGGGGTGGCGAGGGCCACGCCAAGCCCCCTGAGCCTGTCGATGTCGAGCATGTCAGTGACCTCCAGACGCGAAGAGAGGATCGATGAGGGTCGCGGCGAAGTCGTCGAAGCTGTAGAGCCCCTTCCTGCCGCGCATCCATTCGAGGGCGCGGATTGCCCCCGAGGCGAAGACGGCGCGCGAATGCGCGTCGTGGGAAAAGACGATGGTCTCGGCGGGTGCCTCGAGCCGGAGCTCGTGGTAGCCGACCTCGTCGCCGGCCCTGAGGCTGGCGACATTGATCTTGCCGGCCTGGGCTGCCCCCGTGCACCAGCCACTGAAGGAGCCGCCGCCTTGGCGATTGCCCTCGGCCAGGGCCTCGGCGAGGAGCTTGGCCGTCCCGCTCGGGGCGTCGGCCTTCTTGTTGTGGTGGCGCTCCAGGATAGCGAGGTCGGCGCCGCCAGACAGGGAGGCGGCGGGGCCGACAGGGCCTGTGGCCACGGCTGGGCCGGTGGCGCCTGCGCCGGCAGACCCAGCGCCGGCCGTGCCGCCGCCCCCAACCAGGGCCGAGAAGCGCCCGAGGGCGAGGGCCGCCCTGCGCATGAAGGCGACGCCAAGGCTAAAGTTGGGCGACACCATGACGCCGATATCCCAAGCCTCGGCCCCATCGAGGATGGAGGGCTCCCAACCCGTAGCCCCGACGACGAGGGGACAGCCGACCCGGCGGGCCCAGGCGACATGGGCGGCGACGCCGGAGGCCTGGCTCGCGTCGAGGGCGACATCGGGAACCGAGGGCGGGTCGCCGGCCTCCTCGAGGGCCCAGACGATCTCGTGGCCGGCCTCGTCGGCCGCCGCCATCACGGCCTGGCCCAGGCGACCAGCGCCGAACAGACCTATCCTCATGAGCCCTCCTTCCGACTCGAGCCGGCGACGGCCGTATCCGCCGATCCAAACAAGGCCGTCGCGGCCGATCCAAACAAGGCCGTCGCGGCCGATCCAAACAAGGCCGTCGCGGCCGATCCAAACAAGGCCGTCGCGGCCGATCCAAACAAGGCCGCGTGGAGACGTCGCTGCGCCTCGGCCGCGTCCTTCAGCGCCACGACGAGGCTCAGGTTTATCTCGTTGGAACCGAGGCTGATCATCTCCACATTGATGTCGCGGAGGGCCCCGAAGGCGGCCCCCGTCACACCCGGCGTGCGCTTGAGCTCTTCGCCGACGAGGGCGACGATGGCCCTGTCCTTCTCGACGCGGACGTCGGCGAAGCTTCCCAGCTCGGCCACGAGGGCCTCGAGCTGGGCGGCACCCTCGTCGACGGTGACGGAGACGCTGACCTCCGAGGTCGAGACGAGGTCGACGCTCACGCCCCTTCGCCCGAAGACTTCGAAGATCCGCGAAAGGAAGCCCGCGCCACCGAGCATCCGGGGGTTTCGCACGGTCACGACGGTCACGGGGCCCCGCGAGGCGAGGGCCGTCACCGGAAGGCCGCTGGCCGACTCCTTCGATATGGTCGTGAACTTGCCCTCGGGAAGCATCGTGTTACGCACCGTCACGGGGATGCCCAACTCCACCGCGGGGAGGATGGTCGCGGGGTGGAGGACCTTGGCGCCGAAGGCGGCGAGTTCGGCCGCCTCGTCGTAGCCCAGGATTTCGACGGGTCGCGCGCCCTCGACCACCCTGGGGTCGCCCGTGAGGACGCCTTCGACATCGGTCCAGATCTGGATTTCCGCCGCTTCGATCGCGGCACCGAAGAGGCTTGCGCTGTAATCGGAGCCCCCGCGGCCGAGGGTCGTGGGCACCCCCGCGTCGTCGGCGCCGATATAGCCCTGGGTGACGACGATCCTGCCGGGGCCGAGGAGGGGGAGGAGGGTGAAGGATGCCAGGTGTTTGATGGCCTCGGGCCTGGGCCTCGCCTGGCCGAAGCGCGAATCGGTCCGGAGCACCGTCCTCGCGTCGAGCCAGGTGGCTTCCATGTAGGCCGCGAGGAGGGCCGTCGAGAGGAGTTCGCCCCGGCCGACGAGGAGGTCCTTCGACCTCTCGGGGAGGGTGCCGAGGAGGGCGGCGCCCCGCAGCACGGGGACGATTTCCTCGCGGGCCCGGGCAAGGGCGGCCTTCACCGCCTCGGGAGGGTCTCCGCCGAAGAGTTCGGCGGCGGCCGCCTCGTGGCGGCCGATGATCTCCTCGAAGGTGGCGAGGGCCGCCGCCTCGTCGCGGGACTCGGCGGCCCGGCCCGCGGCGAAGAGGGAATCGGTCACCTTCGACATGGCCGAAAGGACGAGGAGGACGGCGTCGCCCTTCGCGGCCCGGGCACGGGCAAGGGCGGCGACGCCCCGGAGGCGCTCGGTACCGGCCACAGAGCTGCCTCCGAACTTCATCACGACTATCCTGTTCACAGGATCCCCCTCGCCACCGCCATCTCGGCGTTGAGAAGGGAGCCGCCGGCCGCGCCACGTTCGGTGTTGTGCCCGAGCACCATCATCTTGGAGCCGAGGATGGGGCATAGGCGCACACGACCCACCTGGATGCGCATGCCCCCGTCGTCCTCGACGTCGCGACGGGGTTGGGGCCTGTCGACCTCGTGGCGGACGACGACGAAACGCTCGGGGGCCGAGCGGAGGCCCAGGCCGGCGGTGTCGGGCACGAAGGCCTCGAGGGCCGCCTCGACCTCGGCAGGCGAGGGAGAGCCGCGGAGCCTGATGCTCGTCGCGATCATGTGGCCATCCACGACCGGGACGCGGTTGCAGGCGGCGGAGATGCCGAAGGGCGCCGGCACGACGCGGCTCCCGTCGAAACTGCCGAGGATCTTCTGCGCCTCGCTCTCGACCTTCTCCTCCTCGCCGCGGATGAGGGGGACGACATTGGCGACGGCGTCGAGGCTCGCGACCCCGGGGTAGCCGGCCCCGCTCAGGGCCTGCATGCTCACGGCCATCACCGCCTCCGCCCCGAAGGTCCTGTGGAGGGGACCCAGGGCGCCGACGAGGACGGTGGTGGTGCAGTTGGGATTGCAGACTATCCCCCCCTTCCAGCCGCGACGCTTGCGTTGCAGCTCGAGGAGGCCGAGGTGGGCCGCGTTGAGCTCGGGCACGAGGAGGGGCACGTCCTCCTCCATTCGGAAGGCCGAGGCGTTGGAGAAGACGAGGGCACCGGCGGCGGCGAAGAGTGGCTCGATCTCCCGGGCAGGGCCCGTGTCGAGGGCAGAAAAGACCAATTGGGACAATGCGCGCGAGGGCTCGCAGGGCTCGAGGATCATGTCGCCGAGGCCGGCGTAGGCCTCGCCGGGGAGGCGCCAGTCGCAGGCCTCCGCGTATTTCTTGCCGACGGAACGCTCGCTCGCGGCGAGGCTGGCGACCCGGAAGAGGGGGTGCTTCGCGAGGCGGCGGACGAAGCGCTGGCCGACGACGCCGGTGGCGCCAAGGACGGTGACGGGGATGCGGTTCATCGATGCTGCTCCTTGTTCCTCCGGTCCGCCTGGGCGGCCGGTTCCTGTCCGGAATCGAGATAGAAGGCGCCGAGCCTCTCGAAGAGCTCGATGCCCGTGGCCAGTTCGTCGAGGGAGAGGGATTCCTCGGGGCTATGGGCGGCAGAGGCTTCGCCCGGGCCGCAGAGGATGGCGTCGCCGTCGGGGGCGAGGGCCCTGAGCATGGGGAGGTCCGAGCCGAAGGGCACGGGGCCGCAGGCGAAGCCGGGCGGCGTCGCGAACTCGTCCCAGGGATCCTTCACAAGCTCCTCGACGCGGCCCCGGGGGGGACGGCTGGCGAGAAGGCCCTCGTACAGCTTGCCCCCGGGAACGACTCGAAGGGCAAGCTCGGCCTCTGCCCGGTCGGGCACCACGTTTGCCGCCCTTCCTCCCGAGATCGTGCCGAGGTTCCATACTTCGGGGCCGAGGCTGGGATGGACGAAGGCGGGGAACTCTCGAATCGCGCCGAGCCAGTCGAGGAGGGCGAGGATGGCGCTTTCTCCGAGCTCGGGGAGTCCGCCGTGGGCCGTCTTCCCCTCGCAGGAGAGACGGAGCCTCACGAAGCCCTTTTGCCCCGTGGCGAGGCGGTTGGCCGTCGGCTCGCCGACGACCACGGCGCGAAGGTCGGGAAGCCGCTCGCGGAGTTCGAGGGCCTTCGCCGCCCCGGCCGAGTCTGTTTCCTCTCCCGAGACCCCGAGCCAGGCGATGTCGCTCCGTCCCGAGGCGAGGAGGGAGCGGATGGCGGCGATCTGGGCGGCGATCTGACCCTTGGCGTCGCAGGCGCCGCGGGCGCGGATGCGCCCCCCGGAGACGCTAATGGGGATGCGCGGCGGCACGACGTCGAGATGGGTGTTGAAGAGGATGCGTGGCTCGCCCCAGACGGCGAGGAGATTGAATCGTCCCCCCGAGACATCCTGACGCGATACCGTGGCGCCCATCGCCTCGAGTTCGGGCCTTCGTCGCCGCCGGGGCTGTAGGTGGAACAGAGGGCTTCCAAAAAGGGGAAGTCCTTCGATTCCACGGATTGAAGGTTGGACACGGAGGACCTCCAATCCGATGGAGATCCCAAAGAAACCGCCCGGTCTTTCCGACCTTGGTGGGTGGGGGCGGCTTGCGATGGCACTCCGCGGGGACAAACCCCGCGACAGCCGCCGGGTATTAGCCCGGGCGTCCAAGGTGGGGATCGCGACTCCCCACCCTTCGGCGATCCTCCCCCTTCACCCACCATCGCCGGGATTCGCTCCCTCCGGAAGGTTACTCATGGGGATCGCTCCTCCAATCGGTTCAGGCAAAATACCACGCGGCCTTCCCCGAAGACAAGTCCTGCCATGAAGTATCACCACGACTGCCAGTCGCGGCCGGGCGAGGGACGGGCACGACCGAGCTAAAAGCGTGCACGGCCGATCAAAGAGGGGTCGCGACGATGCGCCGCTGGCAGCCCGAGGCCCGAGAATGCTAGCCTCTCCCCATGAACGCCATTATAGCCTTCGTCGCCCGCTACCTCTTCGTCCTCGTCGCCCTCGGCGAAATGGTCTACCTCTATCTTTACCATCGCAAACAATGGAAGCGCCTCCTCGTCGCCGCCATCGTCATCGGGGGACTGTCCCTCCTTGCGGGCCTGGGCCTCAATAAGGTCGTGCAGGATCCCCGCCCCTTCGTCGCCCAAGGCTTCACCCCCCTCATTCCCGGCTCCAGCGACAACGGCTTCCCCTCGGATCACACGCTCCTGCTCTCGGCCACCGCCGCCGTCACGATGATCGCCAATCCTTGGGCCGGGGCCGTCGGCCTCCTCCTGGCCATCGCCGTCGGCCTCGCCCGCGTCTATGCCGGCCTCCACCACATGCTCGACATTGTGGGTAGCCTCTTCATCGTGGGCTTCGTGGCCGCCGGCTATCTCATTGTGTGGATGCTGCTTACTCCCAAACCGAAGAAAAAGTCCTGAGACCATAGCCTCCCCTGCCCCCATCCGGCCCGGCCTCCACGCCAGGATCGGGCCGGTTCCGCTCCCTTTCGCTTGACATTCGCTATTTTTGAATCTATATATATTTCTTAATACTGCCTGAGGGCGGCACTGAGGGCCGGAACATTCCTGCCCGAGGAAACGACGATTGGGCAGAGCTTCTGCCCGGAAGGCCAGTCCCCGACCCGGAGGAGATATCCGATGGACAAGCGGCTCGGCATCGTGGCGATCATCCTCAATGACCGCTCGAGCGCATCCCGCCTGAACGCCCTCCTGGCGGCTCACGCGGGCTGTATCAACGCCCGCCTCGGCCTACCGATGCGGGACAAGGGCATCTCCCTCATCTCCCTCGTGGTCGAAGGGGACACCGACGAACTCGGCGCCCTCACCGGTCAAATCGGTCGTCTCCCCGGAATACAGGTCAACTCCGTCCTCACCAGGTTCAAGGAGGCACAGGATGGCGCGTAGGGGAGATCGGACACTGGTCGGGAACTTCATCGATCCGGAGGCCATCGGCAACATCATCGCCGACGCCAAACCCTCGCCCGAGCGCGTGCGCGCCGTCCTGGCCAAGGCGCGAGAACTCCACGGCCTTGCCTCCGAGGAGGTCGCCGTCCTTCTTTCGATCGAGGACCCCGAATTGGAGAAGGAGCTCCTCGCCACCGCAGGCGAGGTGAAGGAGGCCATCTACGGGCACCGCCTCGTCCTCTTCGCCCCCCTCTACATCGGCAACAAGTGTTCCAACGATTGCCTGTATTGCGCCTTCCGCGCCCCCAACACCTCGCTGAAGCGGCGCTCCCTCTCCCTCGACGAGATCGAGCTCGAGACGAGGGCCCTCCTCCGCGAGGGCCACAAACGAGTCCTCATGCTGTCGGGCGAGAGCAGCGAGGAGACCGTCGACCGCCTCGTCGCTGCCATCGAGAGGGTCTACTCCGTGAGAGAGCCCGCCCCGAGATCGGGCAAGCCCTCCTCGATCAGGCGCATCAACGTCGAAGTGGCCCCCCTCGAGGTCGAGGAATTCGCCAGGCTCAAGGCGGCGCACATCGGCACTTATGCCTGCTTCCAGGAGACCTACGATCCCCGGCTCTACTCGGAGTTCCACAAAAAAGGGCCCAAGGCCGACTACGAAAACCGGCTCTTCGTGATGGACAGGGCCATGGAGGGGGGGATCGACGATGTCGGCATCGGCGCCCTCTTCGGTCTCGGCGACTTCCGCTTCGAGGTCCTGGGCATGATGGCCCACGCCGCCCATCTCGAGGCGAAGTTCGGCTGCGGACCCCACACGGTGAGCGTCCCCAGGATCGAGCCCGCGGAGGGCACGCCCCTGGCCGCGAGGCCCCCGCGACAGCTCTCCGACCACGAATTCAGGCGGGTCGTGGCCAGCCTCCGCCTGGCCCTCCCCTACACCGGCATCATCCTTTCGACCCGGGAGGGGGAGGATCTCAGGAACGAGCTCTTCCGCTACGGAGTCAGCCAGATCTCCGCCGGCTCGAGGACCAATCCCGGCGCCTACGCCGAGGACGCGAGCGAGGACGGCTCGGCTCCCGCCGCGGAAGCCGCCGAGGCCGGGCGGCCCTCGAGCATGGCCGGAAGCCAGTTCCAGCTCGGCGACCACCGCAGCCTCGCCGAGGTCGTTGACAAGCTGGGTCAGCTCGGCTACGTGCCCTCCTTCTGCACCGGCTGCTACCGCAAGGGCAGGGTCGGTGCCGACTTCATGGACCTCGCCAAACCCGGCCTCATCAAGCGCTTCTGCGAACCCAACGCCCTCTTCACCTTCGCCGAGTACCTCGAGGACTTCGCCTCCGCCGAGGAGAGGGCCAGGGGCCTGGCGAGGACGACGGCGATGATACAAAGACTTCCCGACGAAGAAACGATGCGGAAGGCCCGCGAGGGCCTGGCCGAGGTGGCCACGGGCGCGAGGGACGTCTACCTGTGAGCGAAGGAGTCCTCAGCGCCGAGCAGCGGCCCGGGCCGACGAGGATGTCGGCGCGGCCCACGGGCGCCGAACTCCTGGCCCTGTCCGAGGCGGAACTCTTCCGCCGGGCCGACGAGGGCTGTCGCTCCGTCTTCGGCGACAGGGTCTACCTTCGGGGCCTCATCGAGACGACCAACTCCTGCGTCCGCGATTGCGCTTATTGCGGCATCAGGAGGTCCAACGCGAAGATCGGGCGCTACCGCTTCTCGGACGAGACGATCCATGCGGCGGTTCTGGCGGGCTACCGGGCCGGTCTCCGTTCCTTCGTCCTCCAGGGAGCCGAGGACCCGGACTTCGGCCCCGAGCGCCTCGCCC
>Ga0307375_10006935_pt1 | contig 10398 bp, 10 predicted proteins | sample TR1MG_FD_202531 | JGI IMG/M metagenome (GOLD analysis project Ga0307375, IMG submission 202531) | Soil microbial communities from Risofladan, Vaasa, Finland - TR-1 | ecosystem: Environmental > Terrestrial > Soil > Coastal area > Acid sulfate soil | place: Finland: Risofladan, Vaasa | collected...
CAAAACGATTGGGCACGGCATAGCTCACCCGCCGGGCACCGAGCAGACGCAAGCCGCGCACGGCCACCGCGGTGCCGGTGGCGCCGTCGCAGTCGTAATCGCCGGCGATGACGATGGTCCAGTCGTCGCGAATCGCCTCGAACAGCAGTTCGACCGCCTGCGCCATGCCACCCAGTGCCAGCGGCGACAACAGCCGCGCCAGGCGATGTTCCACCTGCGCCGGGCCCAGCACGCCACGAGCGGCGTAGACCTGTTGCAATACCGGATGTACCGATTCGTCCCAGCCGACGGGCACGCCCTTGCTGACCCGGCGCTGCACCTGCAGCGGCTTCAATGCCCTGCCCCGCGCCACAGCCGCCAGCGATGCCACGGCTTGTACCGCCATCTTTCGCCACTGGCGAAATGCAACTCGACCGATTGACGGTCGATGACAGACTGCAGGATCGGCCACCACTGCGAATCGATCTCGCCGGCCGGCAGATCCTGCAGGTCGACCAGCCAGCCCGCGGCTGCGGCCGCGACCGTTGCTGCCGTGCGTGCATGCGCGGCGAGATGGGCGTGTCCGGCCAATGCGGTCAGCAGCAGATCGTCGCTGATCACTCCACGCAGATCGCTGTGCAGCGGCCCCGGCAGGCTGCCGCCGCCCCACAGCCACAGACTGTTGACCGGCGGCTCGCCCCGTGCGCGGCGCGCGGCGTTCAGCGGATGCTGGTGCAGCAGCACCTGGATCTCGTTCAACAGGATGCGCCAGCGGCGACCTTCCACGCCCTGCGGCAGATGTTGCGACAAGTCATCGCCCAGCGCCTGCTCCGGCGCCGCGAAAACGGGCAGCGTCAGGCCCGGCGGCAGGCGCAGGTGCCAGCGATCCGGCGTGGAGATCTCCAGCCACATGCCCGCTTCGTCGAACACTTCCCGCAGCGGCCCGGCCAGCGCCAGCGCCTCGTCCATCGCCAGCCCCAGCCGGCCGCAGGCCAGCAGCCGTACGCCGTTCATGTCCGGCTGCACCCAGGCGGGATCGGCTGACAACCAGGTGGCATCTTGCGCGTCGCCGACGAGGAATTGGCGGGTGAGCGCGGCGGCCGGAAGCGTGGCATCGATGCCCGGAAAATAATCGCCCAATCCGGCCAGATAACCTGCCGCGCCATCGGTCAGCCGATCGGCGCGAGCCTGCCACTTGCGCAGCGGGTGGGTCGGCGCGACCTGCGCCAGGGCAGGCAGCCACAGTTGCAGCGACGGCTCCGGCTTTGCGCCCATTCAGGCCCCCACGGCTTCCAGCTGTTCGTACAACTGAAGCCACTCCGCTTCCAGCGCTTCCTTTTCGCGGTGCAGTTCGGTCTGGCGCTGTCCCAGCTTCATCATCTCGCTGGTCGGGCCATTGTAAGTGTCCGGATCGGCCAGGCGGGCCTCCAGGGTAGCCAGTTCGGCATCGATGCTGGCGGTGCGGGTCTCGATCCGTTTCACCCGTTGCCGCGAGGCTTTCTCGTTCTCGCGCTGGGCGGCCGCGTTGCGGCGACGTTCCTCCGGCGATTCGGCCGGCACCACCGGTACCGCCGGCTTGTCGATGCCTGCCTTGGCCGCTTTCTTGTTGGCCGCACCACGGGTACGCAGCCAACGGGCGTAATCGTCGAGGTCGCCATCGAAGCTTTCCACCACGCCATCGGCCACGCGCCAGAAACTGTCGCAGACCATGCCCAGCAGATGGCGATCATGCGACACCAGCACCAGTGTGCCGTCGAAATCGGCCAGCGCGTCGGCCAAGGCCTCGCGCATGTCCAGATCCAGATGGTTGGTCGGTTCGTCCAGCAGCAGCAGGTTCGGCTTGTCCCACGCGATCAGCGCCAGCGCGAGCCGTGCCCGCTCGCCACCGGAGAACCCGTCGACCGACTCGAACGCGCGGTCGCCGGCGAAATTCCAGGTGCCGAGAAAATCGCGCATGACCTGGGTGGCCACCCCCGGCGCCTTGGCCTGCAGGTGGTCGAGTGGGCTGCTGCCCTCGTGCAGGCTTTCCACCGTGTGCTGGGCGAAGTAACCGATCTTCAGGTCCTTGTGCGCCTTGCGTTCGCCGCCGAGTGCCGTCAGTTCGCCGACCAGGGTCTTCACCAGGGTGGATTTGCCGGCGCCGTTGGGGCCCAGCAGACCGATCCGCTCGCCCGCCTCCAGGCTGAAGCGCACGTCCGAAAGAACCACCACGTCCTTCTCCCCGGGGACGAGAGGGAGCCCGGTGTAGCCAGCCACCACGTCTTCCAGCTGCAGCATCGATTCGGGCAGCCGTCCCGGCACCGGAAACTGGAAACTGAAGGCCCGTTCGGCGCGCACCGCTTCGGTACCGGCCAGCTTCTCCAGCCGCTTCATGCGCGACTGGGCCTGCTTGGCCTTGGTGGCCTTGGCCTTGAAACGGTCGATGAAGGACTGCAGGTGCGCGCGCTCGGCCTGCTCTCTCTCGTGGCTGATCTGCTGCTGGCGCAACTGCTCGGCGCGCAGGCGCTCGAACGCGCTGTAGTTGCCGGTATAGAGCTTCGCCTTGCCGTCGTTGAGATGCATGGTGTGGGTGATCACGCCGTCGAGAAACTCACGGTCGTGCGAAATGATCAGCAACGTGCCCTGATAACGCCGAAGCCATTCTTCCAGCCACAGCACCGCGTCCAGATCGAGATGGTTGGTCGGCTCGTCCAGCAGCAGCAATTCGGACGGTGCCATCAGCGCACGGGCAAGGTTGAGGCGCACACGCCAGCCGCCGGAAAACTCCTTGACGGCACGTTCGTGGGTATCGGGCATGAAACCCAGACCGTGCATCAGCCGTCCGGCACGGGCACGGGCATCGTATGCGTGCAGTTCCTCGATGCGGTGATGCACGCCGGCCAGCGCCTCCATGTCGCCGCTGGCAAGCGCGTCGCTTTCGGCCTGCAGCACTTCGGCCAGTTCCTGATCGCCGCCGAGCACGTAGTCGATCGCCGCGTCGGGCAGCGCCGGCGTCTCCTGCGCCACCGAGGCCAGCCGCAGCTTTGCCGGCAGATCCAGTTCACCGGCATCGGCATCCAGTTGCCCCTGCAAGGCCGCGAACAGGCTCGATTTGCCGCAGCCGTTGCGGCCGATCACGCCCAGCCGCCAGCCGCTCTGGATCACCAGATCGATATCCGAAAGCAGCAGGCGGCTGCCGCGGCGCAAGGCAAAATGTCGAAAGGCAATCATCGTTTGCTAGCTGTCCAGAGCGGGCAGGCAGTTGCCCTCGGCCGCCCATGATAGCGTCCATCGCGCTATTCTCGGCGAGCAGCCTGGCCAGCCAAAGCCCGACAGGCTGCGAGTGAGGTGGTTGCTTCGCCCGATGCCGAATGCCCATTCGATCGCAATCGGCGCAAACCGGCATGGCGCGGCATGGGCAGTTCTGCTAAAACGAAGCCGCATACAGCCTTGTATGGAGAGGGGTGCCATGATCAAGTTCACACACAGTCTGCCGGTCATCGTGATGCTGGCTGCCGCCGCCTTTGCAACACCGCAGGTGGCCCGCGCAGCCCACCCCGGCCCAGGGGACAACCTGCTGATTCACCGCGTGCAGCAGGAACAGAGCATGAACCTGCCCCGCCGCGGCCTGAGCATGGCCCAGGTCGAGAAGACCTGGGGCGCCCCGCTGCGCAAGCTTTCACCACGGGGTGGGGACAGCAGGAAACACCCCGTGATCAACCGCTGGGATTACGCGAAATTCATCGTGTATTTCGAGCGCAACCACGTGATCCATTCGGTGCTCAACACCCCGGCCGGCAACAACACCCACCCGGCTGCCGTCGACTGACATCGGTTGCTTTGCGATGACGCGCCCAGACGCGGCCCGTGACAACGCGGGCCGCGTTTTCGTGTGTGCATGGCACGGGCGGACACTGGTGGATGATCGCGGCCGAACCACGTCGTACACTGCGCAACCCGCGCCGTCATGGCGCAACCGATCGAACGCATCGAGATTTTTCGCATGACCGACTCCTCCATGCGCCTGCCGGCCGAATGGGAACCGCAGGCCGCCGTGCTGATTGCATGGCCGCATGCCGGCACCGACTGGGCCGCACGACTGGCCAGCGTGGAAACCACCTACATCGCGCTGGCCGCCGCCGTGACCCGCTTTCAGCGCCTGATCGTGATCGTGGCCAACCGTGCGCTGCAGGCTCACGTCGAAGTCCTGCTCGGCAGTGCAGGGGTCGATCCTGCCCGCGTCGGCTTTGTCGAGCTGGCGTACGACGACACCTGGTTGCGCGATTCCGGCCCGATCACGCTCAGTGCGGGTGACGGTCGTTTCCAGCTGACCGATTTCCGTTTCACCGGCTGGGGCGGCAAATTCGGCGCGGCGCAGGATGATGCGCTGATCGCCGGCCTGGTGGACGCTGGCGTGTTCGGCCAGGCCGCGCATCGGCGCATCGACTGGGCGCTGGAAGGCGGCGGCATCGAGAGCGATGGTGCCGGCACCGTGCTGACCACCTGGCGTTGCCTCGTGCAGCGCCATCCCGAGCAGTCGCGCGAGGAGATGGGCACAATCCTGCGCGACAGCCTGCATGCCGAACGCGTGCTGTGGCTCGACTACGGCTATCTCGAAGGCGACGATACCGACGCGCATATCGATACCCTCGCCCGCTTTGCGCCGGACCAGCGCATCGTGTTCCAGGCCTGCGACGATCCGGCCGACCCGCACCATGACGAACTGCAACGCATGGCCGGTGAACTGGCCGCACTGCGTACCCGCGATGGCCGTCCATACCGGCTCTACCCGTTGCCATGGGCGAAGCCCATTCTCGACTCGGGACGCCGCCTTGCCGCCTCCTACGCGAACTATCTGATCGTCAACGGTGCCGTGCTGGTGCCGGCCTATGGCGACCCGGCCGATGACGAAGCCGCCCGCATCATCGGCACGGCCCACCCCGGGCGCGAGGTGGTGCAGGTGCCCTGCCGTCCGTTGATCTGGCAGAACGGCAGCCTGCACTGCATCACCATGCAACTGCCGGCCGGGTTGGCCTGAGCTTCGGCAGGGCGGCATCGGCTAAACTCGACGGCTCGCCATGGCGGCTGCCGTTGAGGATTGAAACCGATGACCCGCAAGACCCTCAAGGTCGCGCTGCTGCAGGAGACCGACCATGGCAGCCGCGATGCCAATCTCGATGCGATCGAAGCCGGGTTGCGCGAAGCCGCGGCTGCCGGCGCCGAACTGGTGCTGCTGCAGGAGCTGCACAACGGCCCGTATTTCTGCCAGCACGAGTCGACCGAGGTGTTCGACCAGGCCGAGACGATTCCCGGCCCCGGCACCGCACGCATCGGGCAGCTGGCCGAAGAACTGCACCTGGTGGTGGTCGCCTCGCTGTTCGAGCGCCGTGCCGCCGGGCTGTATCACAACACCGCGGTGGTATTCGATCGTTCGGCGGCGATCGCCGGCAAGTACCGCAAGATGCACATCCCGGACGACCCGGCGTTTTACGAAAAGTTCTACTTCACGCCCGGAGATCTCGGCTTCGCACCGATCGATACCTCGGTGGGCCGGCTCGGCGTGCTGGTGTGCTGGGATCAGTGGTATCCCGAAGCAGCAAGGCTGATGGCGCTGGCCGGTGCCGAGCTGCTGCTCTACCCCACCGCGATCGGCTGGGACCCGCACGACGAACCGGCCGAACAGGATCGCCAGCGCGACGCCTGGATCACCGTGCAGCGCGGTCATGCCATCGCCAATGGCCTGCCGCTGCTGGCCTGCAACCGCACTGGCCACGAGGCCGATCCGTCGGGCGTGGGCGCGGGTATCCGCTTCTGGGGCAGCAGCTTCGTCACCGGGCCGCAGGGCGAGTTGCTGGCCCAGGCCGCGACCGACGCCCGCGCCTTGCTGCTGGCCGAGGTCGATCTGAGCCGCAGCGAACGCGTGCGACGCATCTGGCCGTTCCTGCGCGACCGCCGCATCGATGCCTACGGCGACCTGACCCGACGCTTCCGCGACTGAACCACACACCCTGCCGGGTCATCGCGGCTTGTACCGCGCAGTTTTCATCCCCATGCTGGGGACTACCCCGACGACCGATACGCTGATCGCATGAGTTTTCCCGAAACCGAGCTTGCCCTGTTGCCCGCCTTGCAGGGCCAGCCGATCGAACGTGTCCGGCGCGACGGCGTGGAATACGTCCTGCTGGGCACGGCGCATGTCTCGCGCATCAGCGTGGCGGCGGTCGAAGCGCTGCTGGCGCACGAGCCCTTCGACGCGGTGGCGGTTGAATTGTGCGAAAGCCGCGCGCTGGGCATGCGCGACCCGGAAGCGCTCAAGCAGATGGACCTGTTCAAGGTGATCCGCCAGGGCAAGGCCGGAATGGTTGCCGCCAGCTTGGTGCTTTCGGCCTTCCAGAAGCGTCTGGCCGAGCAGTCCGGCATCGAGCCCGGTGCCGAGATGAAGGCGGCAATCACTGGCGCCGAACAGCGGGGCCTTCCGGTCTGGCTGATCGACCGCGAGGTCGGCACCACGCTCAAGCGCGCCTGGCGCAGCGTCGGTTTCTGGCAACGCTTCGGTCTGCTCGGCGGCCTGATGGCCAGCGTATTCGAGCGCGAGGACATCGAGCCGGCCGAGATCGAAAAACTGAAACAGGCCGACCTGCTGGAGAGTGCCTTCAGCGAATTCGCCAGCGGATCGAAACCGCTCTACCAAAGCCTGATCGGCGAACGCGATACCTACATGGCCGCGCGCCTGCGCGAGGAATCAGCACGTTCCTCCGCAACCGAACCACGTCGCGTGCTGGTGGTGATCGGTGCCGGCCACCTCAAGGGTCTGGTCGAACTGCTGCGCGAACAGCAGGACGAGCCAGCCGGCCTGCTGGCCGGGCTGGACAGCCTGCCGCCCAAGGCACGCTGGCCGAAGTGGCTGGCGGCAGCGCTGGTGCTGCTGGTATTCGCGGCGATCGCCTATGCCTTCCACCGCAACACCGCACTGGGTGCCCAGGCGCTGACCGACTGGATACTGTTCACCGGTGGTTTCGCCGCACTGGGCGCACTGGCTGCCGGTGCCCATCCCTTCAGCATCATCGCCGCGTTCATCGCCGCGCCGATCAAGCCGTTTCGCCCCGGCATCCCGGCCGGCGGCATCAGTGCGATGGCCGAAGCCTGGGTGCGCCGCCCGCGGGTTGCCGATTTCGAAACCCTGCGCGACGACATCGCGCACTGGAGCGGCTGGTGGAAGAACCGGGTCGCCCGCACCCTGCTGAATTTCTTCCTGGTCAGCACGGGCACCATCATCGGTGAGTACACCGCCGGCATCCACATCCTGCACAGCCTGTTCTGAGCAGACGGCTCCAGCCGGCCTCCGAGGTCACGCATGTTACGATTCGCGCCACTCGCCGGCGTAGTCGCAACGCGCTCCGATGCCCCCTGCCTGGGTGGCGAAACTGGTAGACGCAAGGGACTTAAAATCCCTCCGCCGCAAGGCGATGCGGGTTCGATCCCCGCCCCAGGCACCATTTGCTTGCGCGCATCGGAGAGAATGCCTCACGGGCTCTACCCCGATTCAGTAGAGGGCTGGCTCGCAAGAACGCAGTCAAGGAACGACGGTGCCTAGCCGTGGACTGTCCTTGCCGGCTCGATGACGGCCGGTCGAGCGCAGCTCAGCGCGCATCCCTGTACTCACCCGGGGCCTCGCCAGGCAGGCTTGAGGACTCTCGGCGCCAGCCGGGCCTGCCTGGGGCACAAACAAAAAGACCCTCGCCGAAACGAGGGTCTCCTGATACAGCCGTAAGCTGACTCAGGCCGATTTTTTCTTTGGTGCTGCCTTCCTGGCGGCAACCGGCTTGGTCACGGTCGGCTTGGCGCCAGCGACGGCTGGCGCAACGGCAACATGCGCACGGGTATTGCCGTAGCTGCCACGATAGATCTTGCCACGACGGGTCTTGCGATCGCCCTTACCCATGGGAACTCCTTGAGATTTGTGGGATATACGGTCTGCCATCATAGCAGCGTATGCGCCGGTCGCCATAGTCACCGATGCCCATGCCCGGTGCAGTGCGGTGTCCGGTCCAGGCAGGCGCCAGGATCGATCTGGACGGTGACATGCTGGATTTCGAAGCGTTCGCGCAACATTTCCTTGATCGCCTGCAAGGCCTGCCGGCTGTCGGCATCGTCGTGCAGTTCGGCGTGCAGGGTTGCCATGCGCGAACCCGACGCCAGCTGCCATACATGCAGGTGATGGATATTGCGGATCGAAGCATCGGCGGTGCGTAGCGCCTCTTCCACCTGCGTGCTGTCCATGCCGTCGGGTACGCCTTCCAGCAGGATATGCGCCGATAGCCGAAGCAGCCGCCATGCACTGTTGAGTATCAGCAACGACACCAGCAGCGACAGCACCGGATCAGCCCACAACCAGCCAAACTGGCGGATCGCCAGCGCGGCCAGAATCGCGGCCACCGAGCCTAACAAGTCGCCCAGCACGTGCAGGCTGGCACTGGCCAGATTGACGTCGTCATGCGCGTGTCCATGCAGCATGCGCAGCACCAGCAGGTTGATCAGCAACCCGACTGTCGCCACTACCAGCATCACGCTGGACAGGATCTGTCCCGGGTGCCGCAACCGGTCGATCGCCTCATACGCGATCCAGCCGACCAGCGCGAACTGGCTCAGTGCATTGACGAAGCCGGCCAGTACTTCCATGCGGCCATAGCCATAGCTGCGCCGCGCGTCGGCCGGCCGGGTGGCCATCCATGCCCCCACGAAAGCCAGCAGCAACGCCAGCGCATCGACCATCATGTGTCCGGCATCAGCCAGCAGCGCCAGCGAGCCCGACCACAGGCCACCGAACACTTCCACTGCCATCATCACGGCTGTGAGCGTGAAGGCGAGCAGCAATTTCCGGCTGCCGTGGACCGCCGGGGAGCCGGCATGCTCGTGTGCATGCGTCGCATGCGTCGCATGCGGATGATCGTGATGGATAGGGAGCATGCTCATGCGTGCATGCTAGCAGCCTGTCGGACTTTGGTCGGCCGGCGTTACGCAATCACCCCACAGCCGGCCGTGCCCTGTTCAATGTGCGCCTTGTGCATCCTGCAGCGTCGCGTGGGCGTGGGCATGAGTGCGGATACGGCAGTAACGTCGGTCGCTGCGCAGGTTGACGAAATGCGCGCTGGCCACCAGCAGGCCGCCGCACGTCACCAGCACGCTATGCAGAATGATCGAATAGCTTGCGGCATAGGTCACACCGAACAGCAGCAATGCCAGCCCGGGCGCGGCCAGCATGAGCGGCAGTGGACCTTGATGGCGGCGATAGCCGCGGATCATGGCAAACAAGGCCAGGGCACACGCAAAAAACACGAAGTTGCGCTCGAATCGATGATCGGCGAGAAACTCCAGGCCCACGAATGGCAGCAACGCCAGCACGAACGGCAACACCGCGCAATGGATGGCGCACAGGAAAGAGGCGGTTGCGCCTACGCGGTCAGCGACATGCCACCAGCGGGATTTGCTCGTTTGTACCGAATCCAACACTGCTGCTCCGGTATCGCCGACATGGCGATCTGGTTCCATGGGGAGCAATGTTACTTTATAACATTACGCTTTGCCATACCTTCGCGAACACCTGGCCGCTTGCCGGGACCCGGTTCCCGGCCCTGCCTGTCACGGATCCTCCGGACACCGGCATCAAGACGATGCCGGCGTGCACCCCGCACCATGGCAACGCAAGGGATCAGGCCTTGCGGCAGTGCTTGCAGGTGCCGTGCACTTCCAGCGTCTGCGCCTGCGGGCGAAAACCCAGTGCCCTGGCCTGCGATTCGATCAGTTCGGCCACGCGCTCGTCGCAGACTTCCTGCGCACTGGAACAGGTATCGCAGATCAGGAAAGGCACCTGGTGCGCCTCCTCCGGATGATGGCAGGAGACAAAGGCGTTGATCGATTCGAGCTTGTGGATGAAGCCGTTTTCAAGCAGGAAATCGAGCGCGCGATAAACCGTGGGCGGTGCCGCATTGGCATGTTTCTCGCGCAACGAATCGAGCAGATCGTATGCCTTGACCGGCTGGTTTGCGGCAGCGAGCAACTGCAGTACTTCCATGCGCAACGGGGTCAGGCGCAGCCCGCGTTGCGCGCTGGCATGTTCCACTGCGCGCACGAAATCCCTGGCATCGTGATGATGCGGATGATGTGCATGCGGTTTGTCGGCGACGTCGTGACTCAAGGGGCTTCACCTCACGGAAAGATCATACACCGCTGCTCTGATCAAACATCACGCAACCGATGGAGAGACAAGGAGCTGAAAAGCAGCTTACACAGGGCAGGCCGTACCCGCCTGCGCGGCGAGCCAGACGCATCCCATGCCAGCTGCGTGCAGCACACCGCCGATGCCGGGGAGAGATGCCCCTGTTCAAACAGCCCCGTTGCGCCGCAATGGCGGCGGTTCAGCGCGCGGTTTCGCGCGGGGTC
>Ga0307375_10006937_pt1 | contig 10394 bp, 3 predicted proteins | sample TR1MG_FD_202531 | JGI IMG/M metagenome (GOLD analysis project Ga0307375, IMG submission 202531) | Soil microbial communities from Risofladan, Vaasa, Finland - TR-1 | ecosystem: Environmental > Terrestrial > Soil > Coastal area > Acid sulfate soil | place: Finland: Risofladan, Vaasa | collected...
ACCAGTGGCAGGACGGACGCAGCGGGAACGTCAACCTGATTACTAACGCCGCCGTCGAAATAATCGGCAAAGAACCTGGTCCGGGCACTATTCCGGTCCTGCAGATGATCGACAGCCACATCCGTGGGGGCACCGGAGCCTCGAGCCTCTACGGGGGTCAGGCTGGCTCCATGCGAACCGGCGCCGGCGTCGACGCCCTCGGCGACTTCTCCGTGAACCCGATGATCGCCGAAGCCCAGACGGTCATGGCCTACAGCCTCGTCGAAGTCAACAAGGCGGTCGCGGCGGTCACCAAGGCCCACTACGGCGACACCAAGCGCACCTACATCCTCGGCATGTCCGGTTCCCAAAAGACCGTCACCGTCACCCCGAACAAGGACCTCGACTCGGACGTGAACGTGGTCTCGTATCTGGCACCCGGCGCCGACGTCAACCGCTACGCCGTGGCGCTCACCCAGTTGGCCTCGACCGAAATCATCTCGAAGAAAACTGCCCGCGACAAGCACCCCATGGTCGACGACCCCGCCGAGGAAGAGCAGTTCATCGCCGTCGAGAAGATGGGCGACGCCACCATGGCCGCCATCGCCAACGGCGTGGCCCAGGGCCAGACCCCGATCAGCACGGTCGCTCGGGCGAACGAACTCGTCGTGGGGGGCATGCCCCTCTACGCCGCGTGGCTCCAAGCCGAATCCGAAGCCCAGACCGCAGCTCCCGCGCCCGGCGCGCCCGGTGGGCCGCCCCCGACCGGACCCGGTGGTCAACCGATTCCCGCGGGCATGGCCCAGATGCTCGCCGCTCAAGGGGCCGGTCCCGCTGCGGCCCCAGGTGGGCAGATCCCCGGCCCGAACCCGAGCCTGATGAACCTGCGTCACGTGCTCCAAGGCGTCAATGAGCAAGTCAGTTCGAGTGCGACCTGATGCCACGCACCGCCAAACCCAAGGCCCCCGGGGTTCGCTCTGACGGCGAGGCCACCGCAGGGAACATCAAAACCCCCGGTCAGGGGCAACCTAACGGTCGCCCCCGCGCTGCGGTGACCCAAGCGCTCGCCGGCGCGGGCGCTGGTGGCCCGATGCCCTACGGGATGAAGGGGCAACTCCAGCAGGCCGCTGCCGACACGCCTGCGCCACCCCCCGGCATCAGCCCCGATGCCCACGCCGCGCACATGGCGGTCAAAGCGCACCTCGCGGCCAACCCCGTCACCCCACTCTTCGCTCCGACCCAGAACCCAATGGAGCCGGTCACCGCCGGCGCACCGCTCGACGCCGGCCCGACGAACCCGATGGCGCTGCCGCCTACCCCCATGGGACAAGCCTCCGTCGCCGACATTCTTCAACAGGCCGCCCAAGCGAGTGGTAGCCCGGCACTGCTCGCCATGGCGCAGCGGGCATCTGCGATCGCGGGGAGTGTTCAAGGCCAGCCGCCCGCATGAGCAACACGCTGGACACGACCACGACCACACAGCCCGTCACGACGCCGACGCTCGCTCCACCGACGCCGCCCACCACGACGAACCTCGCCACCGGCGCCACCGTCGCCCCGTCAGCGACTCCGACGCTCGCGCCCGAACCGATGCCGAGCCGCCTCAGCGCTGCTACCAATGCTGCCCCCAAGTTGTCCCCAGCGGCGGTAGTCGGTGCAGCCTCGAGCGCCACGACCGCGACCGGAGCCGCCGTCAACGCCCAGGTCATCCAGATCACTTCAGAGTCGCAGAAGATGGCTCAGATGCTCAGCGCCCAGGGCGTCGACTGGCAGAAGAACTACTGGAAGAATCTCTCGGATTCCGCAAAATCCCTGTTGGCGCAGGGTGGCTACAAGCCACCGGCGCCTACCGACGGCTCGCCCGGCTCCACGTCGGGCGGGTTCTGGCACGGAATCGTCCACGCAGCCGACGCCGTTCGCCACGCCGGTTCAGGGGTATTCGACGCGCTGCGTCACTACGCCGGTGACGCCGAGGTCGCCACCAACGACGCTCTGATCAAAGCCCCATCGGCGGTGTTCAACAAGGCCATGGCGCCAGTCGCCCAACTCGAGCGCGACGTCGTGGCGACCGGGCAATCACGGCTCATGGGCGAGGGCGGTCAACTCGCCACCAGCAACAACGAGATTATGAACCCGCAGAACCAGTCGGTCGGCGGGCGCGTGATGGACTGGCTGCAGATACTCAACCCCGCGACCCTCATCCACAACTGGGGTTCGGTCCAGAACGGCGCGATGTCCTTCCAGCCCGCGTCGATCCAGTACGTCCAGAAGTACATGGGCATCGTCGGGCCCAAGCTGCAACTCGCCAAGGAGTTCGCCTCCATCGGGGGCATGCCCAAGACCGCTGACGCACTCAAGCAGATCCTCGCCGGGATACCCCAAGGCCCGCAACGTCAGGCGGTCGCCGACACGATCCTCAACGATGCCAACTTCGCCAAGGCCGTCACCCTGCTCACCGACTCGCACCTGTCCTTCGGCCAAGCCCTGTTCGGGGGACTCTCAGCCCAGCAGATGCACCAAGTCGACCCCTTCACCAAGATCGGTGCCATCCAGGGCGCTTCGGCTGCCCTCGACGTCGCCGCGGGCGCTGCCGGTGGCCTCGCGGTCGTGACGGGAGGGCCCGGCGCTGCGCTGGGGGACGCTGCTGCGGGGGCTGGCGCTGGTGACGCGCTGCTCGCGGGCGCGGATGCTACGACGGCGCTCGACTCGCTCGGGACGCTGAAGGGGGCGACCGCTGCCGCTCTCACCACGGGGGCCGGTCTCGGTGGCGCACGAGCCGCCATGACGGGCCAGTCGGCCGACAAGGCCACCCAGATTTCACCCTTCGGTTCGCCGGTCAACCCGCTCTCGGGCATCGCTGACGGGCTCATCAGTTGGTACGCGAACCCAGCCTTCATCGCCATGCAGGCGCGAGGGGCCTACAACGTGGCGCGCTACGGCGCGACGGTGCTCGACTCGGCTGGGGCCGGGCGCGACGTGGCGCACTTCTACACGACCGACCCCGCTGGAATCCGCAAGGCCCGCCAGTGGGCCGAAGCGCTCACCAAGTCCGACGTCCCCGGCGGCACCGCCTACGCCAAGACCCCCAACTTCGCCGCCGTCGAGCAACTCGGCATGAAAACCCTCGGCATGACCGAGGACATCAACAAGGCGTACCCGGCGATCCTCGAAGCCACCATCCAAGGCCACCCCGAGACCGCCGTGGCTCAGTATTTCGCCTCTGATCAGGCAATGATCAACCTCTTCCGTGGACTCGCCGGGGGCTTCTACAAAGACGACATCCTGCTACCGCACATGACGTTGCCCCAGTCGGCGCTCGCCAAGGTGCGCGGGCTCGCCGACGACCTCACCCAAGGGCGCCGGTTCAACCCCGCCAAGATGTCACTCAGCCAACTGACCCGTGACATCATGGGCGACAGCGCCACCAACGCAGCCAAGGCCGAGATGGAGGGTGCCGGTGGCGGCCTCGTAGCGCGTATGGGTCGACGCTTCACCAACCTCGCCCCGCTCAGTGTCGTGGACTTCTCCAAAGCCGAGGCGGCCACCACCATCCAGCGCCTTGCCAGGACGGCGCTGCCCGCCGACAAGGCCGATCAGGCGTACAACGCCTTCCTCCAGATTCCCATGGAGAATGTGCAGTTGAAGGACGACTTCTACAAGGGCCTGCTGAACGACGTGTTCGGGTACATGGGGATCGACAAGACCGCTGACGGCCAAGCGTGGCTGGCCGACTTCTGGAACCGCGAGCACTACACCGCGACGGGCGGGGCGATGTACAAGAACCCCTACAACCTCGAGGCCCCGGCTCAGGAGAACGCCATCGGGCCCTCCCAGTTGTCCAACATGCGCGCCGTGCCGAACTACCAAGAGCTCTACAAGTTCTCGAAGAAGTCCCTCGTGATGTCGACCTTCCAGATGGGGCTCAACAACGACATGTTCGATCGCTTCATGTCGACCTACTGGAAGCGCGTCGTGCTGCTGCGTCCCGGCTTCGCCATCAGGTTCGCCGGTGAAGAGATGCTCAACTTCATGCTGCGTAACAACCCCGCCAAGTACCTTCAGGCGGCCGTGGCGCGCAGTCTCACCAATGCGGCCAACCCTGAACTCGAGGCCCGCGCTGCCTCCGTTGCCGACCTCGCCAAAGAGGCGGGTCTCAGTTATGACAACCCCTCGGACATCGCGGCCATCAACAAGCTCGACGCCGGTCGCCTCTACTCGGCCCTGACCGGACACATCCCCGAAGAGGCCCGCTCGCTCATCAAGACCCGAGGCGAACTGCTCGCGTCGATACAGGGCTGGCACGCAATCAAGTGGGCCCAGCGCATCGGGCTCAAGATTGTGCCCGAGATGATGCTGAAGGGGGCCAAGTCCCTCGCCGACCACGGGGTTGCGGGCACTGCCTACGAGGACCACATCAGTGCCATCGGGGGCCACCGCAGCGTCTATTTCGGAGACCAGTCCCGCTCCGACGTCGAAGCATCCATCCACACCCTCGAAGGGACGCCGGTCTCCATCACCCGCTCTGGCCCCTACCGCTCCTACGGGCGCGAGGACTCTGAACTCATCCCCCACCTGCACTTCGTCATGTCGGGCATCCCGCACGACTCGCTCTTCCGCCAAGTCGCCGCAGCGTGGGCCAAGGGTGGCCCCGATGGGCAGTTGCAGGCGGGCATCGACTGGATGAAGGGACAGAAGATCCGCGACGAGATAGCTGCGGCCAAGGCTTCGGGGGACGAGGAACTCGCCGCCATGCACGAGGCGCGTCTGGCGAAGCACGAGACGTTCGTGAACACCTCATTCCGTGTCGCCCACAAGACCCCACTCGGAGAGACCGTGACCTCGGGAGCAGTCACCCAGGACGAAATCTACCGAGCGTGGGCGCAGAAGGTCGTCGACCACGTGAACTCACTCACCATGACCCCGCACGGTCAGATGTTCCGCACCGCCGAGGGCAAGTTGGTCACCCGACTGCGCGAAGGCGAAGAGGGCGAGCGAGTCGCCACCTCGGGGCTCCAGCCCATTCAACTGCGCCCCACCCTGTCAGTCGCTCACCCGTGGCAGATCGGCTCTCGTGACGTCGGTCGCTCAGTCGCCGAGGTCGAAGAGGGCAAGCCCTACGAGCCGTCAGTGCCCGAGGGCCACGTTCGTCTGTTCAAGGGCGAGAACACCACCACCTCCCAGCCCATCAGCGCCGACCTCAAGAACCCCGGCCGCACGTGGTCGCCCAGTTATCAGGACGCAGTCAATCGCGCCGGCGAAGGTGGCACGGTCTACAAGATCGACGTGCCGGTCGGGGACCTCACGAAGCACTACGACTTCACGGGTAACGCCGAGGCGCACACCTCCTACCTCAACGACATCATGGACTCCCAGCACCCCCTGCGATCAGGGAAAAAGATCATTCGCCCCCCCCACGACCCACAACTCCAAGGCCACTTCGAGTCGGGCAACATCCGCTACGGGCGCGAGTCGGTCGGCAACGACAACCTGCTCATCAACCGTCTCGGCGCTGGGGACACCCCGAGTTACGACGAACTCGCCAAGATTGAGCGGATTCACTGGCCCGAGCAGATTCTCGCCCCCGAGCAGATCGCCAAGGTGAACGACAAGGGCCGCTTCAATCAGTTCATGGAGTGGGGCATGCACCAACTGGTCGGTCGCCCGTCCAACTGGCTCAGCCGCCAGCCCATCTTCACCTACAACTACTCGCTCAGCCTCGACCAAGCCACGAAGTTCCTCGCGTCACGGGGCATCACGGACTCCGAGGGCCTGCTCGCCCACGACATCGCCATGGACCGCGCCTTCAACATGACGGTCCCCTTCATCCACGACCCCCAAGCCCGCAGCCAGTTCAGCAACATCACGCGCAACCTCTGGCCCTTCTGGTTCGCTCAGGAGCAGTTCTACAAGCGCTGGGCACGGCTCTTCGGGACCTACCCCGAGGCGTGGTACAAACTCAGCCAGACCATGAACGGCCTGAAGAACGTCGGGTTCGTTTACACCGACCAGTACGGCAAGGACGCTTTCGTCTACCCCGGATCCCAAGCGGTCCTGTCGTTCCTCGCCAACTCGATATTCCAAGCCAACGTCCCCGTGACCGCAGGCTTCAGTGGGGAGATCGCAGCCCTCAACCCGACCCTCACCACCGGAGGCGCACCCTGGCCGTCCTTCGGCCCCGCCGCCACGGTGCCATTCTCGATTATGGGGGGCCTCTTCACCCACCTCGAGCCGCTCGTGCAGGCATCGCTCGGGCCACAGGCCCCGCCAGAGCGCAACGGCGACTGGGCCACGCAGGTCATTGACCAGATGCTGCCATCGCTCGCGGCCCGGCTCAGCGAGTGGTACATCGAACCCAAGGGCGGCACCGCATCGAGCCCCGGCAACGCCATGACCAACATCGGCTCGGCCCTCTTCATGTCGGCCTCGGTTCAGGCCATGCAGCAGTTGGCCGCAGCCGGGCACGACCTCAACGCCAAGCAGCAGACGAACCTGCGCGACAAGCAGCAGTACATCGACCGCGTGGCGAACTGGACGAAGAACCTCATCCTCATCAGGGCGTGGTTCGGGCTGCTCGCCCCCGCATCGCCCGCCATCAAGATCAACGACAACGGCCAAGGGGCGATTCTCAACTCGCTCATGGCCGAACTCCCCTACGATCAGGCCGTCACCGAGTTCATCAAGCGCTTTCCCAACGCCACCCCCGAGACCATCTTCGAGTCGACCACCTCGGGACCGGGCCAGTCGGGCACCTACATCCCCGCCACCACCCAAGCCGAGAGTTACATCAACGCCAACGCCGACTTCTTCACCAAGTACCCCCAGATCGCCCCGTGGACCATCCCACTGTCGGCCGCCAAGGGCACCTTCAGCGCCACCACCTACAACCAAGAGATCGGCCAGTCCCTGCGCGTCAAGTTGAACCTCAACGACGTCTACGACAACATGAAGTACGCCGAAGCGGCCAACGTCTACTACCCCCTCGAAACGCTCATGCAGGCCGCTGAGTCCTCTACGACGGCCACCTCGCTGGCAGCACAGGCCACCCTCGGAATCACCTACCAAGAGGCGCAGACCAAGATCGGCATGCCCGGCGCTGCCGAGGCTGACGTGAAGGCCCGTTGGTCAGAGTTCAAGACGAACTTCGACAAGATGCACCCCGTGTTCTCGTCACTCATCGCCTCCAAGGGCGCGACGTCGATGGCCCGGCGCACGCAGGTTGTCGCGCAACTCCAAGACGCCATCTCGAACACTGCGCTGCCTCCGTCGACGTGGTCATCGCACATTGAAATCCTCATGGCGGCCTATGACAACGTGCAGAACGCCTACGAGCAGACTGGCGCCAACGCCCTCTCGTCGAGCCAGAAGTCCCAGAACAAGCAGGCGTTCCTCACGTGGGCCACGCAGTACGTCGCACAGAACCCCGACGTAAGCACTTTCTGGAATGGCGTTCTCGTGCATCAGGTCCCAGGATGATTCGTCACGTAGAATCAACGCGAGAGAGGGGAGGGACCCGACGTGGCTAACTACACTTGGTATCCCATCCCATCAGGGGGTTCAGCCCCCGCGGCCCCGAATGGCTACCAGACGTTCGGGAACGGCCAGTACTACACCTTCGTCAAGACCGGCACTAAGACGATGCCCACGGCCCCGTCGACAATACCCCCTGCATCAGGGGTAACGCTCAGCCAGACGGGCAAGCCGGTGAAGTCCGCTGCGGGCACTTCGGCCCAGTCGGTACTCAACCAGTTCGCCAATGACGCAGGGAAACTCGGGACCACTCCAGCCAGCGCGGGGTCAGGTACCGGGTCAGGCACGCCGTTCTACACCAAGAAGTTCGACTCCGAGGTTATCCCCTTCACGCTGCCCCATCAGAAGCCGGACTTCCTGACGGCCACCGGCCTGACGATGCCATCGGCCGACGGTGGCACCGAGATCACGGGCACCAACTGGGGCGCACTGCTCTCATCGGCGCAGGGATCACCGGGCGAACTGACCAAGATCCAGACCCTCCTGCACAACGCTGGCTACTTGGCGACGTCGTGGGCCAAGTACGGGACGCTCGATCAGGCGACCATAACGGCATGGGAGCAACTGGGCAAGGACGCCGCCCAGACCAACATCCCCGGCGTCGGCAAGATTTCAGCGGCCACCCTACTCGCGTCTGGGCTGTCGGCGAAGAACCTCGTGTCGAACATGACTTCGATTCAAGGGGCCATCGACAAGGCCCGACTTGCTGCCGCTTCGGCCACGAACTCCAATGTCACACTCACCGACCCCAACAAGGTCGCACAGTCCTTCGCCACCGCCATGGAGTCGATGGGCATGGGCGCCCCATCCGAGGCACAGACCAAGAAGTTCGTCGACGCCTTCATCAGCGGCCCTCAGGGCGAGATCGCGGCCACCCAGAATCAGGCTGACGCGCAGAAGGCGAACATCACCGCGAGCGCAGGGAACCTCCAGGGCGAACTCAACGCCACCCGGCTCGGCAACATCCCCGCCGCCAACAACGCTGCAGCGATGCCCGGTCCCGTCACGGTCGCCACCAAGGCTCAGCCCAACCTTGACGCTGAATCGGTCGCCGCTGCCAAGGCGCAGAACCCCGGGATGTACTACGCCACGGGCACGACCTACCTCTACGGGCTCATCCAGCGTGCCCTTGCCGGCGGTCTGCAGGTCCCGACGTCACCGACTTCGCCCAGCAGCACGGCCCCCGGTGGGGCCATCGTCACCGCACCGATCGCGGGAACTCCGTAATGAACCTGTCACCCGACGCAACCACGTACATCGACGGAGTCATCAAGGGGATGGGCGCGAAGATCACCTCGACGACGGTCACGGGCCTCTACACGTGGCTCGAGAACGAACAGGGGCAGGGTCTCAGCGCCTTCGAGAACAACAAGGGCAACCCCCTCGGCATCCAGACCCCCGAGGCTCAGGCAGCAGGGGTGTCTGGCAACGTCGCTGCCGCCATCACGAACACCGTCCAACTGCTTAAGACGGCCTACCCGGGCATCGTCACCGCCTTCAAGACTGCCAAGTCCCCGAGTGACATCGCCACCCAGATCGTGTCCTCTACCTGGAACAACGGGAAGTCCGACGGCTCGGGCTACGGGGGTCTGCAGAACTTTCTTTCCGTCGGCGGGGGTGGGACCGGCGCGTCCCCAGCGCCAACCGGCGAGGTGCTGCCTCATGGGGCGACCCCGGCGAAACCTGCTGCGCCGACCAATGGCTTCCAGACCCCCGGCCAGAACAACCCGTCAGGGATGCCCGCCGGGCTGAACGGCTTTGGCACGCCCTACACGGGACCCGGCGCCTACAAGGGCTTTGACCTGCAATCCATCATGCAGACCGGCTCGCCACAGATCGAGAAGCAGGTCAAGTCGGCCATCGACTACTTCGTAGCGAACCCGCAACTCGAGAACCAGATGCTCGCCGACATCTACAAGGCGTACCCCACCGAGGCGTGGATCGCCTCAGTGCCCGAAATCCGTACTCTGCTCGTGGCTGGCACGTTCAACAAGTGGGACGCTGACCCAGCCCTCTTCCAGTCGATGCTGCAAAAGACGACGTGGTACAAGACCACGGCCCCGTCGATGCGACTCTGGCAGGAGAACTTCGCCAACGACCCCTCCGCAGCGAAGAACGCCATCAGTCAGGCGTCAGCCCGGGTCATCAACATCGCCAACACCCTCGGCGTGCAGTTGAGCCAGCAACAGGTCACCCAGATCGCCACCCAAGCCGCCCAACTCTCAATCGACTCAAGCGGCTCCTACGTGAACGGCCTCTGGCCCGACCAGAACATCATCGACGCCGTCAAGTCGAACTTCAACGCCCAGAACTTCCTGACCTCGATCGGGGTCCCGGCCTCGGGGACTGGCTCACCAGAGGGCACCCCACCACCGCCGACCTCGATCACCGCTGCATCGAACGCCGGCGATGCGGCCCTGCTCTACAACCAGTTCTCCACCATCGCCCGCAACTACTACCTCAACTGGTCCCCCCAGGACATCGCCGCCAAGGTGCAGCAGGCCATCGCATCAGACACCGGCCAAGGCAGTTTCGTCCAAGACGCCATCGCCACCTTCACGAGCGCGGCCAAGAACACCGCCATCACGATGTACCCGGCGCTGAACGCAGTCCTCGGGGGCACCTCGGGCACCACCGGCACCGACCAGACCCCCTACGCCTCGACGCTCTGGGCGCGCAACATGATCGCTCAGTACACCGGCCTCGGCTCAGGCGACAACGTCGACCTCACCTCGCCGCAGTGGTCGTGGGTACTCGGGAAGGGGACCTCGCCCACCAACCGGGCACAGGGGCTGCTCTCGGGGGCACAGACGGGGAACACGAACCCGTCCTCCGCAGCCGGCGCGGCCCAGACCCCAACCATCCCCTCTGCCGACCAGCTCCAGACC
>Ga0307375_10006938_pt1 | contig 10394 bp, 8 predicted proteins | sample TR1MG_FD_202531 | JGI IMG/M metagenome (GOLD analysis project Ga0307375, IMG submission 202531) | Soil microbial communities from Risofladan, Vaasa, Finland - TR-1 | ecosystem: Environmental > Terrestrial > Soil > Coastal area > Acid sulfate soil | place: Finland: Risofladan, Vaasa | collected...
CCGGGCGCCTCGATGATGAGGCGGGTGAGTTCCGCGACCAGTTCCTCCCGGGTGGCAGGGTCGGCGGACTCCCACTCGTGCTGCACGAACCTGAAGTAGTCCTCGTAGGTCGGCCACTTGTTGCCCAGTCCTTGCCGGTCTACGACCGGGAAGACCTTCGGGAGCAGGAAGTGGCAGAACTTCGAGGTGAAGACGGGCGACATTACCTTCGTCGGCTTGATCTCCGCGACCAGCTCCGGAAACGCGCTGACCTGCTCCCAGGTGACCGCCGAGATGTCGTTGTCCTCGAACGGTGCGCAGGCTTCCTGCCAGGCAGCGCTCAGGGCAATTGCGCGCTCGTTGAAGCGAGCGGTCAGGTCAGCGTGTCTGGATCCGCGTGTCGCGATCCACGCGTGAAGCCTCGGCAACTGGAAGTCCTGCCACCAATCGGGCGTGAAGTTCCCGTGCGGATTCTCCCGTGCCCACTTCTGGTAGCAGGCGTTGTGAAAGTCGTGAGGCCAGGTCGTTGTCCGCCAGAAGGCGACACCGTCCGCCAGTTCCTGCATCTCGGGCGTCCTCGTCCGCACGCGACTCGTGACTCCGTCGTCAGGCTTGGCCGCCGCCACAAGCGGGGACGCGCTGGCCGGGTCAGGAACTGCTGACAAGTCAGGCCAGCCGTCACGCTCGGAGCGCGCTTGCCACGCCTCAGCGAACGCAGTCGCCTCGGCGGCGCACAGCGCGAGGTCACTCGCCAGGGCACTGAGATCCTCGGGCACGACCGGCCACGTGGTGTCGGTCTTCGCGTGCCATGCCTCATAGAGGCCCCTATTGTCCGCCCTGATCTCGGCCAGCATCACGGAGTGGACCACGCGGTGGCGCTGGCCGAGGAGCCTTTCCGCATCAGCGGCGAGCTGGCCCGGATCCGGGCCGAGGCCGAACGCCTCCAGCCGGGGGACGAGCTTCTTGTACTCCCGCAGCGGCTGCCCCGGCCTACCGAGCACCCTGGCGTACTCCGGGTCCTCCCAGTACGCGATCATGCCCGTCAGGTAGGTCAGTGCCCACTCCAGCGCGCTGGCCGAGATGCAGACCTGGCCGACCCCGCTGACGAGCTGCTCCATCATGTGACCGGCTGGCTCTTCCGCTGCATGTTCCGTATCCTCGTCCACCGGGCCATTCTCAGCCCTCGCCGGCAGGGGCGACCAGCAGTTAAGCCGATATTGAACGAAACCCGCCATAACGACCCTCAACTCCTCGCCCGACCGGATTCCTCTGGACGGGGTCAGGATTTCGCCGAAGGCAGGGATCGGGACGTGCAGGCGTCACCGGCACCGGGCTGCCGACGTAAGGTACTACGCCCTTGCCTCGGCAGGAATGTCCCAGGACCCGTTCCCGAGGATCCTGTTCCCGCGCGGCCACCCCATCCTCGCTGGCACCCGCACGTCGGGTACCTCGTGCTTGCTGACGGTCACCCCCGATTTCGCCAGCAGGTCCATAACCTCCTGCCAGGATCCTGACCCGATGACCTCGACGGGGCACTGCCTGCAGCGGCCGGCATTAGCGCACGCGTATCCGCCCGCCAGGGCTTGGCGCATGTGGCTGAAGGCATCCGCCGGCGAGTCGGCGCGGACGACGTACCACGTTCCCGGCTTATCGTCATCGGCAGCGCCCGCCGCGATATCCGGGCTTCGCGGCAGATCCAGCAGATCACCGTGGAAGCGGAGCAGGAACAGGCGATCCAGGACGTCCACCTCATCACCAGCAGGCTGCTCCCGCCTGAGCCATGCCATAGCCCCGCGGGCTGTGCCGCTCTCGTAAAGCAGGGAGAAGAAGAACCGGTCCCGCAGCCGGGTGCAGGCGTCCAGGATCACCTGCGTCTCGGCGACCGTGAGGATCCGCGGCAGCTTCGCCGGGACCTTCAGCGAGATGGCCCGGCCGCGATACGGCTTCCCCTTGCTGACGTGATGCGCACCAGCCGCCCCGCCCGCCGGGCCGCCACGCGGCCAGCAGGTCACCCACTTCGGCGCCGTTGCGAGCCTGGTGCGCATAGAACGCGCTCACCGCCGCGATTATGCGGTTCACCGTCGCCGCCGTGACCTGCGGGCCGCCGACGGCAGCACCGCGACCACCCCGGACCGGCCCGACGCCGGCAGCCGCAGCCACGCGACGAACTCGCCAACGTCCTCAAGCCGGGCCTCACGCCAGTCCAGGCTCCGGAACGCCAGGAAGCCCCAGTAGTCCATGAGATCGTGGGCGTAAGCCTTGACCGTGTTCGGCGACCTGCCGATGTCGGTGAGATAAGCCAGGAACCGGTCCACCGGGACGACCGGCACGTCGTCGTCCCCGAGCACGGTCCACGACAGCGTCCCCGGACCAGGGACCACCACCGGATGCACGAGCATCGTTCTCCTCCTTGAGCAACGTCATGGACAAGGCAGGAGATAACCACGCTGGGCGCCCCAACCGGGCACCGGAAAACGCTCGTGCTAGACGTTAAAGACACTCGGGCTGAGGCTTGAGATAAACACCTTCCGCCCCCACCGCTTGAAGAACGTCCCGTCCACCGCGACCACCAGCGGCTCGCCGTCAGCGATCAGGTACTTCACGATCAGCCGGGCTGTCGCCAGGCCCAGCGCATCGATGTCCCAGACGGCGCCGGAGAAGAACCAGCACGCCCGCCGCCACCGCTCCGCCATCCCCGCCGCCGCGGCCATCGCCACCACCGTGCTGCGATCGGCCAGGATCATCCCGCACGCCAGCGTGATGAACAGCTGGTGCGTGGACCGGCGGCTGAACGCCGGGGCCAGCTCTTCTAGCAAGTCCCGCCAGGTTGATGGCATGGGCAGGCTCGCAGGCGGCAGCATCGGCGGGACACTCCGGTCATCGGTGGTGTACTAAAGTACCGCCGGTGCTGCCCCATCAGGCGATCACCGCCAAATCAGGCCCTCAGCAGCCGACCCGCCATGCCCGCCGCACCTGCTCTGCCTCTCCAATGCTCAATCACCGCACCGAGAAACTCGGAAACACGAGAACCGGGAACAACGGGCATATCACCGGGCCGCCCGGCCCCCCTGACCCGCCACCTGGCCCGCCCGCAGACCGGTTCGCATGACCGAGGCGCCACCCAGGAGATAGCCCCTGAACAGCGTAAACACCGGCCGTCGCGCTACTTCAGCAGCTGCCTGGCCATGACCACGCGCCGGATCTGGTTGGTGCCCTCGTAGATCTGGGTGATACCGGAGCTATGGGCAGTTTCCGCAGCTACTGTAGATGGCCTGCGGCAGGGTGGGGTGTCAGCACGGATTCAGCACCGACGACTCGCCCGGGACGTGCCTAAATTCGGCTCCGCCGCGAACCCGCCGGCGTCAGCGCATGGTCGGCCGATGCGGCCGTACCGGTGCAATGATCTGCATTGCCTGCCGCATCGGCCGGAGGCCGACCCGGCGGCGTCGTTCCCGGATGAAAATGGCGGACGTTGATCTTGCGATCGGGCAGGCCATCGCGAGACTCGCGCAAGTTGATCACCATTCTGGCTGACGTCCCAGAACTCCGGCAGTCAGGCATGTCGGACATGTATAACTCAGGTGCCCTTCCACTAGCTTGTTTTCAAGATCGAATAGAGATTTACTGAGCCATGCCCGATCTCGCCGAATATTGTTCGGTGATCGATGCAAGATTCAAGAGATCCTTCAGTTACCAGCTAGTAGATCTTTTTCAAGAAATTTCATTTTTCTGACACCTCTGTCAACAGCGACTCCGCAGGTCACGGGCCATTGCGCGGACCGACTGCCGGAGATCTGCGTCCTTGAGCGACGAGCTTGTCGTAGAAGGCGCTGACTGCTTCAGGTGCGAGCTTGCCCAGTACGCGCATGACTTCAATCCATTCGTAGCCCCCCTTGGCAAGCGCCAGGCTCAGCATGCGCCGTGCTCGTTGCCGCAAGGGGTGGTCTGGACCTGTCTGCAGGGCCAGCGATTTGTGAAGTGCTTCAGCTGTCCAGATCAGCACCTGTGCCGGGTTCGTAGTCGCCTGGGCGAGACGCGTGGCATCATCGGCCAGCTTGACGGCCAGTTCTCGCTCGGCAGTGGCAAGAACTCCGGCAGCGCTGGCCCATATCCGCGCGTAGAGACCGGTCCACCCGGCCGGGATGCTCTTGACTGCGGTGCCGAATTCATCGGACCGCTTGGCCATGAACGCCGCAGTGGCGATGTCGGCGAAAGCCTCCGCCCGCTCATTGAGGGCTTCGATTTCCCGTGCAATGCTTTGGGCCCGATCCCAGCGCCCGGCTAGCGCCAGCACTCTGGCGATCCTGGCCATGTACTCGCTCCTGACTCCCTCCCAGTGGTGGCCCGAGTCGACACCGCGGATGTAGGTGCCCCTTGCTCTGTCAGCCATCAGGACCTGGTACACCTCGTCAGCCAGCCCGGCCGCTTGGTACGGGTCCGCGCCCACCAGTGCCTGCGCGGTGTCGAGGAACACCCTCGGCTTGAACCATGACTCCTCGTACTCGCGGGCTGCCTGGACGGCGTCCTGGGCTTTCTCGGCTGACTTGCCCGGATCGGTTGTGGCCAGTGCTGAGGCGATGCTGGCCAGAACTCGCGGCCGGTACATCCCGCAGGACTTGGCGATCTCCTCCGCCCGGTCGCATAGGCCGGCCTCTGCCATCGTGGCCGCGACCTTACTCTGGGCGATCCCTTTGAAGACCTGCAAGGCAATGTCAGCGGCCCGGGCGGCATGTTCGGCGGCATCCCATTGATGAGCGGCAGCAAGGCCTTCGGCGAGGCCCTCGAAAGCGTATCCCTCATGCCCTATATTCGTGTTTTCCCAGTCCCGCAAGGCCGGTGTGCCGTCTGCCCGCCCTGTGCCCGCTTGGGCGAGAGCCCACGCCATCCTGGCCAGCACGGGTTCGCGGAATCCGCACTCGCGAACGGTTCGGGCGGTTCGTTCGGCTTCTTCGGCCAGTTCGCGAGCCTGGTCCGGGAAGACTCCAGTGAATGCATCCGCGACGCCTGCGAGTACGTAGGCGCGCGTGCTGGGCCGGGCGGCGGCCCCTGCGGAACGGGCGGCTTCGTCGGCGAGTTTGGCTGCCAGGTCCGGGTCGATATCGGCAAGGATCGCGGCGACGCTGGCGCTGATCACCGGTCGGCCTAGTGGCACTGGGTACTTCTCGTCTTCTCGATCTTCGATCGCGTTGGCGTCCTTCACCGCCTCTGCGGCGAGGTCGCTCGCCACGTCCTTGTGGGTTCCGGCGAGTACGGCGGCCACGCAGGCTTGAGCGACCGGCCGCAACCGCACAACTCCCGCTTCGTAGATCCCGGCCGCAAGCTCCCGGGCCTGCTGAGCCAGGTGCGCCGCCGGCTCTGGGAGAGCGTCGGCCAGCGCGACAGCCATGCCGGCAAGCGTGACCGCCTGATAATCGTCAGGTTCATCTGCGCGACGGACAATTTTCTGAGCCTCTTCAACCAGGGCGAAAGCGCGGGCCGGGTCGGCGCTGGCCACGATCCTGGCCTGCGCCACCAGTACGATGGCCCTGAGCAGGGGCTTTGTGACTGCGCGTGCTGTCTCCGCCGCGTGCTCGCGCGGTTCCCCTGCCGACTGGCCAGACCCTGCGGGCGTCTGATCGGCCATTGCCTTGACGCTCGCTACCAGATTCTGCATGTCTGGCGCGGCGGTGGATGCGCCGAGAACGAGTTCGGCGGCGGTGATATACCCGGCGGCCTGGTTAGGGTCATTGCTGGCCGAAGCCTGGGCCTGAGCCACCAGGACTCCCGCACAGCCCTCATGGCTCATGATGGCGCAGAACTCGTCGAGCCGTTCCATGCGGATGGTTTCCATGGCCGCGGCGAGCGCGGCGAGTCGGTGCTGGATGCGGACTGCATCGCAGCCGAACCAGTCCCGCCCTATCTGGTCAGATCGTTCCCATTCCGGCTCAGGACTGGCCCAGATCAGGCTGGTGCGGTCGGTCACGGCCCGTTTGGCGTCTCTGATGAGCTTCCGTGCCTTTTCTGCCCGGTCGAAGTCACGGCCCGGCGCTTCGCGGGCGGCGTGCTCAGCGTCCTCAAGCGCGAGTGCCGCGAGCGCTGAGTCATTCGGCGCGACTGCCTCTGCCAGCATGGTCAGTGCCTCGACCCGGTGAAGCACGTCGGGAATGCTGCGGGCCAGGTCCTGGGCGCGCGTAGTCTGCCCAAGGCGAGTCCATACTGCCGGAAGGTTCTCCGGCATGGCGTGGTTGCGGCTGGCTAGGCGCTCGCGCTCGAAGACCAGCACGGCCAGAGTTGTCAGGTCGGGGTCATGCTGGTCCGCGAGAAGCTGGAGCGTTGTGGCTACTTCCTCGATGGCGGCTGCGTCCGAGCCGCCGTGTTGCAGCATCCGGTCGTGGCGGGTTCCGTCCTTCGAGACTGCGGCGAGCCGCCCTAGGTCAGCGCGCATCCGCAGGTGCTCCCAGTAGCGCCACAGCAGGTAGCCGGGCGGCGGGTCTGCGGCCCAGCCAGATGCCTGATGGCTCTCATACCACTGGTGGATGCGCTCGCGGTGTTCTGTCATGTCGCCGGAGAGCGCTTGCTCGGCGGTCTTGCCGAGCTCATCATGCGCGAACCGGTAGACATCTTCGCCGTCACGGCTGACGAGTTCGAGGCTGCGCGCGAAAGGCCGCAGCCGCGCTGTTATGTCATGAACGTTCTCTTCGGTTAGCTCCGCCAGGTCTCTCGCCGTAAGGCCCCCTCCCGTCGCGGCCATGAGTCCCAGCAGGGGCCGCCGTTCTGGCTTGCCGAGGTGGGTTCTCAGTTCCTCCCTGGCCCGCCGGCGCAGGTCCTGCGCGCGAGCGGAGGGGGCAAGCCCGATCCGCGGGCATGAGGGTGAGGCCAGCGGATGATCAGGGGGAAGGTCCAGGCCCGGCCTGCTTGACACGATCACCTTGACCCCCTCCGGGGGGCGGCGCGGCAGGAAGTCGACGATGCGTGGCCGCTCGCTGTTGTCCTCATCAAGGCCGTCGGCGAGCACGACGAGTTGCTCGCCCCGCCTGGCGACGACGCTGGCTGCCTGTTCGAGCAGGCCGAGGAACTGGTCGCGTCGCTCCACGGTCGACCGGCCGGCGGGTCTGGCGGGTGCGTTCGCCAGCAAAGTGAGCTGGCGGATCATCGCGAGATGGAACGCCTTGGCGGTGGCACCGCCGGGAATGGAGTCGGCGATGAACGAAACGACATGCACCTTCGGCGGTGGATGGAGCGTGAAGTAAGCAGCGAGAGCCGTCTTCCCGGCCCACGGCGGACCCTGCCACCACATGTAAGCGCCCTGATCACCGGAGAAGGCCGCCAGTTGTTCCAGCTCTGCCTCCCGGCCGCTGAACTCCTCGGGGACCTTCTCGCGGGCCAGCGCCATGTCCACTTGCTCGTCTGGTGATCCGGAGACGGTGCTCGTGATCGCCGGGTCGGGATGCTGTTGCTCTGGTGCGCTGTCCCGGGAAGGGCGAACTGTGTCCACCAGCACCCACACAGTTGCGGCCGTGCCGATCAGCGCCAACGGCAGCCCAAGCACCGTGCTCCACAGGCTTGCCCGGCTCAGGCCCTGCCGTACGAGGAAGAACGCCAGAACGCACCCGCCGCTGACAGCGCCCACCAGGCCTGCCGCCAAAACGATCCTCGCCCGGCGATCCACATCCCTAATGATCGCCGCCGACCCGTCAATTTCCCAGAGCGCCCGCGCTGCCGGTGATCTCTGACCCGAGCTGCAGTCGCGCCCGGTCCGATCATCGTCTGAGCCAGCAGGGATACAACAACTTCCGGCGCAGGTTCCACGGCTACGCCGAGAAGATCAGCCTGGTGTTCGACGCCGCTGATCGCGACGAGAGCGTCAAGCGATGGCGGGACATCTTCGGCGACGCGTTCACGTCCGGACGCCGCTAGCCGTGGTCGCCATTCCGACCTGGCGGCCGCACGGCCCGGGCTTCAGGTCCCTCGGACTGGCTGCCGACCGCGACGGCAGGCCACGTCACCGTTGTCGTGAGCCACCTGAGCTTGAGATTTAAGCTCGGCTGTCCGGCCTGACCGAGATCGGTGATCTTGTCCCGCGTGTCGCCGTGACATAGAGCAGCCACCGCGTGATCATCTTCTGGTTCGTTCCAAGATCCGGGAGATGAGGACCGGTGGCCGCGATGTTCATCATGTCGAGTCAGCGGGCAGCGGTCAAGGACAACGACGGTGCAGCGGGAACAGCCCGGCTGGTGGCGTTCCGCGAGGGCCTGTACGGGTGCTGCACCCGGCGTGCTGATGCGCTGTCGGAGCTGACGGACGCGATGTTGTGCGCGGACGGGCCGGTCCGGTCGCCGGCGGAGCTGTCGGTGGAGCCGGAGTTCCGCCGCGGCCACGGGTCGGTGTATAACGCGCTGGCCGGCGGGCGGGTCGGCATGGACCGGCTGCGCCGGCTGCAGGTGGCGGCGATGCCGCCGGCGGCGGCCGGGGATCCGCTGATGCTCGGTATCGACGTGACGCCGCTGCCCCGCCCGGATGCGCTGTTCGCCGATGACATGGTGATGGTCCAGGTGCGGGGCGCGGGCCGGGACCGGTACCTGCCGGGCTGGCCGCTGAGCGTGCTGACCGGGCTGCACTGGGGGTCCTCCTCGTGGGTGGACGCGATCGAGGCCAGGCGGCTGCGGCCGGGCGAGGACCACGCCGATGCCGCTATCGGGCAGGTCACCGGCCTGCTGACCGACCTGGCCGCGGCCGGGAAGCGGAAGACCGGTGACCCGCCGCCGCTGATACTGCTGGATGCCGGGTATCCGGCTGCCGGCATCTGTCACGCGCTGGCCGGCCAGGACGTGCAGGTGCTGGTCCGGCTGCGCAGCGACCGGGTGTTCTACGGCGATCCGGCCGGGCGCGCGGCGGGGCAGCGGGGCGCGCCGCGGCGGCACGGGCAGCGGTTCGCGCTGGACGACGCCACCACACACCGCGTTCCGGACATCGAGCTGGCCCGCGAGTCCCCGCGGTACGGCAAGGTGACCGTCCGGGCCTGGAAGGGGCTGCACCAGGCCCCGGGCCGGACGGTGGAAGGACCACCCGCCAGATGAGCCGCTGCCGGTGGTGAAGGGCACCGTCATCCAGGTCGCCGTGGAGCGGCTGCCTGATGGCCGCAAGCCCGTCAAAGACCTGTGGCTGTGGCATTACGGGCCGCAAGAAGCCGGCGCGGGCCTGGTGGACCTGCTGTGGAAGGCCTACCTCCGCCGGTTCGACCAGGAGCACTTCCACCGGTTCGCCAAGATGTACCCGGGCCTGGATGCCGCGCACCTGGCCAGCGCCGAGGCTACTGACCGGTGGGCCGCGCTGATCCTGGCCGCTTACACCCAGCTGCGGCTGGCCTCGGCTTTAGTGGATGACCTGCGCCGGCCGTGGCACAAGAAGCCCGAGCCGGGCCACGTGCTCAGCCCTTACCGGGTCCGGCTGGGATTCCGCCGTCTCCGCGCGCAGCTGGGCACTCCGGCCAGGACGGCGAAAAGCAGCCGGCCTGGCCCTGGCCGGCCCAGAGGGTCGAGAAACAAGCCCAAGGCCCGCCAGCCGGTCTACCGCAAAAGCGGTAACACGCCCGCCACGGACAGCAGCACGGGAAAACAAGATCCTTAAATCTCAAGCTCAGGTGCCCAGCGGGGGACTGATCTCGGTGGAGCTGTCGCTGGTCAAGCATGTCGGCTGCGGGGACTGGCTCGACCTAGCCACAGACGATGAGATTGATCAGGGGAGCCCGCTCGACGGGACCCTCCGCTACAAGGGGGTTAATGAGCACACGATGCGGTCGTGGGGGAAGTCCCGGGCCTGCCGGGCGACCGTGATCCGCGACATCTTGCGTGGGCGGCTGGCGGCCGACCCTGATCCGCATGGGCTGCGGCTTCGGGGGGCCAGGATAACGGGCCGGCTCGATCTGGGGAACCTCACCACCGATGTCAGCCTTGAACTGAAAGATTGTCTCCTGGAGGAAGGCGTCATCGCCCGCGGTGCACAAGCTGACATTCGTGAAGCGCTCCGACGGCTAGAGGTCCAGGAAGTCCCACTCGCTGCCGAGCACCCATCGGAGGGCTGACAGCTTCCCGCTGATGAAGCCGTAATGCCATGCCTCGTCGTGTCCGGGGCCGATTGCCTTCCACAGCTCCTCGCGGCCGTATTTCGTCTCAAGCAGCCCCCGTGCTGAGAGCACCCTGGCGCGGATCTCCTCGGTTGCGCCTGGTCGATCTTCCTCGCAGCGGACAACATTGCGCACGAACCAGACCCGGTCGAAGAACTCCTGCTCGGCTTCGAGGATCTCGGCCAGCGTCCGGGGCTCCTCGTCATTGATCAGGAACTCGACCTCCTCGTGCTCCTCCAGGAACTCGTCTCCGAGGTGGTCGAGGAGCAGGCTGTGGAGGCCTTCTACCTGGTAGACGTACCGCGATCGGGCG
>Ga0307375_10006942_pt1 | contig 10390 bp, 11 predicted proteins | sample TR1MG_FD_202531 | JGI IMG/M metagenome (GOLD analysis project Ga0307375, IMG submission 202531) | Soil microbial communities from Risofladan, Vaasa, Finland - TR-1 | ecosystem: Environmental > Terrestrial > Soil > Coastal area > Acid sulfate soil | place: Finland: Risofladan, Vaasa | collected...
CAGCTGGATAAGAATAGTATTGAAGAATCCGAAATCCGGATTGAACAACCATCTCCAGATGATCGCGTTCAGCGCTGTGGGAAGCGCCCACGGGAATAGAATTGTGGTTCGCAGGAGCCCCATGAAAGCAAAGCTTCGGTTCAGGATCAACGCGAGTACCAGCCCTATTGAAAGCTCTAGAAAGACCGTTACCACGGTAAACACTACGGTGTTGGCGAGGGACGAAACGAACTCGGAATCGGAAAATATCGAAACGAAATTGGTGAATCCTACAAAACGGAGTGTGTGCCCTTTCAGGAACGAAAAATTAGAAAGGCTTAACCCGATGGTGTAGAGAGTCGGGAGAAAGAGGATCCCGACTACGATTATGAACACCGGCGCAACGAGGAGCAGGCCGTAGGTAGAGTCGTTCAGCTTTCTTTGGACCATAACCGCTCACTTGAGATCGGCGGAAGGGGCGCCCGGACGCTTTGCCGGCACGCCCCGATGTCACACCGAGTCCTATCCTTCGAGTCTACTTTCCCAGAATTTTCGTCACGTTCTTCTGGGCGTCTGCCAGAGCCTGCTCCGGGGTCTTCTCCCCGGCAAGCGCGGAGTGGATCTCCAGCTGCATCTCATGCGAGAGCTCCGGATACCTGGCCCCGGCCTGAGCCGACGGCCGAACGTCACCGACCGCGAAATCGGCGTAAAGTTGCTTGGCTATCGGATACTGCTGGAGCAGCTGGGCGTTGGCGTCCATTCCGTTGCGGGCAGGCATACTGCCTGTCTGGACAGCCATCTCGAGACCGGCCTTCTCGGAGGTTATGTATTTTATGAACCTGGCCGCCTCGGCCTTGTGAGTGGAGTAGGGATTCACGATGAGAATCCAGCCCCCCATGCAAACAGTGCTTGCATCCGGGTGTCCGGCGAAATAGGGTACGCGTGTCATTCCAACTTTTCCGTTGACCGGCGAGTCGGCGGCGTTCAGCATCGGCCAAACAAAATCCTGGACGACCATGAATACTGCCCTGCCCTGCCGGAACAGCGCCATCGCGTCGTTGGGTTTGTAGGTGATGATGCTCTGCGGGGCAAGTCCGTCCTTCACGAATCCGACCATCGTCTTGAGCGCCTTGACGCCGGCCGGCGTGTCGATCGAGGCTTTGCCTGCGTTGTCGAAGAAGTGGCCGCCCGCTCCCCAGAAGAATTGAAGGTAGTTCATGAACAATCCTTCGATTTGCGCCCACATGCTGATGTAACCCACGAGGTCAGGATTGTTCTCTTTTTGTACAATCTCTTTTGCGGTAGACGCCAGTTCCTCCCAGGTTTTTGGTACGCTCAGTCCGTATTTGTCCAGGAGATCCTTCCGGTAAAAAAGGTGAATGGCGTTGGTGTAGAGCGGCACACCGTAGGCTTTACCGTCCACAGTTACCGAGTTCATCATTCCCGGCAGGTACTGGCTGAGCTCAGACGAGGAGAAGGAATCGTTGATCGGCGCCGCCCATCCGTTCGCGATGAACTCGCCGGGCCAGATCACATCGACCGCGAGCACATCGGGCTTATCCGCCTGAGACGCCATATTGGTGACGTAGAGCGTGTGCTGCTCGTCGGGTACGCCGGGAACCTGCAGCCAGTCGACCTTGATGTTTGGATTTTCTTTCTCGAATCCGGAAATGTAATCGGGTATTACCTTTCCGACCTCCCGAGGAGAAATAGCAAATTGAATTGATACCGGCTTTTGCATGGCAGGCTCCTGTTTGCCTCCCGCCATCGCAACCGAGACCGCAGCAAATGCGAAGATTGCGAATGCAACCCATTTTCCCGATCTGGACATAGACGCCTCCTTTCCGACCGTTTTCTTCAGGCCGCCGCAGCGACCGGTTGAACCACCCCGCAGTAGAGAGTAATGAACGAGAACATTGCGCCTCCGATAAGGGCCGAATCGTCGCGGACAGTCACGAACTCCAGAGGCACGGTCTGCGGCGAATAGCTTCTCACGCGCTTCATGTAGGATTCCTGGACCATGGTCCAGTAGAGCGGGCCGAGGGTTGTCAGTCGACCGGCGACAATCACGCGTTCGGGGTCGGTGATTGACACCAGATTGAAGAGCCCTTTGCCCAGGTAGTCGGCTGCCTCACGAATGAGACTCGTGCAGAAGGGGTCATGCGCGGTAAGCCGGGCGATCAGAAACTCGATGAGCTCTTCGCGGACCGGCGGACGGGCAAGACGGAAATGGCCGGCAAGCGCCGAGGAGACCGCCTGCTCGGATGCGACAGTCTCCAGACAACCCTCTCGGCCGCATCGACAGAGCAGCGGCCGGTCGGTCATGTACATGTGACCGAAGTCGCACGCGTCGCCATGCACACCGCGATAGAGGTTCCCATTGATAATGAGCCCCGAGCCGATTCCGGTGCCGACATAGACGTAGACAGCGGTGTGAAGTTCCTGACCGAGCCTCCGGTAGAACTCGTGCACCGCCATTGCCTCGGTATTGTTGATACGGTGGACCGGAACGGTCTTGAACGCCTGCTGGAACTGGTCGTGTATCGCAGCGACGTTGTAGGGATGATTCGGCAGAGCGAGCGCAACGGCAACAAGCCTTGCTCCGGCCCGGAGCCGGGCGACAAGTTTCAGAAGCGCAGAAACAACGTCGGAGGTATAGTGTTCCTGAAATCCACGGTCGAAAATGAGCTCCTGAGTTTCGAGCACGTTGTAACCAAAATCAACCACTCCGATCCGGCACCTCTCAGGTGTGACGTGCACCGCCGCGGCGTAGCCCGCGGCGGGGTTCCGCGCAAGGATCTGTGAGCGCCTTCCGGCTCCGCTGTGTCCGACGTCTCCGGCGCGTCGGATCAATCCCTGGTCGAGCAGCTCGGCCGTGATGCTGGAGATTGTCGAGGGTGCAAGCTGGGTCTCCGCGATAAGGTCGTGTCGCGAACGCAAGGGATGCTTGAAGAGCGACTGCAGGATGAGGGATCTGTTGTTCGACTTGAGGTCAGCCGTTTGACTCGGTCGGGATCGGCGATCCTTCGGCTGCGAAGTCCTCAATAATTTCCCCTTTCGTATTGATATAAATTTCTTATATAAATAGACATACTACCCATTTCTTATGGAATTAATTCACGTCACGAAATAATTCTACGTTGAATCCCTGCGTCTGTCAATGTTTTTCTTCGGGGCCGACACCGGAATTGTTGCACTCGATCGCCCAACAGGCGATAATGTGGCCCTCGCGGGGAGCCAACAATGATCCGACTCGAACATCTGTCTAAACGGTACGGCAAAAACGGACCGAATGCGCTGAATGATCTGACGTTCAGCGTCGAACGTGGTGAATTGTTTGGGTTTCTCGGACCGAACGGCGCGGGCAAGACCACGACTATCAAGATCCTCGTCGGCCTTCTTCGACCCGATAGCGGCAGAGCCGAGGTGGACGGCATCGACTGCCTGAGCAGTCCGCTGGAACTCAAACGCCGTATCGGCTACGTTCCCGATGAGCCAATGCTGTACGATAATCTGACGGGAGGCCGATTCTTGGGTTTCATTGCGGACGTCTACGAAGTGCCGACCGACAAGCGAAGCATAATCGCAGAACTGGCGGAACAGTTTGAGCTGAAGGGTCAGCTCGACGAACGAATCAGCGCCTATTCTCACGGAATGCGGCAGAAACTGTCCATAATTGCGGCACTGCTTCATCGTCCGGAGGTATTCATACTCGATGAGCCGATAGTAGGCCTCGACCCACGCGCGTCGTTCGTCTTGAAGGAAAAGATGCGCGAGCTGTGCAGCCGCGGAGGAACGGTCTTCTTCTCGACCCACGTCATGGAGGTCGCGGAACGGCTTTGCGACCGGGTCGGCATAATTCGCGGCGGACGGATGATCGCCGCCGGTCCGCTCGCCGAGCTGCGGCGAACCGCGGGTGAAGCCGATGCCACTCTCGAAAAACTTTTTCTGGAGCTGACCGATGAAGACGCTCTCGCTCCTTAGGATCAAGGTCGAAGCAACAACCTGGCTGTCGCGCGGCCGGCTGGAGCGGCTGCGAATCGGAGGACAGGTGTGGATACTGCCTCTGGCGGTCATCGGGTTCGGCGCTCTGGGAGCATTCGGTCTGCTCTTCCTCATCCAGAACTCCGTAGCGCTCTACCGGCTCGGCGTGGCCGTCGGGCGGCCGGAGCTCTCGCTTTTGGCGGCTATCTTCACCGATTGGGCGTTGACTCTGGTAGTGAGCTTTCCAATCGCAATCTCGCTTCTCTACTTCTCGCACGATACAAAACTGCTGCTGTCGCTTCCGATTCCGCCGAAACGGATAGTGGCGGCGAATTATCTGCTGCTCTATGCGTACACACTCCCGGTCCAGGTTCTGGTCCTTGCCCCGGCATTCATTATCTATCTGGCGGCGCAGGGGATCACCCTTTCCGGGATAGTCGGCGCGCTGACGGTCATGCTCACCGGATCCCTTCCGCCGCTCGCGCTGTCGGTGATGCTAGTTCTTGCGCTTACCCGCGCAATCAACATCAGCCGCCACCGTGTTGCCCTCGAAACGTCCGGGATGGTGCTTCTGATCCTCATGCTCATCTTCTTCCAGGTAGCAGCCTCCCGAAGCATGATGAGCTCCGTTTCCGCCGCTGGACCGACGGCAGCAATGCGGTCGCTGGCGGCAGGACTCATTTCCATCGGTGGTTCGATCCCGCCGCTTCTGTGGGGCGCCGTTGGGCCCCGCTCGCCCGCATTGCTTCTGCCCTTCGCAGCGGTAGGCGCCGTCATGACTCTGGCTGCCGCACTCCTTGTCAATCACGGGTATCTTTCCCAGATGATGTCGCGCGGTGAGTTCGCCGCCCGGAAGGCGTCACGCGGTTCGGCTACTCGGATTGGCGGAATCCTTCGGCGGCGTCCGGTCATGTGGGCGCTTGTCTATCGCGAGCTCACGATCCTGTCGTCGAACTCGACCTTCCTCGTGGAAGTCGCCGGGGAAGTGGTAATCCTGCCTCTCGTACTTGTCATTTTCACTCTGGTGACGCCTGCGGAAGTCCTTTCCGGAGCCGTTCCCGTGATCCGGGGCTTTCCGTTCACTGTTTCGATCGTGCTCGGGGTGTTGACTTTGATGGCGGGATTCAACACTGTGTCTGCGACTGCCATCTCCCGGGAGGGAAAAAGCGTCGGCCTGAGCCTCAGTCTTCCGCTGTCCGGACGACAGCAGATCGGCGGCAAGCGAGCCTGTTTCTTTCTGCTTTTCGGACCGGCTTTTATATTGAATGTACTCATCGCTGCAATCCTTCTACGGCTCGGCATGGTGAATACGATCTCCCTTATCGCCGCCGGGATTCCTGTCCTCGATCTGATCTTCGCGATATCGATTGCCACTGACCTGCGCCGACCGCTTCTCGACTGGACACACCCGCAGCAGGCAATGAAACAGAACACGAACGTGCTGGTTTCCATGGGGCTGGTCTTTCTCATGACGATCGCTTTGGCCGCAATCGTCATTGTCTCGATCGCCGCCGGAACGAAAGGACCGTTCACTGTCCTCCTTGCAGGGGCGGCCGCAGCAGTCGGCGCACTGCTTCTTCGCCGGCCCCTTTCCCGTTATGCCGACGAGCGCTATGCCTCGTCGTTCGGTCGGTGAGTCGGGTTATCACCCGCGCGAGCCCTCCTTTCCGGCTTTCAATTTCGCGTGGGGCGGACTATAGTAACCCCGGTCCAGACTCATGAAACAGTTTCGAATCGACGACATGCTCCTCTACGAGGACGACGACATCATCATCATCAACAAGCCGGCCGGATTGGCAAGCGCAGATGAGCGGGATACCTCGCGACCGAGTCTTCTCGGCCTTCTTCGCGCCCGAAATCCAGGAACCAGGCTCTGTCACAGAATCGATCGCGAAACGAGCGGAGTCATAGTGGCCGCGAAGCACTTTCCGGTCCATCGCGTTCTTGCCGAACAGTTCCGTCGGAGGCAGGTAAGAAAAATCTACCATGCGCTGGTCTGGGGACGGGCCGCTTTCGCCGGAGAAACAATCGAGCACCCGCTGCGTACCATTTCCTCGGTCTACGTTCCCTTCCATCTCGACGGCGAAGAGGTGTCGCCGGTCTCGACTTTTCGCGCAGTGCTGGACACACGGCGGGGACGCCCGTCTCAAACGATCGTCACTACGCTTTCCACATCCCGCCATTTTTCGCTTGTGGAATGCCGACCGGTGACCGGCCGCATGCATCAAATTCGCGCACACCTCTCGCGGGAGGGTTATCCTGTAGTCTGCGACCCTCTCTACCGAGGTGCTGCCGCCTACCTGTCGGAACTGAAACGTGGCTACCGCCACTCCGGCGAAGGACCTGAACGACCGCTCATCTCCCGCGTTGCGCTGCATGCCTGCGCGATCAGCTTCGAGTTGTTCGACCGGAAATACACGTTCGAGGCTCCCTACCCGAAGGATTTCGCCGCGCTGCTCAAAACGCTCGCGAAGTATGACGGTTTCTGAGGCATCAACAAGCTCGTTGATACCTCAGGCCGCTCCATTCTGCATGACTGCTGCCAGACTGCGGGGAATCTGCGGATCCGCATCGGGCACTTCGTGCACGAAAGCAAACGCGAGGACGAAGTCCGCCTGACCCTCGAAATCTTCAACCGCAAGAGAGTCGGTATCGCAAAGGCGCGCTTCGATTCTTTCGAGCAAGCCCGCGCGTTCGGCTCGCCGGGTCAGCCCGGCAAGCATTTTTTCCTGGACGTCGACGCAGACGACGCGGCCGTCCGCTCCAACCATCCGTGCAATCGGGAGACTGAAGTACCCCATCCCACAGCCGGGTTCGACGACCGTCATCCCGGGCGTCACCCACGGCCCGAGAATTGTCTGCGGATTCTGCATCGCTCTGCGTACCGGGCTCGCGAGAAGGTAACCAAGCCACCATGGGCAGACATGCTCGGCCACCTACATTACCTCGCCCGGGCCGGGGGTGACTGATTCCGGTCCCGACTCGCCCCTGTCGCCCATTTCATGCATTCGTTCGCGAAGCGCCTGCTTTCTTCTCCGTTCGCGGCCTGCATGTGAGGCCGACGGGTGTCGCTTGAACAGGATGCTCGAAAGCACGAGTAATCCCCAGGCCTGCCAGAAGCCTATCTGCGGAAGGCGAAAGATCACAGGCATCAGCCAGTTCCAGAGCCACACCACAATGAAACCGGCCAGAACGAAAAATCCGGCCGCTGCGACGACTCCCGCAAGAATGATCCCGATTCGTGCGGGGACACCGATCTTCTGCCAGTCGAAGTGGCGACCGCTTTTTGATCCACTCATACAATTTTCTCCTTTCTCATTCAGCCTTCGTCGATCCATCCGCGCAGCGCGCGGGCTATGGCACGGACCGCAGACCGTTTGCGCGCGGCGAGCGTGTCCGGGGAGACTCCACTCCGCTGTGACAGCTCGCGGAAAGTCGTTCCTTCGAAGACCTGAGCGACGATCACCTCACGCTGCGATTCCGGCAGTGCGTCGATCGCTTCGGCGAGCGCGTCGGCAAGTTCGTCCTGCACGACTGCGTCTGCCGGATCGAATCCGGTCGCACAGACTATCTCCTCGAGAGTTTCCTGGGCGACATTCACCTCGCCCTTGTCTCGATGTACCCTCTCCCGCCGCCATAGATCGATCAGGCGGTTGCGGATTCCCGTGTAGATCCACGCGGCCGAGTCGCCGACTGCGCCGCCGACGTTTACCCGGGACAGCGCGCTGACGAAGGCGTCGTGCACAACGTCCTCAGCATCCATGAAGCGGTTCGCAACCCGACCGCCGAGACGCAGAAACGCCGGCTTCTGTTCCACGTAAGCGGCCTCGAGTTTTTCTACTCCAATTCGTCGGTCTGACTCTTCGCTCATTGGTCTTCACAGTATAAGACGCACGGAGGTGAGAATTTGTGGGGCGGTGTGCGAAAAAAATGGCGGAGCGGGATGATTGAGCTTGACGTTGCGCAGGCCGGTTGGTACTGTTATTAACAGTTAGATGTGTTTAACACTTACTGGAGGTGATTTCCACATATGGCCAAGACGCACGGACGGCATACGCCGGCTTTTTTGCTGCTGCTTCTTGCCGATGGTCCGTCCTATGGGGCGCTGCTTCTCTCCCGCCTTCAGACGGAGCTTCCGTTCTGCCTCTCCGACAGTGCCATCGTCTATCGCAGTCTCAAACAGATGGAAGAGCAGGGACTCGTCGAGACGCGGTGGGTTCCTGAAGATTCCGGAGCGCCGCGGAAATGGTACACCCTGAGCAGGCGCGGTTCTGCGGCACTTGCCGAGCATGCCGAAGACATCAGGCGACGCCAGGCCAACCTCCAGTTTTTTCTCGACAGGTACAAAGAACTTGAGCCGTCAATCTGACGATTGCGGAGATGCGGCAGCACGCGCCGCATGATCAGAAGGAGCGCTTTCATGAAAAACACCAGGCCGGTTGCGGCAATTTCCGTGCTTTCACTTTCGCACATGCTGAACGATCTGTATTCAAACTACCTGCCGCAGATGCTGCCGTTCCTGGTGGTGCTCATCCCCGGATTTACGGTGACTCAGGCAGCTGTTCTTGTAGCGATTTTCACCATAACCTCGTCCTTTGCACAGCCGTTCTTCGGCTACCTTTTTGACGGGAGTGGCAGGGGATGGATTTTCAATCTGGGGACCGTGTGGATGGCCGTGCTGCTCGCGCTTACCGGAATCATCCACTCCTACCCCTTGCTCGTAGTTGTCGCCGCGCTGGCCGGACTCGGTACTGCTGCCTTTCACCCTCAGGCATCTACGCTCGTCAGCAACGCCGCCGGAAATCGTAAGGCGGTAGTCCTTTCGGCGTTTATCGCCTGTGGGAACCTCGGCTTTGCGTTGAGCCCGCTCCTGCTGATTCCGCTCTTTCAGACCTATGGCCTGCACGCCACCGTCTTCACGGTGGTTCCCGGTGCCCTGGTCGCGCTCCTGCTGTTGTTCTTCACGCCAAGGTCCCCGGCTGCCGCCGCAGCGAGGCCAACAATTGCACAGATGGCGGCGTCGCTGAAATCGGCTGCGAGCGAGCTGAGCGTCCTGGTCGGCGTGATTGCGCTTCGATCCCTCGCGTACACCGGCATGCTCGCAATACTGCCGCTCTACTTCAGGTCGCGGAATCTCTCGAATATCGCCTCGAGCCATCTTCTGACGATCATGCTGTTGAGCGGCGCGATCGGCGGGATCATTGGAGGGCTGATCTCCGACCATTACGGGCGCAAGCGGCTCATCGCAGGTTCCCTGATCCTCGCTACGCCGCTGTTCTTCGGCTTCCTTGTCACCCAGGGGGCGCTCAGCATGGTGCTTCTTGGACTGGCCGGCGCAACGCTCATGTCGAACTTCTCGGTGACGGTCGTCGCCGCACAGGAGGCAATCCCTGACAACAAGGCGCTTGCTGCCGGAATCAGCATGGGCTTCGCGGGAGGGCTCGGCGCACTGCTCGTGATACCGGTGGGATCCATCGGCGATGCCGCCGGGATCGGCGCTGCGATGGCGCTGCTTTTCGCACTGCCGCTTGCGGCCGGGCTCCTCGCACTGTTTCTGAAGAGTCGCCCCTCAGCGCGCGCGCAGAGGCTCGAGACCGCGACCGGTCAGGCTTATGTGCGGTAGCCCTTCGACGGGAACGGGCGCAAAAAGCATCAATGTCATGTGACAAAGGAGACGATTCTATGCAGGACAAAAAACACAAGCACGGCGTTCATTTCGGCGGCCACATTCTTCCAGGTTTCGACCCCGAAGTGCTGCTCGCCAGGGAAGAACATCGAAAAACGATGCTCCCGCCAGACGAGATCCTCCCGCAATTTCTCACCCGGAACGACGCCGTCATGCTCGACCTGGGGTGCGGAGCAGGATTCTTCACGCTACCCGCGGCGAGATTTCTGACTGCGGGGAAGGTGTACGCGGTTGATCTTCAGAAGTCCATGGTGGACACGACCCTGCGACGGGTGAAAGAGGCGCAGCTTTCGAATGTCGAGGGGATCACCGCCCCTGCGGCAAACGTCCCGCTTGCCGACAGCTCGGTCGACGTGGTTCTCCTGTCGATGATGCTCCACGACATCGATACCCGCACGCAGGCACTCGCCGAGGCCGCGCGCGTTCTCAAACCGGGCGGAACCCTCTTTATGATAGAAATCGACCGCATAGACGGCGGATTTGGCCCGCCCATGGAGGTTCGCATCCCGCCGGACGAGCTTCGCGAAATGCTTCGCGACGCCGGGTTCACGGTTCTGGAGGTAAGCGATTCGCCGAGGCAGAAGAGCCTCTACTTTGTGCGGGCAGAACTATCAGCGGCGTAGACCCGTCAGGCCGTCACGAAAAAATAAAGGCCCGCCGAGAGGCGAGCCTTTATTCGGTCCCGGGAAATCTTCCCGGGACCTCAAACGTTTTAAATAGTTCGATTTCTCAATCGTAGAC
>Ga0307375_10006943_pt1 | contig 10388 bp, 11 predicted proteins | sample TR1MG_FD_202531 | JGI IMG/M metagenome (GOLD analysis project Ga0307375, IMG submission 202531) | Soil microbial communities from Risofladan, Vaasa, Finland - TR-1 | ecosystem: Environmental > Terrestrial > Soil > Coastal area > Acid sulfate soil | place: Finland: Risofladan, Vaasa | collected...
GCGCGTCCCGCGCGTCCCGGTTCGACTGCAGGGGCCGTTCGTGGTCTTGGCCGCCGTCTGGCGGCTTGCGTATGTCCATGAGCTGACCGTGCCAGCGCGCATTCGGGCGGATCGGGACGTTACGGCTAACGTAAGCAATACGTTTGTGAGTTCACATCCAGCCCGCAGTGCCGACGCAGAGGGCCTGGAGGCCGGAGGAGGCGGCGGATGCGTCGCCGAGGCACTGCGATCCTGCTCCTGGTCACGGTCACGGTCACGGTCGCATGCTCCGCGCCACCGCGCCACACCGCATCGCCCAGGTCTTCAACAACGACTACGACGACGACGGGCCGGTCACAACTCATCCCGCCATCTTGGCGGAGCAGTACCTGAGCTGGCCGATGGGAGCGGCAGCTCGAACCCCCAACCTTCTGATCCGTAGCAAGATCAGTGTTGTCCACAGTTGTCCAGATCATCTGCTCGGCCTCGACTGGACCGGAAGCGGCGCAGCAGCACTGCGACCCTCGCCCCTTACTACCTGCTTCGGCAGCTAACCATCAGCGGGTTTCGCTCGACGCCTAGTAATCGCTGCCGACGTATAGTCCGCTTGTGAAGGTGGCGGTGGTGCTATGCCGGGATCGCGCCCCAGGCTGCTGTGAACTGCGGACGCGCAGTGCCACCGATCGCCGCAACGTCGGCGCCCTCGAAGCTGGTCGCGAACGAGAGATCGACCTCTGCCCTTGAAGGCTCCTCGACCTTCGGGGGCATTATCCAACTTCGTCCATGCATCGCCTCAGTTAGCGCGGCGGTGCGCAGGAACGCTGACACGCTGATGCCGCTGCTTTCCGCTGCTTGACGGACGACAGCAGCTTCCGCAGGCGCTAGCCGAACAGAGAACATGGACGCGAGCCGACGACGCGGCCTAGTTGGAGGCTTAGCTTCGCCCCACTCGTCGGGATCATCCTTGTTGGCTTCGTAGTAGGCAGCTCGTTCTCGTTCGCTCGTCATTGCCTTCTGGACGCGGCTGAGATCCACATCACCGGCTCGGCCGCCGTCGTCAGCGGTGAACGCATCGAAGGAACCACCAAGAGCGGCCGGTCCCGCACTGTCAGCATCGACAGCGAAACCGTGCAGGCACTCAAGGACCACCGCAAGCGCCAGGCCGAGGAACGGCTGACCGCCGGACCGCAGTGGCGAGGTACCGACAGCTACGTATTCATCTCAGCATGGGGCGAGCCGATCCACCTAGACACGGTGTCATCGCTCATGGCCGACTTGATCAAGATGCACAACAAGCCGCAGGACGGGAAGGTGTCTGGCGAAATCTTGCCCCATGCCCGGCTACATGACCTGCGCCACGTCCATGCCACGATCCTGCTGCTAGCCAAGGTGCCCGTGCACGTCGTAGCGGCCCGCCTCGGTCACGCCGATCCCTCGATCACACTCCGGGTCTACGCTCACGTGATTGACGAACAGCTAGCCGAAGCCGCCGACATCTTCGCCCGGATCATCAGCGCTGCCTGAGCACCGCTGTTAGCAAATGCGTTAGCAAAAAGACCCCTTCCGCGACCGGGAGGGGCCTCTGACCTGGGCGCGCTCGGAGGGACTCGAACCCCCAACCTTCTGATCCGTAGATCAGTGCGGGGTGTCCAGCGAGTTCGCCTGGGTCCGTATCCGCAGGTCAGGGTCCACCAGGTGTCCGATACGGACGCCTGAGTCCGGTGCCGTCCGTCCACCCAGTCTGTGAGACGGCTGTGAGAGGTCCGCGCCCGGTGCCCGTCACCAGCCCGGACCCCGGCAGCGGAGATCTGACCCATGGCTCTGCACATCAACGGCGACTCAATGTGGCTGGACACCAACGGCGTGGCGGTAAGTGCCGCTGATCGGATCATCAGGACTACCACGGCGCTCGTCGTCCTGGGCGTCGCCGTCATCGCCGCCATCGTGTCGTACGAGCACGCCTATGAGCTGGTGCGCGCACACGGCGAAAACGGATGGACCGCCCGGCTCGTGCCGCTGACGGTCGACGGGCTCATCTACTCAAGCTCGATGGTCATGCTGCAATCGGCCAGACGCCACGTCCAGGTGCCCGCGCTCGCCCGGTGGCTTCTGGCGCTTGGGATCGTGGCGACACTGACCGCCAACGTGATGCACGGACTCGGCCATGGTCCAATCGGTGCCGCAGTCGCGGCGTGGCCAGCGGTGGCGCTGGTCGGCAGCTACGAACTGCTGATGTCGCTGATCCGCAGTGGCCGCACTGCGGACTACGAACCCGATGTGGTGCATGAATCCGACGACCTACCCACCGCTGATCCGCTCCAGGTACGGGCGGCCGACACTTTCGCCGAGCAGATCGCAGGTGGAACGGTGCCTTCCATCCGTGCTATCCGGTCGGCACTGCGTGTTGGCCAGCCCCGCGCACAGCAGATACGGGCGTACCTGGTGGCTATCGCGCGTGCCTAAGCGCCTACCTAAACCCCTGCTTGCAAAGATCGTGGACTGGGCCGCCTGACTTGGGCTTCCGCAGGTGAGCGCCTATGTGGCGTGTCCGTGAGTGACCGTGATTCACCGCTGATCACCGTCCGATCGGGCACGCCACGGGCACGCTCAGGACTGCCTGTCCACCCAACCGGCACGTATCCGGCTCAGGTTGATCCGCGTCGGAGGTCTCGTGGTGTGTGGCCGCTCTGCAAGACTGTTCACGTGGCCTTTGCTCAGTCCGACATCGATGATCTGCTGGCTCGGACGGGACGGCTGTGCGCGGTATGTAACTGTCGCCACGGTGTCCAGGTTCACCACATCGTGCCCCGTCATCTGGGTGGTACCGATGATCCGTCAAATGCAATCCCGCTCTGCCCGAACTGTCACGATGAGGTGCACGCCAAGTACGCGCCTGGCAGGACCACTCGCGTCTACACCGAGGGAGAGTTGCGCGGACATCTGGAGCGGACGATCGACCTGGCCAGTCGGCAAGCTCACCTGGAAGTTGGCAACGGCGACTGGAACCATGATGTTGAGCTAGTCAAGTTTTACGCAAACTGTCTTGATCGTCCTGCATTCCGAACGCACTTCCACAACGAGCTGAGCTTCGCAGACTTCGATCAGGCGCTGGAGGATACGGTCCTCGCGCTCGACACTGGGCTGTGGCGAACGCGCGACGGAACGCTGATCGAGAGAGCGGCAGGCAAGCGCATGCTTGTCAACGCGGCCTGGCGAGACAAGATTGACGGTGTCGTCAGCGCGATCGTTGCGACCCGCCATGCGCTGCGGCAGAGTCTCGGTCTTGACCGGATGCTTATGGACCTCGATCCAAGCGGCCGTTGGATCGATCGCTTCGACGGCCGCCTTCGATCCAACAGCACGCTCGGACACGAGATGGACAGCCTTCGCCAACGTGCGGTCGATATCATGAATGAGATCCTCGTAGAGTCGGATCTTCCGAAACTCAAGAGTATTGGCGACTGGAGCTAATAGCCCGGCGTCCTCAGTTGCACACGGATCTTCAGCGAGCAGAACGCCGCCCTGACCTGAGATCTCCTAGTCCTTCCCCGTCCTCCTCGTAGCTGCCATCCCTTGGCCGTGGCCGACGTGTCCAGGCTCGCGAAGCGACCGCGAAAGCGGCTTGGCCTTGACTCGGCGGGCTCGGCTGAGATCCTGTCGCAGCGAGGATGACGGGCATAGCGAGTAATCCGATGGCAAGCCGACCCAGACCACAGGGAGCGCCAGCGACCAAGGACCGGAAGCGGCGCGGCAGCACTGAATCAGTCGCGATGACGCGCGAACGATCCTGGCATCGTCGGGGATCAATGCACGATGAGCCGATCTGTTCATGGGCCGTCAATCGCGCATTGCCCGGCCCGTCGCGCCGGGCGAGCCTCGAAGAGGCAGAGGCAGAGCCCGGCGCGGGCGGAGCCGGGCGCGGCGCCGCGCAGCGGTGCCGCCTCGATTCCATTACGGCTAGATTCGGCAACTTGCTGCGTACTGGGTCTGCGGGCTGCGGGTAGCTATGCGCGCTATGCCTGGCTTGCACTAGCGTCGTGGTCGTGACTGACGGAGTGGACGACGGGTTGAGCCGGTGGCGGACGTTTGGCGAGCGGGTCATCTATGAGAGTCCGGAGGTCTGGCTAGGTCAGGTCGATGTCGGGCTGCCGTCGCGGGAGCGGATCTGGCAGCACCTCGTACGGTTGCACCGGGCGGTGGCTGTTGTTCTGCTAGATGGGCAGGGCCGTGTGCTGCTGGAGTGGCGGCATCGGTTCGTGCAGGACCGGTGGGGGTGGGAGCTGCCCGGCGGCCTGGTGGACGAGGACGAGGAGCCTGGCGAGGCGGCGGTTCGGGAGCTGGAGGAGCAGACGGGTTACCGGGCGGGTCAGCTTGAGCACATGATCACGTTTCAGCCGGTGGCCGAGTCGGCGGATGGTGAGCGGGCGGTGTTCGTCGGCCGGGATGCAAGGCAAGTGGGCGACCCGGTTAGCTCGGAGGGCATTGAGCGGGTCGAGTGGGTGCTGCTGGAGTCGGTGCCAGAGCTGATCGCCGCTGGGCAGGTCTGGAACTCTGCGTCGGTGGTCGGGCTGCTGAGCGTGCTGGTGCAGGCGGGCTGACCTGCGGCGGGCGTGTAATTGCCTGCGGTTCCGGGCAGATGGCCTGACTGGGCGGAAGTTGACTGCTTGATCGCTCGGCCAGTCAGGGCCTGACGCTGTAGCGTCAGGAACGTGACGACTGAGGACGACGGCGCGACGGCGGAGTCTAGCGGGCGCGGTGGTTTCTCGGCGGACAGCACGAGGCGGACGCTGGAGATCGTTTGCTCTGCGGCGGGGCTGGAGGCTGGGGGCGCGGAGCTGCTGAGGCTGGGCGAGAACGCTATCTATCGTCTGCGTTCAGTTCCGCTGGTGGCCAGGATCGCGCGGACTGTCGACTACCTGTCTGCGATCGAGACCGAGGTCGCGGTAGCGCGGTGGCTGGAGTCGGTAGCGTTCCCGGCTGTCCGGCTGGCCGGGCCTGATGATCAGCCGCTCGTTGCGGACGGGCGGGTGGTGACGTTCTGGGAGCTGGTGTCCGAACGTACGGAGTACGGGACCGTCGCGGAGCTGGCAGCGCTGCTGCGGTGGCTGCATGAGCTGGAGCCGCCTTCATCGCTGGTCCTCCCGGCGCTGCAGCCGTTCGCGCGGGTCGATGCGCGGATTGACGGGGCGGAGCTGGCCAAGGGGGATCGCGCGTTCCTGCTTGGGCGACTGGCGGAGTTGCGGGAGCGGTATGCGGGGCTGGAGTTCGTGCTGCCTGCGGGGCCGGTGCACGGGGATGCGAATGTCGGCAACGTCATCCGGCGGGCTGATGGGGTAGCGGTGCTGATCGACATGGACGGGTTCGCGGCGGGTCCGCGTGAGTGGGATCTCGTGCTGACCGCGATGTACTTCGAGCGGTTCGGCTGGCACACGGCGCAGGAGTACCGGGAGTTCGTCACGGGCTACGGGTTCGACGTGATGACCTGGCCCGGTTATCCGGTGCTGCGGGATGTCCGCGAGCTGATCATGGTGGCCTGGCTGGCGCAGAACACCAGGGAGAGCCCGGAGATAGCCGCAGAGGTTAGCAAGCGCATTGCGGACCTGCGCGGCGGCGACGGGTTCCGGGACTGGGCTCCGTTCTGAGCTGGTGGCCGGGTCAGGCGGCCTTGATCCACAGGGCGTGCCCGGCGGCCTGCTCGGTGAAGTCACGGACGGCGGCATTGTCGCCGAAGCGGTACAGGCGCTGCCGGAACTCTCTTACGTAGGTCACGCACCGTGCTGAGGTCAGCGCTTCGCCGATGCGCAGCGCGTCGAGCGCGACGCTGCATGCCTGGTCGGCGTCGGCCTGGTCGGCGAGGGCGTCCGCGAGGACCATCGTGACGAAGAAATCGCTGCGGGCATACTCGCCATCGGAGGGGGAGGCCAGGGCGGCATGCTGGGCGGCTTGGCGGGCGTCGCCCAGGTCGCGGAAGCAGTGGGCGACCTCGGCTGCTAGCTCGGCCTCGTTGAAATAGCTGATGAACTCAGGATCGCGGCCGGGCTCGGGAGCCTGGAACGCGCGCTCGGCAGCGGCCAGGGCGGCATGGCATCCGCGGGTGTCCCCGGCGCGGGCAAGGGCGCGTGCTTCCATGGCCCGGAACTGGGCTGTCAGCGCGGGTGTTGCCACGTCGAGCAGTCCTCCGTGGGCGGCTCGGGCCAGGTTGGCGGCTTCGGTGAGGTGACCGAGGTAGGTGGCCTGGTGGCTCATGGCAGACAGGACGCTGCACGCGAGCCGCCGGTCTCCTGCTGACTGGGCCAGGCGCAGTGCCTGGAGGAAGTAGCGCTGTGCCAGGCCGTTGAGGCCGCAGTCGTAGGACGTCCAGGCGGCGAGCAGGGATGCCTCCGCGACGGCGGCGTAGAGTTCCCGGCCGACGTCATCGGTGTAGCGGCCCGTGAGCAGGCTGGCAGCGTCACGGTCCAGGAAGTGAATCAGGGAACGCCGGGCGTGGGCTCCGCCGAACCGGTTGTCGAGTTCGGCGAACAGCGCGGCGGAGGAACGGACTCGGACCACATCGGCGCGGCCGACTGCCCGCCCCTGGCCGTTCTCGGGCAGCGAGCTATCCGGCTGGCTGACCAGCCACGCCAGTGCGGCGGCATTCCACGCGGCCGGGTCCAGCGGGGCGGACAGCGCTTCCCGTGACCTGGCCTCGTCCGCCCGCCATAGGTTGGTGCTGGCCGTCACGGCCTGCTCGGTGGTCGCTGGGTACTGCGGGCCGGGCACGGGATGTTTCGGCGCGTCTGGGACGGCTCGCGCTGGCGGGCTAGCGGTCCTGTCACTGTCGCCGGGTGCCAAGCCGAGAGCTGCGCGGGCCGGGCCGGGCATGTCCAGGCCATCTGCGATCCTGGTCAGGCTCTTGATGCTCCTGACCTCATATTTCCCGTTGATGATCTCGCTGACGCGACCTTGCGCGTTGCTCGTTGCCACGCCAATCCGCATCTGGCTCAGCCCGGTCGCTTGCTTGAGCAGCCGGAACAGCTCGCCGATGTCGTGGCTGGTTAAGGCATGAGTGACATCGGAGCGATACCAGAAGTCCGGGGGTATCGCTATCGGGCCGAACGCGCTCTCGCGCATGTCACTTCCTTGCCTGGCAGGGGCTGCGCCCAGGTAAGTCCGGGATGCAAAGACTACTAGATATATCGAGTCGATAACTCTGCGTGGGATGGGATTTCGTGCGGCGCTGGCCGATGGTTGCTGCCATGACGCAACGTGACCTCGACCCGAATGCGTGCCCGGCCTGCCGTGGCCGTGGCTGGAAGCTCATCCGCTCTCGCCGGGCGGTCGTCATCTCCACGCTGCTGCGCGGCTCGGCTGCGTCTGCCCGGCGGGACTGCCCGGCGTGTGATGGCACCGGCCGTGCAAGCTGAGCGGGCCGCTGTCCTGGCGGCGGACTGGTTTCCCGGCGAGGCAGCATCGGTCAGGCAGGCCCGCGAGTTCGTCCGGGGCGTGCTCGGTGAGCGCTGGCCGTGCCTGGACGACGTGCTCGTGATGGTCAGCGAGATCGCCTCGAACGCGGTACGGCATACGGCGTCGGGGGACGAAGGCTGGTTCGATGTCCTGATCTCGGTGACCGGCTGCACGGCACGGGTCGCCATCGCTGACCGGGGCAGCTCGTCGGAGCCCCGGATACCCGAGGGCGGCGAGGGCTTAGACGCGCTGACCGGCGGGCGCGGCCTGCGGATCGTGGACGCGCTCGCAGAGCGGTGGGGGCATGGCGGGGACGAGCTGGGCAGGGTGGTGTGGTTCGAGGCGACCGGCAAGCCCGACGACTGACGGTGCAGCGTGGTCCCTGCCGTTTGCGGCTCGGGCGTGACATCCTGGCTGGCCGGGCAGTAGGCTACCTGAGTAGGCAAGCAGCTATTCAGGCAGACTAGCCAAGTGTGAGGCAGGGCATGGCCTTCGAGTACACGCCGCCCAAGTACGCGCAAGTCATCGCGGAGCTACAGCGCCGGATCGAGTCCGGCGAGTACCAGCCCGGATCGCTGCTGCCCAGTGAGCATCAGCTTTCGGCAGAGTTCGGGACTGCCCGGCCGACTGTGGTGCGGGCGCTGCGCGAATTGCGTCAGGCGGGCTGGATCGACACTCAGCAGGGCAAGGGCAGTTTCGTGCGCGGTCGCCCGGCGCTTACCGGGGTCGGCGCTGAGCGGCGCGGTCAGGCCGAGCTGGACCGGGACGAGTCACGCGAGGCAGGTGAGCTAGTCTCTGCCAGCAAAGCACCGGCACCAGCGCGGATCGCGGCGCTTCTCAATGTCAAGCCCGGTGCGGAACTGGTGAGCCGCAGGCGGCTGGTCCGCCAGGACGGCGAAGCGTCCGAGGTCGTGACCTGGTGGCTGCCAGCTGAGCTGGCGGAGCGAGCCGGGCTCGGCGGCTCGGAGCCGGTGCGCGGCGGTATCAGGTCCCTGCTGGCCCGGACTGCGGGCGTCCGCATCGATCACGTAGTTGAGCAGGTCACTGCCCGTCGTGCTGATGCGCATGAGGCGAAGCTGCTGGGCATCTCCCGGTCGGCCCCGGTCCTGGCGCTGTACGTGAGTGCTCGTGACGCGACTGGCCGTCCGGTGCTCGCTCTGGACGTGGCGATGGCGGGTGACCTGCACGAGCTAGAGGACGCCTACCCGGTCGGCTAGTTCGGCCGGACTTAGACGATCCTGTCCGCTTGACTAACCAGGGTGAAGGTCTTACTCTGATCCTAGCTTGGTTAATCAAGTGGCCAAGCAGTTCGCATCTGGAGGTTTGATGGCGGTACAGGGTCCGATCCCGGTGGAGTTCGGGCAGGTGTTCCCGAGCGGCGTGTACGCGGCGGGGACGTTCGAGGCGGTGCGGGACTTCGACGCGTCCAAGGCGGGCGGGCGGTTCGTCCAGTCCAAGGACAAGGTGTCCGGGCTGCCGCTCTGGGTGCTCGACGTCATCGACGGCGACACCACGGCGCGGGACAAGACCGCGCGGATCAAGGTGGCGGCATCCGATCAGCCGGTGCTACCGGCGGCCCCGGCGGGCATGCCGTTCGTCCCGGTGGAGTTCACCGGGCTCACGGTGACGCCGTATGTGAACCAGGCCGGGCGGCTGGCCTACTCGCTCAAGGCCACCGGGGTCCGGGTGCCCGGTCGCGGCGGCCGGGGCAGCTCGGCGGCACACGAGAGCGCCGCGTAACCAGTAAGGCGGGGCGGCAGGAACTGCAATTCCTGCCGCCCCAGTGTCTCCCCAGGTCAGCAAAACTCAGAGAGGTCTTGATCATAATGCGAAACGTCACGGGCGAGCAGCTCGCCCAGGTCGACAACCCCGACCCGTTCGCCTCCCCGGTGTGGCGATCCCCGGTGTACCGGACACCGGAAGGTGTGATCTGGCTCGTCCAGCTCCTGCGCCTGCTGGTCCGGGTCGTGTGGTTCGTCCTGCGCCATCCGTTGCTGGATGCGGTGGCAGGGCTGTTTGCGTTCGTCTGGCTGCGGGCGGGCTGGCCGGGCGTGACCGTGCTGGCGGCCGTCGTGCTGGCGGGCCTGGTCGTGCTGCGGGTCGCCTGGCCGCACTGGTTCGCCCGGCTGGTGTCCGGCCCGGCCCGCAACCGGTGGCGGTGGTGGTTCTACCGGCGGCACTGGCACGCCGTGATGACCATTGCCCGGCTGGCTCCGCTGTACCGGGGCCGCGTCGTCGTCCCGGTGCTCGGCCGGGTCCAGGTCACCGGCTGCACCGACCGGGTGTCTGTCCGGCTGGTGTCCGGGCAGTCTCCCGCTGACTTCGCCGCACGGGCTGAGGGCATCGCGCACGGTTTCCGGGCGCACTTGTGCCGGGTCCGCACCGGCAGGCCGGGTGCTGTGGTGCTGGAGCTGGTGCGGCGAGATGCGCTCGCCGACCCGATGCCCGCGCTGCCCATCCCGGACGTGACCGACCTGCGGGCGCTGCCGGTGGGACGGCGCGAGGACGAGACGCCGTTCGCGGTGCGGCTGCAAGGGACTCACCTGCTGATCGCGGGCGCAACCGGAGCGGGCAAGGGCTCGTACCTGTGGGGCCTGGTCCGGGCGCTGTTGCCCGCGATGGCGGCCGGGCTGGTTCGTCCCTGGGCGTGTGACCCGAAGCTGATGGAGCTGGCGTTCGGCCGGGCGCTGTTCGACCGGTACGGCCGGTATGCCGCCGATCCCGGCGACATCGCCGACCTGCTGGAGGACGCCGTTGGCGAGATGCAGGGGCGGGCGCGGCGGTTCGCGGGGAAGCAGCGCGATCACAACCCAACCACCGAGCATCCGTTCGTGGTGGTCCTAGCCCGAGTTTCCGATGATCATGGTTTTCTGAGGCCGGCCTGGCTGGCGGCTCGGTGAGTTTTCCCTGGTGACGCGCCGGCTGGGTGTTTGATTTCGTGCTCTGGAGAGCGTATGACCTAATGT
>Ga0307375_10006944_pt1 | contig 10387 bp, 12 predicted proteins | sample TR1MG_FD_202531 | JGI IMG/M metagenome (GOLD analysis project Ga0307375, IMG submission 202531) | Soil microbial communities from Risofladan, Vaasa, Finland - TR-1 | ecosystem: Environmental > Terrestrial > Soil > Coastal area > Acid sulfate soil | place: Finland: Risofladan, Vaasa | collected...
TGGGCATTATCCTGCAAGGGACCCGGATTACCACGGTGCTGGCCCGGGATTTTGCGCCATTATCGCCTTTTTTCGAGCAGATGGAGCATCTTTCCAGCCCACCGGAAAGCGTCGAAATTCTCGCCGCCATCCTCAAGATTCTGGCGCAGAGCTACGAAGACGCCCTGCACCAACTCAATGCCGCCATCCACGATAATGAGCAGCAACTGGACTGGACCCAGAGCAATGGCGACTTTTTCACCCTACTGGAGATCAGCAAGAGCCTGACCCGCTTTGAGGTGGCGCTGGTCGGCAATATTGCGACGGCGTTCAAAATTTCCCGTTTGCCGGAAATCCGCGACGATCTGCCCGCCACCCAGCAGATCGACACCGCTCTGCTGGAATTGCAGGTGGCCCATGAGCGGGCGCGGGTCTATGCCGGGACCAGTACGTCGATGATGGACGCCTACGCGGGCATGGTACAGAACAACATCAATCATGGCCTGAAAGTAGTGACGGTGCTGGCCATGATCTTTTATGTGCCGAGTCTGCTGGCGACTCTTTACGGGGTGAATACGACCCTGCCGTTCCAGAAGACAGACTGGATTTTTTGGGTCGTGCTGGGTCTGGGGGCGAGCATTTCTACGGGGCTGGCACTGATTTTCAGGCGGAAGGGCTGGATATGAACGGGCTGACGGACGCACGGAGGGGTCGGAATGCTGCATTGGTTTAACGAAAAGACGGATGCTGAACTGAAAGTCACCGCGGACTTCCAGTGGCCGCCTACCGCAACCTGGATTCAGGTGGTGGCGCCGACGGCTGCGGAGCTGGATTTTGTCGCCAAGCATTTGCAGGTGCCGGATTATCTGTTTCAGGACGTCTCCGATGAGGATGAGCGCCCGCGTCTGGAGCGGGAGGGGGATATCGCCCTGATCATTCTCAAGGTGCCCGCCCCCATGCAGGCCGACGCCGAATTGCGCTTCCGTACCCTGCCCGTGGGGCTCTGGCTCCTGCCCCAGCAGATGGTGACGGCCAGCGCCCAGCCCCTCGCCCTCTGGGAGGAGTTGCGCGGGCAGCGCCAGCGCGGCAAGGCCCTGCATGTGCGCGGGCTGCTGGCGGAGATTTTTCAGGCCATCGCCCGGGACTATCTGCGCGCCCTGCGCATCATCAATGCCGAAATTGCCGCCACCGAGAAAATCCTCCGCGACTCCCAGAATAACCGGGAGTTTTTCCGCCTCCTGGCCCTCAACAAGAGCCTCATCCTCTTTTCTTCGGCGCTCAAGGGCAACATCTCGGTGGCGCAGCAAACCATGCGGCTGCCGCTGCTCAAACAGGACGAGGGTGACCTGGAAGACATCGCCGATGCCCTCATCGATCTTCAACAGGCGCGGGATATGACCGAGATTTATGCCTCCACCATTACCAATATGATGGATGCCTACGTCGGCGTGCTGCAAAACAATATCAGCAACACCCTGAAAATCATCACGGCCTGGACCGTGGTCGTGGCGGCGCCGGCGACGGTGGCGAGCATCTACGGAATGAACGTACCCCTGCCCCTGCAACATTGGATCTATGCGTGGCCAGTACTCATGGGGGGCGGATTTGCGGTATCCGGGATGCTGTTCATGATCTTCCGTAAGAAAGACTGGATCTGAGCGCGCGCCATGGGCTGCCAGTTTTACGATAAGACCGAAGGAACTTGGGTCGCCGCCGAACGCTATACAGCAGACGGGCTTTTTCTGCTGACGCCGGAGCAGGTGAATCTGTGTCCGCAATTAGAAGCCGCGCTGCGGCACTGCGTAGAACAGCGTCTTTATTGTCATAATGATGAGATGACCCTACGCCTGCCGGTAGCACTGCTGGAGGAAGATGTGCAATTCGGCACGGTGGCGCGGATGGCGCACTTGACCCTGCACCATACGCCGCAGAGTCTCGCGATTCTGGGTGAGAAGGCGCTGATCCAGCCGTTGCAGCAGGACTGGCTGGGCGAGTTACGGCAAACCGCTATGGGCGAACTGCTGCAACGCGTGCTGCTGAATGTCATCTATAGTCACGAGCGGGTAGCGCGGGTGCTGGTGGAACGTTTGCAGGCGCTGCGCATGGCCCTGAAAACCGCCATGGGCAACGCCGAACTGCGGCAGATTGTCGCCCTGAATCGCGATCTCGGCGAACTGGTTATCGCCCTGCGGGAAACCGGCCTTATTCTCCGTGATGCGCTGCGCGCCACACCCGGTGAATCACCGGTCTATCCACTGCTGGACGCGGCATTGCGCGAGCAGCGACGGATAGAGGACGGCGTGAATTTGATTCATGAGCGTTATCTAGCCGTGACCAATGCCTACAACGGCATTGTCCAGAACAATGCCCATACGGTGATGAAGGTTATGACGGTATGGCTGGCCCTGCTCATGATGCCGATCGCCTTTATCATGCCCTGGCACATGATGACGCCGCTGCCTCTTGAGCATTGGCATTATCTCTGGTTCGGATTACTTGCCTATGTCTTTGGTGTCACTTTGCTGTTCGCGCGCTGGGCGCGTAAACACGGCTTTTTTTCCATGTGAGGGCCACTCCATGATGCGCATCATCCGCGATTGTCTGCTGTCCGGGAACGCCAACCGGCGGAGCTGGATGGCGTTGGTCGCCCCCTCGGCCAACGAGCTGACGCAGGCGGCGACGACTCTGGACATCCCCGAGAGCTTTCTGCGCAAACGCCTGGAAGGCGAGGCATCGCGCCCGCTGATCAAGGAAGAGCGACTGATTTCTCTGCAATTCCAGGTGCCCATGCCGGAAGTGGGCGTAGCGGGACAATTCACGCTGGTGCCCCTAAGCCTGTATTTCGTACCCGGTTATTTCGTCACCCTGGCCGAGCGGGAGATTCCCTTCCTGAGCCGACTGATTGATCCGCAGAAACCACGTAAGCGTTGGGAACTGGTCCTGCGCATCATCGCCGAAGTCACGCGCAATTATCTGCCCACCGCGCGTTCAGTGGCCCGGGAGATGGCCGTGGTGGAGCGGGACCTGCGCCAGGCCCAGCGCCATGATGTGGTGTACCGCGGTCTGGATATTAATGACCGCCTGTTGGCGCTCGATCTGGGCCTGTTGCAACTGGAATATGTGGTCAGTGAAATCGGCCATTTCTTGCCCGCCGAGGATGCTGACCTGATGGAAATCCATGAAGACACACGCATTGAGCTGTCCCAGGTGCGGGATCAGGTGGACAGTGATCAGGCGACCATCAATGAACTGCTGGAGTCTTACGCTTATGTAGTCCACAACAATGTAAACCACTTGTTCAAATTCATGGCGGCGCTGATTATTCTCGCAACCATTCCGCTCTTTATTCCCGGGGCGGTAGCCATGAACGTGCCGCTCGGAGCTTTTCCGCACTGGCGTTACGGCTTTGTCGTGGTGACGGGCGGGCTGGTGCTGGTGGAGATGCTGACGGCCTGGGTGTTTTACCGCAAGGGGTGGTTGCGGTTGGACTGACGGGCACTCGCTGCGCAAAGAGGGGCAGTTCAATGCGCGCTCCTGGGCTTACTGGCACTATCGCCTGGGCCGGGCCGGCCGACCGGGATCAGGTAAAGCGGGCGCGCGTCGGCGGGAAGACCCAGGATTGCCGCAACCCGCGCGTCGACGAAGGCGCCGATAGGCACGCCGCCGAGCCCCAGGGCGGTGGCCTGCAGGAGAAGGTTCTGGGCGGCATGGCCGGCCTCCCGCTCGAGATAGGCGATTCCCCTGGGTCCGTATTTTTCGGTGGTGCGTCTTTCCACCGCAGTCAGCACGACCACGCCGGGCGCCTTGGAGATGCTGGACTGGCCCAATGCCGCGGCGGCAAGATTCGCCCTCTTGTCCCCCTGGCTCACGCGGACAAGCCGGTGGGCGCGGGGGAGGTAGCGATAGATGCCGGGCGCAAGACCGCTGACGTTGCCGGCGACGAAGTAGGTTTCGAGCGGATAGAGGGCGCCGGCGGAAGGCGCAGTCCGCAGCCCCTGCGGGCTGGTCACCCCCTGGGCCGCCCAAAGCAGTTGAGACACCTCCTTCAGGGTCAGGGCCGTGGCGGCGAAATCCCTGAGGGAGCGCCTCTGGCGCAGGGCGCGTTCGACCGGATAATGACTTTCCGTAAGCGGTTGAGGCAGGGTAACGACGTCCATGGCCTGGGCACTCGCCATCCACACTGCGCCGCCGCAGGTGGCCGGCCCGAAAAACATAAGCAGCATCAGCGCCAGGGAAAGACGCGAATGACGCGCCTTACAAAACCGCTGCTTACGATGTTTCAACCTAAAAACGGCCTTTCTCAAGGAACATTAAGGATGGACGCCCCTGAATAGGTACTGGTTTAAGTGGTGGTGACAATTCAGCCATCAGTGATAATCGTCCTCACATCAGTGGCGCACTGCCAGTCTAGGATGATACTTAAACATAAGCACCGTGCCACCGCCATTGGTCCATTCGAGCCTGGGCAAAAACAGCTCGTCCATGAAGGCGCTGTTCTGCGCACGAACCAAGTCATTTCCCGAGGACGATGCTACTCCGGCAGATCGTTCAGTTCATAGCTGGTACTGCGCCCGCCCGCATCAGTTTTCCGCAGCACACCGCGCGTCAGCAGATCGTTGATGTCACGTAACGCAGTGTCCGGTGAACACTTGACGATGGCTGCCCATTTACTGCTGGTGAGCTTGCCTTCGAAGCCATCAAGCAGCTTGTTGAGCAACTTCACTTGACGCTCGTTCAGCGGCATCGTGGCCCAGCGCTGCCAGAAGCGCGCTTTGGCCAGCACGGCGTCGAGAGTGAACTGGGCCTGATCTATGGCACGATGCAGGGCATCAAGGAACCAGGCCAGCCATTCCGTGACATCCATCGACCGCTTCTGCGTCCGCTCCAGAATGCCGTAGTAGGCCTTGCGCTCCCGCTGGATCTGCGCCGATAAGCTATAGAAGCGTTGCGGGCTGCCGTCAGCGCGCGCCAGCAGCAAATCGCCGATGGCACGGGCGATACGGCCGTTGCCGTCATCGAACGGGTGCAAGGTGACGAACCATAAATGGCCGAGGCCGGCTTTGAGCAGGGGCAATTCGTTCGATGCGCCATTCACCCAGTCGAGGAATCGGCCGGTTTCGGCCTCCAGGCGATCGGCGGGCGGTGCCTCAAAATGCACGCGCTGCCGACCGATCGGGCCAGATACCACCTGCATCGGGCCGCTGGCATCGTCACGCCAAGTGGCGACGTTGAGCTTGGATAGACCTGAGTAGCCGGTTGGAAACAGCGCGGCGTGCCAGCCGAATAAGCGCTCCCTGGTCACCGGCGCGTTGCAGTTGGCGGTGGCGTCAATCACCATTTCGACCACACCCTCGACGTGACGATCCAGTGGAGCCAGAGCACCGATGTCCACACCCAGACGACGGCCGATGGACGATCGCACAAATTCGACATTGAGGGTCTCGCCCTCGATCTCGCTGGTCTTGACCACATCCTCGGTGAGCGCGGCCAAGCTGGCCTGATCGCGCAGTGCCATGCCCACGTCGGCCAGACGCCCTATCAAAACGCCCTGGGCACGACTGACCTCGGCCATAGGTCCAGCCAATGCTGCCAGGTCGAAGTGCCAGCTCGGCCAGTTGCTGGCCTGCCAGATGTAATTGTAATCGCCGCTATTCATGCGGATATTATGGGCCAGATTCTCCGCATGCGCAAGTTATTCGCCGTACAGGATGCGGTGAAAGTGGGCGCCATTCGCCGAAAGGGGGTGAGTGTGCCGGCGCCACACTTCCGGAATGGGTGTAAATAGGTATGTTTTTGTGAGGTGGTTCCCCTGAAGTCATGGCCAAGGTGTTCGATGTCTCCCGGAGCGGCTTTCACGCTTGGTTGAAGCGGCCGCCGTCGAAGCATCGACAGGAGGATGAGCGATTGGTGGATCATGACGGGGAACAGTAACGTGATGCTCGCCTTGTACCGCACAGGTCAGGCGCATGTGGCTTCCGGTCTGCCGCGTGACGGTATACGGTATAACCCACGCGTCCGAGTCGTCGGGCCAACTCAGTGCCGGTGAGATCACGCGGCAGCCTCACGCTACCAGCACTTCTTCGCGGGTAATATGCAGGCGAATAAGGCTGGTGCACTGCGCATCCTCAAAATGGCAGTGCACCGCATCCCGCACCAGCGCATGTAACGCGGGCAGGTCATCAGCCTCGGTGAAGATGTCCGTACCAACAGCACGGGCTATGAAGCCACCTTCCGGCGCTTCTTCAACGATAAAGTGGATTTCGGACATAGTGTTTTCTCCTCATGCTTTACAAAGCAGCGTGACCCCTGATGGCATTGCGGCGTCCTTCACTAACACTTCGTAATCGGCAAAGCTGCGCGGGAAGTTTTCATGTGGGCTCCCGAGTCAGGCGGGGAGTACGTTCACGTTTCCGGCCTTGCCGTAATCAAGAATTTTTCGATCACGTATAACCAGCGTGTAGTTACCAATGCGCGCCATGGCGACCAGCAGACGATCCGCAGGATCGGGGTGAAATTCGCCAGACAATTCGTTGCTGTGAACCGCTACATCGGAGTTACCGATTCCTCGCCATTCTCCGCTGCCCAAGATTCATGCGGTACATTGACGATGATTCTCCTTACTTTTAATGTATGTTTTTCCTTCTACATCTTTCGACCAATCAGAACACATGCCTTAGCCCTTGTCTCATCCAATTCTTGTGGTGTAGCCCGACCTTTGAAGCGGGCTTGACGTTCTTTCCAGTCCATATTCTTCACCTGATCTGCGAGTGCCACGCCAGGGCTTTTGCCCGTTATCTGCACCTCGAACGGGTATCCCTTGGTCTGCGTCGTCATCGGGCAGCAAACCATAAGCCCCGTTTTACCGTTGTAACTCGCCGGAGTCAGGACAAGAGCTGGCCTGTGGCCCTTTTGTTCGTGACCAGCCTGTGGATCAAACTGCAACCAGACAATATCTCCTGCTTCCGGGATATAGGAGCTGCGCATCAGAGCAGTTCCTTGCCCACTGGAGGCCCGAAATCAACCGCCCCATGCACATTCTCGGGCGTAATGGCCGCCACCATTTCGTCCAAGTTAAAACCTGACCGAAGCGGCTCGATGATGATACGCCCACCTTCTTCCCGCACATCAACGGCTTCGTCCAGGTGCAATTTGGCTGCATCCATCACGGCGGCGGGCATACGCACGGCTGCACTGTTTCCCCATTTCTTCACAATCACCCGCATGACAGGTCGCCCCATATGTATCGTCGTTGTTTATACTATAGCCGTCGCTTGCGCTGGTCAACCTGTTGCACCATGAGGGTGTCGTGGCCACGAGCCCTTATGCCGTAGTGGCCACGACACCACGGCCGGGCGATCAGGGAATTGCATTGGGTTCTCTATCTGCAACACAACCGGCGTTTGCGGCGTAATCGGCCCATGGCCTACGGGTATGGGTGCCTGACTGAGATTCACGGCACCTGCCGGATGGTCTATTTGCGCGGGTGTATAGGTCGCGGCACCTTGCGCACTGCTTCCGGTTCGCTTCTTCAAAATTCTGTTCTTTCGCTGCGGTTCATCCCCGCGCCTGCGGGGAACACAATAACGGCGCCGATGCCGTCATCTGCTTTCGGTTCGACAGCAGTAGCATGGGAGCCGGGAACGAGGAAGAGTTTATCGAAGTGACGTCTTACGGGACTGCGGTAAGGTTAGGCTGACCTTTCCACGCGCCCGTTTCTGATATTGGATCAGTAGGTGGCACAGCAGCGGCTTCCTGGGTGTCATCCCCCAGCAGTTCGGGCATGTGGGGCCAGCAGCATAAGAATCTGGTCCAGTTTGTCATTCTGACGATCCAGCCTGGACTCCATCCGGTCCATTCTGGATTCCAGCCGAGTTTCCATTTCGTGCATGGACCCCTTGAGTTCCTGCCGCTGGGCATCAATCCGCCGGGAAATCTCCAGGACTTGCGCTGCCTGTTCGCTCAAACGTTCGCTCATTTGCGTTTGTACCCCCCGAACCTCGGCGATTTGCGCCTTGATGGCGTCCAGTTCGGGAACCAGAAACGCCTGCACCGCCTGCTTCACGTCATCCGCTACACCCATAAAACACCCCCCGTATATTCCCTATGTTATAAGGCGCGACATACCTGAACAAGCCCACATCGGAGCCGGGCGCGGGTTAGCCGTTGGCACCCAATGCGTGATTGGTATCCGCAAGAAGGTGCTGGATGGCCGTGGTTTGCTCGGCGAGGTAGACCTTGACAGCCTTTGAGGACGATCCACCATAGTCGAAGGTCATATGTTCGCTACCTGTAATGTCCTTCCTAATCGTAATCGGATATGCCTTTTTCAATACGGTATGCCCAGCCGTTACCGTAACATTATCCACCATGTGCCCAATAACATTGTAGTATCGTGGCGTAAACGAACCAACCAATGGAATCATGGCCATTGCAATCGAATGTCCCAAATCATAATCAAGCAGGAACATATAGCGGTGTTTTCCCATCGCCGTCATATGCGTGTCGATGATGATGTCTGCGGGCGGATCTGCTACCACGGTAGCCCCTTCTTCGGTGAGGGCCTGTTTGAGCATGTTATTATAGTCTTTAATGGACATTTTGGACGTTAGGGTCGTATTCCGGCACCCGCTGGTGAACTCTGTCAGGCATTCAGGATCGTTAAATTGGTCGCCAGTAGTAGTCGTGACCAGGGCGACGGTTTTATTGGCCAAGGGTGAATTGTGAACCACTGGCCCCGTGTAAGCGACCTTGGGCATGGGGACGGTCGTAGCACATCCGGAAAGCAAGACGACTGCGGCAGAGAATGCGGCTAGGCGAAGCGTTTTTGTATGGTGCATGTTCGATTCCTTTTGCGGTTTTAACTCAGCATTTCTATAAGCACAGAATGCCACACTGTAGTCGGTATCTCACCTATTTTTCCTGATAGACGGCATTTGTCTACGGTGCGGATCTGATCGAGCAGAATGCGTGCAGACTTGCCCACAAATTGTAGCTCTGGGCGGCAACCTAACCGCTGTCCTCCACTGGTGAGAGGAGCAACAATGACACGGGGTAGTGCGGCATTTAGGTCGTCTGGGGAGACAATCAGCGCCGGGCGCGTCTTTCTGATTTCCGTGCCGATAGTGGGGTCGAGGTTCACCCAATACACATCGCCACGCTTCACCACGTCCAGTCCTCATCGCCCTCATCAACAGGCAAGTCGCCCAAGGGCTCCACGTCCATTTCCGAATGGTAACCCTCAAACCATCCGGCACGCGGCTCATGTACCGGCCTTATGAGCAGAGACTTACCTTCCATGAGAATATCTACATGGTCGCCGATTCCACAGGCCGTCAGAAACGCAGATGGAATGAGAATGCCCCGTGAATTGCCAATTTTCCGAATGTTAGTACGCATGCCTGTCCCTCCAAGCGAAATTATTTAACAATGTTATAACATGCGGATCTGGCGGTCAATGCACAAAAAGAGTTCGGGCCACGTTGGAATCACGGGGATTTCTTATCGAATCCGGAGAGAACAGGCAGCTTGGAGATCGGGGTACGCTGTTCACGGCGAATGCGGGCGCGGTGCTCTGGTCGGCCCAGCACGCAGTCCAAAAAATAGTACAGACCGGTGCCGGGGACTCGAACGCTGCCTGGTCTACTGCAACAATATGCCCAGCCAATCCTCCCCTTTTGGGGTCAGTCCGTAAATATCACCCAGTTGTTTTGCTAACATGCCCTTTGATGCCATGAAAAATCATGAATTTAATGATAATCTATTTTCTTGGTTTTTGTCGTTATTCTACCGATCAATGTCCCGTCAGGTTCTATGCGCTTGACATGTAAGTAAGACGTTATCACGCGCTCCGGATAACTGTTTGTATGGCGTTCACCAAAAGTTTCAAAAAGACGTACAATCTTTGTATCTGGATAAGCGTATATATATGAATTTCTAGAGCTATTTTCTGATTTATATATGCGAAAATAAATCTTCCCTGTTTTCGAGTTACGCCCCTCGTAATAAGCTGCATTTTCGCTTGACGTTATTCCTGGAGTTCGTCGGTGAGCGCTAAAAATACAGTTGGTACCATTTAGACTGTATCTAACTGATGGCAAAAAACCGGCTTGACTGTAAGCAAAAACATTAACGGCCTTTCCCGTAACAGCAGAAAACAAAAGATCGAAACTTCGATATGGGCTCGTCCTCATATAAATGGGTGGGCCGAATTCAGTGCGTGGACTGGTATCTACCACTCTTGTTGGAACCGTGAAGTTGATTGAATACGTATAGTATATTTGACCATGCTTATCGACTCGAAATGCCTGAGATATGTCTTCAGATGGGTAAATCTCCTTGTAATGTAAATTTCCATCGTAATTCCACGTTACATAGCATGTATTTTTAGGTGCCGTTATCAGAGTTCCAC
>Ga0307375_10006946_pt1 | contig 10382 bp, 7 predicted proteins | sample TR1MG_FD_202531 | JGI IMG/M metagenome (GOLD analysis project Ga0307375, IMG submission 202531) | Soil microbial communities from Risofladan, Vaasa, Finland - TR-1 | ecosystem: Environmental > Terrestrial > Soil > Coastal area > Acid sulfate soil | place: Finland: Risofladan, Vaasa | collected...
CGTGAGTCGGCCATCCGCGCACTGGCTGCCGCCGGCCTGGAAGTTCGTTCGATCAAGGACAGCACGCCCGTTCCGCACAATGGCTGCCGTCCCGCAAAGAAGCGCAGAGTCTGAGTTCCGAACTTGCCGGATCACTGGCTTCGTGGACTTGAAACAATATTCGGATCGGGACGACAGGAGGCCAACTCCCGTAAACCGATCCACAGCTCAACAGGAGAGTTAAGTTGGCTCGTTATAAAGACGCAGTATGCCGTCTTTGCCGTCGCGAGGGCATGAAGTTGTTCCTCAAAGGCGCAAAGTGTTTTACCGACAAGTGTCCGGTCGAGAAGCGGAATTTCGCTCCCGGCCAGCATGGCAAGGATCGCAAAGCCAAGATCGTTGGCTACGGCCTGCAGCTTCGCGAGAAACAGAAAGCGAAGCGCATTTACTTCACGCAGGAAGGCCAGTTCCGTAATTACTTTGAGAAGGCTGCCCGCGCCAAGGGCGTTACCGGCGAAATATTGTTGCAGCAACTCGAGCGCCGTCTCGACAACATTGTCTTCCGCATGGGGTTTGCGGTAGCTCGTCGTCAGGCTCGGCAGCTCGTGCGTCACGGTCACGTCGCGGTCAACGGCAGGAAAGTCGATATTCCGTCGTATCAGATCAACGCCGGTGATGAGGTCACGATTCGCGAACGGAGTCTGAAGCTCTCCATTCTCGAAACAGCGAAGGATTTCGCCAGCCACCAGCCGGTTCCCGGTTGGCTCGAGATTGATCGCGACAATTACAAGGGCCGCGTCCTCGCATTGCCGAGGCGTGAAGATATCAATTTGCCGGTCAACGAACAGCTCATCGTCGAACTTTATTCGAAGTAGTAGCTGGACGGTACCAGTGGAAGTTCACCTTGCGGGTCGCGCCTTCGCGCGCGGTCCGCTTCACCCTATCTCGGACCAGATCAGCCGGCTGGGTTAACCGCCCACCGAGCCACACGGCCGAAGAAAGAGGAGAAACGAATGCTCTGGAAAGGATTTCAAAAGCCGAAGCGCCTTGCGTTTGACAGCGAAACGCTGACCGACAAATACGGTCATTTCTGGGCGCAACCGTTTGAGCGCGGTTTCGGCACCACCATCGGCAACGCTCTGCGTCGCGTACTGCTCTCGTCCATCGAGGGCGCGGCCGTCACGGCCGTCAAGATCGAGGGCGTGCTCCACGAATTCCAGTCAATCCCTGGCGTCGTCGAGGATGCCACGGACATCATCCTGAACCTCAAGCAGATCCCGTTCAAGCTCAACGGTGACGCGCCCAAGGCCATCTACCTCCGCGCCGACCAGCCCGGAGTTGTGACCTCGGGCATGATCGAAGCCGATGCCGACGTCGAAGTGCTCGACAAGGAAGTCTACATCGCCACTGTCAGCGAAGGCGGAAAGCTCGACATGGAAATGCGTCTCAAGAAGGGACGCGGTTACGTCTCCGCCGACAAGAACTTCGATGAGGACCTTGGCCTTGGCTTCATCCCGATCGACTCGGTTCACTCTCCGGTTCGTAAGGTGAACTACTCGGTCGAAGCCGCCCGTCTCGGTCAGATTACCGACTACGACAAGCTGGCTATCGAGGTCTGGACAAACGGTTCGGTCGGTCCGCAGGATGCTATCGGTCTTGCAGCCAAGCTGCTGAAAGACCACATGAACATCTTCATCAACTTTGAAGAAGAGGTGGAGGCTTCCAGCTCCGCGGAATCCAATAAGCCGGAAATCCGCAATGAGAACCTCAATCGCTCCGTCGAAGAACTTGAACTTTCGGTCCGCAGCTACAACTGCCTGAAGAACGCCAACATTCAGACGATTGGCGAACTGGTGCAGAAGACCGAAGCGGAAATGCTGAAGACGAAAAACTTTGGTCGCAAGTCGCTCAACGAGATCAAGGAAATCCTTGCCTCCATGGGCCTCGGCCTCGGCATGAAGATCGACGAGCAGGGCAACGCGGTTCCGGGCAGTCAGCCGGCCATGTCGTCCAACTCGCTGTCTTCGCCCTTTGGTTCCGGCGACAGCGGCAACGGTTTTTAATCCCCGGGGGAGCGGGCCACGCGGTCCGCGTCTCCGGCAGATCGCTCTTGCGGTTCGTGCCGTGGAGCTAAAAAGATTCAAGCCGCGCTTCGGCGCAGGCGATATCAAGGAACGAAGTTATGCGTCATCGTGTAGCAGGTTGGAAATTAGGACGGAATACCGAGCATCGGCGCGCGCTGCTGCGCAACCTGGTCACCTCGCTCATCATGGAAGAGCGCATCGAGACCACGGCCACCAAGGCCAAGGCGCTTAAGCCCCACGTCGAAAAGATGATCACGCTCGGCAAGAAGGGCGATGTCGCTTCCCGCCGTCTGGCGGCGAGCTATCTCATGACTCGCGAAGCCGTCGATAAGTTGTTCAACACAGTCGGCCCTCGTTTCGGCGACCGTAACGGCGGTTACACTCGCATCGTACTCGGCGGTTTCCGCCAGGGCGACGGTGGAGAGAAGGCCTTCATCGAACTGCTCGGCAGCGAGAAGACTCTCGAAGCCAAGCGTGAAAAGCGCGCCGAAACACGCACCAAGCGCGCCGAAGAGACGCGCAAGGCAATGAAGGAAGCCGAGGGCGGAGCAGAAGGCGGAGAAGCCAAAGAGTAGTTTCCGGGTAGCTCTGGAAACACTCTTCCACTCCGGATCGATATCGTCCAGCAGCTCCACGCTCAACTGCGAACACAGGCAGGCGTGAACTGCGGGGTTTTCAAGCGCACCAGCCATTCTGGTGCGCTTTACTTTTTGTTCAAACTTTTCTTTCCGCCAGCCTGTAGTTCCCGTTCTTTGTCACGTGGCGTTATCCTGTTTCGGAATGCCCGAATCGCAGACCCAGACATCGGCCACCCAGCCGCGCAATGTCCACATCTTTGGCGCAACCTCGTTTTTCAACGACACCGCCAGTGAGATGGCCTACTGGATTCTGCCTGCCTTTCTCACCACCATCGGAGCCGGTCCCGCCACCCTCGGCATCATCGAGGGCATTGCGGAAAGTGTTGCGTCTTTCGCCAAGCTTTTTTCGGGCTTGTGGACCGACCGTCTTCGTCGGCGCAAACCGCTCGTCGTTGGCGGATACGTCGTCGCAAATCTTGTGAAGCCCCTGTTGGCGGCGGTCACCGGCGCCTGGCAGGTGTTATTCATTCGCTTCGCCGACCGTCTCGCCAAGGGAGTTCGCGGCGCGCCTCGTGATGTCATGCTCTCCGAGTCCGTTCCCCGCGAGCGCGTCGGCTCCGCCTTCGGACTTCTGCAAGCCATGGACTCCGCCGGCGCCATCGCCGGTCCGCTTCTCGCGTTGCTTATCATGGGTTCGGCCATCGGACATCGTTGGGGAGCGCGTGCTGTCTTTCTTGCCGCCGCCGTTCCGGGAGCACTCTGCGTCGCGGTCGTTGCCTTTGGCCTGCGCGAAACTCACCACACACCATCGAGTGAGCGTCAATCGATCTTCGCCAACGCACGCAATCTGCCCGCCGCGTTCTATTACGTCCTCTTTGCCATCGGACTGTTTTCCATCGGCAATTCCAGCGATATGTTTCTCGTCTTGCGTGCGCAGAGCCTCGGTATTCCAGTCACCCACGCTCCGCTGCTTGGTTTGGTATTCAATCTCACCTATACCGCCGCCGCATGGCCCGCTGGAAAGATCAGCGATCGCGCGGCGCAGAATTCTCGCGGACGCTACGGCATCGCCGCGGCGGGTTTGATGATCTTTTCGATTGTCTATTGGATTTTTGCGCGCGGTGTCGGCTTCGCCGGTGTATATGCTGCAATGGCTTTCTACGGGCTTTACTATGCTTTCACGCAACCCGTGCTCAAGGCCGTGGTGGTCGACACCGTGCCTCGCTCGCAGCGTGGAGGCGCATTCGGCATCTACTACTTTGTCACCAGTGTTGCCGCGCTGCTGGCGAGTGTCCTGACCGGAGAGTTATGGCGCCGGTGGGGACCGCGTGTTCCCTTCATGTTCTCGGCCGCGCTTGCGTTTGCGGGAGCGATTCTCTTTCTACTCGCTCCCGTCGTGCTTCGCAAACCGGCCCCCGATTACTCCACGCGGTAATTTGGCGCTTCGCGAGTGATCGTAACGTCGTGCACGTGGCTCTCGCGCAATCCGGCGTTGCTGATGCGGATGAACTTTGCTTTCTGCTGCAATTCGGTGATGGTGCCGCAGCCCACGTAGCCCATGCCGCTGCGCAATCCGCCAACCAGTTGATGCACCATCATCGCCACCGTGCCGCGATAGGGCACTCGTCCTTCGATACCTTCCGGCACCAGTTTGGCCAAACGATTGTTGCCGCCATCGTCCCCAGCTTCGAGACGGCTCGTGAAGTCCTGCGAATCCATGTCCATGCTCTGGAAATAGCGTTCGCTTGATCCCTGTGCCATGGCCGCCAGCGATCCCATGCCGCGATAGGCCTTGAACGTCCTGCCTTGGTAAAGAATTGTTTCGCCCGGGCTTTCTTCTGTTCCAGCCAGCAGCGAACCGACCATCACCACGCTTGCGCCCGCCGCCAGCGCCTTGCTGATATCGCCCGAGTACTTGATGCCGCCGTCGGCGATGATCGGAATTCCACCCGCATCGCGCGATGCCCGCGCCGCTTCGGCAATCGCCGTAATCTGCGGTACGCCAGCGCCCGTCACTACGCGAGTCGTGCAAATCGAACCCGGTCCAATTCCTACCTTCACTGCATCCGCGCCCGCCGACATCAATTCCAGCGCGCCCTCGTAGGTGGCGACATTTCCAGCCAGCAGATTGATCTCCGGCAGCTTCGACTTGACGAGCTTTACGGCGTCAATCACGCGCGTTGAGTGTCCATGCGCGCTGTCGATGGCAAGCACATCGCACTTATTGCGAACCAGTTCCTGCGCGCGTTCCAGGAAGTCACCGGTTGCGCCAATCGCGCCACCCACCCGCAGTCGTCCCTGTGGATCCTTGGCCGCCCCGGGGTATTTCAATTTCTTCTGGATATCCTTGACCGTGATCAGGCCCTTGAGTTCGTAGTGGTTGTCCACCACCAGCAGTTTTTCCACGCGATGCTGATGCAGGATCAACTCAGCCTGTTCCAGTGTTGTTCCCACCGCGACTGTAATCAGGTTGTCCTTCGTCATCACCTGGCTGATGGGAATGTCCGTGCGGGTTTCAAAGCGGAGGTCGCGGTTGGTAAGAATGCCGACGAGCTTGCGATTCTTCGTAATCGGCACACCCGAAATCCTGTAGCGCTTCATCACCTCCAGCGCGTCGGAAATCTTCTGCTCGGGTTCCATCGTGATCGGGTCCACGATCATGCCGCTCTCCGAGCGCTTCACCTTGTCGATCTCTCCTGCCTGCTGTTCGATCGTCAGGTTCCGGTGGACGATGCCCAGTCCTCCCTGCTGTGCCAGCGCAATCGCCATCCGCGATTCCGTCACCGTGTCCATGGCGGCACTGATCAGCGGGATGTTCAGGGTGATGTTCCGGGTCAATTGTGTCTGCGTGTTCACCGTGGCCGGAACCACGTCCGATTTGGCCGGCAAGAGCAACACGTCATCGAAGGTGAGCGCTTCTGGGACAGGAAAATGAATCATGGTTTCTTTCCGCGGGGGATGAGCATCATTCATTGTAGAGAGCCTTCGCGCATTCGCGCAAATCCAGACTGTGTTTTGCCCATCCTGCTCGATTCTGACAGCCCTTATAGGCCACGGCTCGCCGTCTATCTCTCCACGCCCTGTCGACCGATCTTATTGTTTTCAGGACATTTTCCGTTATGGAGTGGTTCCCTTCGGCACGCTTTTGGCGCGTTTAGCCCGGTTGTCTTTTGGCCTTTTCGGGCGTATATTCGGAGGTGGTAGCTGTGGCGGACTCCTCGCAAGAGGTACGCATCAGCTGATTGTGTGTCCCAGCGAGCACACCTTGCGGGTGAAATGACCTCGTGAGGTTCCATTGGCGAAGCACACCGGTGGGCGCGAGCCCACTTTTTGTTTACCCCCTGTCAGGAAGCAAGTGGCTGCGACAGGCAGAGGTAGGGCCTGATAGGAACAGTACGGCCTTTCGGCCGCATCGGATCGACGGCTTGATGGCATTTGGAATTGAAGCGGTAAAGCAGATCGCGGCGCGTGTTGCCGAATCGCGCGGACTTCGGGTTTGGGACCTGGAGCTCAAGGGCGGCGGCAAAAGTCGTACCCTTCGTGTCTATATCGATAAGCCTGAAGGCGTTACGCACGAAGATTGCGCTGAGTACAGCCGGGAAATCAGCACCATTCTCGATGTCGAAGATGTCGTGCCGGGCAGTTCCTATGTGCTGGAAGTTTCTTCGCCGGGTCTGGATCGCAAGCTGATTCGCCCCGAAGATTTTGCCCGCTTCCAAGGCAGCCTGGTCAAGCTGACCACGTACGAGCTGGTGGACGGTCGCAAGCACTTCGAGGGGCGGCTGACCGCCTTCGCAAATGGAGTGTTAAGCCTTGATCTCGCGGCGATCGCGAAGAAAAAGAAGGCGGAGCAGCAAGTAGCCGGGACGGTTGAAATCGCGTTTTCAAACGTCGAAAAAGCGAATCTCGTTCCGGAATTCTAGTGTAGCGAAGGGCATGGCCGTGGCCATGCAATTTGGATGGATGATTGTTCCGCGCGGCAGTTCTCGCGGCGCTTTCGATCCGCCGGCAAGACCTGAGGAATCGAACTGCAAGGTGGCATTATGGCGAGTGAACTTTATAACGTAATCGACGCGCTGAGTCGGGAAAAAGGAATTGATCCGCAGATCGTGGTTTCTGCCGTCGAAGATGCCATTGTTGTCGCCACGCGCAAGTATTACAAGACGCAGGAAAACTTGCGCGCTGTGCTCGACCGCGAAACCGGCCAGATTCGCGCTTACTCGGTGAAGCAAATCGTCGCCACGCCCGAGGAAGTCGAAGACCCCAACGCACAGATCTCGCTCGAAGATGCGCAGCGCATCAGCCCGGAATCCGAGGTTGGCAGTGAACTCCTGCAGGAGAAGCCGACGGACGTTCTGGGTCGCATTGCCGCTCAACTGGCGAAGCAGGTGATCTTCCAAAAAGTGCGCGAGGCCGAACGCGATACCGTCTACAACGAGTACATCGGCCGCGTCGGTGAAATTGTAAACGCCACCATGAAGCGCACCGAGGGCATGGACGTCGTCTTCGATATCGGCAAGGCGGAAGCCCGGATGCCGAAGAAGGAGCAGTCCAAGCTCGAGTCCTACGCCATCGGTGAGCGCGTCCGTGTCATGATCTCCCGCGTCGAAAAGGCCTCGAAGGGTCCGCAGGTGATCGTTTCCCGCGCCGCACCCGAACTGGTGACGCACCTCTTCCAGACCGAAGTGCCTGAGATTTACGACAACACGGTTGTCATCCGTGCCGTTGCCCGCGAAGCCGGCGAGCGTACCAAGATCGCTGTCATGTCCAAGGACAAGGATGTGGATGCCGTTGGAGCCTGCGTCGGCATGAAGGGCATGCGCGTGCAGTCGATCATTCGCGAATTGCGCGGCGAGAAGATCGACATTATTGAATATCACGAGGACCCGGTTACGTTCGCCGAGAAGGCATTGCAGCCGGCCAAGGTGAGCCGCGTCAGCGTTGTCGACGCTTCCGACAAGCATCTCGAAGTCATCGTCGACGACAGCCAGCTCTCGCTTGCCATCGGCAAGAAGGGCCAGAATGTTCGCCTGGCCGCCAAGCTCCTCGGCTGGAAAATCGACATCAAGAGCGAAGAAGAAAAGCGTCAGGAAGTCGAGCAGCAGATGACGGCTCTCGTCGGCGGTTCATCGACCCCGATCGAGAATCTCGGTGAGGAACTCGGCGAAGGCATCCTGCAGAAGCTTGCCGCGGCCGGCATCACCACCGTCGAATCGCTTGCCGACATGCATCCTGAAGAGCTCGAGCAGGTTCCGGGCATTGGTCCAAAGACGGTCGAGAAAATATCGCTTGCGGTGAACAACTACTTCTCCAGTTTGGACGCCGCGGAAGCGGTCGTCGAACCGCCAGCCGAAGAGGTTGCCGCGGAAGGCGCGGAGGAGATTGCCGAGCCCGCTGCTGCGGAAGTCTCCGTGGAAGAGACCGCCAGTGTCGCTGAGGAAACGGAACCGCAACCGGAAGCAGAAGCCGTGGAGACAACTCCCGGCGAAGAAGATTCCTCGGCGGACGAGAAGTAGTTCCGTTGAGTTTTACGAAGTATCGGGACACGGCTCAAGCCGTGTCGTATCGAGTGAGTAGACAGGGCTTTTTCCCTGGGGCATTACGGCAAGATCCCAAGACCGTGAGGTTGAGATGAAGGCTTAGCGGCTTAGCAGGGTCACGGAGGAAACGGACGGCGGATGAAGACTCGAATCAACGATTTGGCCCGGGAACTGGAAGTTAAAAGCAAGGCGATTCTCGATGTGCTGATAAAAGTCGGCGTCACCGAGAAGAAAACCCATTCCAGTTCACTCGAGGCGGATGAAGCCGAAAAGGTGAGGAAGTATTTCGCCACGCACGGCTCTTCGACAGGGCGGTCGCGCTCTGCTGCGCCCGACGAATTCAAACCAAAAATCGACCTGTCAAAGATCTCCAAACCCGGTGACGCTCTGAAAGCTATTCTCGAACAAAAAGAGCACCCTCCGGCTGCGCCTGCCGCTCATCCTCATGCGGTCAAGCCCGCCGAGGTTGCTGCACCAAAGCCTACGGTTGCTCCTCCCAAGACCATCGTTACGAAGCCCACGACCTCTCATGCTCATGCTCACGGCAGGGCCGCCGCCGATGCTTCGGTTGCCGTCGCGCCGAAGCCGCGTTTGGTTACGCCGGAGAGCGTAGCCGCCGACCGTGCTGCTGCTGCGCCGCCGCTACCGAAGGTCGTTGAGCCGCCAAAGCCCGAGCCAGTTCAAGTGGCTCCAGTTCCTGCTGCTCCGAAGAAGCATGAACCGCCTGTTGTGGAACCCGAGGTTGTTGTTGAGCCTCCGGTAGCAGCCGAGCCAGTGGAGACTGTTGCCAGCCCGGAACCCCCGGTTGCCGCCGCGCCCGCTGCTCACGCCGCTCCGAAGCCTCACGCGCCTGCCGCGCACAAGACAAGCGGCGCACACCCGGCTGGTGGACAGCACCGTCCTGGTCTTCCTATTCCTGGTCAGGCTGCCTCCGGACGTCGCATGATTGTCCCGCAGACTGGCCCGCGTCCTGTCTACAAGGCGCCTCCGCCAGTCATCAAGCCGCCCGCACCGCCCTCCGCCAGTGCCGGACAGCGGACTGGACTTCCGGTTCGTGGCCAGCCAATTTTCCAGCGCCCCCGTCCACAGGGACAGGGCGGCGCTCCAGGCTCACGTCCTCCTGCGCGTCCTGGTGAACGTCGTCCCATGCATCCCACTCGCAGCGCACCCACGGGTACGGGCCGTCCCCCCATGGGCGGACGTCCTGGCATGGGGATGAGTGGTGCTCCTGGGCTTCCGCCTCCGGGTACGCCTCCGCGTCCGGGTGCCCGTCCGGGTGGACCTTCGCGTCGTCCGGGACAGCGGTACACCCCGCCTCGCGGCAAGGCCGAAGGGCCAATGAAGGGTTTCGTACCGCCTCCGCGGCTGTCGCTCTCAACCGAGCCTCTGCCGATTACGCGGACGATCACCATCATCGAGGGAATCAGCGTAAAGGATCTTGCCGAAAAGCTCGGTATCCGCGCTAAGGATCTCATCGCCCGCCTGTTGGCGCGTGGCGTCTTCGCCACCATCAACCAGACGCTCGATGTCGAACTTGCCCGCGAGATGGCGCGTCAGTTTGGCGCCGATACCAGCGTCATCACCTTTGAAGAGCAGATTCAGCAGGACATCGAGTCGCAGGCCATCGCCGCCAACGACGAGACCGTCTTCAACGAGGTCACGCGTCCGCCCGTCGTCACCATCATGGGCCACGTCGACCACGGCAAAACCAGCCTGCTCGATGCCATTCGTTCCACCGATGTCGCCGGCGGCGAAGCCGGAGGCATTACGCAGCACATCGGCGCTTACAAGGTAAAGGTCAACGATCCCGGTTCGCCGGCCAACGGTCGAGAGATTGTCTTCCTCGACACGCCGGGCCACGAAGCTTTCACCCGGATGCGCGCACGCGGATCGAAGGTCACCGACATCGTTATTCTTGTCGTTGCCGCCGATGATGGCGTGATGCCGCAGACGCTCGAAGCAATCGATCACGCGAAAGCCGCCAAGGTTCCGCTCATCGTTGCCGTCAACAAGATCGATAAGCCCGATGCTTTGCCCGACCGCGTCAAGAAACAATTGGCGGATCGTGGCCTCATGCCGGAAGACTGGGGCGGCGATACCGTGTTCGTCGACGTCTCCGCCAAGAAGCAGACCAACCTCAAGCTGCTGCTTGAAATGATCTGCCTCGTCGCCGACATGCAGAACCTGAAATCCACGCCCGA
>Ga0307375_10006947_pt1 | contig 10381 bp, 21 predicted proteins | sample TR1MG_FD_202531 | JGI IMG/M metagenome (GOLD analysis project Ga0307375, IMG submission 202531) | Soil microbial communities from Risofladan, Vaasa, Finland - TR-1 | ecosystem: Environmental > Terrestrial > Soil > Coastal area > Acid sulfate soil | place: Finland: Risofladan, Vaasa | collected...
TTAGGTAGTCCCAGGCTACATTCTTCGCCTGGCGATAGGTGGGCGCCATGTAGGCATACCGGGGTGCCGTCTTCCCACACATGATGGCGTCACGAAGAATATGATTGATCGCCCAGACGGTCTTGCCGAAACGGCGGTGGCAAACGACGACACCCCAACGCTTGGCCTGCATCTCGGAATGGAGGCTGAGCTGCAGCGGTCGCGGGGCGTAAGGGATGACGATTTCCATCAGTGTACCTGCTCTGTGCGTTCGAACTCGATGATGCCGAAATGGTCTAGGATATCCTCGTACAGGTCAAGCAACAGCATCGTCAGCTCGACCAGCTCGACGTATTCGTAATCATCCGGGTTATCCATCATGTCGCCCAGGTCGTCCTGCATGGCCTGGATGTGGTTGATGATCGCTGGGTGGAGTTTTGACATTTAGGCAGCCTCAGACAGCGTGGATGTTTTCTGCACCCGACATATCGCAGTAGAAGATGGCGGGCGGTTTGGGGGAGGGTGGGGGTCCGGCCCCCTGAATTGGAACGATCTTATCCTGTAATGCGTATTATGTTAAGTCGCAAAGCCAGTGATATCAAAGGCTTAGCCGTTTGGCGCCCAGAAACCAGGGCATCAACACAACATCTAGTGCCGGGGCCAGGCATCACGGCAGGCAGCCCGCCCCCCGCGCGTAGTTCGTGCCACAGCCTGTGTGATATATAGGACGACAAGGCTCAGTCGCTGCCGCTGACGGCAACGTCACCACCAGCCCAGCTGATCGTGATGGCCGACTGCTGTGGTGCATCTTCCTTCTTGTCGCGCAGCCCATAGGGCTGTGTGCGTGCGAAGGTCCACTTGAGTGTTTCGATCTCGAGCTTGCGTCGCTGGATCTCAGCGCCAAGCCAACGACCATCAACCGGGTTGCCCTGCTCATCCTTGCTGGGCAGCGGGCTTTCGGCCAGGTTGTTGATCCGATCGGAGTAGTATTCTGCCTGCAACACACGGCCTTGCCGGTAGATCTCGTACAGCTCCTGATCGCGGATGACCGCCTTTGTGATCGCGCTGTAATCTGGCATCGCTTCATCGTCGCAAATGCGCAGCAGGCTTTCGCCTTTGGACAAGCGCTCGGCAACCTCGGTCATCAACTGCTTGGTCACGCGCACTCGCTTGGCTGGCTTCTTCTCTTCGCTCATCTTACTCTCCTGTCGCTATCTCTCCACCGCAGGCAGCATAGCCTGCGATGTCGATCCAGTTGTCTGCATGTGTTGGGTTTGATCTGATCCGGGCAACCTTGAGCAAGGCCAGCATGACGGCCACATCGATCGTCGTGATGTCGTCCGCACCAAGGTATGCGTTCCACAGCTCGGCAATCCGGCGGAAATTGTCCTCTGCATCACCGTGCGTGGCTGCTCGGTCTTTCGTGACGTACTCGCTGGCCGTGGCCAGAATGTCTGCGCGTTTCATCCGAATGGGATCTCATCTTCTAGGTTGTCGTTGGGGATTTTTATCACGTCGGCCTGCGGAAAACTACTCTTCACCTGCTCGACCATCTGGCCGGCCAGCGACCTTTGATACATCTCGATCGCCAGGACCATCTCGCGCTCCGTCAGTAACCGCAGACCTGGGTGCTTCTCCTGCACGCTCTGCCAGGCTCTAGCATCGCGCAGCAGCCCGAACTCTCTGCCGTCAGCCTGCACCAGCCACACATCCCTGGACGCAGGCTCAGCGCCGCTCTGCGTGGCTGCCTGATCCATCGCCTCCATACCTCTCATGCAAACGCCGGCCCGCAAACTGACCTGCTCTGGATCATTGGCGTCGATCGCAGCATTCAGCTTGGCCATTGCGCTGCCATACTTCTCGGCCATCTCTGGCGTTACCAGCTCAACGAGCCGATCGACACCCCATTTCAAATCCATCTGATGCGCCATGTGATCGAACGGGGCGAGTGCATGGTCGCATCGGATCTCTTCCTGCGTCACGCCCGAGTGTAGCATACGATCGGACTTGCGCTGTCTGACTGGCCGCTTGGGTCGCTTCTTCTGTTCCATCTTCCTCACCTCACTTCGAAGCTATCCCTCATCCTCCTCACCCCCCTCACCCCCTATGTAGGGGTGAGGAGGGTAGGAAAATAGGGTTTTTTTCCTCACCTTCCTCACCTCTTCCTCACCTTCCTCACCCAAGTGAGGAAAGCGGTTTAACTTGCCACCGAAACACGCCGCCTTCCTTCTTCTCGATCGCTTCGATCCGGCCTTCCTTTTCGAGCTGCCGGAAGTATCTGCGCACGGGTGTATCGGTGCGCTTCATGATCAGCCTGACGGCTTTGACTGTGTCGTGGCCTTGTGCCAGGAGCTGGTACGCTCTCTCTTTGTCGGCTGTTGCCTTCGCCTGCCTGGCTTTGCCGGCTGGCGTGACGTTGAATGCGCCGCGCTTGATGTTGTCGTTGGCTGGCACCTTGCCGCTGCCCTGACCCCACAGGCCTGCCTGTTTGTATCGGTGGATGTAGTAGTCTTCGAGGCGGTGTGCCTCTGCCTTGGTGTAGGTTGGTAGCTTGTTGGCGGTCATAGTCCGGCCTCCTCTCTGGTTATCATCTTGCCCACCACGACGATGGTGGTCTCGCGGCCTTGTCTGCCGTCTTTGGTCGTCTCAATGCGCAGCACGTCGGTCTTCAGCCACTGCTTGATCATGCCGCTGACCCTGGCCTTGCCGTGCTTGTCGTTCGTGTCGATGTCGAGGATCTCGCCGATCGTGTGTCCGACCCATCGCTTGGCTTGCACGTTGCTGCGCAGTGGATCGTCTTGTCCGGCTTGTTCGACGGCTTGCTGCACCTGCCTGGTCTGCTTGACCGTGATGCCGTCGAACAGGTCTGGCAGCGTGACTGGTATCACCGTGCCGATCCACTCGCCGTTGGCGATCTCGACGCCGATGGTGCGCATGTAGAGCGCCTTGTCTGCCGGGGCTGCCAGGTTGGCCTTGGCGTCATCGATGCGGAACAGGCCGGAGGCTTCCTCCTCCTCAATGCCAAGGCGCATGGCGTCGTCGGCTGATATGCGGTTGATCACCCTGGCTGCTCGGGCTGCACCGATCAGCGCGTTGGCGCCTCTGATGCTGTCTACGGTGGCGTCGTCACCGTTGCCCTTGCGCACATGGTGGACCAGGTGCATGGCGCAGTCAGTGTCGCGTGCCAGCTTGCGCAGCATGGCAACCACGATCTGGATCTGCACGTTGGCGTTTTCGTTGACTGCGTGGATGCTGACGAAGGGGTCCACGATGACGCAGCCGATGTTGTGTTGCTTGATCTTGGCTGTCATCAAATCGAGCAAAGCGTCGTTGGTTACAACGCCGTCCCTGCCTTCTGCCGCCAGGGTGATCTGGATGTCGTCTTCCCCGTCGATGAACAGCCTGCCGGCCAGGTCTTCGTGGCTGACGCGGTAGTGCTGCATGAGCGACGCCAGGCGCAGGTTCATCTCTGCTCTCGGGTCTTCCAGGTTGATGACCCAGGTGTTGACCTGTTCGCGCACGGGACGCTGCAGGATCGGCTTGCCGGTGGAGATGGCGATCGCCTCTGCCAATGCCAGGCTGGTCTTGCCGATGCCGCCTGCCGACGCTGTCACGGTCAGGTACGACCTGATGTAGACGTTGTCGTAGACCCAGCGACGACGCGGCAGTAGAGCCGGATTGAATGCCACCACTGGCGTGGGCCAGGTCTGCTCGGGCTTATCCTGATCTGCTGCCTGTACGGCTTGCGCCGCCATGCGCTCGGTCACTGGGTCTGGTGTCGGGGCGTAGCCCTTGGCCCTGGCGCCGTCAATGGCGGTCTGCACCTCGACCCTGGTGTCTTCGATCGTGTAGCCTGCCATCGTGAAACGATCGGTCAGGGCGTGGATCTCTGCGTCTGTCAGGCCGCGTGAGACGTAGCTGGCCACCAGCCTCACGACGTTGTGATGCCAGTTGTTGCCGGCCATGATGTCGGCCTCGGCCATTGCGCGGTCCATAGCCTGCTGCCCGAGGTCGATCTGTAGGCCACTGGCCGACCCATCCTGTACGGCGTTTGTACGTTCAGGCTCTGGGAAGGCACGCATCAGGCGCTCGAACGGCACGGGATCTCGGTCGGTCGAGAACGTTGTGCGCATGGTCACCAGCTCTGGGATGTATCCCTTCATGCGCTTGCGCTCTGGCGGCCACGACACCGTGCCTGCCACGCGCATGATGCGGCTTGGGTTGACCACTGTTTCGTCGGTCTTGAGGCTGGCGGCGATGGCCTTCTGCACGGCCTTCCACGCCTGCATGTTTCTGACGGGTTCATCGAGCCGCCAGTAGGCATGGCCGCGCAGGTATGGCACGGTGCCGGTGCGCACTGACATGGTGAACTTGGGACCGGCGAAGGCTGTCACGTTGCGCATGCTGTCGCTGTTGTCGGCGTCGGCAAAGCAGTAGAAGGCGGCCAGGATGTCGTCATCCTTGGCACCCTTGCGATCGGCGTCTGGCTTGATCGGGTTGATGCAGGCGTAGACGTTGCGCTTGTGTTCGTTCATCGCGACCGCGTGCTGCGCGGCTTCTTCGATGTTGTGGTGAGCAAACCGGCTGACCGAGACCTGCCCGCCGAGACCGATGCAGCGCAGCTCAAGCTGCGGCTGTTCGTCTGCTATGTCTTGCCAGCCGTCGGTGATGACGCGCAGAAAATTCGCGACCTCTGATTGATCGGCTTGCTGTGGATCTGGCTGCATGGTAACCTCTTCTTATAGGGCGTCATGGCCCTGTGTCCTCCCTCAACTAACCCCGGCGGTCTCCTTCCCGCCGGGGTTTTTTTTCTGGCAGCTCAGAACTCCAGATCGTCAGCGTCAACAGTCTCCGGCGCGGGAGGTGCAACCGGGGCAGGTGCTGGCTTGGCTGCTGCCGGCTCGGTGGCAATGCCTGCCGCTGCGCCGTCTTTCAAGGCGTCAGGACGCGGCACCCACTTCGCGATCGTCAAGACCGGGCTGACAGTTGAGCCGCGCTTGAACTGCATGGCCTTCGTGTCGGTCAGCTTGACCATCGGCAGCTGATCTGGGCTGGGCTGCTGCTGCAGCTGCGGTGCCAGATCGACCAGGGCTTGCCAGGCTGCCGTGCCTGCCTGCTCCCAGGTTGCCGTGGCGCCACCGCCTGTGGCGACTGGAATGCTGAAACCTTTTTTCCAGTCTTCGCCTGGGCTGGGCATCATCTGGCTGACGCTGGGGTTCCACTTCCACTCAGGCGCTACGCCTGCGATGCCTTCCGACCTTTGCCAGCCGGTCTTCATCTTGGCGATATCCAAGACCATGCCTTTGCTGCCGTCGTAGGGTTTCTTGTCCGAGCCGTCGCGGATGTAAAAGCTCCTGGCTGCCACGCTGCCGTCCTGCGTTCCGCGTGCGGACCACTGGAGGAACGGGCCGCCGACGCCGCTTGATCCTGTGTCGAGTTCAAACATTGGTAGTCTCCTTGTCGAATTGTGCATGATGGCACATTGGAAACCGGGAACCGCCCGGTCGGATCTACGGCTTAGATGCCGTAAAATTCTTTGCGCAGATCTTCTGCGCCTTGCCAGTAGAAACTGGATGGCTGCACCGGCACGATCGCCCTGGCTGTTTCCTTGTCGCAGTGTCGCAGGAATGCCTCCATCCTGCTGATCTGCACCTTTGCCTGCGCCAGCAGCTCGGTCGGGTCGCCGTCTTCTAGCATGCTGGTTTTCTTTTCGCTGACGTACAAGAACTTAACCGCCATGTTGCCCTTGGCCTTGGCATAAATAGCCCGCTGAAGCTGATGCTCAGCAGACATGGTCGATGGTATGCGGCCTGTGGTTTTCAGATCGATCACGACGCCGTGCTGCGGGAAGACCAAGTCGAGGTAGCCAATCACCGGGATCGACCAGCCCTCGCCCTTGGCGGTGATCGAGATCTTCTCCTGCGGATGCTCTTCGTCTTCTGGGAACTCCGGCTTGCCGAACTCCATCAGCTCCTCGATGGCGAGCTGCGTCATCGGCTGGATGCGACGGCGCTCGGCGCTGGTCTTTTCGTCGCCGATCGGAAAGCGCTTGTCGAACTTTTCAAGTGCCTTGTCGATCGCGGCTGTCTCGCTGTCGCCCATCAAGATCTGCACGACTGCGTCTTCGACACAGATCCCGCGCCAGGGAGCTGGTCCCATTGGGGTCTTGCGTCCAAACAGGTACGACACGACCCAGACATCTGGGGCGCTGGCGTACAGATTGATCGAGCTTGCACTGAGGTGGGTCAGCCCGTGTTTTTCAAATCCGTTCATGGGTAATGCCTTAATCCTTCGTGGCCGCGAGCGATGATCTCCGACACGCGCCCCTGGTTGATCCTAAATACTTGCCCGATTGCTCGGCAAGATTGGTCAGGGTTGTTCCTGTAGTATCGCAGAACATTCTCGGCCATAGCGCGCGTAACCCTCCGGCTTTCTGTGCGCGTCTTTGGTTTCGAGTATGTGCGCGTCATCATGCCAAGCGCCTCGTTTACAATGGCGCGCACGTCGTCCGGCATGTCGTAGGTCAGTGCGTTCTGCAGCAACTCGCGCGCTTTCGGAACATTAGATGTCATCGGCCATGATCTCCCGGCATATGTAGGCAAAGGTCTCGAGATCCATCTCGATCGTGTAGTCGTGGCTGCATTCGAACACTGCACCCAGAGGGATGACGCAGCGTATGTCGCGCCTGTCGTATTTGTAGATGACGCATGGCAGCAGCTTGGTCCGCTCCGCCGCCCGCCAGGCTTGCGCCCACCAGCCTGGCATGCAGCCCGTGCCGGCAGCGTAGCGCTTGCACTCAATGACGAACGGAAAGTCTGGGTCGTCTGGTATCAGGTCGCCGTGGTCGGCTGCGCGGTACTGATCAAGGTCTCTGGCAAAGTTCACGCCAAGGAGCTGGTATAGCTTCTTGGCTATATCGCGCTCAAACTGAGCGCCTTTGTTCCTACTGTTGGTCATCCGCCCAATTCCATCATGTCGTAAACGTCAACAGCGTCTGAATGTGTGTGCCGCCACCGCTTGGCGTAATACTTGCGAGCGCCGCCTGCCCGCGCTTCGTTTGCCGCGTCAGGATTGAACCTGCCTATCCAGCCCTTTCTCCTAACAACCAGCCTCGCGGTCGCTTCAATAACTCCCGCAGCCCTTGCGCACTCAACAATAGTGCAGTCCCAATCAAGAGCGTTTGCGACTTGCCAGATGCGAAAGGCTGTGGCCTCGCCTTGGACCCGCTTATTGCGTCCACGCGCGTCGCTGCCCCAAGTGTTTTCTATTTTCATATCACACACCCCAGATCAAATAGCCAAAAAACACGCCCGTCACAAACGAGCAGATCAGCATCGCGCACAGGCCGATGCCGAAGTACAGCATCGATCGCCAGGCCCAGCCGTTCTCAAGATCCCAGTCTCCTATTTGGTTCATGTCGCCAGGTTTCACTGCTCTGCCTCCTGCTTGCGTTTGATGCTGGCCGCGCGTCGTTTCATGGTGTCCCGCACGATCGCTGAGAACTCTAAGCCAAGCGCGCGGCAGATCTCGCGCCACTCGGCCTGCTCTTTCGGGGTCACTCGGACCTTCATGTATGATGTTTTGTTCATGCCCTATTATCTATGTGGCCACGATGATCAAGTCAATCTTCATTTTACCCCTTGAACGTGTGGCCACACTGATTATATACAGGGTGTAGAAGCAAACAACACAGCAAGGGAATACGGACATGACAACCATCGCACTCAACAAGACCGACATCAAATACTTCGGCATCGACACCATCCGCGTCAACAGCCGCAAGCTCAGCGCAGGCCGCGTAGAGCAGATCGCCAAAACTGGCAGCGGCAAGTGGCAGGGCAAAGCCTCCGGCTACGACTTTACAATTTTTGGTGGCCGCGAAGCAGGTGGCGCAAGTAACGAATGGTTCGTTCAGTGGGAACTTGAGGGCAAACATGATTTCGTAAAGTGCCGCAGCGCCATTGACGCAATCGAATGGATCAACAACCAATAATCAACCGGGGGGGGCTTCGGCCCCCACCACCACCCACGGGAGAAACACCATGACACTATCTGACATCCTCGGCGCACTCGCCATCTTCGTCGTCCCTCTCGCCATGCTTGCGCTGTGAGGTTGACCCAATGGGACAGCGCAAAGAGAAGAAGCAGTTTGAGACAGAGCAGGCGGCCAAAGAGTATGCCGATCGCAAGAGGGCGTCGGCCATACCAGGCTACAGCGAAGTCTATGTGACCGGGCCGTTTTGCATCAGCGGGATCTGGATGGTTGAATATCAGGAGTACTACGGATGAGCAATTTTGACGCCCTGCAAGAGGCCGCCCAGCGGCGCAACGCAACAACCATCAACAGCGAGACATGGGCAAACCAGATCGTTTCCTTCGCCCAGGGCGACGCGCGCTTGTGCTACGATTTTTTGGATACTTTGAACGCACATGTGACGCGGATGGTGCAGGAGAAGAAGCGATGACCGACCGCAGCCAGATCGCAGACGAACTGTGGGCGGCGTTCAAGGACCACTGGACGGGCGAGCGCAAGTATGCGCTGCGCATAATCGTCAAGCATTTGAAAGGAGAGCAGGATGCAGTGGATACTCCTACTGATCCAGATGAACGCAGGGGTAGCTGACCTACACTACCTCGAACTCTACGAAACCTTTGAGCAATGCACCGCGGACATGTGGGAGATTGAACCGCGTCTTGAGTCGCACGAAGTAATGATTTGCATGGAGGCAAACAATCAATGAGTAGCTGGCACTATCAGATCATGCGGCATACAGCCGACAGCGGCGAGGATTACCTTGCCATCCATGAGTTCTATTGGACCGACACAAAGCAAGAGGCATGGACGGCCAAGCCCGTGCCGATCGAGGCAGACAGCATAGGCGAGATGCGGATGGCCTTGCTGAACGTGCTGCGCGATCTGGAGCGCCACGGCGTCAGGGATGCCAAGACAGGTGAACCTATACAGCCCGCAAGTTCTGTAGACCGTTGAGGTACGCCTCGGCTTGGCGCACGCTGTCGAAGGCGACGCCTGGCCATTCGTCATCGCCAGCCTGATCGTCGCACACGATCCAATGGCAGCGACCCTTAAACTTAGGGATCACGCCACCCCGGCTGATACGCGAAGCGTACTGGTCCAGCATCTTGTAGCCGGCACTGGCCACGCCGACGATGTTCTTCTGCCGCTCGGCCATCGTGTGGTAGATGATGCCCGATATGTGCAGGTGGCCCTCCATGTAGACATCAGCGTTTTCGCCCTCCATCGCCTCGCGGATCACGCCGTGATGCGGGTGGAACCAAGACCGACCCTTCTGGAATTTATGCGACAGCGCAAACCGCACCTCGCGCCCGCCCTCTGGCCGCACGACAAAGCGCGCCGTCCAGTAGTCGCGGATCACCCTGGGGCTGGCAGCATCAAGCCACTCGCCGAACAGCCGCTCAAGGTAGGCGCCGCCGTTCATCTCTTCGTGATTGCCATCCACCCAGACATCCGGCTCCATCATGTTGATGTAGTGCTGCGCCCGCAGGATCGCCGCCGGCAGCGTACACTCCTGCTTAGCCCACTGCTTGGCCAGCCTGCCAGCCATCGGCCAGTTGTTGAGCAAGTCACCGCCGTGGCACATGATGGCGTTCAGCTCATGCGACGCCTCGATGTCGTGCTGCAGCAAACGCAGCGGCGTGCTGTTGTCATCGACATGCGGATCGGTGAAGTGTGCCACGACGTAAGCGCCGGCTGGTCGTTCAATGGCCGACCAGTGTTCTTTGGTGGCGATCGTCAGCGACCGCTCAAAGCTGTCGGCGTGGCTGTCCCAGGCGTCTTGTGATGTCAGCTCCCTGCCTGTCACCTCGTATCCAAGATCTGACAGCTTGTCTTTTGCCGGCTCTGGGATGCGATCTTTGTTTGTCCGCAAGGATCGATGCACGGTACTGGGGCTAACGTCTAGCTCCCGAGCGACAGCACGCGCGCTGCCCAGTCGATCATACGCTTCTTTATAGGCTTGGAAGCCCAGGCCTTTATTAAAAGCCATGATGTCACCTTTGGATCAGCAGATCCGCGTTAGCCCTTTTTTGGCTTCGGCTTCTCTTTTTCTTTTTCCATCTTCGACATCGTGCCGTAGACGTAGGCGTCCTTGCGTTCACCCTTCAGCCCCAGCTCAGCGGCTCGGCGCATCAGGCTCTGCTCCATCTTCTTGGGCATCACTTCTTCTCCTTGAAACCGCCGGCCTTGCGCTTCATCAGCGAGTAGGTCTTGGGATCGACCGTGCTTTCGCTCTTGGGCCGGGACGTGCCGGCTTCCTTGCGCTTGTTGATGTTGGCGTACAGCCCAGGTTTCTTAGCCATTTAACCAGCTCCAAATTTTTTGGGTTTCTTTCATGCGATGATCGAGGCCGATGTAGCCGCCGTT
>Ga0307375_10006949_pt1 | contig 10378 bp, 12 predicted proteins | sample TR1MG_FD_202531 | JGI IMG/M metagenome (GOLD analysis project Ga0307375, IMG submission 202531) | Soil microbial communities from Risofladan, Vaasa, Finland - TR-1 | ecosystem: Environmental > Terrestrial > Soil > Coastal area > Acid sulfate soil | place: Finland: Risofladan, Vaasa | collected...
CCGAGAGCAGCACCGCCACCAGTTCCCGGCGCGGCGACAGCGCGCTGAGCCGTCGTCGGCCGCCGCTGGCCAGTGGCCTGTCGCTGGTCATGAGCCTCCCTCCGGCCCGCGTTTGCCGTGCGGGGCCCATGACGGCCCGGCGGCGAGCCGCACAGACGCGTTGCCCAGGTAGAACGCTAGCGCCCACCGCCAGCTCGTCCGGACAGCGCCATCCACGCAGCGCCGCTGCGGCCTCTCGGACTAACGACGTGATCGGGCCACCTGCTGTCGTCTTGCGCGGTGCTGGCCGACCGCGGCCTGACGCCCGGCCAGGTACACGTAGACGACGGCCGGAGCGCGTGGAACCCCAAGACCGTGCGTGACGGGTGGGACACGCTGATGCGGCGGCTGGAGTCGCGCTCCGGGCGTCATCACGGGCGTGACACCTCAGCTCTTGGCGACGGCCGCCGCTGAGGTGACCGGGGCCGCGACCTGAGCCGCGCCTACGGGCGCGGTGACGGCCGGCGCTGAGCCGGCCGGCTGGCTGACCGTGCTGGTGCTCATGTCACCTGGAACGCGCCCGGCGCGCGGGCTGATGTCGGCGCGCGCACCTACGATGGGCAGGAGCGCCGTCCGGCCCGCAGCTCCGCCCGGCGCGTTACCTCAAGGAGCTGCGCCATGGAAATTCTCTCCTCACCTGAGATGACGCCGACTGACCAGCGTCCCGCGACTGGGGGTGTCGGCGGCGGTCCCCGCGGGAACAACGCGGCCGCGTTCACCGCACCGGGGTCACCGCCCGGGCCGCATCTGGTCCTGCCCGACCCGCCGGGCGCTATCGGTGAGCCGTTCAATCCGCCGCTCCCGCCCCGGCCGCCGCTGGACCTGACCGAGTGGCTCGGGACGCCGGCCGGGCCGCCGCAGCAGACCCCGGACCAGGATGTGCCCGGCCAGCCCCGTGACCAGTGGGGGCAGTACGCGACCCCGTTCGGTGAGAAGTGAGCAGGTTCCTGCGGCCCGGGCAGGCTGCCCGGCCGCGCGGTGAGCGGCTGCTAGCCCAGGTGCCCGGCCCCGATCCTGTCCCGGCGCTCACGGTCCAGGTCCACGACCCGGCGCGCAACCCGTGGCCGTCCGGCAGCGACATGGACGCGGCCACCCTCGCGGCCGCTGACGCGGAGGTGGAATCCGGGGTGAACAAGCACGGCTGGCACGACGCCCTTGGCCCGGCCGCGCGGGTACCGGCGGCCGCGCCGCTGCCCGTGCTCACCGGCACCCAGCCCGCCGGGACGGTCCAGCACCCCGGCCACCGCTACCCGCTGTCCGGAACGGAGCCGGCATGAGCGGCCCGTGGCTCACGAGCGTTTACGCGGAGCTGGAGCGCCGCGCCGGGTGGACCGCCGGCCTGTCCGACCTCCAGCAGGAAGCCGCCGTGGCCCGGCTCGCTGAGACCTACGGCGTGGCCGTCGCGGACGGCTGGGCCGGCCGGCCGTCGATCGCCAATGACAGCAGCGCGGATCAGCTAATCGGGGTGGCCGTCGCCACGGGCCGGCAGCGCGCCGCGGAGGAGGAAGCCGCCCGCACGGGCGAGCTGTCCCGCGCCGGCCAGCCCGCCGGGTCCGCGACCGTGGCCTTCACCGCCGTGCCCGGCACCGACCCGGCGGACATGTGGCAGGCACCCGCCCGGCAGGTGCAGTGATGCTGGACAAGCCCGGGCAGTGGGGACCGTTCCCGGCCGAGTGGGGCAAGCCCGCCGGGCCGATGCCGTCCCGCGAGCGGTCCAACTGGATCGATGAGAACTGGGCCGCTGACGCGGACTACGACACCGCCGACCTGCGCGCCGCCCCTGCCGCGACCACCCGCGCCGCCGCGCCCATGAGCGGCGAGCAGGCATGGCGGGAGACTGTCTCCCCGACCACCCGCAACCTGGACGGCCGGGAGGCACTGGAGATCATGGCCGCCCGTGACGGCCGCCTCGCCGCCGCGATCGCCCTGCACGACGGGCAGCGGCGATGAGCACCGCCGATGACATGCGGGAAGCCCGCGCGGACGCGGCCGGGATCATCTGCGCGCTCGCCCGCGATGACTGGCAGATGACCCGCGCCGGCCTCTACCTGGGTGACGCCCGGATCATGTCCCTGGCCCTCGCGGACTGGTGGGCGGACTCGGTGCACGTCATCGCTGACACCGCCGGGCACCTCAGCGAGATCTACGACGATGAGCTGGCCGCCGCGCTCGGCTGGTTCCGCCTGACGATCATCGGCGGCGGCGGGCCGGCTGACGTGGCAGACGCGCGGGCTGACGCTTACGGGCTGGTCTGCGCGCTCGCCCGGGGTGACTGGCAGATGGCCTGCGCGGTCCTGGACCTGGGCGACGGCCGGCTGACCTGCCTGTCCCTGGCCGCGATGTGGGTCAGCGCGCTGCGGGCGCTGGCCGCCGAGCACGGCGATGAGCTGGCGGCCGTGCTCGACGGGTTCCGTGAAGCCGTCACCGCTGATGATGACGAGACCTAGCGGGCCGCCCGATGACGCCTAAGACCTGTCTTAGCCTGGCTCCTTTATGGGTGGGGGGCCCGGCCGAGGCAGAGGGTTGAGCCGCGCGGCGCGGGAATTGGCGCTCGCGCCGCGCGGCTCCCCGGAGGACTTCCGGGGGTGATGTTGACGCCCGGGCTGCTGCGGTGAGGTAGCTCCGCCTCACCGCGCCGGCCTGAGCGCGCCCCCGGTTGCGCGCCCCGTGCGCTGCGGGTGCCGGGACGCGCAGATGCCCGCCACCTCGGGATTAGAACGGGCCCGGGGTGGCGGGCACTTCAGCATCGGCCGGGATCTCTCTGTGCGTGATTCCGGCCGATGCCAGGATGCGGCTGATGGTCGTAGGGCTGGTGCCGTGAACGGCTGCCAGCCGGTGTTGCGACATCCCGGCGCTGTGGCCGGCGGCAAGCGCGCCGAGGTCAACTCGCGTGATCACCGGCTGGCGGGGGCCGCGCTGGCGCAACACGACGCCGGCCGCGATGAGCCGGTTCCGCGCGGTCCCGAAGGGGATACCGAACTGCGCGGCGCATTCTGCGATGGTCGCGCCGGCGTCGTAAGCGGCGGCAAGAGCCGGGCCGCTGGACGCTGGACGCTGGCCGTGCCGGCGGAATACGACACCGGCCGCGACGAGCCGGTTCCGCGCGGTCCCGAAACTGACACCGAACCGCGCGGCGCATTCAGTGATCGTCAAGCCGGTGTCGTAGGCGGCAGCGAAAGCGGCGGGATCAACACCCGGTGCTACGGGCGGCGTGGGCATTCTGGCTGGACTCCTTGGGGGCGGAGGGGACGTGGAAGAGGCCGCCCGCACCGGCATGGGGGCCGAGGGTGCGGGCGGCCTCGCTCAATGGGGCCGGCCTAGCTGCGGGCGGCTGTCACTCGCCCGGCTCCCGCCGTGCCCGGGGGCTGCCGCTGGCCAGCGCGAGCACCAGCCCTGACTCACGGGAGTCAGGCCGCCCCCGGACCAGCGCGCCGCTGCCGCCGCTCCTGACCGCCGCGTGCGCGAGGACCACCGACAGCCACCCGCCGAAATCATGCTCGGCAGTGGCGGCCGTGCTCACCGCCGCGATAGCCGCGAACGAGTGCCCGGGCGCACCGGGCGGGCGGCCGGGCAGCGCCCGGGTCATCGCCGCCGCCTCGGCGCACTCCTCGGCCAGCCGCTCCAGGATGCGGGCCGCCCGCTCGGTGTCCGCCAGCGTCAACCCCGGTGCCCACTGCATGACTTCTACCGGGTCAGACAGCGTGTCCTGGAGACTGCCGCGCAGGTCAGCGGCGGGCGGGGACAGCTCGCTCATGCTGACGTGCCCTGCCGCGCGGCAGCGTGGCTGTAGCCCGTGGGCTGGAGCGCGGACACCCCGGCGTACAGGTCACGGGCGGCGTACAGCAAGCCGCCGTCACAGGGTGTGGCGAGAGCCTGCCGGCACGCGGCCAGGACCAGGCCGGCGCGCCGGTTCACCAGCGCGAGGTAAGCCGCCTCGTCCTCGGGCGTGCGGGCTGGCTCGGGCAGGGTCAGCGCGTCCACGATCAGCGTCAGCAGATGCCGCCCGGGTGATGATGGCGGCACGGTGGCGGCTGGGCTGGAATCATCGGTCATAGCCGGACCTCGTTTCCGGTCAGGCCCGGCCGTTGCGCTTGAGACGCGCGGCCGGGCCGTTATGCGCCGCCTCTCGGGCGAGAGCGACGCTGCGTACCTCTCGGGACACAGCGTGCCGTGCCGGACGGCTATCGTGGAGTGGTGACAGGCAGTCATCAATGGTCGTCAAGCCGTTTCGTCAACCAGGCGGCAGGTGTACGCAATGGGGTTTGCTGAGGCGCTGCGCGCCTGCATGGCCGAGCGCGGGATCAGCGGGTACGCGCTCGCGAAACTGGTGCCGTGCGACGCGGCGCTGGTCTCCCGGTACGCCAGCGGGAAACAGGAGCCGTCCGCGCGGATGGCCCGCAAGTTCGATGAGGTACTGGGCGCGGGCGGCAGGCTGGCCGCGCTCGCGGTTCGCGCCGCGCCGGCTGCCGTGCCCGCCGACCCCGGCGGCCTTGAACGGCTCGCCTGGGCGCGCCAGCATCCGCGGCGCATCGATGAGGCCGCGGTCGAGTCGCTGGCCGGGGTGCTCACCGCGCAGCGGCACGCGGAGGACACCCTCGGGTCAGCCGCGATCCTCCCCCCGGTGATGGCGCAACTCGACATGGTGGGGGAGCTGGTAGCCGAGGCGCGCGGCCCGGTGCGGCCGGCGCTGGTGGACATCGCCGGGCAGTGGGCGCAGTTCGCCGGGTGGCTGCACGCCAGCGTCCGCAACGACGCCACCTCGATCCGGCTGCACGACCGCGCGCTTGGCTGGGCGACTGAGGCTGATGACGTGAACCTGATCTCCGAGACCATCAGCATGAAGGGTCACGTCGCCTGGATGGCCGGCCAGCCCGGTGCCGTCATCGGGCTGTCGCAGGCCGCGCAGCGTGACCCGCGCGCGTTCCCCGGGCAGCACGCGATCTCAGCCGCGCAGGAAGCACGCGGGCACGCCATGACCGGCGACGCTAACACCGCTGAGCGCAAGCTGGACGAGGCAATGATGCTCGCGCAGGCCGCAGATGAGCGGCCCGGCGAGTCGCCGCCGTGGCTGTACTACCATTCCCCGGCGTTCTTCGACCTCCAGCGCGGGATCGTGCTCGGCTACTTCGCGAACGTGCCCCGCTACCGGGACCTGGCCCTGGCCTCGCTGACCGCCGGGTATGCCGGGCTGCCGCCCGAGGAGCAGGCATCAGAATGGGGCGCGGGCTACCTAGTCCACATGGCCGCCGTGCACGAGCGTTCCGGCGACCCCGACCGGGCGGCAGCCGCAGCGCTCGCCGCCGCGCGGGTCGCCCGGCAGACCGGCTCTCCCCGGCTGCGGGGAATGCTCGCCCCGCTGTGCGGGCGGCTTTCGGCCCGCTGGCCGGCTCACCCGGCTGTCATCGCGCTAGCCGAGGCGCTGGCCTGAGCCAGCGGCCCGCCGCCGCGCGCCTGACGCCCCTCACCCTGGGTGATCCGTGCGGGTGTTCTGCCGCGGGCGGCCCGGTGTTCTGCCCGCACGGAAAACATGACCTGACCTGGCTGCCAGCGAACGCGACCACCTGAGGGTAGAGACCGCTAACCGCACCCCGGCGGGTACAGCGTGGCTCTGAGGGCCGTATAGGGGCACATCGCGGATTGATGACCGGGCGGGTGCCGCCAGCGAGCACGTCACGGGCAGCGACCCGGCCGCCCGCGCGGCGCGCAACCGCAGCTCAGCCGTGTCGGCCCGTACCCGTACAGGTAGAGCGTAGTAAATGTGCTCTGTACCCTGGTGATGTCGCAGGCGGGGGCGGCGTGGTGGGCGGGGCTGGCGGTGGAGCTGGGGTGGCGGCTGCGGCAGCGGACTCGCCGCCTGCATGCGGATGTCATCCGAGGGCGGCTGCGCGGGGCCGCCGGCCTCTGGGTGGCGCGCATCGCGGGGGCCGGTGTGGTGGTCCTCGTCGATCAGGTCGGCGACGTCGCAGTCATAGATCAGGGCGAGCCGGCATAGCGTCCTGACCGATGGCTCGCGTCCGGACTGAGGCCAGGTTTCCCAGTAGGAGATGACCTGGTTGGTGATGCCCGCGCCGGTGTCCTCGGCGGGCCAGCGGTCGTTCCAGCGGCGGGCTGCCTCCCACTGGGTCCATCCGCATGCCAGCCGCATCGCGGCCAGCTTACTCACGTGCTCGTCGGCCTGGACCCGGGCGGCGATCTCCGCCCATGACTGGCCTTCAGCGCGGAACTGGCGGGTCAGCGCGTCCCGCTGCTCCCGCATGCTGGGGGCCCTGGATGGCATGGCGTTACCTCTCGCCGTCGGTGACGGCAGCCTTCCTGCCGGTCATGGATACGCCGCTGCCTGGCCAGTCACCGTGCCCCGGAGCGGCGGTTTACGGCGCCGCCTGCTTCTTCGGCATAAGTTCTTTAGTACCCTCATTGAATTCCGGTTGCTGCCCAGACCACTTTCCCGCCCGCCTCCGGCGGGAAGTACCAGGCCCACCTGTCGCTGATGCTTTCCACCAGCAGCAGCCCCCGGCCCAGGGCTGGGGTCAAAGTAGGTGATTTGGCTTTTCTGGGAGTGTTGCGTTTTGGTCTCTTTCCTGACCCTGGTGGCTTATTCGTTTATGCGGCCAGGCTGAGTTCGAGGCGGGCGAGGTGGCTGGTCCGCTGCCGGTCGAGGGGGTGGCCGTTCCAGTGGGCGTTCAGCCTGAGGAGGTTGAGGGCGACGGCCATGAAGGCGTGGTCGAGGCGGGTTTTCGCGAGTCCGCGGTAGCGGGCGCGGCGTGCTCCGTGGCTGGCGGCCTGGTGCATGGTGCCCTCGGCGCCGGCCCGGCGGGCGTAGTCGGCCTGGAATGACCTGGTCTTTTCTGCGGCGCGGGCGGCGGCCTGGGCTTCGGCCAGGTCACGGGGCGGCACGGTGAGCTGGCGGCGTTTCGTCCTGCTGCTGGTGCACAGCCCGCGGGCGGGGCACGGGCCGCAGTCGCCCGGGGAGAAGGTGGCCACGATCGCGTCGCTGCCGCGCTGCGTGCACGGCGACCAGGACACGGAGGTCTTTCCCTGCGGGCAGGTGGCCTGCTGCGCGCTGTAGTCGATGGTGAAGTCGGCGCGGGCGTAGCCGTTCCCGGCCCTGGCCCGGGCGGAGGTATCGGCCAGCAGCGGGCCGATGAGGGCGATGCCGTGCCGGGCGGCCTCCTGCACGACGAGCGCGGCGGACAGGTAGCCGGAATCTTCGTAGTGTTCTGCCGGGGCCAGGTTCCTCGCGGCCAGCGCGTCATCGATGGGGCCGGTCATCGCATTGTCCGTCACGGTGGCGTCGGTGGTCTCCACGTGCGTGATGATGTTCGGGAGCGCGGGCGCGGGGCAGTCCGGGGCGTGGCCGGAGCGGGCGCCCGCGGGGTCCCCGGGCAGCCCGCAGCCGCATGGCGGGACATCGTCGCAGGCCTCGGTGACGTGCAGCTTGTATCCGAGCCAGAACGTGTCCCGCTTGGCGCCCCACCGGGCATCCGCGTCATAAGGAGAGGCGATCCGGGTTCTGCCGGGCGGGAGACCGTAGCCCTCAGGCGCCTTCTCCCGCCGCGTGATCACCTCCCGCCCGCCGGCATGGATGACCCGGGTGTAGTTCTGCAGCAGGACCCGGCGCAGCACGTCCACCGCGGGCAGTTCCGCCAGCCAGGCCGGGGACTTCTTGTCGTAGACGGCTTCCAGCAGCGCGTACCCGTCCCTCGCGTAGGTGATCGCGAGCTCGTCCTGCTTCTTCTTCGATACCGGGGGATGCCAGTCCGTCATCGGGGTGCCGTACCGGCGGGCCCACTCGCTGACGTGCAGCACCTGCGCGGCCCAGTCCGGGTGCGCGGCCGCTATCGCCTCCAGGACGGCACGGACGCTCTCGCCCGCAAGCTCCAGCCGGTTCAGCGCCGCGACCGCCGCCACGACGTGCGCGGAATCGGTCCGCTGCTTCCCGCCCGCCTTCACCAGGCCGTCCGCGGCCAGCCGCTCCAGGAGCGCGTCCAGCGGCACCGCTTCCAGCCCCGCGTCCGCGACCTTCGCCCGGAACTCCGGCAGGACAGAGTGATCGAAACCGGGATCATCCAGCGGCAGGCCGAGCAGGTACTGCCAGTCCAGCCGGGTCCGCACCGCCTCGGCCGCCTCCCTGCCGGTCATGTTCTCCGCCCGCTGCAGCACCGTGACCAGCGCCAGCCGCGACGAGGACCAGCCCGGACGGCCCCGGGACCCGAACGCCGCCGCGAAATCCCCGTCATGCATCCACTCGCCCATCCGGTCACGGATCTGCACCGCCAGCGGCCGCGACCACCGGATCCGGCTCCGGCCACGGGGCAGGCTGCATCGACATGACATGCCCATTCTGCAGCCGGACGAGGGGAAACAACAACGGCCGCAGCAGAATCATGGCCACCATCACCGGGGGACACGTGGACCAGCAGGTCGGTGGGGAGCCATCCCGGGATTCGCGATGCGCACCAGACTCCTTCCCCCACAGGTGAAAGCGTGTCCAGCAGGCCGTCTGACGGCCTGCTTTCCGTGACGAGCAGGCTGAGGTCGGTATCTGTATCGCGTGCCACAAAGTCAGTCCAGTCAGCCCAGTCTGCCACCTGGAGGATTTCATCGGCCGGCCTTCCTGGGCCAGGGACAATCCGCAAGGCGGCTGTCACGTCCGGGTGATCAGGATCGAGCACGACGCCTTCCCAGTCCACCTCCCGGAGCGTGCTGACCCTGGTATACGTGCTAAAGATCCCGTCGAAGACCTCCCCAACCGCTTTTCTCGACGGATCCTCCGGGCGCGGCCTGCACAGCCAGGCGAGAAGGTCGGCCCCCGGATGCCGGTTCCCCGCTCGTTCCAGGACCTCCAGGCGGTCACGGGTTGCCGACAGCAGCCAGTCATAAGTCTCGATCCTGACGTTATGAACACGGCACAGTGTCCGACGGAGATCCGCTGTCCCCGGCGGGACCTCCGAATCCCGCCCGATGATAACCATCCCGTCGAGGTCGGGCTCGATGTCAACGAGACCGAGACCTGACCGCTCAAGCGGCTGCGATGCATAACTAAGGTTGCGAGTGAGCCAGGTACGCCAGTCGGCTATCTGACGCAGAGCATGCGTCAGGAAACGCGATGGATCGCCGCTCCTGGTGAACATCTTCACCTGCGGGCGTTCGAGTTCGACCGCACACCACGAGTAACGTCCAGCTGCTCTCTGGGCGATCAGGAAGTCCGTCACATACTCGGAGCCCAGACGCTGCTGTGGGATGACCCACGCCAGTCGGTCTCCACTGAGGTGCTGCGTCAGCATCCGAGGATGCGATTCAAGAAAACGCTGCATGTCGCCTTCGACCCGCGACTCCGCGAGTGCATGCTCGTACGCGGCGGCCTCGGGCCGGATGATTTCATCCCACGAGAGAACACAATCAGGGAAGAAGAAATCATCAGGCATGATCTTCGCCAATATCCGTATGAAGCGAGCAGGCATCACCCAGGGCGTCAGACACGTGTCTCAGTGTAGAAGCTCTGAACGACGGCGAATCCTGGCTCTCGCACACTTTGCGTGCTTACCGGCTGACGCGGCCCAACTACCTTCCCCGGGTGTGATCAGTTGCTGAAGTGCGCGGCCTCCGATGCGGCCACCGCCCAGCAGCGTCCCGGCCTGTGACCGGGTGCGGAACCATCGGCAGCCCGGGAGCGGCAGCAGTCGCCGCCACCCCCGGGAGGCAGCTCTTGGGCTCCCTGCTCAGGATGCCTTCTCGCTGTCGCCGTCTTCCTCGCCGCCCGGTTCGGGCTCGGCGTCCTTGGTGCCGAGGGCGTCGGTGATCCGCTGGTTGGCGGCATCAGCCTGACCGTCGATGCAGTGCGCGTAGATCTTCAGCAGGACCGCGACGCCGTGCCCGGCGCGGCGGGCGACCTCGGTCGCGGGTACCCCGGAGTTGAGCCACAGCGACACCGCCGCGAGCCGCAGGTCGTAGAGGCGGCGGCCCAGCGGGGAGCGATACTGCGCCTCGGTGAGGGCGCTCTGGCGGGCCTCGGCCCAGACGGCGCTGTAGGCGGAATCCTGGATGATGCCGCCCCGGGTTGCCTGGAAGACCCGCCCGTCCGGGGTCGTCCCGTACCGCCTGATGTGGGCTCGCAGCAGCTTCACCAGTTCGGGCGAAATGGGGATAATTCGGGTCTCGTTGTCGGCGCTTCAGGCCGAGTTCCTAGCGGGCGGGACGCCTGCCCAACCCAGTACCTAGTGTCCTGCGCCTTTGGATCACCGAATAAGCGAGTTCGATCATGCTGTGTTATCGCGTGGCATAACTGACTGTGACCGATCATGTCGGTAGAGTTAATGGCATGGCAAGGACAGGACGGCCT
>Ga0307375_10006951_pt1 | contig 10378 bp, 15 predicted proteins | sample TR1MG_FD_202531 | JGI IMG/M metagenome (GOLD analysis project Ga0307375, IMG submission 202531) | Soil microbial communities from Risofladan, Vaasa, Finland - TR-1 | ecosystem: Environmental > Terrestrial > Soil > Coastal area > Acid sulfate soil | place: Finland: Risofladan, Vaasa | collected...
GTCTCCCTGAGCATCGACAAGGCGTCCAAGTACGAGTCCCTCAAACAAAACGCCGAAGGACAGTTCGACAAAGCCACCGAGGCCAAGGCCAGGACTGTTAAGTTTATCAGGGGTTTGCAGCAGCCCAAATACGGTATCGGGATTCGCAGCGCCTTCGGCCCGGCTGTAGGGAGAGGTGTGCTAAGTCCCCGTTCGTTCGTCTAACCTATTGAAATCATTAGATTTTTTCGATTCCTTCAATTTAGCCCTTGCAACTCGACTTCGGTTCCGGTATCGTCTCATACCGTGAGTCAAGTCCTCTGCCCAGCCTGCAACAAGCCCGTCGCCCTCAAGGGCATCCCGAAGCACACGAACGGCTGCCCTCAGTGGAAGGCGGTCATCGGAGTCCCGTCCTCGGAGTTCAATTTCGACAAGCATTTCAAGAGGCGGCTTTACGCCGAGGGCTTGGTCGAGGGGCAAGACTACGTCCAGTGCCGGATCTGTCCGACTGATGTCCGTCAGAAGCGCCTCCTCGACCATCTGAAGAACGTCCATGGGCTCGACGAGTCCCGGTACAACGCGGCCTATCCGGGAGCCCCTGTGCGGCTGTCCTCGACGTATGCGAAGCGCCAGGCCACGGTGCAGGAGCGTTTCGGCGTGGACAACGTGTTCCAGGCAGCCGAGGTCAAGGAGAAGTCCCGGGAGACGGCCTTGAGGGAGTACGGGGTCGAGCACGCCCAGCAAGCTCCCGAGGTCAAGGCCCGGCGTGCCGAGACGAACATTGAGCGGTACGGGGTCGAGAATCCGTTTGCGGCTCCCGAGGTGCAGGAGAAGATCCGGGAGACGCACCTGGAGCGCCGGGGGGTGGAGTACCCGAACCAGGATCCGGCGGTCATCGCCAAGCGGGTCGAGACGAACCTGGAGCGGTATGGGGTCGAGCATTTCGTCGAGCGCCCGGACTTTCAGGAGGAGTTCAAGAGGGCTTCGCAGCTTCGTTTCGGCACCGACCATCCGATGCAGTCTGATGCTGGGATGGCCTTGTTTACGACTGCTATCCAAGAGAAGTATGGGGTGGACAACCCTTTGTTGCTCCCTGAAGTCCAAAAGCGGGCCTACGAAACCAACCTCGCCAATCACGGGGGAAAGCACTCTCAACAGTGCCCCGAGGTACTCGCCAAGGCCCGAGAGACCTGGATGGAGAAGTACGGTTTCGATAACCCTTCCAAGGTCGAGGAGGTCAAGATCCGGATCAAGGAGGTGTGGATGGGCAAGTACGGGGTGCCGTTTCCCCCGCAGAGTCTTTGGACGAACCGGACGCAGTCGTTCCCCAACGGGCTTGAGAGGGCGGTCATCGCCATGTCTCCGGTCAACGTGGTCTACACGGGGGACGGCTCCTACTGGGTGCGGCACAAGGGGGCGTCCAAGGCCCGGAACCCGGACTTCATTTTGCTCAGGCCGGAGCAGTTGAAGGCATACCAGGAGGGGACGCCTCTGAATGATCTCCGCACCAGTGCCACTATGGAAACCCTAGGGACGTACTGGCATGGTCCGAAGATCACCGGCAAGTCCCGTGCGGCGCACGCGGAGGAGATCGAGCTGTACTACGGACGGGCGAACATCACTTGTCTCCTCCTGTGGGAGGACGAGGTCAAGAGCCACGGCAAGAGGGTCGCGGAGCGCATCCAGCGATTCCTCGCCAAGTGGTTGAGGGGCACCTACCGGAACGAGCCCCAGCCCTCCGAGGGTCTTCTGGAGATGTTCTCGTCGGTATAGTTCCCCATGCCTCCTCGCAAGCACGTATTCACGAACGACACGGATTGGTTCGTGGCCCACGACATGGACGAACTCCGGGAAATTCTCATCCCATTCTATGGTGACGATGACTTCGATCCCGATGAGTGGCGATGCTTGGGGGACGACGAGACCGTCAAGATCACTGACCACGACGCAAGTCCGGTGATTCGTGGTGGTGGGTCTGCCGTTGATCTGAGTCGTCACCCAAGCGAAACGAAGACGGCCCGGGAATGGGCGGACATGACCGAACCGGGGGTCCTCTGCTCGACGGAGTTCTGAGCCGTCTACGGCCCGAGATGTTTTCCGGGCTAATCCCGCCCTCCGTTGGGGTAGGAAGACAGCATGAAAGCAGAAGTCGTGGGGATGCAGTTGTTGGAGAACGGCTCTGGGACGGACCAGTTGCACCTGGAGTTCTCAAAGGAGGCTGCTCAGGAGGTCAGGGGCGACTACTTCGAGGTCTTCGGGGGCCTCTCTGCCCGGATGGAGATCAGCCGTGGCCACGGACGCGAGGCGGTGATGCGCCTGAGGGCGTTGTTCGGGGATTGCCCGGTGGTGGTGATCGACATGAAGACAGGCGAGAAGACGGAGATTTGATGGACAAGTCTGAGATCAACGCCCGTCTGATAGCCCTGTACGCCGAGATCAGCGGGCACACCCAGATCCCGTGCTCGGGCCAAGGCGACCATCCGTGCAAGATACCGCACTCGTGTTGTGATCCTTCCATCTGCGAGATGATGATCGAGCAGGCCAAGTGGGATTGGGACGTGGGGCTTCCCCGGACTGCTCACCCGAAGTACCCGCTCATGGCTCCGGATGGAACTTGTACGGCTCCCCCGCACATGAGACCCCTCTGTGCCGTCCACTGTTGCGTCATCCAGGCGTGGGGGGAGAACCCGGAGGACCCGGTTTGGACGACCCGTTACTGGGAGTTGCGGGATGAGATCAACGAGCTGGAGACCTTGAAGCATCGGGGCATCGGTATAGTCCCCGCATGACCAGAACGATCGAAACTCACCACGACGGACACGGGCTCAACGAGTCCATCCTGATCGAGGCTGACCCACAGGACCCGAATGCGGGCGGGGCCTCGCACGAATACTGGTTCACGATGGAGGGTGCCGGAGTCGGACGAATCCAGTTCCAACACGGCCCCCGACATGAGCCAGGCTCGACCCCTGGCATCACCGAAGGTGTCCTCTTGGCGGTCTTGCTCGACCGATTGACGGCTTTCCAGGCCGGGCCGTATCCTTGCGAGGAGAACGCGGAGCAGATCAAGCACCTGGAAGCGGCTCTCGCCTTGACGAAGAAGCGTGCGGATGAGCGTGCTGCCCGGATGGTCTTGGGGAAAAACCTCAAATGAAGATCCGTGACCCATTCTCCTGAGACCCTCCGAGGGCCTCCTGGAGGTGTTCCCGTCTCGGTAGATCGTCTATTGAATGCCTGATGTATGGCCGATACCCTCCGTTCCAAGTGGCTTTGCCTCAAAACCCCTCGAAACGGTGGCTTTTTGAGTCAACTTGCCCCTCGCCGTCGGGTTTTGGGTCAAACGAGCGGCGGTAGCCGAGTACCTTCAGGTTACGATTTGCCTGCACTGGAGGGTACACTTGAAGTAGGGAAACTAGCGTGACTGGCGACGTTCAAAGCTTCATCGAATCATGGAAGGGTAACTCCGCCGGAGAGAATGCCACAGCACAACAGCACTTCTTGGCGCTGTGCGATGCCTTGAAGGTGCCTCAGCCGACACCACAAGAACAACAGGCCCTCACGTATCGGTTCGAGATGCCCGTGGAAGTCCTAGTACGGCAAGGACAACGCCCTTCTACAGAGCGCATCGACGTTTACAAGAAGGGCCACTTCATCTGGGAAAACAAACAGGGCTCCGACGAGGACAGTCGCCGTCAGGGTCATGGGAGACGAGGCTCCAAGTCGTGGCAAACCGCAATGCGGCAAGCCTTTAGACAGGCTCGACGTTACGCCGTGAACCTGCCTTCAGATGCGCCCCCCTTTTTAGTCATCTGCGATGTCGGACATCACATCGAAATCTGGAACGACTTCTCAGGTACGGGTAAACACTACAGCGACCGACCCAGTCGCTTGTTCGCATATGACGACCTCGAAGACCTCAAAACACAGGATTATCTACGTCGGGTGATCACTGATCCCGGCTCGCTCAATCCTGCCGCCTATCAGGACGAGGTCACACGTCAAGTCGCGGAGAAGCTCGCAGACCTGGCCAAGGGTATGGAGAAATCGTACTCGCCCACCGAAACCTCTCAGTTCTTGATGCGGTGCATTTTTACGATGTTCGCTGAGGATGTGGAGTTGATCCCGTCCCAGTCTTTCACGGCGCTTCTAGGGCAATTCATAGACAGCCCGGAGCAGCTAACCGGACACCTGACGCAACTTTGGGATCTAATGAACACGGGTGGCTTCCTCTTCGGGCTTGGGAAGATCCGTCAATTCAACGGCGGCCTGTTCCAAAACGCCTGCCCGCTACTCCTGACCGGCCCCCAAGTGAAGCTGCTGCACGAGGCTGCCGAACACGATTGGTCCGAGGTGGAACCCACGATCTTCGGCACCCTCGTAGAACGGGCGCTCGATCCCGTAGAGCGGCACCGTCTTGGGGCTCATTTCACGCCACGCCCCTACATCGAGCGCATCGTCCGACCCACGGTCATCGAGCCCTTGCGGGATGACTGGTTGGCTGTGGAGGCTGCTGTACTTGATGAGCTTGGAGATGACGAACCTCCTCCGGCGTCCGCGACAAAGAAGGCCGTCAAACTCCTCACCGATTTCCACCGAAAACTGTGTCAGATCCGGGTGCTCGATCCGGCTTGTGGGACTGGGAACTTCCTCTACGTCACATACGATCTACTCAAGGATCTTGAAGCTGAAGTCCAACGACGGCTCGAAGACCTTGGTGAACAGCAGCTTGGCCTTCAAGTCGCTGGTGAGACCGTGACGCCCACCCAGATGCTTGGCATCGAGAAGAACCCGAGAGCCCGAGAAATCGCTGATCTTGTCCTTTGGGTTGGCCACCTTCAGCGAATGCTCCGGGACGGCACTCTCGCAGGGATCAGGGAACCGATCATCCAAGAGTCGGATCACATCGAGTGTCGTGACGCAGTGCTAGCGTGGGACGGCGACCCAGTGCCTCGTCTTGATGCGGACGGCAAGGTGATCCAAGTCTGGGACATGCGAACGACAAGGACTGACCCGATCACCGGGCGGGAGGTGCCGGACGAGAACGCGATGGTGTCAGTCTTCGACTACGCAAATACACGCCCAGCACAGTGGCCAGAAGCAGACTTCGTCGTGAGCAACCCACCCTTCGTAGGTAACAAGCGAATGCGGCGGGATCTGGGAGAGGGCTACACCGAGGCTCTACGGGAGGTTTGGCCGGAAGTCCCTGGAAGCGCAGACTTCGTGATGTACTGGTGGGAGCGGTGCGCTGCCCTCGTTCGGTTGGGCGAGGTGCGAGGCTTCGGCCTCATCACCACCAACAGCATCACACAGGTGTTTAACCGACAGGTGGTCGACCATCATGTCAGCGCAGAGAAGTCACCGCTGGCGATCAGGTGGGCGATTCCAGACCATCCCTGGGTGGACAGGGGGGCTGCGGTGAGAATTGCCATGACAGTCGGCGTTCGTGGCGCAAAGCAATTTGCGGGGGCACGTCTCGTCCTGGTCACGCACGAAGCAGACGCCGACAATGCACAACAGGCCCAGTCGAGAAACGTCCAGGTAATGCAAGTGAACGTCGATTCCGTTCACGCCGACCTCACGAGGGGCGCAAATGTAGGGAGCGCCGTTGCACTGGAAGCGAACAAGAGGCTCTCATTTATGGGTGTTACGCTGATTGGTAAAGGGTTCGCCATCTCGCCCGAAATGGTGGGCAAGTTGGGATACGACGTGAACGACCTGCCCAGTGTGATCCGACCCTACCTGAGCGGACGGGATGTGACCCAGAACGGCGGCCAGCGGTTCGCGATCGACCTCACCGGGTTCACGGCGGAAGAAGTGCGGACAACCTATCCGGCGCTCTACCAGTGGATTCTCAACTCGGTGAAGCCAGAACGCGATCACAACAAAGACCAAGGCCCTCGAAAGCGTTGGTGGCTCTTCGGACGGAATCGTCCCGATCTCCGTGAGGCGGTTCGTGATTTGAAGAGGGAGATCATCATCACGCCTGAGACGGCTAAGCATCGTTTCTTCTTGCTGGCCAGTTCCGATCTCTGCCCAGATCATTCTCTGTACGTCGTTGCCCTCGAAGACCCATGGTTCATGGGGGTACTATCCAGTCGGTTTCATCTGGTCTGGGCGCTCGCCGCAGGCGCTACACTTGAGAGTCGTCCACGTTGGCGGAACCGCACTTGCTTCGACCCTTTCCCCTTCCCGATGGTGACGGACGACCTGAAGCAAAGAATCCGGACGCTCGCTGAAGGGCTGGACGCCCATCGTAGGGCAGTACAGGTACGTCACGGGCGGGCGCACTACACGGCGCAGTACAACGCTCTGGGACGGGTTCGGGAGGCAAATGGGGGCGGCAAACCGCTTTCCGACAAGGAACGCTCGTTTCACGACGAAGCCTTGATCGGTGTCCTCCAATCCATCCACGAGGAACTGGACGCGGCGGTAGCAGAAGCATACGGGTGGCCTGCTGATCTCTCAGATCAGGAGATTCTCGGGCGTCTCGTCGCCTTGAACACCGAGCGTGCCGCCGAGGAGGCTCAAGGCATGATCCGGTGGCTACGCCCGGATTTTCAGGCCCCAACATCAGGAACACTGTCAGTGGCTAAGGTCGCGGTTACGGACAAGGTTCCACTCGGGGTGCCGTCCTCGACCACTCCCTGGCCCAAGGAAAACAAGGAACGCCTGCTAGCCGTGCGGGATGCTCTCCAGGGCTCGGATGTGCCCCTCTCCATCGAACAACTTGCAGCGTGGTTTTCCGGCGCTGTCCGCAAGAAGACCGTGCTGGCTGCCGTGTCCTCCCTAGAGTCTCTTGGGCTGGTGTCTACGAACGCCGAGGGCTGCTTCACGCTCGACCAATGAGATTGGCGGGGGTGAGCCGGTCTACGAGGTCAACTCGTGGTACTGGTGCCCTCCGTTCTCGTTCAAGATCAGGATGAACCCGTGCCGCTTCGACCATAGCCCGTGATCGATGATCGCCTTCGAGATTATCTGAGCCGTCTTGTTCTTCGTCGGGTCGGGCTCGGGATCGATGAAACTGAGGTTCTCTAGGGCGATGATTCCGTACTCGTAGGACGAGGCTTCATAAACGAAGTCCTTGGCGTTCTTCGTGATGAAGATCCGATGGGGCAGCAGCTCGCTCTTGATAGTGGCGTCGTCCATCCCCTGTCGGGGAATGATGACTCGGAGGTTTCGCTTCCGCAGCGCACCAGCCAGGGCTTGGACATTTTCATCTACGATGACCGTCCCACGGGACATGACCTCGACAGTCCTGTTGCCTTGAACTGTACGGAACCGCTCAACGATACGGTCGATGGATTCTTGATCAGTCAAGGGGTTACCTCTTCCCAGTCCAGAGAATGTCGGGCAGGTAGAAATCGACTATCCTGCCTTCGGGACGGCTCGTCCAAACGGCAAGCGAGCTGATCTCTGCGTTCAGCCCGACTTCCGAGGGGTCCGTAGGCCAACCACCCGGTAGCTCCTGGGCGACATTGACGACTCTGGTGAAGGGCCGGTGAGACGGATACACGGTCAGCTTCGCGATGCCCGTCTTCCCGTCGTAGTCGAGCTTTAGCCACTCCTTCTCGATCATGAGGTCGATCCAACCCCCTCGACGGTCCCCTGATCATCCTTGACCTCTTTTAGGAGGGCTTTGAGGATTGGCTTAGGGATGGTTCCTTCCGGCTCGAACACCCGGCGTCCGTCCTTCTCCAGCCAGACCTTGTATTGGTCTTTGCCTTGGTGCTTTTTATCGACGGTCTGGAGGTGCATCCTGGGATCCTCACGGGAGTAGAAACCCCAGTTCACCCTCCCCGGTACACCACGGAGCACGACAGCCATCGCCGCTCGCTCTTGAAAGCGGTCAGCGATGCGCTTGGTCATGTTTTGGTTTTCTAGATCGACCATGTCTACTTTACTCGCTTTGGGGCTGTAGCCGCCCTCGGTTTATTCCAGTAGAGCAGTCTCAGGAAGCTTGAAAACAGCCAGCCGTTGTGATCAGGATTCCCCCTGTGTCGAACGACAAGAAAAGGTTTGTGTGGGACGCCAGCCGCTTGAGTGATCGGGAGAATCAGATGATCGTAGCGATGCTCGAATTGTTCGTGATGACCGTGACGCTTCAGCGCCAGGTTGAAGTTGGTCGCGTCAAGGCTTCTCCGGACGATGCGGATCAGGCGTTCGTGTTGGCTGTGAAGTGGGCGAACAGGACGTTTCCTGACTTGAAAGTCTCTCTCTCTCCGAAATAGAGTCGATGACCTCGCGTCGGGCGTCCTCACCGAGCCCGAGCAAATCGAACACGACCTCAAGGGGAAGCACGCCTTTTTGGTATGAGCACATACCTCACAGTACCCATGGCGACTCCGGGTGACCTCCCGATTTGTCATGTCCGCTTCCCTTTTGCCGCCCTCGCCCTGACGAAGAAGCGGGCGGATGAGCGTGCTGCCCGGATGGTCTTGGGGAAAAACCTCAAATGAAGATCCGTGACCCATTCTCCTGAGACCCGCCGAGGGTCTCCTGGAGATGTTCCTGTCCCGTCCCGATAGATCGTCTATCAGCCCCTCTTCAGTAACATGAGCGATCTCCTCCGCAAGGCCGTCATCCGTCTGGCACACTCGAAGCCAGAGCTTAGAGGGGAACTCCTGCCACTGTTGAAGGAAGCCGACGGGAAAGGGGAGGACGAAGGAAGGGCCCCCAATCAGGAGGAAAAGTCTCAGATCAGAGACTTCATCAGTCAGCCCGGGATCAAGGATAAGGACTTCCACGAGTGGCTCGGGAAGAAGGGGATCAACCCCCACAAGGCGGAGGACGAGGTCTACGCCTACGTCCGTGAGTTGAAGACGGCAGCCCGCCCCCACGGCCGACATCCTCTGCTGGACAGCCGCTCCAAGTTCGACGACAGCGGGTACAAACGTCGAGAGCAGGTGCCCTCAAACATCCTCCATGAGTCCTTCCGCGAGGGGCTGGAACGCCTCGTGGAGACGGCCAGGAGGCTCAACCACCGCCACCTGTTTGGCTTCGCTAATCTCGTGAAGTCTCGGAAGTGGGAAGACGCGATGCACTTCTACTCTAAGCTCGACCAAAAGGCGAAACTGGAGATCCCGCCCGTCGTCATGGACGAGTTTCGCATCAAGACCGTCGACCTCTAGCCTCCGTCCCGGTAGATCGTCTATCAGCCCCTTTCGGTAGAGGACCCACGATGTCAAACCTACGGAAATCCCTCATTCGCCTTGCACACGAGAAACCTGAGCTTAGGGCGGATCTTCTTCCACTTCTCAAGACAGCCAGTCGTCCCCTTCACGAGATCGCGGACGAGATCCGAGCAGACTGGAAGAACGTCTACTTTGGGGCGAAGCCCTATCTGGAGGCCATGTCCAGCCTGAACAGCATTCACGACAACTATGGCGACGATTCCGCCAAGTCGATCGTGCTGTACTTCCTGTCCAATGCTCGGGGTTGGAGGGGACCAACGGCTGCTCGGATCAAGGCTGAACTGAAAGCCATGAGGTGATCCAGACCCTCATGAATCCCTCAATCAAACGCATCGCGGACCGCTACTTGGCGGCCGAGTCCCGGAAGGCGTCCTCGAACCGTCTGGTACTCAGGGCCATGGAAAATTTCTGGCGGTTGAATCACCTGCCAGGAAAACCCCAACCCAGGTTCACTCCCCAGGCCATCATTCTTCCGGTTCCGGGTTGGGCGGGTACAGCACGGGATCTGGAGCGGGCGGTCGAGGAGGACCTCCAGGACAACATCTCCGAGGCCATCGACACCGAGGATTTCGTCATCGACCGGGTAGATGTCAAGGGCACGGGCGTTACGTTCCATCTCCGGCCCTACGACCCCGACGAAGATTCGGCTTTCTGAGCGGCTGCCTTTCTGCCTAGATGTCTTTGCTTTCGGGTAGTATTCGGGCATGGCAGATCGCCCCCGAGTCATCCTCGAATCCCCCCTGACTGGCCCCACGGAAGAAATCCGGGAGAAGCATCGTCGTTACCTCGACGCTTGCCTTCGGGATTCCTTACTCCGAGGTGAAGCCCCCTTCGCCAGCCACAAGCTCTATCCGGGAGCCCTCGACGACGACATCCCCGAGGAGCGGGATGCCGGGATCAAGGCGGGTTTCGTTTGGCGTGAGGTCACTGAGAAGACGGTCGTCTACACGGACTGCGGGACTTCTGGGGGCATGAAGTGGGGGATCAAGCACGCCGAGGAACTCGGGCACCCCATCGAGTACCGGCAGCTCGGTGGGGAATGGGCGGAAGGCTAATTTTTCGGAGTTGTTTTCCGTCCGGTTGGGGTAGTACACCCCAAGATGAAGACAAAGTTCGCCCTCCGTAATTTCACTGGAAACCCCACCACCTACTACCTCGTCGAGAGCGAGGACATCAGCCAGCAGACGGTGAAGCCCGTCAAGATGGCT
>Ga0307375_10006952_pt1 | contig 10376 bp, 15 predicted proteins | sample TR1MG_FD_202531 | JGI IMG/M metagenome (GOLD analysis project Ga0307375, IMG submission 202531) | Soil microbial communities from Risofladan, Vaasa, Finland - TR-1 | ecosystem: Environmental > Terrestrial > Soil > Coastal area > Acid sulfate soil | place: Finland: Risofladan, Vaasa | collected...
GGGCTAATATGCTGTTTAACTGACACCGAACGATTCAGAGAACCACTGTCGCTCCACATCTTGCAAGATCATCCCGGTGGCACTATAGATCGGTTGCGTCACCTGCCGTCCTAAAGCATCGGTGGTTTTCATTTTGTACAGGAAGGCGCGTTCACCAATCACATGAATGGCGGACATCTGAAATGTTCCTGGATACGACATGGCCAGATAGGCTGCCGTTACGTCAGCCATGAAATCCATGGGATTGGCAGCAGCACCATATTGCGCGGCAAGTGCGTCGTATTGATCCGTGGGGACAATCATGCCGAAGGCGTATCCTACCTTCGGCACCAGATCGACCAGCGACTGAGTAGGGATCTGGGGCTGAAGCTGCGAAGGTGTTTTCGTCCACATTCGACGGGTGGACCCATCCCAGATCAAAATATCGCTCAGGTAGAAGAGATGCCAAGGCCAGACTTGGTTATAGTTCCAGTATTGTCGCAAGGGACGCATGGGATATCCTTCGTATCGGATTTCACAGATCGAAAATGGTAGTAATAAAGCCCCTCCTCCGCACTGCGCCTTCGACGATATTTCCATGTTTTACCTTTTTCGTCGGTCGGCACATAGGTTATCCCTTCCACCTTAGCGAACACAGCCGTTCCATTCAGAACGATTTGAATTGCTCCAGCATTGAGTGCACTGACGTACATTTGGCCATCCGCGCCATTGCGCGGATCTTGCATGAGGAGCATCGCGGCCGAGGCTTCTTTTCCAATGGCCAAGGGATTCTCTCGTTCCACGCAGTGAATTAAACACTGTGCGTGTGTCAGCGACACCCCCACCACGTGATCATTCAAAACGACCATCATGAAAAAACGGAAACCTTTTTGAATCAATCGACACCGCACCGCACTGCGATAGAATTCCAGAAATTCATCGAACGATTTTGTTTCCAGAAGGTCACTGACCAAATCAGCATACAAGTGAGGTGCCGATATAACTAACGCACGGATGGGTCCCCACTTTGAAACGGGATATGATCGTATTGGATTTGGTTGTTGATCATGAAAGAAGAGATTTCGCCATAGGTTGATTTCGAGTGCGGCCAGCGTATTGCCATCCCATGTGAGGCATTGTTTCATGACGTAATTCCTGATGATTAAACGACGATAGTTTTGTTCAATACTCCCTCAGGAAGTGAGAGAATGGTCTGGTCATCCGAAAGGAGTCGGGTATTGTGTTTGTTACGGGCATATACCCCTAGACCTTCCAGAATGAGATAGAACGATTCCATGAGCTGGGACACGAGTGAACGGGTGTCAACAGCACAAGCTATCTCTTTAGGTACTCCTTTGGCAATCAAGTTCACCGCAGGCATATAGAACGTGCCAATGAAGAGCTTGTTGTTCTTTACACACCACGCCCTGATCTTTCCAGCGATTTCTTGATCTTCCATATCCGTCAACCATTTCTCTAACTGGCGTGGACGATCGGTGGTCAGTGAAGCAGCCACTGCCTGATACGGAGGTTCGGGAGCTGGGCCGTATTTGTCAGCAAACGCCGCTTCCCATAACTCGTAATGTTGGAACGGGCCACCATTCTCTGCTTTGTATGCAGCACGCTCTTTAATCGAGGTACGACGAAAGTATTCGAAACTGCCTTCCGCTACTGCCGCTAAGACTTCTCGTTCCAAGGTGACGACCTTGCGTACCAGCATTGTCAATTGTACCTTATTTCCCTTCAAGATCGTATCCAACATATCGAACATCGTCTGGTGAGAGATTTCGATGATTTGGGCACTGACCGCTGAAGAACGCAATGCCACGCCTTTGATTTCCCGTTTCATGATTTCATAAACGAGTCCCTCACAAGCGGCTTTGTAGGCGAAGTAATGTTTAGCGCGCGAAGTGAGGGCAAAAACGGGAAAGTAAAACTCGTTCTTCATCTGGAGCTGATAGATGTGCTTCGGCTCCACGCCCATGTTACCACACAAAGTGGCCAGTATGTGGCGAACCAGCTGACTGGCGATATATACTAACCCGGAAGCTGTGGCAATCGCCTCATCACTGAAATCGACCTTATCGTGCTGCCATTCCACCCACGACTGAACCGTGAAAATGGTGGAGTCGGTATCAGAGGTCAATACCCCACGACGAACAATAGCTGGCACTGAATAGACCGATGAGGGTAGGTTCTCCGTCACCCAAAAGGTTTGGATAAACTCCGCATAGTGGTCGATGAAATCCAGTTTATGCAAGGTCGTTGCGGCCACAATGCCGTAGGCCTGGAGAGCTTCTGCATCATTGTCTTCTACCGCGCGTTTACGTAGCGCTTTGATGTCCTTTCCCTTCAGCTCGGTCGCCACCAAGATCGAGACGAAAGCGTGGAGGTTATCATCCATCGACTTAATCGTCTTATCTGCCACGGCGAGATCCGCCATGGGCTGTGTCGCTTTCACGGCGAGTTCCGTAAGGAAGCGATGGACGAACGTGGGATTACACAGGGCCAGATGGTAGAGGTCATTGCTGAAGACAAACGCAGAGCGTTGCAGTGGGGTGAGTTTTTCCACCAATTGACGAATGATGACCATTTGATCCGGACTGCGCCAATACGACGCACATCCACGTTCAATGCATCCCATCGTCTCCTCGACGGTCGGAGGACGCAATCCCCAGCGTGTCATCACGCGTTCCATTCGAGTTAGGTCACTGTGACGAATGATCGTGATCAGATTGGTTTTGACGATGTCCGGCGAATAATAGTGCCGATTACCATAGAGGAACTTTTCATTATTCGCATTGGCGTAGCTTGTCGCGGTTCGACAAATCGACGTCAAGGTGGAATGTGCTGTACGATTCCACAGCGGAGTGAATGGTGAACAATGCGCGCCGGACAAGGCATTGTTCTTTATTTTGAATGTCGCTTGCTGAGAGTTGAGAGTTTCCTTGAGTGCAGCCATCCCATTGATTTCGGCTTGGAACATGGCTTTCTTGGCCGTTCCGCGCTTCTTCATGTTGCCATCAATGAACCCAGCTAGAATACTTTCCTTCTGAGAAGCCGGCAAATACGTAGTCATAGTGGGAGCCATGATTTCGTTTGCACTGAAGGACCGATTCAAGTAATCCAGAAAAGAAGCCGTGTATTCCGTCCGATCGCCATTAGCGCCGCGGCGCAAGAAGGCAATACGTGGGATCGTTAAAGCGCGCGACCCGCCAGGTCGAATGGTCGCGCGAATATATTCGCGACACTCATCGATGGCGTCACCGGACATGAGTGCTAGGTATTGAGCACCATCTTCGACATAATCGTTGATAAGATCGATGCGACGGTGATAATGTTCAACGGGATGAATGAACGGATCCATTTGCAGGGGATTCCAAAGATACGGGACGTATCATCTTCCTTGGTCTGCAAGAATTACGATAAAATCACAAAACGGCATAAAGCCAGTCCCTCGGCAGCCGCAAGGCTGCCGAGGGTAGGCCCCATCCACCACGAGGTTTAAGACGACGCCCCGACCCGCATTCGGGTACGACCGTCCGAGCAGGGTTGCGCAGGTATGCAGCAACTCCTGCACAGGATTACACAGGTTGTAGAAATTTCCGGACTTTCAGTAATAGCGATCACACCACCACTGGCGCGGCTAACGTAATGGTGAAGTTAGTAAGCCCTAACGCTGAGAGTGCCAGTTTGATATTGGTCTGGTCTGCCGGATTAACCGAATCCAACACGATGGTCAACTTGGCGGCCTGCTGAATCACGAACGATGAATCGACGATCCACGGTAATCCTACTGCCGTTTTTTGTCCAGAAGCGGTCAAAATCTTGAGATAAGGATAGGCGGTGTAATCGTTGGGGGTGCCAGGCGGAAGCGACGGATAGATCGCTGCATGCAGTTGCGCCATATTGCCGTAGGCATTGGCGGAATCGTAGTCCAAAATACCCAATACCTGGGCATCGCTATACCCGTTGCCCAGGATCGCTGCATTGGCCAGGGTGAAGTTTACGTAACTATTGAGTACGATCGAAGCGGTCGAAATCATGAAGAATGTCCGTCGGGGGCTTAAGGACCGTCCAACACTAAAATATACGTGTGGGTATCTTGGCCGTGGGGATGTATGTCGCTGATGGCGTAGTTCATGAGTGCCACCTCACTGACGCCTAATTCACTGCCGGCCAGAGAAATCGACCGGGCAGTTTCCAACAGGCACCCTAAGAGGACTCGCCACAAAATAACATCATCACTGCCCCGTACCATGGTACGCGTGGCTCCTCCAAAGTACGCTTCCAGCGCGTCAGTCATGGCGCCTTCCAAGGTATCGAGGTGATATTGCTCGGTCGGGGTGATGACGGGATGGTAAATTTGTTCGAAGTTGGAATGGAGCTGGTAGATGTACAAGGACCGACGGACCTCGGGGTGCTTATGCAGGTTGGCAATATCGATAAAGCCTATCCCGTGGTCGTATGCACCGGCAGCGATCGTACGTTCGAGACAGTCGATGGCCAACCGAAGGACATCGTCCGGCTGCATCTCCAGCATCCGACTCTGGAACGAATCTTCCTGGTGCGCGGGCACGGTGACAGAGGCGAGAGCTTCATAGAACTCCTCCATATAGGTCGAGTAATCGATCACACATCTAAATTGTTTCACGCGAGAAGGTTCCGGTAAGCGGCGGGGTTGTCTGCGTCGGTATTTCATCTCTATATTGCACCTCGATGATCATGGCATCGTCGACGTAGCGGGATACATCGGCCGAATAGATAATGAGGGAAGGGTTGTTGTAAGGGGGATACATCCACATTTTCATGATGCGTTCAAACACAGCAGATGCATATTCATGTTGTTGCGCTGTAATCAGCAGCTGCGCGCAGTAGTCGCTAAAACGCGGTAAAATTCTTGCTGTTATCCATCCACGCATGACTTCATTGTCCGAAGCTGTGCCTTTGAGGGACAATGTGACAAGAAACCTTTCCAGTAAGGAGATACTGAAATCCTTTTGCCATTCTTCGAGAAAACGACTGTACTGCGCCCGAATGTCCCCTAGCGGCATAATGGTCAGTCGCGTTTGACGCGACTGACTTTCAAATCCAACGTCGGACAGGTTCAAGGTCATCGGTCATATCCTCGGTGGCGGCGCGACGAATGACGCCGAGTTGTTTCATCTCCGGCCCTTGGAAGGGATGTCGATAGGACTGATAACGAAAGAGAATGTCGTACCCGGCCAAACGCATGAACTCAATCTCCGCTGAACTGTCGAGACAGGCATTGTCGACGGCCATCAGAAAGTCATCGTAGAGATAGCAGGTCATCAACACCACGATCTCCAATTCTGGTAGCTCGAATTCGATGGGTTGCGGATGCCCGGCTCTACTGATGTAACTTCCTTCCAGATCAGCCACACACATCGCAATCAACTCTTCTTTGACGCCACGACGCCCTTCTAAGAAGTCATGTCGTCCACGATGGAGAATCTGATTGAAGTTATTGAAGAAGATCCGAATGACATCCATGTGGAAATGGCTGGGTAGGTGGGGAATCTTCTTTATATCGGCAACGATGACGTCGAGCCAATATCCCGTAGGAATGGCGATGATGTTACGGTAGGATTGGATTCGCATGAAAGGCTCCGGGTAGACATGGGATGGATAACGAGAACCAGGTCATGGCCGATACTACGTTCCAGTTTCATCGAAGGCCAATTCGGGGCGTCAAAGCCTTCCATACGCAGATAACGATCGATTTGACATTTGATGAATAACAACCCCTGATCGAGGGAGTATAATACATCTTGCCAGTGTTGCCAGTCATCAACATCGCCTGGAGGTGGCGCTATACCGTGTCGATTCAAGAACCCCTCACAGACCGATTGTCGTTCCTCAATGCCGTCTTCCCAGTCATTGTAGCGGCTGATGAAGTAAAAAACGAGTTCCTCCAAATCGATGCCTCGATGTTCGAGATGATCGAGGAAGACACTCGGAAAGTCCCGCATCTCGACGGGAACGATAATACGTTTCATGACGCTCACCGTGGTGCGAGTTGGGGATAGACTTTCAAGTAGATCGCTTCATGCATCACCATCCGATGAAAGAGCAACTCCTCGTACGGTCGATTATCGAGTTTCTGATACGTTTCCAACACCGCGCCGTAGATGTCCTGGAGCCAATCGACTATTCGGTAAACCTCACCCATGTCGAACATGGGTGTACCGCTATGCCGCATGAGATGTTGGGCTCCTGCAATGGCATCGCTGTAATTCGCCTGAGTGGTAGGACACATCGCCACCTTTAAGGTTTCCTCCCACACATCACGCTGAAGGTACTGACCCGAGCGGGTCAGGAGTGCAGGAAGGCTCTTAGGGTTGTGGTAGGGTTCAATGAGATCCAGTGGAAAAACGATCAGGTAACTGAATAAGGATGACAATACCGGATCAACAGGTGAGTCGCTATCGGTAACGGGAAGGTACCCATCCCGAGTCGGGGTCAGCAAGCGCATCGAGGCGTTCCGCATAATCGTTCAACGTGGGTAGGGTAGGGATGATCCGTAGGGTGTCGCCTCCTTCTTCAATCTCAAATCGGTAACGCAATGAAGGTACCAATGTACCGACGGTATCGCGAATGAGGCGATGAAAGGCAGTCTGTAATTCTAATACTACCGATTCCATCACAATCGGATATTCCCATGAATGCTCGATAAAAGTGGTCAGCAATCTCCCTTCAGGGTCCACGAACCATTGGTCCAGTAAGGCATTCATCAGACTTTCGGTCTGTTCCTTCAGGACTGCCGCGGGAATATGCCGGGAGTGGTAAATATCTTGCAAACATTGGCGGGTCAGGAGGCGTAACGGGGCGAGTGGAAGAAGGATGGGATTCCTCAAGCGCTGCACCGGTAACGGAGCGTAAGAGCGTAACATGGGCGATGAACCTCCCTTAGAAGTCTTGGTTAATCATAAACGGCGACTTGCAGTACGTTGTGGCGTAGAGTCAGGTCGAAGAATTCTGCGTTACTGGTGTGATACGCCATACGCGCAAAGAGGCCATAGAGCGATCGATTTAGTGCATCGACATAACGGGGGCTTCGATGAGAGGCGCTGCGAACAACATTATCCACGTCAGCGAAGAGCTGCACGTCGAGATAATGGTATTCGCGTAAATGCTCAACGACCCAGGCGCGTGCTAATTCACTTTGTTCGTCGTTCAGTTGAAGGATAGTTTTCAACTCACCCACCACATCGTTCAAGTCGAACACGTACCGCTTGACAAGCTGGACATCATCGCGCATAGGACCTGGCTGCCGGATAGTGAATAGAGGTGTGTTCATGGAAAAGGCCCTTCGTGATTCAATGATGATTCTCTCAAGGGTAATATGTAAGCATGGCAAGTTCGATGCTGAACCCTCTAAAATCGATCTGTAGACGGCTTCCAGTATAGAATGTAGGGGTAGTGTGCTCTTTTACTAGAAAACGCTTCTAAAGCCCGTCACCGCCGTTCTAAGGCACATGCCTCTCTCCAACCCTTCAGTGGGTTGGAGAGAGGCATGCTCAGGATTTAGACGGAGGTATCAATGGGTTGACTACGTCATCTGTGGCGGGATTGTACAACATGTAGGGAAATTGCCCATGCCAGCTACCCGTTCGGCATTTGGTACAGACAAGACCACCGGTACGTTTACCTCCGCGCAACACGGCTGAATCGACGAGATCGCGCATGTCTACCCGACTGCATTGTGTACAACGAAAAAGTTGGCCTGTAGAGATCATAACACCAACCTAAGCTGCTAAACCCAACCGATATCCTGCCGCCTGCATGACGTGGCGAAGGATGCGCGCGGTGATCCAATGTGAAAAATTAATGCCTGTTCGACCGGCGGCGTCCTTGAACTCTTGTGTGGACATCGGTTTGCGATCGACGGTGAACCCCTGTGAAAGGGGTGGAATGGTCGCTGCATAGATAGGACGGTTCTTGACGGAATCCCATCCACTGCGAAAGGCCCGTGGAAAGGGATACGCAGGCAATACTACTTCATCCACTTCACTCGTTAGCCCCATGTCGAGATCTGCCTCAGCTATCACCTGCTTTATCGTGGCAGTAAGCGACTCATCCATCGTCTCAAGTTCATGATCGGCATTGGTAGTTGTAGAAACGCGATGCATCTTCCCACTCCTTACAGTGATCCCATGAGATCACAGAAAAAAAAGAATAACGAATCGAAAGAACGCTGGCTCCCCTCTTGAGGAGCCAGCGCCATCGTTAGAACTCGAGAACATCGTCCGAGAGCGACATCTCATTATGCAGTCGGACATGACCCTTGGCCAAGGTGGCATTATGGGTCTTGTGCTCCGCAAGCTTGCGCTCGAGGCCTTCCACCACGGCCGTCAAGCCGTCCTGGGTCAGCACGAAATGCAACGGTCCCATACCGGCCTGACCGGTATAACCCTTCGTGCGGTAGGAGGTATGGACGACGCCAGCCGGTTCATCCGGACTGGTGTAGAGCGACGCCACTGCCAACGCCCCGTGGAGCTCTTCGAGCTTGTCGTTGGTATTGATGATGTTGAGAATCGCCAATCCCGGCGGATGGTCGGTCACACGCTCGTAATGGAGCCAATGGATGAGGTCCTGCGAATCGAGTTCGGCATTGAGCCCACTGGTCAGTTGGCGGATGGCTCGAATGCCGTCCTGAATTTTGTCATCCACTTCACGACGATTGGCGCCTGGCGCCATTTCCGCGTACAACATGACGATACCAGTCTGGCGGGTAGCTGAGATCTTGGACAGGGTCCGCAGTGTACCCAAGGTGTTTTCGATGGCCTTGGCCGAATCAGTATCACCGATGACCGCCGCAATGACCGGCTTTTCGCGGCCAATGAGTTCATTCATCAAAAGCGGGCCAAAGACGGAACCCGATCCACCCGACGCGGAGAAGATGACCACATTGAAATCGCCAGGAACGAACTGCGACAATGCAGGTGTCACGTGCTTGCGCATGGATTCGGCATTCAGATCCCGCTTCATGCCCGAACCGTCCAGCCCATCGATCAAATAGGCATGGTCGATATTTTCAGGCCGTAAGTTGGAGAGCGATGTATCGAGATAGGCGACTTTCGGACCGCCGGTGTCATCGGTCGTCGACTGGTGTGCTTTGACGAGATTGGAACCGCAACCGCCAGTGCCGTACAAATTGAGAGACTTATGCTGAGGCATGGAGCTTTCCTGGTGAGGAGTGAATGATGTGGGGAGTGGATGATTGCGCATGGTAGTCACACTATGCCAAAGGGAGGTAGGTGTTTACCCATGCTGTCGTTATTTCAACAGCCTGTGGCATAGTGGTAGTATGTATTCTACATTCCTTTCAATATAATCCGTAAAACCTATGATTCCCCACGCCTTAACGAGGACACCTAAGTGAATCCAGTGCAGAAAGCTATCGCTGAGGCTAAGTTCAGTATTCCTCTGGAAATCCTCCAGCAAGCCTTTGCCCCTATCGCTGTCTTTGGCCGCCCTACCGCGCTGAATATCGATTCGATCATCCGGGAAAAGGTGATTGACTCCCGTGTGCGGGTGGACTGCGACCTCGTGGGCGGGACCCAGTTGGATATTCCACTACGGGGATTGACACCGGAGCAGGTAGCGCTTCCATCCGGCACGCCGTACAGCTGGGCTCTGGTGTATCGCATTCCCATGATCCTGACTCAGAACCGCATCATCACTCGGGTATTATGGATCGCCAATACGATCTCTCCCATCAGCGGTACCTATACGTACGCCAGCTATAACGGTTCGGCGTTGACCAATGCAGCGATGGGTGTCATGCAGTCTCAAGCGCCCATTCCTTCGATGTCGACTGCCCGTGTGGACTTGATATCCACCAACACGATCATGATTTCCGATACCAACCAGTGGCCGTATGACGTGACGCTCCGTTGTTTTGTGGAGAACGATCACGACATGGCGCAGTTACCCGTCGGAGCCTACCGCCATTTCGCCAAACTTTGCGTCCATGCCATCAAAGCGTATATTTATAACTCTTTGGTGATCAAGGTTAACACGGCGGAACTCCAGAACGGTCAAGAGTTGGGTCGGTTCAAGGAAGTACTCGATACCTATGCAGACGCTAACGAGCTTTATCAGACGTACTTAGAAGATGTCTGGCGTGAAGTGGCGGCATATGCAGACCCCGTCACATCTCGCGATTTCATGCGCTATCCCATTGGGGCTGGAGTCTGACCTCGGTTAGTATCTGGTTTAAAGAAAAAAGAAGCCCATGGTACACTCCCTCACCCTTCAAGGGTGAGGGAGTGTACCATTTTGTTGACGCCGACAAAAAGGTCATCTTAGAACGGATGAGCAATACATGTCAAGCGAGATTTTGTCAGATATTTCGGTGGGACGCTGTGACA
>Ga0307375_10006954_pt1 | contig 10373 bp, 7 predicted proteins | sample TR1MG_FD_202531 | JGI IMG/M metagenome (GOLD analysis project Ga0307375, IMG submission 202531) | Soil microbial communities from Risofladan, Vaasa, Finland - TR-1 | ecosystem: Environmental > Terrestrial > Soil > Coastal area > Acid sulfate soil | place: Finland: Risofladan, Vaasa | collected...
GAACGCAGAGCGCAGCCCGTCGGCAAGCGCGGCGGCCCGACGAGCGAACCCATGCGCCTCGGTGATGTTCGGCAGCCATACGGGTTTTTTCTCGTGCAGCACGAGGTGGATGAACCGCCCCACATCCATTAACGCGCGTACGCTCCGCGACGCGCGGATGAACTCCGCGTGGCGAGCAAGATCAGCCGCGTACCAGACCGATTCGTGCGGAATGCCGGGGTCGCCGCCCCACTTGGCGGTGCTCGCGAGGCGCCCGAGCGTCCAATTGCCGAAATCACAGAGGCGCGACAAACAGATCTTCATCGCCTCCTCTGGCGTCGCCGCTTCGTTGACTGCGCGTGCAAGGGATTCCAGCAATTGCGCCAGCGCCGTCTTGCGCTTCGATTCCTGCTCAGTGCGCTTGCGCTCCGTGATGTCCGTTGATGCTCCGGTTACCCCAACAATTCTTCCTGTGGCATCGACCAGCGGCTCTACCACGAGATCGAAATAGTGCTTTTTGCTCAGTCTGGTAACTGAAACTTCCGCGCGCGCACTGACGCCGGTTTCCAGAACCCTGCGCTTTAACTCGATGATCGGCGGCACGTCCTCGGTCGGCAACAGCTCCGAATCCATCTTGCCTATTACCTCCTCGGGCGTATACCCCAGTTGCGGGGAGTACATCCAGGTATAACGAAGATTCCGATCTTGATGAAATAAAGCGATGTCCACGCTCTTGAGCGCTACGCGCAGGCTTCTCTCATTTACATGCAACGCCTCCTCTGCTCGCTTGCGCTGAGTGACGTCCAATAGCGCGAACAGTAGTCCTTCGACGTGACCGTTTTCGTTCTTCAGTGGATGCAAAGTCCAGTCCCAATAGGTCACGCCCCATTCAGGATGGTCCGGGAACTCAAACGGATTCGCATAGGTCGTGAACGGTTCGCCAGTGGCCACCGCATTGCGAAAGATGGTTTCGACCTTTTCGCCCGGATACAGGTCGAAGTGGTTCTTGCCCACGAAGAATTCGGCTGGATGGCCGCATGCGTCCGCGTAAGCCTTGTTCACCCGCACGAAATTCAAATCCCGGTCCAGATAAACGATGCAGAAATGCGTCGTCGCGAACATGCGATCGAGCAGTTCGTAGTTTTTCTGTAACGCTCTCTCTGCCTCGACCCGCTGCGTAACGTCGCGCAGAACCACGGTAAACAGCCGCTCCCCATCCGACCCCGTCTGCGAAATCGAGGCGTCGATCAGAAATTCCCGGCCGTCGGCCCGCCGTCCCACGATCTGGCCAAAACCACCCATGCCGCGGTTGCTTACCTTGGTGCGCGCAAAGTTGCGGATATGCGCGTCGTGCGCCTTTCGGTAGCACTCGGGAATCAGCATGGAGATCCGTTTACCCAGCAACTGCGCTTCGCTGTAGCCGAACATTTGTTCGACCGCGGGGTTGACGAGCGCGATTTGATGGCGCTCGTCGATTGCGATGATAGGCTCCATCACCGATGCGATGATGCCGGCTAAGCGCTGGTCGGCGCGCTTGCTCTCGGCGATGTCGTTCGGCACGGCGCCCGGATCGGCTTGGCGCAGACGATCCTCCTGCACGAACTGCCCTGGTAATTCCACGTTCGCCACCGCGCCAGCGACGGGGGAACCGGCTAGTTTCACTTCGGCGGCAGTTCTCGAGCGCGAAGTGCCTTTCCCTTCATGCTTGCTTGTTTTCTTCAAGGGGCGCCCCTTTGGTGGTCTACCTCTCCTCCGGCCCTCGCGCTGGCGTCTGGGGTTCTTTTCTGACAAGTGCGTTGGTGATGTGCTATCACGCCGCCGACGCTGGCCCCATCCACCCGTCACCTAGGCCGTTCTCGCTGAAGGCCAGACGCAGAGCCATTCTCGAACTGAGCCGTACGCTACACCAGAGGCTTCTTTCCCAATGTCTGCATCGCCAGTCAGTAGCCCGCCAGTTGGAAGGAAACTCGCGTATTTTTTAGTATAGATCAAACAAGAATGACACATACTCGGCGTCGTTCATCGCTCGCGAAATTTCGATTACTCTAGGCGGCATGGCATTTGTGCAACCGATTCCAGAGTACTCCTATGCCTTAGTGAACTTCGTCCTCTGGCAGACCAATAAGCCGAGCAACCAAGCGCCGGTGATTGCGATACAAGATCACGCCACCCTGCTCCCAATCTCCCCACGTCCCTTGATCCACCCCAAGCTGCCGGGCAGCTTCCCTGATCGACCATCCCATCGCCCGACGTTTGGCGAGTAGACGTTGAGCAAGACCCTTCGGTTCAGGGAAGGGGTCGTAGCCCAAGAACCGTATAATGGGGGGCATGGACTCAATCGGTGGCTCGGTGTGGTCTTTTTCCCAGTTCAGGACCGTCCAGAAGTTGACGCCTAGCCGCTCGGCTGCCTCCTTCTGGGTTAACCTCAGTTCCAGCCGCCGCTTCCTGACGTGCTCTCCCAAGGTCTTTGGCTCAAAATCCGTTTCCTTTGGTTTCAGTGCCTTAAGAGTAATGGGCGCGAATTGCAAAAGAGCAACGCGTCCCTGTCCCTGCGGCTATTTCGGGCATTTCAACGGCCGCTGCCGCTGCACGCCGGACCAGATTGCGCGCTATCGCAGCAAGATCTCCGGGCCGCTGCTGGACCGCATCGACATCCAGCTGGAAGTGCCGGCAGTACCGCAGGAAGATTTGTTGCGCCAGTCCGCGGGCGAAGGGAGCGACACGGTACGCGAGCGCGTCGCGGCGGCGCATCGAGTACAGATCCAGCGCCAAGGGAAAAACAACAGCAGCCTCGGCACGCGTGAAATCGACCGCTGGTGCCGCCCTCAGGCGGCGGCCGACGGTTTGCTCAGGCAGGCGATCTCGAAGCTCAATCTGTCGGCGCGCGCTTATCATCGTGTGTTGAAACTTGCGCGCACCATTGCCGATCTCGCAGGTAGCGAGGCGATTGCCGTCGCTCATGTGGCCGAGGCTATCCAATACCGCAAACTCGACCGCACGGCCTGAAGACATGTCGACTTACGCAATTGGCGACGTACAGGGATGTGTGGACGCGCTCGAGCGCTTGCTCGACACCTTTAGCTTTGACCGGTCGCTCGATCGACTATGGTTCGTCGGCGATCTGGTAAACCGCGGCCCGGAATCGCTTGCGACCTTGCGTCTGGTGAAGGATTTGGGTGAGGGCGCGGTGACGGTGCTCGGCAATCACGACTTTCACCTGCTTACCGTGTCCGCCGGACTCGCCAAAAAGCACCGCAGCGACACGCTGGATCAGGTACTCGCAGCACCGGATTGCGAAGAGCTCCTGGCTTGGCTGCGGCACCGGCCAATGCTGCATGTCGAAGGCACTTTTGCGATGGTGCACGCGGGCTTATTGCCGCAATGGAGCGTAGCGACAGCGAGGACGCTGGCAGGGGAAGTCGAGACGGCGCTGCGCGGTGCCAACTGGCGGGAATTTCTGGCGAAGCTTTACGGCGATACGCCCGATTCATGGAGCGAGGACCTGCGCGGCGCCGACCGCTTGCGTGTCACCGTCAACGCCATGGCGCGGATGCGGTTTTGCACGGCTGAAGGCAAGATAGAATTTCGCACCAAAGGCGAAACAGCCAAGGCGCCGAGCGGCTTTTTCCCCTGGTTCGACGCGCCCGGGCGCGCCAACCGCGACCATACGCTCGTCTGCGGTCACTGGTCGACGCTCGGACTGAAGTTGCGACCCGACCTCATCGCCCTGGACACCGGCTGTGTTTGGGGCGGAAGACTGAGCGCAGTGCGGCTTGAGGACCGCAAGTTGTTCCAGGTACCATGCAAGCAGTGTCTGACGCCCGGGAAATAGCGTGCGCAGGCAGTCTCTTTTTGCGTAATTAGTCGATCGACCTGAAGGGAACGCTGATGAGCGAGTGCGTATTCTGCAACATCGTCGCCGGACGGATTCCTTCGGCCAAAGTACACGAAGATGAAATGACGCTGGCCTTCATGGATATCGGCGAGGTCAACCCCGGCCATGTACTGGTAACAGTGAAGCCGCATGTGGAGAATATCTACGGTCTGAATGATGCGCTCGCTGCAGCGGTATTCCGCACCGCGGCGCGCGTGGCGCGCGCGTTGAAAAACGCCTATTCACCCGAGGGGATGACGCTATACCAGGCCAATGGTGTTGCCGCGAGCCAGACCGTATTTCACTTCCACATTCATCTCGTACCGCGGCACGCGCACGACGGCTTGCGTCTCACCTGGCCGGCGAAACACCCATCGCGCGAACAACTGGAAGCGAACGCGGCGAAGGTGCGCGCTGCGCTGGAATAGGTCCGGCGGCTTGTCGCACCACAGAAAACGCGCCAGCCGGCGCGTCCGGAAAATACGGCCCCGGCACGCCTCCGATCAACCGCCTGCACAATCAATAAGTCACCCGCGGCGCACCGGCTGCGACCAAACAGACACCGTTCTTATCCTAGCCCGTCTTTAACATCGGCCGAAACTCATTATGCTCCATCAATGGGTTACACCGCTCGAATCGTCCGAGTGGCACTACATTCGCGTCGTCAGGTTCAGACGATGAGTTTTTTTGTTCCTCCAGGGTTGGGGTCGAGAGCCAGCGCTGCGTAGAGCGGGGCGAGTTCGAATTCGGGCAGTGAGGCTTTGCGCACGTTGAGGGTGCGGCCATCGCGCGTGTTGAAACTGCTGGTGACGCGGCGCTGAACTTGCAAGATCTTGCGCAGGCTGTCCCAACTGTCATGGATGCCCCGATCGGCGAGCCGCGTGCGGATGATCTGGACGAACTGATAGGCGAGCACCGAGATGAACAGATGGGCGTCGCTGCGCGCCTTCTTGTGATGGAAGATGGGGCGCAGCCCGAGTTCGGACTTCAGGCTTCGGAACACTGCCTCCAAGTCGGTGAGCGTGACGTAGGTCCGCCAGAGTTGCTCCGGGGTCCAGGAAGTTTCGTTGCTGCGCAGGCAGTACACGCCTGGATCGCTCATCTGGGTACCGGGAACCGGCTCCTTGGTCCAGCTCAGCGCCTTGAGCCTCTTGCCCGAGGGCTCGGTGTGATACTCGATGCGGTAGTGTTGGCCGACGCCGCGACATCTTTGCTTCAAGCGTCCGATGCGCTCGGTGATCTTGACCAGGCGCTTCTCGCCGCGCGGCTTCGCGAGGCCCTGGCAGAGCTTGGCCAGCCCTTGCTCGAAGCGCTGGGTCAGGCGCGTGATGATGGCCGTCTCCTTTTGCTCGCGCCCCGGCGAATGGCAGTACAGGCGCACTTCCTGCGCGTCGGCGCTCAACGCCCTGTGCAAACGGATGCACTGCCCGCCGGCGGCGGTGAGCTCGACCGCCTGGAGTGGATCGAATTCACGTCTCCTCTCGCGCGAGACCACCAAGTAGCGATAGCCGTGCGCTCTGAGCCGAATGAGGTTGTCCTCGGTGGCTATGCCCCGATCCATCACCACCAGCGCCCCTGCCGGGGCCTGCAAGCCCTTGAGCATGCCTTCGAGCGTGCGCGCCTCCACTGCATTGCCCGCAAACACCTGGGAGCGTTTCACGAAACCGCTGGCATCGAGCACCAGGCCGAGGGTGAGCAGCGGGCATTCGGTGCGCTGCTCTTTGGAGTGGCCACGCGCGGCCTTGGGATTGCCCTTGCCCGCGCCTTCGAAGTAGGTGTTGGTCAAGTCATACAGCGTGACGGTGCTCGCCAGAGCAAAGAGGCTACGCACACGCTCGAAGATAAACGTCTCGATTCTGCCTTGGTGATGCAACAGGGCATCCGAGGCCCGATACAGCCGCATCAGCGACATGCCCTCGAAATCGAACTCCAGTATTTCTCCCAGTGCCGATTCGTTCTTGAGCCAGCCCCAGGTGGCCAACTCCGATCCGGGCGCGGCCATGCGCCCAATCACGTTACCAATGACCGCGGCGCACTGCGCGCGATTGAGCCCCAAGGATTGCAGGTGCTCGATGAAACCGATCTCGCGCATCACCGAAAGCCCCACATGCTCCACTCCCACCGAGCGCGGGCGCAGCTGCTCCAGCGAGTCGATATCGACCTCGACAAAGGACCGCCCCGCGCTCACCCGACCCCGCACCCGCCCAGGTTCGATACTCTGACCGTGGCGCAGCAGCAGTTGCGCCGCATAGCGTTGCGCCAACTCCTCCAGCTCAGGCTTGAGCGGCAACAGGCCCGCTTGGCCGGTGAGGATCTCCTCGATGCGCGGACACAGCGAAGGCCAATCCTCTTGGGCCACCGCAAAGTGCCGGCCCAAATTCAGCAGCGTGACTTGACGCACTCTGCCCGCGAGGCGCTCGGTGCGCACCAAGCGGTGCGTGAAGTACGACTCCCCGGTCGTCTTGTTGCGAGTGCGCACGCGTCGTATGTACATGCTGGCGCGAGCATAGAACGGAAATCCCTGCGCGCGTGCAGCGCCGGAAAATATTATGGCACTACAAAACGATTTGCCGAATCACCTGCAAAAGAATCCGGCACTTACGTTCACCGACCCGGGTCTTTCGGGCAAATCATGTTAAAGATGGGCTAGTTGTGCGTTGAAATGCTGATGGTAGAGGGTCTCGATCTCTGCGCGGGTGACGCGGTGGTTTTGTCCGCCGCGCGTGCCTACCTTGAGCGCGCCCATCAACGAGGCCAGCTGCCCGGTCGAACGCCAATCCATGCCTTCGGCAATGCCATACAGCAGGCCGGCGCGATACGCATCCCCGCATCCGGTCGGATCGACAATATCCTTCGCCTTGACACACGGGATCTCCAGGCGCTGACCGCCGGCGTAGATCTCCGAGCCCTTGGCGCCGTGTGTCACTATCAGTGCCTCCACCTTTTGCGCCAGGTCCGCGATTGATTCGCCCGTCCGCTCTTCCAGCATCTTGCCTTCGTATGAGTTAACCGCAACGTAGCTGGCTAGTTTCACGAAGTCGAGCAATTCGGCGCCGGAGAACATGGGCAGTCCCTGACCTGGGTCGAATACGAACGGAATGTTCTGCTCCTTCAGCTCGCGCGCGTGCTGCAACATGCCCTCGCGCCCATCGGGAGAAACGATGGCAAGGCCGACTTCACCGGCGGCGGCAACGCTGTTGAGGTGCGAATGGCCCATCGCCCCCGGATGAAACGCGGTGATCTGGTTGTCGTCCAGATCGGTGGTGATAAACGCTTGCGCGGTGTACGTGCCGGAGACTTCGCGCACGTGCGTACGTTCAATGCCGAGCGCATCCAGCCTCCGGTAATAGGAGTCGGCGTCCTCGCCCACTGTAGCCATGATCAGCGGCTCGCCGCCGAGCAGGCGTAGGCTGTAGGCAATGTTGGCGGCGCAGCCGCCGAATTCGCGGCGCAAAGCCGGGACCAGGAAAGCCACGTTCAGCATGTGGATCTGGTCAGGAAGAATGTGCTCGCGAAAACGCCCCTCGAACACCATGATATTGTCGTAGGCGATAGAGCCCAATAGCAAGATGCGCATGTTTCCATTTTCCGTAGTTGAGAGCCCCGCTGCGAACTCTGTGCGCCGGCGCGGCAGCCGCAGAGGATACCCGAAGTCGGCCTCAGGGATAAAACAAATATAAGCGGTAACCGGTAGCCTTGACCTGCGAGCCTTCGATGAACACCTTGATCGCGGTCTCGGAATTGGCGGGGAACCCGGCGCGCACGTTAGCGTCCTTTCCCAGATAGTCCCGCGGTGCAAGCACGCGCCGCACTACCGGTTGGTCCTGCGGGTCGGTGAGTGTCAGTTCAAGCATGGGATACTGCTGATCGAAAATGGCACGGTTCTTGAGCGTCGCCGACAAGACCATGATATTGGGATTGGTCGTGTCCGCCTGCAGGTCCGATGCCTCTATGCTCATCAAATCGATGCGCCGCGGCAATGGCAAGTCACAATGCAGGGTTGCGCACAGCGCAACGGCATAGGGCTTGGCCCGCGGGACCAACACGATGATGGCGCTGCGGTAATAGTACGCTGCCTGCGCGAGCAATAGCAGCAACAACAAGAGCGCGCCCAGCAACCAGGGCCAGCGGCGCGCGCGCTCGGCCGTGTCCACAGCCGGTCCGAAATCGAATGCGTCCGCGCCCGGCGCGGCCCAGGGCTCGATGCTCGCCGGCTGCGCTGGCTCGAGCGTAGGCGTCGTCGCCTCAAACGCTCCAGCGCCGCCCAATATCGTTTCGACCTCTTGTACCGGGCTTGCCTCGTTTGCAGGCTCTTGCACCTCGGGGATGACGTTCTCCGCTTCTTCCGGAACGCGTTCCGCCGCGCCGGTATCGGTGTGCACAGCCGCATGCTCGTGTACCGGCGCGACCCCTTCGACCAGGTGTTCTAGCGCGTCGAACACCCGATTGCATTTGCCGCAGCGCACCTGCCCCGCGCGCGCAGAGAGTTGCTCCGCGTGCACGCGAAAATGGGTTTGGCAGAAGGGGCAACGGGTAATCATGGTCGCCCGCCCTCGATCAACACCCAGCCCTCGTCGCTGGCGCCGATGTGCAACTCGAACCAGGGCGCATAGGCCGCCATGACCTCCTGTGCCTGCGTCTCGAGTATGCCCGACAGCGCGATGCGCCCTCCCGTAGCGGTGTGCCCGGCGAGTACCGGCGCGAGCAGTATGAGCGGATTGGCAAGGATGTTTGCGACCACGAGGTCCGCCCGAAAATCAGGAGCTGTCTCCGCATTGATAAAGCGCGCGTCAACCCGGTTGCGCTGCGCGTTCGCCTGCGCCGCAAGGAGCGCCAGCGGGTCTACATCCACGCCGAGCGCGGCGCTCGCGCCGAGGCGCTGCGCGGCAATGGCTAATATACCCGAACCGCAGCCGTAGTCCAGAACACGCTCGCCGCCGCGTAGCGTCCGCTCTAGCCACTGCAGACACAGTCGCGTGCTGGGATGACTGCCGGTACCGAAGGCGAGACCCGGGTCGAGAACGAGATTGACCGCATCCTGTTCGGGCGCCGTCGCCCAGGACGGCACTATCCACAGATTGTCCGAAATGCGGATCGGCTCGAACTGCGACTGGCTGCGCCGCACCCAGTCTTGTTCGGCCACCGGCTCGATGCGGTAATCGGGCGCTTGAGCCAGGCCGATTTGTTCGCAGGCTGCGGCGACCAGACGTGCTGGATCGTCAGACTGCTCGCAAAGCGCAATGATCAGGCTTTGCGGCCAGGCGCTTTCGGTCACCATGCCGGGCTCGCCGTACATCGGCGCCTCCGCGGCCGTACCGGCGCTGGCATCTTCCATGCTGACCGACAGCGCGCCCTTCTCTAGGAGCGCGTCGCTCAGTGCATCGGCAACACGCGCATCGGTACGCAATATGAGTGACATCCAGGCCAGGAAATCATCCTTTCTCTAGTTTTTGCTGCGCGAGCTTTTGTTCGAGATAATGGATGCTGGTGCCACCCTTGATAAAACGGTCGTCGAGCAGCAAGTCCTGGTGCAGCGGGATGTTAGTCTGAATGCCCTGCACCGCCATCTCGGACAGTGCAATACGCATGCGCCGCAGCGCCTGGTCGCGCGTCGCGCCATAAGCGATGACCTTGCCAATTAAAGAATCGTAGTTGGGCGGCACGAAATAGCCTTGGTAAATGTGCGAGTCGACGCGTATGCCGGGCCCACCAGGCGGATGATAGGAAATAATGCGGCCCGGCGAGGGCGTGAACTTGAACGGATCCTCTGCATTGATACGGCACTCTATGGCATGCCCGCGCAGCATCACATCGCGCTGGCGCAGGCGCAGCTTTTCTCCCGCGGCGACGCGAATCTGCTCCTGTACCAAGTCCACACCGGTGATCATTTCGGTGACGGGGTGCTCGACCTGGATGCGCGTGTTCATTTCGATAAAATAGAACTCTCCGCCCTCGTACAGGAATTCGAACGTGCCAACGCCGCGGTAGCCTATCTTGCGGCAGGCTTCGGCGCAGCGTTCGCCGATGCGGATGCGCTGGCGCTCGGTTATTCCAGGTGCCGGCGCCTCTTCGATGATCTTCTGGTGCCGCCGCTGCATCGAGCAGTCGCGTTCGCCCAGGTACACGGCGTTCTTGTATTCGTCGGCGAGAACCTGAATCTCGATGTGCCGCGGGTTTTCCAGGAATTTTTCGAGATATACAGCAGGGTTGCCGAATGCAGCCTGCGCCTCCTGCTGCGTCAGATTCACCGCAGCGAGCAGCGCCGCCTCCGTGTGCACCACGCGCATGCCGCGCCCACCGCCGCCGCCCGAGGCCTTGACGATCACCGGATAGCCGATCCTGCGCGCTGTTTTGACGATTTCGTCGTTTTGCTCCGGCAACGGTCCTTCAGACCCGGGCACGCAGGGCACACCCGCTTTGATCATAGCCGTCTTGGCGTTGATCTTGTCGCCCATGAGCCTTATGGTCTCGGGTCGCGGCCCGATGAAAACGAAACCGCTCTTCTCGACGCGCTCGGCGA
>Ga0307375_10006956_pt1 | contig 10373 bp, 9 predicted proteins | sample TR1MG_FD_202531 | JGI IMG/M metagenome (GOLD analysis project Ga0307375, IMG submission 202531) | Soil microbial communities from Risofladan, Vaasa, Finland - TR-1 | ecosystem: Environmental > Terrestrial > Soil > Coastal area > Acid sulfate soil | place: Finland: Risofladan, Vaasa | collected...
GCCTTTCTTTAGGGCCTGTAGCTCAGTTGGTTAGAGCAGGGGACTCATAATCCCTTGGTCCACGGTTCGAGTCCGTGCGGGCCCACCAATTAAAACAATAAGTTATATATTTGCTGTTGACAATCCTCTGCTCCTCAGGCACATATTCGGTACAGTGCTGAATATGGACGGAGGAGGTTTGTCTTATGGCCACGATAGTCAAAAACCCGGCGGGAACCTGGAAAGCGGTGATTCGCAAGCAGGGCTGGCCGACGGCCGCGAAAACGTTCCGGACCAAACGGGATGCCGAAGACTGGTCCCGTCAGACTGAAGATGAAATGGTGCGGGGGGTTTATATTCAGCGAGCGCCCTCTCAGAAACTCTTGTTGGACATGGCGCTGGATCGCTATCTGCGCGAGATTACCCCGACCAAGAAAGCGGGTGACTCCCAGCGGCGTGACCATACGAGTGCAAAAGCACTGCGTGCATCCTTGGGCAAATATGCTCTGGCTGCACTGAATCAAGAGATCATTGGACACTACCGGGATGATCGCTTGGCCGAGGGTCGTGCTGGCAACACGGTGCGTCTGGAACTCGCTCTTCTATCCCACCTTTTTACCGTGGCCATCCGTGAGTGGGGCATCAGTCTGCCAGCGAATCCCGTATTGCTCGTACGCAAACCCAAAGGAAATTCACGGGACCGCCGTCTGCAGGGAGATGAGGCGGCATGCCTTCTCAAGGGTGTGCGTGCCCACAGCAACCCCATTCTGGCTTGGGCCACCGAACTTGCTTTGGAAACCGCAGCACGCGTTGATGAAATCCTCTCAGTAGAGCTGCGTGATGTGGATCTTACCCGGCGTATCGTTATTTTTCGGGATACCAAAAATGGGGACACGCGGAGCGCTCCGCTGACTGTGCGTGCCACCGAGATTTTTCGCGAGGCGATTGACACCTATCCTCGGAAAGGTACCAACCTGGTTTTTCCGGGAAATCCAGGTCGGGATGGTATTCGGCGCCCGTACACGATGAACAAGGTCTGGAAAACAGCCCTTGAGCGCGCTGGTATTCAAGGTCTGCATTTCCATGACCTGCGCCATGAGGCCACCAGTCGACTCGTGGAAATGGGGCTGTCCGATACCAAGACACGGCAGATCACAGGGCACAAATCCGCCCAGATGATGGGCCGGTATACCCACTTGCGCAGCGAAGAGTTGGTGCAGGATCTGGACGCGTGCCAGTCAACGGGTCGACAGAGGGCATCCTCTGCAATCGACACAAGTCAGCCAAAAGTGCAAAGTCTCCAAAATTAAGAGCAATATTGTGCCTTTTATAGGACGCAACCCGCGATGAATTTTCTGTATCGTCATCCTTGTGGATATGGATCATTACAAGGAGGCGGTTGCGATGGAGCAGAAGAAAAATTACTGTTGACCTCGGAAGAGGCCGCAGCAATGGTACGCAAATCGGCCATGGCCTTCCGAGACAGTATGTGCCGCGGAAAGGCGCCCTGGTCCCGATGGCTTTCGGCACGGCGTGTTTCGTTGAGGCGGCGTTATTACTGTCGAAGGGCCGATGTCGAATTGGTCGCACAGTTCGGCGACGCAGTAGTTGGACTAGAGCAAGGTGAAAGTGGACATGGACGTGTGTTGGAACTAGGAAAGTATGCACGCCGCCAGAGTAAACGGAAGTGATTGGCGGCTTCCGGCAGGGATTTCACAGATGGCCTTTGTTGACTGGCGTGCTCTGGAGCGATGGGTATCACGAGCAGTCTTGTATACGTCGCATGGAGAGTCAGGCATGTCGGCGATACGCTCAGGCCTCCGTAAAATCTTATCAGCATCGGCCAATGGCTCTTTCAGCCTGGAAGCGGTCGTTCGCTGTGCGCAATCATAGTGCGTCAGATTCCATTACGCCCCAAATTGGGGCAACACCCAGCATTGTTTGGTGGCTCCACAAAATAAATAAGCAAATTATTCAATAAGATGCCGATAACTCGCAATATGGCATGTTTCCTGCACGGAAACTATGTCTATCCGGAGGAAATGGCATGGTAACAAATCTCGAGTCAACGCAATCACTCAAAGGATCAAGTCTGGGTTTTATGGAGGCAGTTGGTCAATCCCTTGCTAATATATCTCCAACATTAACCCCAGCACTGAATATGGGGGCTGTAGTGGCCCTTGCTGGACAAGGTACATGGTTGGTATATGTAGCGGCGACAATCGCCCTTATTATAGTTGGGCTAAACATGTCTACCTTGGCAAGTAGATTTTCCGCAGCTGGTTCATTCTTCATCTTCATCTCTCGATCGCTGGGCCCAATGATGGGGGGACTTACAGGGTGGGCACTGATACTCGCCTACATAGGAACTGCAATGGCGCTGTTGGCGGGTCTCGCGATCTTTGTCAATAATACGCTAGCACCATTTGGTGTGAGCATCCCCCCCATAATAAGCTACATTATTTTTGGCTTTTTGGTATGGTATCTAGCATATAGAGACATCAAACTTTCGTCGCGAATCAGCCTAATAATTGAAGCAATATCTGTTGCTGTAATAACAGTTTTAGTCTTTACTGTAGTTGGAAAGGACTACTCTCCATCTGTTGTTTACACCCAGGCTGGAATATCAGGCGCTTCTGTAAAAGGGATGTTTGGAGGCGTGGTTCTGGCAATTTTTTCCTTCGTCGGGTTTGAGAGCTCTGTAACTCTCGGCAAAGAGACTAGAGACCCCACGAAAAACATTCCGCGTGCCGTAATGGGTAGCATGTTATTTGCCGGGGCATTTTTTACGATAATGGCCTTTGCAATGATTACCGCCTACAAGGGAAATGCTACTGCATTTGGTAATGACTCGGCGCCGCTCGAAACGCTTTTAGGTTATCTTAACCTTACGGCCTTGTCAGCGCCTGTTTATGCCATTGCATCATTGAGCCTGTTTGCTTGTGTTTTGGCATCTATAAATGCTGGATCACGCTTGCTATTTTCCATGGGCAGATATCAATTTGTGCATAGATCCATGGGGTTGGTGCATACTACACATCAAACGCCCCATATCGCGGTGACTATTAGTTCCATTCTTGCTGTAATTGGACCAATAGCTCTGATTGGTCAAGGATCTATGAATACGTATGATATTACCGGAACGGTGGCGACATTTGGGTTTATATTTGTCTATCTTTTAATCAGTATTTCTGCCCCGATATATCTCGCCAAAAAAAGATTGGGATCGGTTACGTCAGTATTTTTTGGCATAACAGGTGCTGGCCTGATGGTGGCCGCTTTCTTTGGTAGCGTGTACCCAGTCCCGGCCTACCCATTTAATTTATTACCTTATATATTTATTGCATATTTACTCTTTGGTGTAGCTATACTGGTACGCCTTAAGCTTTTCTCTCCGACTATACTTGATCGAGTGGAACTTGATCTCGAAGGGAATGAGGGGGCAATCATAGGAAGGAAATGATTTTAATTTTTAAATTATAACAAATTTGCGCGATAACATCAATTAACGTTGTCGCGCAGTTATTGTTTGGAATAGAAACAAATATTTTTAATTGGTAATGCTTGTATTATAAATTATAATAGATAAGAAGCTTATTGGTAGTTTTATCAGATTTTCTGGGCCGTGTGGAATATCACCGCGAAAGGTAAGTGAATCCCCCTTCTTTAGTACATAAGTCTTTTGACCGTGACGATACTCTATCACACCATCCAAGATGTGGATGAACTCAGTGCCCGGATGCTCAAAAGTTGGGAAGACCTCAGATTCGTCGTTCATCGTTATTAAAAAAGGCTCAAATTGTTTGTTTGGCCCCTGATCATATGCAAGGAGATGATATGTATGGCCGCGCTTGGTGCCTCGACGGACCACTTCCATGCCTTCACCTTGCTTAACCATCTGTGCTCCCCCATCGGGGACATCATAGTTGCGAAAAAGTGTGGAAAGCGAAACGCCGAGAGCTCTGCTAAGTCGCGACAGGGTATCCAGACTCATTGCAGTTTGGGCGTTTTCTATTTTAGAGAGCATGCCCCTACTGATTCCTGTTAGGTCAGACACATCTGAGATCGTGAGGTCTTGTTTGTTTCTGAGCTCACGTATGGTGTTGCCAATATATCGTTCGAGGCCGTGGTTCGAATCTGTATTATCCATGATTAATATTTGTACATCGCCGCCTGGAGAATTGCAAGAAAATTCACTACGAGAAAAAAACTTGCACACAGAGAAACGCGCATGTTATATTTTACCTACTGAAAGAGTTTTTGGGTTAATGCCATGCCTGATATTGATTTTTTTACATTGACAGTATCTTGCCCAGACCAAGTGGGTATCGTTGCTCGTGTATCGGACTTCATAGCGAGTAATGGTGGTTGGATCATCGAAGCCAGTCATTATGCGGACCCAGACCTACGCCGATTCTTCATGCGGCATCAGATTGTGGCCCATTCACTCCCTTTTGATGTTCATGTGTTTCGTGAGCAGTTCCAAGAAATTGCGCAGGAGTTTGAAATGGATTGGAAAATATCCGACAGCCGCATAAAAAAGCGCGTTGTCATTATGGTTTCCAACTTGGGCCACTGTCTCTACGACTTGCTAGGCAGATGGCAGACTGGTGAGCTGAACATTGACATCCCCTGCGTTATCTCTAACCACGATACTTTCCGGTCATTTGTGGAATGGCACGACATCCCCTTCCATCATGTTCCAGTTGACCCAAAACAGAAGCATATAGCCTTTCAGAAAGTCGCCGATCTTTTCGACACAGCCCAAGGCGATGTATTGGTCCTGGCAAGGTATATGCAGGTGCTTAATCCAGAGATGTGCGAACTGTATCCGGGACAAATAATCAATATTCACCACAGCTTTCTACCTGGATTTATTGGGGCAAAGCCTTACCACCAGGCCTACGATAAGGGGGTTAAACTCGTCGGCGCCACTTGTCATTATGTCACATCTGAACTGGATCAGGGGCCGATCATAGAACAGGATGTTATTCGTATAGACCACTCCAATGGACCTTCAGAGTTGGTGCGCTCTGGCCGCGATGTCGAAAAGTCGGTACTTGCCCGCGGGCTGCGATATCACTTAGAAGATCGAGTCGTGCTTAATGGATCGAAGACCGTGGTATTTCGATAATGTTCAGAGAGGAATGACAACATGCCCTGGCGTTTAATGCGATTTGCGCTGTCCCCGGAGCATCCCGAAGGTCGGATGTTCAAGACGCATGCCGAACTCAAAGATTCATATGACGTGGTGATTATCGGTGCTGGTGGTCATGGCTTAGCGGCTGCCTATTACCTCGCCCGCGATCACGGTATCAACAATGTCTGCGTCCTGGAAAAGGGATATATCGGCGGTGGAAATACCGGACGTAATACCACGATTATAAGATCAAATTACATCACCCCGGAGGGGGTGCGTTTTTACGATGCATCGGTCAAGCTTTGGGAAGACCTCTCCGAAGATTTTGATTTGAATATTTTCTACTCCAAACGCGGCCACTACACCCTGGCGCATACGGATTCCGCTCTGCGTACTATGCGTTGGCGCGCCGAAGTCAATAAGCATTACGGGGTAGAGTCCGAGTTGGTCGGTCCGGAATTCATCCAGCGCGAATTGCCCATGATGGATATGTCCTGCGGAGGCCATGCGCCTGTCCTCGGCGCACTGTACCACGCACCCGGAGCCATTGCCCGGCATGATGCGGTAGCTTGGGGTTACGGGCGGGGCGCTGACCGGCGCGGTGTGGAAATACACCAAAAGACAGAAGTCACCGGAATTTCGGTAACTTCGGGGAAAGTCCATGGGGTCCAGACTTCACGCGGATTCATCCATACGGAGAAAGTATTGTGTGCTGTAGCGGGCTCCACACCGCGCCTACTGAATATGGTAGATCTGCAGAGCCCAATCTACATCCATCCCTTGCAGGCGATGGTGAGTGAGCCAACGAAACCGTGGTTAAATCCCATCATCGTTTCTGGCAGCTTGCATGTCTACATCAGCCAATCGGCTCGTGGAGAACTCGTACTGGGCGCTTCTCTGGATCCATATGAGCTGCACTCAACCCGATCTACGCTGGATTTCACTGAAGGCCTTTCCGCCCATATTCTAGAGCTTTTCCCGTTTCTCTCTCACGTAAAGATTGTACGCCAATGGGCTGGGATAGCGGATATGACACCAGATTTCGCCCCTATTATGGGGAAAACCCCTGTAGAGGGGTTTTATCTGGACGCTGGTTGGGGTACCTGGGGGTTCAAGGCAACCCCTGTAGCGGGGAAAACCATGGCGCACACAGTAGCATCTGATTCTATACACCCGCTTATTACCGAATTTTCCCTTGATCGCTTCCGCTCTTATGCATTGACGGGTGAAAAAGGCGCGGCATCAGTAGGGCATTAGGCAATATGGAGATCGCATTATGAAGATGATCGCTTGTCCTATTCAGGGATTACGCCCTGTTTCCGAATTTTTCTATTGGGGAGAAGTCCGGGATACCCCTGATCCTGATACATGCACAGATCAGGAATGGGCGGACTATGTGTTCAATCGAAACGGTGTCGCTGGGATCAAAAAAGAATGGTGGTGCCATATACCGAGTAATACCTGGTTTATTGCTGAGCGCAATACGGTGAGTGATCAGACGGTTCGGACTTTCTTGTATGGGGAGGACGGCAGATGTTGAAACCTTATCGACTTCCTCCTGTGGAAGGAGAGTGGATTGATCGTGATAAGTCGGTTGCCTTCAAATTTGAAGGCAAGTCGTTCTGTGGTTTTGAGGGAGATACCATTACCAGTGCGCTCTGGGCATCTGGTCAAAGACTTCTGGGGCGCAGCTTCAAATATCACCGGCCACGCGGCATATTGTCGCTGGCGAATCATGACGTCAATGTGATGGTGCAATGGGATCAACACTTGAATCTCCGTGCGGATGTCACAGCGCTTGCATCCAAAATGCAGGTAAATGCGGTGAATACGACGGGGGGGCTTGAAAAAGACCAAAGCAAAATATTCAATCATCTTTCGTCGCTGTTGCCGGTCGGATTTTATTATAAAGCGTTCCACAGTAAGAAACTTTTCCCGCATTGGGAGCGGTTGTTCCGCAACATAACGGGCCTGGGGAAGGTCGACCTTGAAACACCCCGGATATTTACCCCCAAAGACTACGATTTTTGTTCGGTAGCGGTTATCGGCGCAGGTCCATCTGGGCTTGCGGCCGCCCTGGCGGCTGCAGAGCAAGGTGCCGACACACTGCTCATTGATGAGAACCCGCAATGTGGTGGGAGCGGGCATTATCAACGGGGTGGAGAAAATAGTTTGTGGCATGCCACAAAGCAGCTTTTAGAGAAGGTCGAAGCACACCCGCTGATTCGCGTTCTTGCGAGTACGACGGTGGCCGGTTATTACGCAGATCACTGGTTGGCACTGGTATCTGAATGCAAAATGACCAAGTTGCGGGCGAAGTCTGTGGTGTTTGCAACCGGTGCTTTTGAGCAGCCTGCTGTGTTCAGGAATAATGATCTCCCGGGAGTCATGCTGGGATCTGCGGCTCAGCGCCTGATGTATCGCTTCGCGGTGCGACCTGCACAGAGGGCCGTCGTGTTGCTTGCCAACGATGATGGCTATCGGCTGGCATTGGATCTTAAAGCCCACGGTGTTGAAATCGCCGCAATGGTCGATATGCGCTCAGAGGGGTCAGCACAAAATTATTTTTCCAAATCGCTTACCAATCAGGGGGTGCCGTTATACTCCGGTTGCTGTGTCTACGAGGCGCTACCAGCTAAGAAGGATCATGTTGTGGGTGTGGCCCGTGTAGCATCATTCTCGGATGGTAAGGCAGATCCGGCCACCGTCCGTGAAATTCAGTGTGACGGAATCATTATGAGTGTGGGTTGGGCCCCTGCTGCCAATCTTCTCTATCAAGCCAGCACTCAGATGCGTTATACGGATGCGCTGGAGCAATTTGTTCCAGATGGGCTGGCTCCCGGCATCTTCGCCTGTGGTCGGGTAAATGGTATCTATAACCCGGATGTCCGATTACGGGATGGCCAGCGCGCCGGCAGTGCTGCAGCAGCTTACCTGGGATTTGGAAAAGCCTTGGAGGTGAACATCTCTTCCGAGACGGTGTGCCAAAATTTTTCCTGGCCCATAGTTTCCCATCCGCAAGGCAAAAACTTTGTGGATTTTGATGAAGATCTGCAGCTCAAGGATTTCGAGAATGCCGTGCAGGAAGGTTTTGACAATATTGAGCTCTTGAAGCGTTTCACAACGAATGGAATGGGCCCCAGCCAGGGTAAACATTCTAATATGAATGCCCTGCGTATTTTGGGGCGGTTGACGGGGCAGCGCCCAGACGCTGTAGGTACGACTACCGCCCGTCCATTTTTTCATCCAGTACCATTATCTCATTTGGCTGGACGTGGATTTCATCCGGAACGCCGGACCCCTATGCATCCCCGCCACGTCGCGCTCAACGCATTTTTTATGCGCGCGGGCGAGTGGCTGCGGCCTGAGTATTACGCACGGACTGATCGCAATCGCAGTGCATGTATTCAAGAGGAAGTGGCAGCAGTCCGAGACTCTGTAGGCCTGATAGATGTTGGCACATTAGGGAAACTCGAAGTATTCGGGCCGCAGGCAGTGGAACTGTTGGAGCGTGTCTACGTTTCAAAATACGCCAATTTGAAAGCGGGTATGACGCGCTATGCCGTCATGTGTGATGAGGCGGGAGTGGTCATTGATGACGGTGTAATTGCGCGGTTGGCTGAGGATCACTTTTACTTTACCACGACGACCTCGGGAGCAGCCCAGATTTATCGGGAGTTGAGCCGTCTCAATACGATGTGGCGATTAAATTGTGGCATCGTTAACCATACCGGCGCATTCTCTGCCATGAATCTTGCTGGCCCAAAATCGCGAGAAGTCCTGCAACAACTTACAGCGATAGATCTTTCTGGCGCGTCTTTTCCGTATCTGGCAATTCGGGAAGGGAGGGTGGCTGGCATCCCGGCGCGTCTAATGCGTGTGGGTTTTGTTGGGGAATGGGGCTACGAAATTCATATTCCCGCTGAATATGGAATATCCCTTTGGGATGCGCTCCTGGATGCAGGACGCCCTTTCAACATTCGACCCTTCGGTGTGGAAGCACAACGCGTCCTGCGCTTAGAAAAGGGACATGTGATTATCGGACAGGATACCGATGGTCTCACGAATCCCTATGAGGCAGGCCTCGGATGGGCGATCAAAATGGAAAAGCCCTTCTTCGTCGGTAAGCGCAGCCTGCATATTCTCTCGAAAAACCCCCTGCGGCAGCAATTGGTTGGATTTCAAATGCCGCAGGAATACACGGGATCTCCCCCGCAGGAGTGCCACCTGATCATCCTTGCCGGAGAAATTGCGGGACGAGTAACCAGCATCGCCTATAGTCAGACAATCAACGCCCACATCGGTTTGGCTTTGGTTACTCCAGAGTTGGCGTCGTCTGCGACCTCTTTCGAAATCCGTCTGACCAACGGTGATTTCGTCACTGCACAGATAACATCATTACCATTCTACGATCCCGGTCAAATGCGCCAGAAGGAGACAATATGCGCGTAGATGCTGACAGATGGAGCCCCATCCATACCGCCGATATCACCTCGGCAGGGAGTGCCCTGTCCACGATTGACCAGGATGCAGCGATCTGGATCGCCGACCTCTCCTTGCAGCCGCGCTTTGGTTGCAAAGGGCGTGGAGCGGCCGAGTGGCTGGGGGCACAGGATTTTACTGTGCCTGCTAGCCCTAACAGTTGGGTGATGACAGGGGAATCTGCGATTTTACGTTTGGGTGATTCAGAATTTCTGATCGAAAGTACAGCAGACGTTGTCAACAAGATGAAAAGTCTTCCGCGAGAAGCGTCGGTTTACCCCGTTTTACGCCAGGATTGTGCATTCGAGTTCGGGGGGGCTCAAGTGGAAAATCTACTCAGGCAGGTTTGTAGCATGCACTTTGAGGCCCTGAATTTGACTGCCCAACCTATTGTTCTCACATCAATGATCGGCGTGAGTGTGATTATCTTACCTAAACAGGATCAAGGCCGGCCTAATTTTCGGGTGTGGGCAGATAATACCTATGGATTTTACTTATGGAACACCTTACTGGGTATCGGTAACGAACTGGGTGGCTGTCAGATTTGCCTTGCCAGAAATTCGGTATATCAGTAAACCGGCCAGAAAGAACTTTATCAATACGACGGAGGGTTACAGCACATGAATATTGAAGCTGCACGAAAATTTCTCTCGGAAAATCAGATCAAATATGTGCTAGCGCAGTTCGTTGATATTCACGGCACCGCAAAAACCAAATCGGTACCCGTGAAACATTTCGAGACGATCCTCGGCAATGGTGCTGGATTTGCGGG
>Ga0307375_10006957_pt1 | contig 10373 bp, 7 predicted proteins | sample TR1MG_FD_202531 | JGI IMG/M metagenome (GOLD analysis project Ga0307375, IMG submission 202531) | Soil microbial communities from Risofladan, Vaasa, Finland - TR-1 | ecosystem: Environmental > Terrestrial > Soil > Coastal area > Acid sulfate soil | place: Finland: Risofladan, Vaasa | collected...
AGCACTTAGAAACTACGGATCGGACAATGCTTAGCCGCGACAACCGGAGCATCGCCGCAGAACAGATTGAAGGTCCCGGGGGCACCAAACCCCACCCACACAAGGCTGGCGTTCTGGGGTCGATTCCATGCGCACACACTGGGGGAGTTAAGCATGGACAGCGCGAGTGCGAGCTTTCGTCTAGGTTACCGGTCGGACATCGAGGGTCTGCGCGCGCTTGCCATTCTGCTCGTGGTGGCCACGCATGCAGGAGTGACATGGCTTCCTGGCGGGTTTGTCGGGGTGGACGTGTTCTATGTCCTTTCGGGGTACCTGATCACGGGCTTGCTCGTTCAGGAAGCCGCAACAACCGGGCACATGCGTTTTGCGAATTTCTATGCGCGGCGGCTGCGGCGTTTGTTGCCGGCGCTTTTGTTGATGCTTGCGGTGACTTGCATCCTGGCAAAGGTGCTCGTGGCACCTACCGAGCTGCCCGAGCAGATATCGAATGCGACAAGCGCCGCGCTGTGGCTGAGCAATTTCCAGTTCGCGTTCTGGAACATGGATTACTTCGCGCCGCAATCGGACACTGCGCTTTTCTTGCACACGTGGTCACTGGGCGTTGAAGAGCAGTTCTATCTGGTCTGGCCGCTGTTGGTGGTGGTGGCGATGGGCGCGTGGAAGTATGCCAGGCGCACCTCCAATCTGGCGCGGCTGAAGTGGGTGTTCGGGGCTATTTTCCTCGCCAGCTTTGCATTGTCGTTGTACTGGACCTATCGCTCGCCACTGTTCGCCTTCTACATGATGCCGTCTCGGGCCTGGCAGTTCGCGTTGGGCGCGATCGTATTTCTGGCAGTGGGATCGCCTGCGTACCGTGTTTCTACCAACTTCGTGCAGTCTGTCTGGTTGCGTCCCATGGGGTGGTTGGGACTCGTCATGATCCTGCTCGCCTCACTGATTGTCACTCGTACCGCGCCGTACCCCGGGACTTGGGCGTTACTGCCTTCCTTCGGCGCGGCGCTGGTCTTGGCTGCTGGTGCGCAACAACAGGGGTGGGCAGGGCGTTTCTTGTCATGGCGACCCATGCAGGCGCTCGGGCGCGTCTCATACTCGTGGTACTTGTGGCATTGGCCGGTACTGCTGCTCGGGGCAACTCTGCTGGACGCGAGCAACGGTTGGAATCGCCTGCTTTTGGTCCTCGGGTCGTTGCTGATCTCCGCAGCCTCATACCATTTTTTTGAAACGCCGATTCGGCGTAACCGTAAACTTGTCGCGAAACCACGCTGGGGCGTCGCGGTCGCGATTGCGGTCATGGTGGCCACCGTGCTGCCGCTCCGCAGCTGGACGGCTGAGGCCAAAGATTTTGCCCAGACTCCGGCACTCGCGCGATTCATTGCCGCTCGGCGCGACAAGCCGATTGTCGATGCCATGAGCTGCTTCAGCCCGTATCCGTCGACGAAAGCTGATATCTGCACGTTGGGCGATCCGCATGCAGCGCACACCGTCGTTCTCCTGGGTGACAGCAAAGCAATGCACTGGTTTCCGGCCCTTCGGCGGATCTTCGAAAAGCCTGGCTGGCGTCTTCTGGTTGTTGGCAAATCAGCGTGCCCGGTGGTGGACGCACCGGTCTTTGATCGGTTGCTCGGTCGCGAGTACACCGAGTGCGAGCGCTGGCGACGGAGCGCGATGCGCAAAGTTGTCTCTCTCCGGCCGGATGTAATCATTATTGGTGAAAGCGTCCTCTATCCATTTACGAGGGAGCAGTGGGTGGCCGGAACGCGGCGGGTACTCAGCGTGCTGGCCAACAACACGCAGCGCATCTATCTGATACGCCCGACGCCAGAACTCCGGGTCAATGCCCCGCTCTGCCTTGAGCCGCGCGGCCGACTGTATGACGCACTTGTTAGCAACTCGCGCTGCACTGGCATTGCAAATAGGGTGCAATTTGACAATGTTGGCGGGTGGCTGCAAGTTGCTTCCGCTCCATTCCGGAACGTCCAATTTGTGGATATGACGAACAGCGTGTGTCCCGAGGGCGTCTGTCGTGCCGAGTTGGACGGCACGATAGTGTTCTCGGACACGGGCCACATGACCGCCACTTTCGCCCGTTCTCTCGCGCCTGCGTTGGCCGCCGCTCTCGAATCGGGCCGCCGAGACGCTCCAAACACTACCGCTCGAGCTGGATCACAATAGCAACAAGAAGCGCTGCGCGGAGAAGGCGACGTTCAGCGAGGAACAGTATCGCCCGCTTTGATCAAGAGATTCAATTGCACGTCTTTTCGAGGAAGTCGACGTCGATCCGCCTGCAACGCAGCGGTCGTGTGGTAGATTGATTCCGCGTTCCGGGTGGGGACTCGTGACATGATTCCCGTGCAATGACATCGCTCTACCTTACGATCGATACGGAATATTCCGCTGGCCACTTTCGTCGCGCCGGCAACGCGACGCCCGCGGAAAATTTCGCGCAATCGATTGTGGGCGAAACACGCGACGGCGCAGTAGGCATCTTTTATCAGATGAGCGTGCTCGAGCGCCACGGACTCAAGGCAGTGTTTTTTGTCGATCCCATGCCAGCGCTTGTCTGGGGAGTGCAGGCCGTGGCTGACATCGTCGGCCCGATTGTGGCGCGAGGGCATGACGTACAGTTGCACTTGCACAGCGAGTGGCTGGAGTTTGCGGGTGCTGCCAATCCGCTGGTTGACCACGTGGGGCGCGATATCAAGGACTTCACCTTGGACGAGCAATGTAAATTGCTCGACTATGCGCGCGGTGCCTTGGTTGCGGCCGGAGCGCCAGCACCGATTGCGTTTCGGGCAGGCAATTACGGGGCAGACGACGACACGCTGCGAGCGCTTGCCGCCGTGGACATGCGTTATGACACCAGTCATTGCCCCGGTATCGCCGCGTCGGATTGCGCCATCTCGCTGGGCGTGGATGATCGTGATCCAATCGAGCACGGTGGCGTCGTCGAGGTCCCGATTGGCTGCATCGAAGGTTCCGGCGGCAGGTTGCGCCATTTCCAATTGACCGCACTGACCGATGCCGAGATCGTCGCTGCGTTACACCACGCGGTGCGACAGGGCCAATCTTCGATGACGCTGGTGTCGCACAGCTTCGAACTGCTCAGCCGTGACAGGTTGCGGGTCAACCGTATCGTCAAGCGCCGTTTCGAGCGAGTTTGCGCGGCGCTGGAAGCGATGTCTGGCATCTCGACCGCAACCTATGCCGGCCAGCCGCCACTGGTGGTTGCAAATCGCTGGCCCAGCCGACCCTTGCCGCACAACGTGTTACGGACCGTTCGACGCTATGCCGAACAGGCGCTCGGCAATAGCCTGTACGGCTCACGATGAGTAGCGAGATCCCCGCGATCAAGTTCGTCGTTGGGTCGCGCAAACTGTTCAGTCCTTACCGGTCAATACCGGCCACCCGATAGCACTCGAAGGTAGAGACTTCGGCAGCTGCCCTTGTCGCATGAACTCCATTGGAGGCAGGTGACCGATGGCGCTGTGGGTTCGTCAGTTTTCAAGAGCGCCACGACTGGTTGTTTCGTTGAAGGTCTCGGTCATCTGATGCTGGCGGCGACATCCGCTTGGGTCATTTCGGCAAGTTAGTGTGGTACGGAACGCGGCAGAACCGCGAAGTTCGGATAGTTGTTGTAGCCGTCCGGCGCTTTCGGTTTCACGCTGCGTGAATCAAATAATTTCCAGGCTGCTTCCGCGTTTGGCAAGCCGCTGTCGGCAGCGGCTGCAATGCCGATCTGGAAGTTGGCCGGGTATCCTGTGGTGGAGTATGGATAGCCGTGCATTTCGCCAGCTTGCCAGGGTTGCTTCTCCAAACTCCCCATGGCATCCACCATGGCCGGCGAGTTGCACTCTAGCCCGACGAGCGTCGGAAACGTTGCAGCATAGACGGCGGTATACGAGGGCAACCAGTTGCCTGAGGAATCCTTGACCTGGACACTGTAAGCCGAAGCTTCCAGCCAGCAATAACCCTTTGTTGGGTTGTACTGCCAGTCGGTCATCAGGCCGATTTCGAACTTCGCCAGCCAGTTGCGGAACTCTGCCGCACCGGTGAAGCCGAGCTCTGCAGCATGCCCCGCCGACCAAGTGAGGAAGTTGTGCTGCCAAGGCGCCATGGCATTGTTATTGCCGCCGTGCATGCTGTATACGGTGTCGGCATTCATCAGTCCCAGCGGGTTGGCATTTGGGTTATTGGTGTATTTCGTATTCCAGTCGGCGAGTGAGTTCTCGACGTCAGCAGTAAACTCGCTCTTCAAGGGATAGCCGTCAGGGAGCAGCCAAGCCGCATCGGCCATCTCGCGTAGCACCCAAGCCTTGCCGCGCACTTGACTATGAGAAGCGTCAATCAAGCCTTGGGAAAACCCGCGATAGGCTTCGCCTGACCAGAGTTCATTGTGGGAAGCGCCGAAAGCGAGTTCCGACATGTAGTAGTAATCGCCCGTCACCATATACGGAACATATGATTCCGCCGGTTGGTGCGCGTTGTCCCACGCATCGGGATTCCCTGTGCTATCCCAGCGCGTTGTGCACGTGCTGACCACGGCGTTGTTGACGCAATTTTGCAACAGGTCCGCTTTGTATGCCGCGCCCTTGCTGCTGTTCTGGGCCGCGATCTGACTCGCCCCGGACCAATTGATAATTGTCACATTGGGGTGCTTCCGGATGCTGACTGGCCATCCTGTCTGCTGGTCACGGTAGTGAATGCCGTAAGCGCCGAGCGCGTCGGTGTTGGCCAGCATCCAGTTGTAAGCACGGACGTCGGGATCGACGATGTAAACGCTGGTCCAGCGAGGCAATGGCCCAATCCCCGCTTGCGCGCCGGTGTTCGCCATCGTTTTCGTCTGGTCACAGTGGTCCAAGGGTGCGCAAGTCTGCCGCAGGCTGGCCAGAAACTTTTCGTCGGGCTTCAATGACATGTAGCGCGATACCGCCTTGCTCGCCTGGATATATTGTGTGTCTTGCTGCAGATAGACCTGTGGCTGGGCTTTGTTCCACCACAGCACATGATGCCAGCGCGTGTAGGCGTACTGCGTGAGTGCAGGGCTGGTGTAAATCAGCTTTCCCGAGGTCAGGGTTGCGGTGTACTGCGGTTGCGCCTGCGGCGTAAAAGCCGAGGTATTTTCCACGATGACATCGGTCCGTACCTGGTGCGCCGCGCCACGCATACCGTCTGCGTAGGCGCGCACCGCGAAGTAGATTCTCAGGTTCGGGTTGGTCGCGCCATCCGCAGCGGTCACTGGGCCGTTTACCACCCACTCGCTAGCAAGCGGGCCGGAAAGCCATAGGTTGCATTGCTTGTCCCACGGTTTGCACGCTCTCGTGTTGTTTGCCGCCTGCAACAGCGCGCGGGCATCTGCCGTGTAGTTCGTGCCGCTGATGTTGAGAGACACCTTCGCGTCGTAGTTTGTTGCAAGCAATTGCGACAAAGTGATGGGCTCGCCCACCCCGGTCATCGTTGGCGCCGGGCCGGTGGAAAGCGCCAAGGGTAATTTTGCGTGACCCGGCAACGCTGGCACCATCGCCGTCAGCACCGCGTGGCGCAAGCTGCCGTCCGGGTTGGTCGCCTTGCTATCCACCTGCAAAGTGACCGGCTGGCCACTGAGGGTGGCGGTGACCGTCGCGCCCCGAGGTACGTCGCCGGTCTTGAAGATCTGGCCGAAGGTGACTGGAACCTGGGTCTGCGCTTGCGCGACCGTACTGATCACGTTATCGGTCACCACCGTTTCCGCTCGCGCTTGTACCGCACCGAGTAGCAGCACGCAGCCCGCGCAGCTATGCAACACTTTCACAAGGACGTGATTCATCAAAAACTCCTGCATCAGTGCCGAACGTCAGCCAGTAGAACGCCTTCGTCCTCGCATTTGCAAGCTCATACGAGGAATAGCCATGGATGGCCGTGGTTCTGAGGAGCTGGAAAGTCGAGGCCGCTCGATAGAGACTATACCTTTTAACTCGGGCTCGACATGCCTTAGCCTGTCTTGAGTTGCCAAATGGCGCGGAGCCTGTCCTGAGGGCGATCGCAAGGTTCGTTTCTGCAGCCTGGATCAGGCATTCATCGGGATACACATTCAAATGATGGTACTTGTTCTGCAAATCGTGATCTTGTGTCTGCTGGTCGCGAGCATCGTGGCGTGGGCGATTTACTTTCCGTATCCATCGCCATGGATACGGCGCTGGCTTGCACCGCGCAAGCGTTGGCCGGAAGCGCAAATTCGCATGTGGCTGCAGCGGGGGGAATTTCAGCGCGCGTTTCTGCGCCATTTTTACAGCGATCCGGAGCGCGTCGCGCCTCCCGGCACCAGCATGCTGGCCCCGGCAGATGGGCTGGTGACCAGTACGGATGTGCGCGGAGAGGTGCGCTATTTGGTGATCGCGCTCAGCTTTTGGGATATGCATGTACAACGCAGTCCGGCCGCTGGGAAAGTGATCAGTGTGGAGTCGCACGGTGACGACTTCATGGACGGAGAGGGACGGGAGTTTTCGTTTCTGCGGGAGAAATCCTGCCCGGTGCAAAAACGCCTCGTGATTGAGAGCGGCGGCGAACAGGTAGCGGTGCGCTTGATCACCAGCATCGCGGCGCGGCGCATCGAGACATGGGTTCGCGAAGGCGAGGCGATTGAGCGAGGCCAGAGGATCGGCAGGATATTGCTCGGTAGCACGGTGGTGCTCGAACTGCCCGCTGCCACCAAGCTGTTGGTGCGCACGGGAGACCGCGTCTGGGCAGGACAAACGGCTGTTGCCGAAGGCTTGGCTGCCCCATGAATGGTTTTTTCTGGACCTCCGGTCATCTGGGTTGGGGCATTTTTGCGTTCGTCATATTCACCGGCCTGTGGTGTCTGCTGTCTGATCTGGTTTGGCGATTGAGAAATGTCAGGATTGGCCGGCTGGCGTTTGCGATGTCGATGGGCTGGATTATCGGGGTCGGGCTGATTTTGCTGGGGTTCTATCTCGGCCATCGGTGAGGCTGCCAGACAGGGTGTCCGAGGCCCTGTCGCAGACCATTCGTCCGATGGGATCGAAACTCCTCGCGCTGGAGCCGGAGGGGAAAGCCGGCTGAGGATTGAGGCAGGCCCGGCCCTATTCGCAGCGGGTGCGCGGCGGCTCGGTGTCGAGCCGAACGCGGAAAGATTGCGAAATTCGGATAATGATCTGGTGAAGCTTGTTGTGCGAGGGAGCTCACGGAGTACCGTATACACGGCACCTTGGCCTATCTCCGGCATTGCGCTGGCGTCGCACTTACTTCGCCGTTGATCCGGCTGCATGGCCGATCGAGGCGTGTGCCTCAGGCGCGACGGTGGACTCGGAGCCGCGACGGCATGCAGGGTTTCAACAACTGGAGGACCAACGACGAGGGCATCGGCGCGTCGATACCGTAATTGGCAGGCCAATGATCCGGAGCATGGTAGGTGCCGAACAAGTGGTCGACGAACGGAAACATCGCGGCATAGTTGCCGTCACGCCGGCCGTCATTGGCATTGGTGTGGTGCCATCGATGGAAGAACGGCGTGAAAATGACGCGTTCCAGAAAACCGAAGCGCCAGCGCACGTTCGCATGGATGAAAAACCCCAGAGTGTGCCAAGCACCAAAAACAGGGCCGTGACCGTCGGGCCAGCACCGGTCAGTCCGAAGGCGAGCACGGGGATCAGGCCGCACATCCGGGTAAACACCATGTCCACCGGATTCGCCCGGGCATTCGTCAGAAAGTTGATATCTTTCGCGCTGTGGTGAATCGAATGGAATCGCAAGTGATCTGGTAAGCAATCATTTGGGTGACTGTTCCTGCGGGCCCATATTGGTGCGCGTATGAACAGCAGCGTGCCCATCCACTCGCCACGCGATCCATCTTAGAACGCGCTTCGAGGGAAACTCGTGGCCGAAGGTGACGAGCACCGACAGCAACATACTGGCGATCATCCACTTGCGCACCAACGGCGCTTCCGCCGCCTGTCGCCACGTGAGTAGCAGAAAGACCGTCGCGACCATCGCGCCCCACAGGGCTCCCACCACGACTTCCGATAGGGAATGGTAGCCCAGCACCCAGCTCGCGGCCGAGATGGCAAGCGCGAGACCCGCGCCCAGACCGACTGTGGCGACACGCAGCCAGGTTCGGTTGCGACCGGTGACGAACGTCCCGGCTGAGGGCCAGAACAGAAACGACAGCGCAGCATGCCCGCTCAGGCCGATGAAGTTCCATCCGGCAGGGTGCCATCCCGAAACCATGTAAAGCATTTTGCTCAGCGCCACGCCTCCGCCCACCAGCAGCACGGCGACCAGCCAGCACCAACCGGTGCGTCGGGTGAACGGGGCTGAGATCAAGCAAGCGAAGAGGAGCATCGCACACGGCATCAGCACGGCACCATCGCCGATGTAGGTCAGTGCATGCCAAACACGGAGCATCATCATTTCAAACCGTGGTCTGATTTGGCTGAGTCCTCAGCCGGCGGCTGCATCATTGGAGGGCGCCGCCGCCACCGCCAGATGCACGCTTAGCAACGGAATGCGGGGCATGGCCATGAATCGGGCGCGACAGGTTAGATCCGAACAATCCTCCGAAGGGAACGCTGATCCTCCCGCACAGTACCGAGTCACCGGTGATTGGTCAGTGATCGTTGCGGGCATTGGTGCGAGCGTACTGCAGCTGGCAGCGCGCACCACGAGCACCAGCGAGGGCCGAGGGGCTTGCGAGGATGAGCCGGGCTATACAGTTTGGTGCGCGAAGCATGGTTGAGGGTACGACTTCGTGCGCAAGCCACCCACGCTGGCATCAACTGTCGGGTGCATTACGCAAGTTTACCGGCTCCTACGGGGCGCCCTTTCCGGAGGGGGAGGGGTGGTCGTAAGTGAACCTCGAGAGTAGCCATGAAAAGGCGCTACTTGCCTGGGCCGCCGGCTGCGCCACTCAGCTCGCGGTAGAGTTTTTCCGCTTCCTGCTTGTCCTTAAAATTAGCGCCTGCGTTTTGCAGTGCCTTGAGGGTGGTTCGCGCGCCTGAAGTGTCGCCGGAGCGCGCCTGGGCCACAGCCAGATGATATTGGATGACCAGAACCTGTGGAGCCGCCTTGGCCGCTTGCATGAGGACCGGCAGGGCCGTCTTGGGCTGATTGTTCGTGATCAGTGCCCAGCCATATGTGTCCGCAATGCCGGGTGAATCAGGCGCCAGCTTGAAGGCCCGCTCCGCCAGTGCCAGCGCCTTGGGATTATGTTGCTCGGAATAAATCCAGGCGAGGTTGTTGAGTGCGCCGATGTCGGACGGGTAAGTCTTCAACACGCGTTCGTACTGGCTGGCAGCCAGCATGTTCTGTGCGTGGTTCAGGTAGTACTGGGCCAACAGCAGGCGTGTGGCCGGATCGTCCGGATGTTTGGCCAACCAGTCACGCAGCACCGCTTCCGGCTCCTTGGCTGCGCCTTCGCTGAGCGCTTGAAAGTTCTTGATCACCAGAGACCGGTCGTACTGGAGCTTCAATCCTTGCTGGTAAGCTTGGGCGGCCTTGCTCCAGGACTTGTTTGCCATATACAGATCCCCTTCAAGGCTGAATCCCGCGGCCCTGGAGGCGGTTTGTTTCTGCAGCGTTTGCGCCAGGGAAATCGCGGCCGGCAGATCATGGTCCTGCAACTTCATGAACGCGAGCAGCGTCACCGCCGTCACCTGACTGGGATCAGCCTTGATCACCTGGGTGAGATTGTCTTTGGCATCCTTGGTGTCCTTGTTGATGATCTGTGCACGCGCCAGATTGGTGCGGTACAAGGGCATCCGCGGCGCGAGGGTCACGGCTTGCTGCAGCGAGTTCAACGCCTTGCCGTGGTGGCCGGCATTGAGTTCCGCTGCTCCTAGGACGTTGAGAGCAGCAGGATTACCGGGGTTCGCATCCACCAGGCGTTTGGCGGTGCTCTCGGCTTTGTCGAATTGACCGCTTTCGCTGTACACCACTATCAGTCCGATGTATGGGTCGGCGGCCTTCGGCGCTGCGCCGAGGGCCTGCTTGAACCATTTGAGGGCTTCCGCCTTGTTGCCTTGCAGCATGGCAAGCCGACCAAGTGCGGTCATGGCCACGGCGTTTTGCGGGTCCTGTTTCAACACCGCTTTGTAGCGACCGTCGGCATCTCCGTAATGACCCTCGAGCGAATCCAGGTTGCCTAGGTTCAGGAGCGCAGCGAGATTCTTGGGGTCCAGCCTGTAGGCCTCGGCATATTGGGCGCGTGCTTCAGTGCGCTGACCGGCCGCAAGCAGCGCGGTTCCGTACAGCAGATGCGCGGCACTGTCGTGCGGATTCTTGGCGGCATATTGGGCGGCCACCTTTACCGCATCAGCCGGGTGCTTCTCGCGCACATAGATCATGACCAGCAAGCGGTTGCGTCGCGCCTCGGTGGAGGCATC
>Ga0307375_10006959_pt1 | contig 10372 bp, 15 predicted proteins | sample TR1MG_FD_202531 | JGI IMG/M metagenome (GOLD analysis project Ga0307375, IMG submission 202531) | Soil microbial communities from Risofladan, Vaasa, Finland - TR-1 | ecosystem: Environmental > Terrestrial > Soil > Coastal area > Acid sulfate soil | place: Finland: Risofladan, Vaasa | collected...
TAAGTCGCTGAAAAACAAGTGCGGTAGAGGATTCGCACACAAGTTTGAAACACAGTTTTTAACCAAGACGCATAAAGTACTGGTCTGTGCATACTGTAAAAATCATCAATATAATGTAAGGAACTGATACAATGTTAACTGAACAGAAAGTAACACACTTGTACGAACTGATAAAGACAGAACCAACTGAAGATGTTGATTACATGACCGCAATTGGCATGGATGTATATAATTTTTTAAAGCACTTTGATGAATTATCTGATGGTGAAGAACCGAACGATAATTATCTGGCTGCAACGCTGATCAGAATGTACACCAGTTTGAATCAACAGTATATTAAAAATAATGTATCTGCTAAATCGATACATCGCAACTTAGTTAATGCACAGAAGAAATTATACCAACGTATACCACAACCTGATGAATTATTCACGTTAGTTCAAGACCTTGGTATTACAGCAACCGCTGAAAAGAAATTCCTCTGGTATAATTACGTCGCTATCTGTCACTTCGCTCAACTGGATTTTCAGATGATATACAACGTTATAGTTGGTGCTGATAAAGCAATACACAATCCAGATAACATCCTACAGTAGTCACAACTAAGCAGGTTCGCAACAGCCTGCTTACTTGTGTCACACTTGTGGCATATAACCAACCGAAAGGAACTGAAATGAAATATAACTGGAAAGTAGTGCTTCAGTCTAAACAAGCACATAAACGTAATATCAGAACTAATGTTCAAACCAGTACTATTACTGATGTAATCACACGCCTTCGTGCAGTGAAACTGTTACTGGATAACAGCATTGTATCAATCACAAGGAGCCCACTATCATGAGAACAGTTCGCCTCAGTGAAAACCTAACACGTGACATCTTTCATATGTGTAACCATTACATCGATAATACAGATGGTACATTAACGCAGGACTATGAAGAAATACGAGACATGTGCACACATGATAAGCGTTTCCGCATGGTAGTGGCACTTGAAGAGAAAATACCAGAATGCTCTGATCTCATAGTCAACGTTGTGGTTAAACACATCTTAGACATAGTTGACTGTAATGAGGATCCTGAAGAGTATATGACTGCTTTACTGGAATACCTGGAAGAAGTTCACGGTATGAACATTGTTGATTATCAAGCAATGGTGAAATTACAACCTGTTGAAGCTCTTGAGTATGGCGTCAAATGGTTAATAACTGAAATGGGAGGTGATGTATGAAATACAATGTAGTATTAATTATAGATGGCAGTACAACATGTCATGAAAGCATCAAAGATGCAATCGAGCATTCTAGCAATCCTAAGTATGATGATGCTAAAATAGCTCACATATATACATATCACATGACTGCACGTAAAGCTGGTTTTCGCTGGAATACAGACGACGACAAACCTAAAAGGCTTGAGCGTAAGAAATCAACTGCAAAGAGGTTCATGAAGCGTTGGACTGATAAAGAAGAGAAACTGTTAGTTCAGGCACGAAAGGATGGTGTATCACTTCTTGCAATTGCAGAAACTCTACACCGTAGTGTAAAAGCTGTTGAACTAAAGGCTAAAAAGCTATGTTAGAAAATGAACTACAAGATGCAGTCGACTTCGAAGTACAACTAACGAAGCTCGTACTGAAACGGTCTTGGGCTCATCCGTATAAAAGCATGACAGTGGTATCAGGTAAGTCTGGTGCCACTGTCAGCGGTGTAATACAGCTCACAGACAAATGGCTACTAAGTGAGGATCGCGCTGGACTGTCTAACGACATTAAGCATCAGATCGCTCACTTAGTTGCAGGTGTACGACATGAACATACATTTAGTTGGCAGTTCATAGCTAACAAGTTGTATGTGAAATCCAAGTACATCACACTCAAAGCGAAAGAAACTAGAGAATGCGAGCTTTGCGGTACGCTCACAGTCTTCATCAACCCGCCGCGATGTCACCAATGTAAGTCAATTGAAGATGCTGTAACATCAAATCCTGATGTAGCTGCAGCAGTACTACAGAAACTAGGAGAGTTATAATGTATATGAATGTAAAAGTAGGTCAGTTAAAAGCACATGACCATATGAGAGATGCAGTACGTGAAGCCAGCAGATTAGCAGATAAATTAAATGCAGACATCTACACAGTACAGGTCATCGGTAAAACTAAGCTTGAACCTTTCTACCCAGAGAATCACGGTAAGGACTGGACACATACAGATGACATTACACTGTTAACTAAGTATATGTCTGGTCGGTATACTCCTGAAGAGCTAGCACCACTGTATAAACGCACTACTTGGGCTATTCAATGTCGTCTTCGTACCTTAGGGTTAGGTAAAGTTGATCCGCTTGCTAACTACAGAGGTTGGTAAGATGTACGAATCTTGGAAACAACCTATCCAGTTATCACGGATGGTACCATGCTTAGATGCGAATGGTAACAAGTCTACTCGTCGTGTTACATGGCGTGCTAGTGCGGATCAGCTCAAGCCAGTTCTGTATGGTCTCAAAGAGACTGAGAAGTGGCCTAAAGAAGGACTACCTAAAGTAATGCACGATGGTATTGTCTTCTGGGTGAATCCATTAGGTAAGATCAAAGAGCGTGATCCTGATTCGCATTGGCGTACTTGGTATAAGAAGCAACGTGAAGGAATGCACTCACGATTGATGTGTAATTGCCCATGGCACGATTGCGAGAAAGAACTCAGCTATGGTCGTCTAGCTCAACACATGAGAGTACATTATGAGTAATCAAACCTATCCAATCAATGTAAATGAGATTGAACTAATGCATCGTGTATTTGGTGGTACTAAGATCATTTGTAAGTCTGTGCGCACCATCAATACTGGCGGTGGTGTAATGAATGACCTGTATGACACTGAATGCGGTAAGCTTGTTACAGTGTATGAGTATGGTGCAGTAGCGTATGCTTCAGTAGAAGAGTTTGAAGATGGTGCAATACAACTTGCACAGTTTGAATGGGATATGCCTCTTTATAGTATTACTGAGTTACAGGATATGTAGTGAGACGATAGTACTATTCATTATGACTTGTTGTATACTCTACGCTATTTATAAACTAGCTACTGTATAAAAGAAAAGGGAGGAGCATTCTCAGCTTCTCCCTTCTCTCCCTGCGACGCCCATCGCTTTGAGCATTAGTGACCCGCTAATGCATATCTCACAGTCAAACACTTGATTAGTTCGACACTGTTAAACCTATCACCTAGATCGTTAGTGATTTCAAGTAAGTGCACATTGTCTTCTTTACCAGCCCAGTTCTTCCAGTACGATCCATCTTTGTAACCGTGATCTTGTCTAAACCAGTTCAGTACATTCTTACCAATGTACATCTTATATAAGTTATCCCAAGTCATGCTGGCATGTTCCATTGCAATAATGAAGTTTTGAAGTGGGAATACACCTTGAGTGATCATGCCATAACCCATACCTAAGCAGCAAATAATTAAGTCTGCATCAACATCTTCTGAATCTTCAGTGGCTTTAAGCAAGTTCTCAAACAAATGTTCACTTGAACCTCCTGCCATAAGATTATGAGCTAAGAAGAAATGCCATACATCTACAAGTTCCATGGCTATTGCATCCCAGTCGGGTTCTTGACCAATGTTCTTCCAATGTTTCCAACCGACGTGATCTATAATTTCAGCACACTCCATATGAATACATAACCCATAGTTGTGTCCTTTCATACGCCACTCTGGACCATCAATGCGTATCTCTAATTGCTCTTGCATTGCTAACATCTCTGTTAGCTGCTCGAATTTAATCATTTCTTTGACTCTCCTAAAAGAAAGCCCCACCGAAGCAGGGCTTTCTTATACTACTAACTATCAGGGATTACTTACTCAGCTGCTTCTTCAGCTGCTTCTTCAGCTGCAATACGTGCTGCTTCTTCAGCCTGAGCTTCATGATACGCTTCTACTGCAGCTTCAAGAGCTGTAGGATCTTCAAGAGCTTCATCAAGGTCTTCAGTTGAAGTGAAGACTAACTCAGGAATTGGATATTCAGCTGTGTAACCACGAGCTTCTTCCAGGGCATCAAGATGTTCTTGAATTTCAGTAGGAAGAACGTCACCAGATGCGACACGATCAAGCAATTCTTCTTTACCTTTCTTGAAATCACGTTGCTGTTTGGTCCACAAGCTGACACCAAGCTTACACATTGTGTTCAAACCAGAAGCTGAATTAGCTTTGGCACCAAACTCAACATAATCAACAGGCAACCAAACTTTGAAGTAGTAATCCATGATACCAACCACGTCACCAGCTTCATTGCGATGAATAGCTGTAGCACCACCGCCAGCACCTTTTGCTGACATCAGTTCAACCAGTTCATCCATAATAGTCTTTACTTTCTTGTCTTCATTTGCCAATAAAACAGCGTTGATTGGCAGAAAAGCTTTCTTGATAGTCATTGTTAACTAACTCCTTAGTAGTAATTAAACTCACCCAACGTGAGAATTATATTGTATCATAAAAATCCTACCTTGTAAATAAAGTATTTCAAAGATAAGATAACGCTTTTAATGTATCATCTTCCTCCTTTGTCAGCTCATTATAGTCATCGCTTTGATCAACTGCCTCACTCCTAAGAAGAATCACCATACGTAGATGACGTCTTAGTCGCTCACGAATAAGTCGCTTTTGTGCAGTTGTTAATTCTGTTAATACTACAGTCATTTGAATGTTACTCCACTAAAAATATATTATATCATGAAATTTAACTGATGTAAATATAGTATTTGATTTATTTTTAACAGCGCCTCAGTTACAAAATATTATAAAACGGTTTAATTTTATTAAATACTATGTGTACTTTGGTTAAGATCTATGATATAATTATATTTGAAGCGAAGATCTAACTTGACTGATGAGGTAATAAATGAAATGAAAACCAGTGCGACACGTAAGCTTCTAACTGAGGCTGACATAATAATACTAAAACATAGAGTGGACCTTGGAGTACCACTCAATAGAGCATGTAAACTCCTACACCCTGACATATCAAACGTTGTAGTAATACGACTTGTTAACTGGCATACTGAACTCCAGGAATGTTTGAAGACAGAAGACTTTGAAAAGTATGATGATATGTATAATAGCATGTTTCCACCATGGTTACCTCACGACCAGCCAGATGAAGCTTGTTATAATGGAGAGTTCCCATACGGATATTGGAGCATTGATGCATGATTACAGACACAGGTCCATTCATTGATCTTGGATGGCGAACTATTTCATTAGGTGGAGAGCTGAAGCGGTTACCTAATGGAAAGAAAACAATACCAATCTTTGGCAAGAACTGGCTTGCAAATGCACTTGATGATGTAGAGTTTAAACCTGCGCCATTAGGTGGTGTAGTCACAGGTAAAGAATCAAATATAATTGCTATAGACTGTGACAATACTATTACGTACAATTTGTTCAAAGCATTAGACCCTGACTATGCCTTTCACTTTGTATCTACAGGTAAGAAGAACAAAGCAGGTGAGCTCCAGGAAAGCGGTACAATTGTATATAGGTATACTGAAGATTTATTAGACAGCTTTAAGATAGCTAATGGCGCCATGGAGTTAGACTTCTTGTCTAATGGTCGTATGGCATATCTACCAACTGTAGCTAATGAAACTAAAGTACCTTGGGCAGGTGACATACCAGAGGTTAAGACTGCACCGCCTGAAGTGATTGCATTGCTTAAGTCTTTGCAAATCACTAAGGAAGCTAAACCTTTAGTTCAAACAGCAGTCAGTCACCATAAGTTTAATCTAGCACCTCAAGTTGAGATGTTTGTTAAGACTGGCAAAATAGCTAAAGCATTGTTTAAGTTACTAACACCTTATGATTTTAGAGATTGTGATGAGTATAAACAGAATGGCTTTGTTGATCCATCTAATATAGAAGATGGTAGAGGCAGTGAATACCTAAGTAAGGTATCTGCTATACTTGGTGCTGATGTGAGTGTTGATGTTGATCTGTATTGTAAAGCAATGAGAGAAATAAACGAACACTTTGCAGATCCAATGCCTATCAAGCGGTTTAATAATACTATCATTGAACCTATGTGTGAAGGTGTAGCTACTGGTGCTGATGGTACACCTATATGGCAAGAAGATCCAGATTGGCAAGCATCTGTTATGACATTCCTTACTAGATACAATACAGTAATACATGTCTTCTATGATTACATGCGTCGTGTATACTATGTTGTTGATTTAGCAGAAGAAGGTGTTCAACAGTTTTCACAGATACAAACATTAGGTAATCATCTTAATAGTATTACTTTTGAACGTATGAAGCCAGTTGAAATAACAAGCTCAGTACCTAATGTACTAGCTTCATCTGAACCAGAGAAGTTGTTTGGATTCTATTCAGATGGTTTGAAAGAAAGATTCAATACGTTTATAAGCACTCCAGCTTATAAAGCATTTAAGGTACCAGAAGATTATGCAGAACATTATAGTACTCCTACCGTCACAATTAAATACCTCGAAACACTCGTTCCAGACATTCAAATGCGAACTTACCTCTTGCGATTCCTCAGGCGTAAGCTTGATAAATTTGAGTATTCACCAGTTGTCTTATACTTCTTGGGTATCCCAGGTAGTGGTAAAGATACTTTTGTTTCTCTCATCGAAGAGATTATAGGTGATAACTCATTGGCTAGACCCACAGCTAAGATCTTTTTGGAAAAGAACAATGCATGGATCCTCGACAAGTTATTCATACAACTTGACGAATACGGCGACCAACTTACAAGTTATAATGACAAGCAAGAAGCTCTCGGGCTTCTTAAACAATATACTGGTAAGCCACGGATTGCAATTAGGGTCATGCGAGAAGACGCCTACAGTTACGACCATAAAGTAACCTTTATTATGACAGCTAACAAGAATCCATTGATGCTTGATGTAGATGATAGGCGTGTTGCTTTATTTAATACGCCTAATACTATGTTAGATGCACCTTGGTTATATATTGAAGGTGGCATTGAAGCTGTACATAACAAATTAAGTGCTGAAATATGTGACTTCTGCTATTATCTATCTACTGAGGTAACTAACTTAAATACTAAAGACTATATGACGCCACCTGTGTCTAAAGATAAAGAACGATTGATTGCTGAAAGTATGCCTATTGCTAAGCGTTTAGCTTACTATCTCAAAACACGTAACTGGCGTGAGTTTAGAAGTCTTGGTGATCAATTTGGGCCTCGTGCTATTTGGGATAGGGTTGATCAAAGTAAGTTACTAGAATGTGATATAGTAGAATTGTATGAAGAGCTCAAAGGTTCAGAACCTGATCCACGTGCAACATCTACAATGAGACATGCTATGCGAGACATGGGTTTTGAAGCTAGTCGTACTACACTTCCAGGAGCAAGACATGGTTATGCTTACTTCATTCCAGGACTTAAACAGATAACACTAGTACCAGCGGAGATAGAAGATGAAGGGTAAAAAATAAATTAAATACTATGTGTACATCAGTTAAAAAACATGATATAATTAAATTTGTAGTGGAGTCTTATTCACTGCACACTAACGGACTGAAAAGTCCACTTACTAACTAAAAGGAACTGAAATATGTCTAATTATACTCAACCGATTGAATCACCTGTAGGCACTCTTGAATGGTGTTTTATTGATGGCGATGGCAAACCTGATCTTCAAGGTAAGCCTAAGTATCAAGTTGATGTTGTACTGACACCTGAACAAGCTGAGCCGTTCAAAAAGATCGTTGCTGACTTTTGGGAAGAACATAAGCCAAAAGGAGCAAAAGAAGCTAAGTCAACAGGTGTCTACCCACATACTGTTAAAGACGAAGAAGCTAGCACAAAAGCTGGTGAAAACGTTTATAAAGAAACAGGTAAGACTGTCATTCGTTTTAAGACAGGTACTGAGTATGTGAGTGGTGATAAGAAGATTATCAAAGTCTTTAATTCTAAAGGCAATGAAGTATCTTTGCACGGTAAAAAAATTGGTAACGACTCTCGTGGTCGTGCCATTGGTCAAATCGCTATCTACGACTTTAGTGTTGCAGCTCGCGGTGTAACCTTTTACCTTAATTCTATTCAACTAAGTAAGTTTGTTGAATTTACTGGAAATGCAGATCCATCTGGTCAGATTAATGATGAAGATGGTGACGGCTTTGAAGGTATTGAAGATCAACTTGGTGCTGTTGAAGATGAGTCAAGTGCGCCTAGCAAGCCACGTTTGTAGTCACTAGTCTTTTCCCCAGAGACTAGTACTTTCCCTCTGTCATCACCTTCCCTTCCGTTGGTGGTGGCAGAGGTTTTTCTACTTATGAGGTAACAATGTACAAATATGTGCAACTGGATGAGCTCCTGCCCAGTATAAAAACAGGACAACCACTCGCGTTTGATACCGAGACAGATGGCAAATACGGTAAAATATGCCTAGCTCAGTTTTATCAAGCTCACTGGCCAGAAGTTCTTATGATTAAGAACCCAGAGCCAATCCACCTCATGGCCATTCTAGCACAACTAACTGACACCACACTCGTGATGCAGAATGCTAGTTATGACATCTCAACAATACAGCGACAAACAGGTAGTAGGTTCGTACCTCCTATCTTTGATTGTACGTTGTTAATGGCCCGTATTGCTTGGCCTCAACTTCAAGGTTATACTCTTGATGCTCTTCTTGAGATCGCACTTCGTTATGATCCTTATAAGAGACTTGGTATAGACAAGAAGAAAATGCAGAAAGCAACATGGACTGCTCCAGTCATACCTGCTTTACAATTAAGGTATGCCGCAATCGATGTATTTCACCTCTTAGATCTTTATGATCAAGTTAAGCATGCTAAAGATGACTTTAGCTATCAACTTGATCTTGTTTCCTTACGCGAAGCATTAGACTGGCAGAATAATGGTCAGACTATTGATGCTGCACGTCTTGATGAAATGTACAGAGATAACCTTCGTAAGATTGACGAATACGGTTTAACAATTAATGTTAACTCCTGGCAACAAGTTAGACCTTACATAGGTTGTGATGAGTCTGATGGGTTAGCGCTTGCTACGTATGCTTTGCAAGGCAATACTAGAGCACGTAATGTTAGAGCTGTTCGTAAGTTGCTAAGGCTTAACTCTTTCCTTAACAAGTTTGATACACTGAATGGTAAAATCTATGGAATATTTGGTCCTTACGCCAGAAGCGGGCGGTACACCTGTCAAGATGACAATCTCCAGCAGTCGCCTAGAGCTACTAAATCACTTTTTTGTGCCAGACATGACAGGTACATGTTGTACAGTGATTTTTCGCAGCTCGAGTTACGATCGATTACAGCGATTACAGGAGATCAACGAATGGTCGAAACCTACAGAGCTGGTGGTGACATCCATAATCTAGTAAGAGATGAATTAATGATTACTAGACAGATTGCTAAGACTATTAACTTCAATGCTCTATACGGTGGTGGTGTAGGTATGATGAGAGGTATCTTGATTAAAGATGCTGACATCTTACTTGACTTCAACGTAGTTGCTCGTGAGATGCGTAAGTGGAAGAACCTATTCCATGGCGTCAAAGCATGGCAAGAGAAAGGCATTCGTGATTTCAATGGCGGGCGCCTTGGTAGAACAGCTTGTGGACGTAAGTATCGTGGTCGTATGATGACTGATCAACTAAACATTGAGAATCAAGGTACGGGAGCTGAAGTAGCTAAATTGGCAATGCATTATATGTATCAGCCACTCAAAGACTTAGACTGCAATATAGAGAATTTCATTCACGATAGTTATTTAATAGATGCTCCACCTGAGCCAGCTATTCATTCTATAGCTGCTGAAATAATGGCAAATTCTATGAAAGAAGCATGGCATGAAGTTAGTAAGAACCTAACTATTAAAGACCTTCCAATGCCTGTTAAAGTTCGCGGTGGTTATCACTTCGGCGATATTGAAGCAGGTTCACACACATTTGAACTAAAGGTAGATTGATATGTTTAAAACAGTAGGAGTTAAATATTCACGAAGTTCACAAGTATACACATTCATGACAGAGTTTGATTGTGAAGTTGGTGACAAAGCAGTTGTATTAACTGGTGGTAGTTGGAATGTAGTTACTATTGTAGAGATACATGACAAGCCTCAGTTAGACGGTGGTTATGGTTATACATGGTTAGTTGACATTGTTGATCGTACTGAGTATGATGCTTGCGTAGCTAAGGAGCATGAAGGTGCCTAGTCAGTATGAAACAAATTATGCTGAGTTGGTCGCAGATATAATGATTAACGGTGATGAGCGACCAACTCGTAATCACCCTACGAAAGCTGTGTTCGGTAGAATGTTAACAGTTCACGAATTAACATATGGTGAGTTTCCTATCTTGCAA
>Ga0307375_10006961_pt1 | contig 10371 bp, 23 predicted proteins | sample TR1MG_FD_202531 | JGI IMG/M metagenome (GOLD analysis project Ga0307375, IMG submission 202531) | Soil microbial communities from Risofladan, Vaasa, Finland - TR-1 | ecosystem: Environmental > Terrestrial > Soil > Coastal area > Acid sulfate soil | place: Finland: Risofladan, Vaasa | collected...
CCACCAGTGGTTCCTTCTTTATTCATGCCGTGTGTCCAGCACGTTGCATCAGCTTCCAGCTTGGCAATGCGCGCATCCAGCTCAATGATGATCTGCTGTGCGTGTTTGTAGTCAGTCACGATTCTCACTTCCCTTCTCCTTCCAGTGCCTTGACGTTGGTGTCTTTTGTCGTCACAGGATAACGGCCAGTCTTGGCAAGCTTATTTTTCTTGCGAGTTTTCACACGCTTCTTCTTAAACCACGGCTCTTCGATGTTGTGCTCAACAGTGCGATGCTTGCTGATGCTCATTTTTTTGTGATGTAGCCCGCAGGCTCCTCGTCGGCGTTTCCGATCCACTGTAGAAGCGCGATCATGGCTTCATTCTCGGTGTGATAACAGAAGCGATGCTTGTAACCGGTCTCATCCATGCCACAGATAATTCCAGTCGTGAAGATGAAGGGAGCCAACGCGACCAATTCCCCATTGAGTTTGATCGGCATGCCGTAGCCCATGTCGGTGTAAAACTTGGCGTGCTCATCCGAAAGCTTCTCAAGGTTTTTTGGCGCATGACTGCCGCACTTCCCACAAAAGAGATTGTCGACATCGTTCTGATTGTGACTCGTCAGCCCGCAGCGTTTGCAATGGATCGAGTCGGGCTTACCCGGCGTCGTTATCAGGCAGTATGTCTTCATGCCGACCTCCGCTCATGTGGCAATTAGGGCAGCGCATTTGAAACTGTCGAACGATGCCCAAAGAGTTGGGGAATTCGCAACCGCAGGCGTACGCGTCGATGCTCTTGGCCTGGGCATTCTTTTCAAGCTGGGCAATCGCCTTCGCGATACTGAGGCGCAACTCGTCATATTTTTTCTCTTTAAGCAATGAAAGCCAGTTGCCGAAGAGCACCTGCAGCAGCATGGTACGCATCGGGTCTTTGTCGCTCATGTTGACTTGTCCCAACGCTCCCCGTCTGGAAAAGTGATACAACCGTCTTCAAGTTTCTCCGGCCAAGCGTCGATCAAATACTGCACGCGTGCTGCAAGTTCGGCGGAGTGTCCCATTTCCACTTCTTCGAGGCGACAAACGAGCTGCTCGAACTGGCGCAGGAACATTTCCAGTGAGCCTTCGATGGAAGAGGCAGCATTGGACATGGTATCGGCGGCAGAAGAGATTCTCCCCGCAGCGCGTTGCACGTCTTCGGCCCCAACCAGATGGATGTATTCAGTCACCCAGCAAATCCTTCATCTCGTCGCGCAATTCGCACGTCGTGCACGGTTTGATGACACCGGGCGGAACGTCGTCGCACATGCACTCAGCATTGGTGATCATGTCGCGCAGTGCGATCAATTTAAGATCGGAATCGGTGAGTTGTTTGTGTTTACCAGTGTCTACCACGGTGAAGTCATTCATTGTGAAGATCGCTCCCAGCCATGAATTGGTGATGCAGCTCAAATTTTCTCAGTGCGACATCGATTTTGTGCGTCATGCGTGCGATGGGATCGGGAATCGTCATCGCTTTGGTATCCCCATGATCGACGTAATGACAAACGTCGCCATCCTGGCACGGGCACAGCGGATCGTTGCCAATGCACTTCATAGTTTCAGCTCGATCATCAGTGTGCGATGCAGTTTTGGACGGCTTCGACCAGTGCGGCTTTGCCGCAGAGTGGGCAATGGGTCGCTTTTTGAAGATGCGGGTGCCGGATGTAAGTGGTTGCTTTGCAGCTGTGGCACCAAACGGTGGTTTTCTTCTCGGTAATTGCCTTATTGCTCATGTGCCTTTTCTCTCCTGCAGAGAAATGCGCGCCACTCCAGATGTTCGCGAAAAATGTTACACGGGAGCCTACACCAATATTCCACGTGGATCCACAAATATTTTTCATACCGGGGAACCGTCGAGATCCGGGGCTCCCGGTCGGAGCACGACCTCTATTCCGGGAACCCCTCGCTTCCGTCCGGACTTTATAGGTCCCTGGGTCACTGCGCGGGATGATGTCATGCGGCACGTCCCGATGTCAAGAGTAAGCGGGAACGCTGCCGTGCGAACGATCAATTGCAGGGGATCTCACAAAAATAATTAAGGGGGAGGCGCATTATGTAAAGTTAACATAACGTGCCGGTAAGGGGTGCCACCCTGCGATCGCATTATGTAAAGCCAGGGATTATGTAAAGTGGCACGCTTCTTGGCTGGGAGGGTCACGCATTATGTCAAGTCGCACTCATTTGCGGATTATGTTAAGTCACACTTGACAAGCGCTCGCGTGTATGATAGCCAGAGATTATGTCACATTGTAACCGGGACGCTGACGCGTCACCGGATACCATGCCCGGTCTGTGATGAGTCACGCCGAATGCGTGAAGCATCACTCATATCACATTACTCGCAAGCGGTCAAGTGTTATGCATACACGCTAGGCGCAATGCGCCCTGTATCCAGAGCATGTACGTTATGTCAAATGCAGGTGCGCAGGCTATGCCCAGTGTGGCACGTGGATTATGTCAAGGTCGACTTGCATCACGCTCCCGTGTATGCTAGGCAGCTGTCATGCTCCCGTGTAATTGCGTAACTGTATGACAGGGCCAGAGCCCGTGTGTCCCGACGTAAACGCAGCCATCCGCAGTGCACCATCACCCTCACCAAATCCGCGCCAACTCAGCCCGATTGTTTTGGATTGCAAAACCTACAATCCTCTGGCGAGCGCATAGGTATCACGTTCTTCTCTCAGGATTGCAGGATTGTACGATTGTTATAGTAAGAGAGAGAGGAACACGCGAGGGGATTCAAATAGGTAGATAGAGGGAGAATGGTATGCAATCCTTGCAATCCTGCAATCGGCAACGATATCAACTACTTATAAAACAATCCATTTGCAATCCTCTACAATCCTCTCAACTCTGCGCGGATTTAGTTCGCTCCCGTGTACAACAGACACAAAAAAAGACGCACCCTTTCGAGTGCGCCCTCCCTTCCCGTGTAACTCTCAGCGAATTGCCAGCATGTATTCCGCGCCATCAATTGCGTCGCCGTCATCAGACTCAGTCATCCTTTCCCAATCGCATCCGCAGCTCGGGCACGATGCCGAATACTCTGGCGGCTCTTCTCGATTGCCAGCGAATTCACACCGGCTTTCAAGCTCATCCTCGTGACCAGTCCAGCCACATTCACAATCCCAATTTTGATTGAATCTGCTCATGACTTTGCCTCCCGTGTAACTTCTTTTTCCTCGAAGTAATCCGTATGCTTTAGCAGCATCGCGTCATACCCGCGCATTGCTTTCATGATCTCCGCTTTCGCATTGTCACGCGCCTCTCGACTGTCGCCATGTTCGACAACCTCGAGCAGCATGCTAGCGGCCCACGTCCACGTTGGATTGCAAGTGACATATTTGCTCATGATTGTTGCTCCTGTTGAATTGATTGAGTTAGTCGATCACGAATCCGCTGCGATCGCTGCGTGCTTTGCCTTTCGCCTTGAGTAGAACTAGCGCCCCGGCTGGGTCAAGAAACCTGAGGTCGTTCGCGTCGCCATTTATAAAGTCATCGTCGATGCTGAATCCCTCGCTGGGCGCGTTGCCCTTGCGCGTCACGATGACCAGTGATGCTCCCGCCTTGTGCGCCTTGATGCATCGCGCCGCGTACACTGGCGAGGCTTCTGAGTAGCTTAAGGCCAGGTAATAGTTGTCTGGCAACGGTCGTTCGAAGCGCTTCGCGATCTTCGTGTAGTCATAGAACTGGATCTCCGGAAAGACCGCCATCACGTTGGTGAAGATGCAATGAATGCCGCGCTTGTTATCGCTCACTGGCATCGGCATCTTTTCCCAGAGGATGTCCGAGGTACCGTTCAATCGGATGACCGGTGTCAGGTCCGCTCGCTCCGCCTTGCGGATGAATGCGCGGATCTCCTGATACAGTCGGCGGAAGAACTCCGGACGGTCATCGACAAACAATCGCGTGCGGGCTATGCGGGCTCGCTGAATCGCATTGTCTGGCAGCAGTCCCGCCGGAGTCCTGAAGCGCTTCGAGCCCTTGCTGATTCCGCCACGGCCTGCAGTGTTAAGGCATCCCGCGTGACATCCGGCAAGCTCCGCCATCGGGCATACATTGAACCCGCTGGCAAGGTATGGCGCGAGGTAGAGAACCGCTGTCATGAAGCCTTGCTTCTGGCCCTTGACGGTCTTCGCATTCGCGTCGATGTTGAGTAGCTTTTTCATGATCGTGCTCCGGTGGTTTTGAAGAGAGGGAGCAGCAAAGCTGCGCCCCAGTAAATAATGAAGATCATCGCGATCAGGTCCTGTGCGCTCATGACGTGGCCTCGTTGAAGTAAGCGCGGAACTCATCAGTGCATTCGACGAGCCGTGCGTTCTGGTAGATCTCCCGGCTGTAGTTGTCTCCCATGTCGACGCCGCCGAAAGTGTTAGGGGAAGAGACCGCGACCAGCCAGCGTGCGTACGGGTTCTTTTTATCTGACTTGGCAGCTGCGTAAACTTTCAACACTTTCCAAGTCCAGCCAATGCGCTCGTTGGTGAAGATCGCGTGCGGTGCATCTTGCGTTGCTGTTTTTTTGAGTGACATTTCGTGCTCCTAAAAGTGGGTGAATTCCCACTGTAAACCCATTATAGCACGGAAGCGCTCCTGTGTCAAATCCGGTGATTATGTTAAATAGACCCCCTCCCAGATTATGTTAAATAGGCATCCCGGACAAAAAGAGACCGCGACAATGCGCGGCCTCAGTCTGGCGGCTTTAGTGCCAGCGTGTCATGACATTGCCTCCCTGTTGGTCTCACAGTATTCCGGGGATCCTTTTGTGCCTGCCTGCACCTCGTGACGCGAGGGGATGTAGTTGCCCCAGTAGTCACGGTGCCCGGTCTCGCCCAGCATGCAGTGACCGCTCTCAATCAGCGCCATGGCTGCGCGACCTACTGACCCTTCGAGTTGCCACGCGGTGCCGCTGTTGATCAGCTCCTGCATGTTCTCGATGTACTCTTCCTGCGTTTGATCTTCGTCGTAAAAGTTGCTCATGATTTTATACTCCCACAATTTCGATTGGTAAGTAGACCAGCGTCTCAAGGGCTCGCGTCACTGCGACGTACGTGAGGTTATGCTCCTGCTCCAGCTGCCACTCCTGACGCGCCCACTTCGATGGCATCAGGTCCGGGTTCAGGATGAAGACTCGAGGCGCTTCCAGACCTTTCGCCTTGTGCACGGTCGCGAGTGTCGTGCCACCGTGACTGTCGCTGAAGATCTTCTGAATCGATGCGATCAGTTCGGCCACCGTGTCGAGGCCTGCAGCTAGCACGTTGATGCAATCAAGCTTGTCCTGTATCGCTGCGATCTTGCCTTCCGACTTCTCAGCCTTTTTGATTTGCGCGTCAGCCCACTTCACAAGCTTGGGTCGCATGTCTTCAATCGTTTTGATGCGCTTGCCGCTGACCTTCTTCACTACGTTGATGAGGCCTTGTCCGATCTCGCGTCCCATCACGTGCACTTGCTTGCCTTCGCTGATGCACTTGTATGCCAGCTCGATCAGCGGTGCGGTCGTGCGACAGACCACGAGGTCAGTGTCGCTGAACGAATCGATTGCCCAGCTGGTAGGGTGCAACACCTCGCCATCTTCAGCCGTGTCGCTCGCCTCGATCTCAGGCACGTAGCGCTTGGCAATCTCGACCACCTTGCGCGGGCATCGGTAGCTGATGCTGAGCGGTAGCGTCTCGGCCTTGAAGACTCGCCCGATGTTGCTGAGTGAGTTCGAGTCCGCGCCCCGGAATCCGTAGATCGCCTGATGCGAATCGCCGACCGCGATCAGCCTGCCATCTGACTTCAGGAACTTGCTCAACAATGTGCGCTGAACGTGCGACACATCCTGGGCCTCATCGATGATGATCCAGTCGTAACCCCAGCCAGCGAGGTCGAGTGCGACTGGCATGTACAGCTGGTCATCGAAGTCGAAAACGTTCTGCTCTTCGAGCCCAGCCTTGAGCAGGATGTTGGCCCAGTTGATGAAGGTCGCCGCACCAATCTCGATCTCAGCCAGTGCCGGGTCGATGTCATACTTTTCCATCAGCTGGTCCCAGCGCTCGTCAGTCGCATCGTACGTGCCGCGAGGTGTGCGCATGCCCTTGGGGATGAGCCCGTGCGCCTTGGCCTTGCCGATCAGGTTCATCAGCTCAGGCTGCACGGTGCGTGCCTCCTCAGGTAGCAGCCTGTCGATCAGGTCGCGTGTCTTGTTGCGCTCGACCGTGATGTGCTTGCCCAGTCGATAGCGGCAGACAGCCCAGCCCAGTGCGTTCAGTGTCTTCGATTCGACATGGTCTGGCAGCTTCTGGCCCAGCTCGGTCGCAATCGATTTGTTGAAGGCGAGGAACACTGCGCGGTGTGCACGTGGGATCAGCTGCGCGGCCTGCACGATGGTGAAGGTCTTGCCGCTACCCGCGACCGCTTCGACGATCAGCGCGCCTGCGGCCTCGATGTGCGCGGTCACCCAGTCGATGACCGCTTGCTGATATTTGCTGAGGGTAATCATGTTACTCCACCTCCGAGGTGAGAAGCTTGAAGCCCATGCCAGCGACGACGTAGGTTGCGCCGCCCTTGGTGAACACGTCACCGACTGAAGTGCTGCGATGCTCACCCGGTAGTGCGGTGACAATCGATGCGGGATACTTTGCCCAGTCGGCCTCGATGTGATTGGTGTACCTGAACCCGTCTTCGAGGTCATCGCTGTCGACGACTGCGACGAGGTGGTACTCGCGATTGAGAAGACCGATGGCAACGTCGGGCAGCTTAGCCAGCCCAGTGATGTTCGCGTAACGTGCGAAGCGCGGTTCGCTGTCCCATCCACCCTCGGATGAGTTCAGGCGCTTGCGTTCGGTCTCGGTGAGTCTGTTGTAGTGGAAGATCTGAATCATGGTCGTGCTCCGTTTGTGAGCTGGAAATCCCAGCCGATAAGTCATTATAGCACGGGAGCGCTTCTATTGCAACTCCCCAGATTATGTTAAATAGAAGCTGAGGCACAAAAAAAAGGAGCGCGCCCGGAAGCGCGCCCCATGTACGCGAGGATCAGTAGCCGTTGGCCTCCGCCCAATCGATGATCGCTTTTTGGATCCGCTCAGGCACGTTGATCTCGTCGCCTGTCTGATAGTTTTCGAGAGTGCCGAATCCCATCATCAATCCCAGTGATGCTGCGTACGGTGTGCCAAGCTTCTCGACGCTGCAGTCTGATCGGGGCTCGCCATCTTCCTCGAACAGTTCCAGCTCTACTCGATAGCCGTGGATGATCTTGACCTTGCACTTGTCCTCGGTGCCAGTTGAATTGCTCGCGTTGCTCATGACTGTTTCTCCTTCGCCCGGTACTTGGCATCCTCTTGCCACTCGCGCAGCGCGTCGAGCGCGTCCTGCACTCCCGTGCGTGCGTTGTCGAGCAGTGGGTCTGCATCTTCAGGTACGCAGATCGGTATGTCATCGTTGTCGCCAGTGAAGAATCCGGGACTGAAGATACCCTCCTCTTCAGCTGCGTCCTGCGCGTCGACTACCATCTCAGCCAGTGTCTGTTCCTGGGCCTCAAGCTGCTTGATCAGGCCTGCGACCAGTGCTTCCGTTTTGATACTCATAACCATTCTCCATCGAGTTTCATTTTGACGCAGCCCGCATTCGGCGTGCCGTAATCGTCGAGAGGTTCGAAGCCTTCGAAGTCACCGTAGAGCATGCCCTCGTAGTAGCACTCGTCATCGTCATCGTAGAGACTGAATCGTGACGGGTTCGACTTCACTGCGTCGTCTGCATCCCGTGGGCCTGTCACGCCTACGTCGCGTCCTTCGCTGATGTGATCTTTGGTGATCACCCATCTGTATGCGGCGCTCATAACTTGTACTCCTCGCCGCGAAGTACTGCAGCCATCTGGTCAGTGACGATGGTCAGGTTCGGCCACTCGATGTAGCACTGAGTTTCGAGGCAGCTGTCGTCATCGTAGCTGGGATGGAAGCCACCGTAGAAGTGACCGCTCCCCTCACTGAGATCGTCAGGGCGTGGATCCTGCGGGCAGTGCAGTGCGTTGATGTCGCCGACTAGGTCTCGGCCTGCGAGCTGAAGGCTCAGCCATTCCTGATGTGCATCGTCGAGACACTCGGCTGCTTCGGTGAGCAGTTCCCGGATGTTCATCTCGATGTCGTCGAGACTGATGTCCGGGTTGCTCATGATCTCGTCAGCCATCTCGCGCAGTGAGCCACTCAAGTGACAGTCGCGCTTCTGGTATCCCTTCACCCAGCTGGCGTCGGTGTTGTGCTCCCGGACGCCAAGCCGGATGCTGAGTCGTTCGATCTGATTGATGGATGCCATGACTAGATCCCCCTGCGTGCATTGACACGGATGCTGATGACTTCGTTCTCGCTCGTGTGAGCGGTGACCAGCTGGCGGCTCGGCTTCAGCTTCGCTGCTACTGTCTTCCAGTCAATCGTGGTGCGCATGCTCTCAACGACCACTGCGCGGAACTGCTCGTCTTCAAGCGTGTGAACTCCTGAGTTGATCAGGACGGTGCGAATGTCACTCTCGCGATTCTTAAGGTCTGCCATCTGAGCGCGGATGATTCCAAGCTCGTCTGCGAGTCCCGTGAGGTTAGCTTGACTTTTTGCGTTACTCATTTCGATCTCCTTTCCGATGGGGAAATTCCCAACTTGCAACCATTATACACGGGAGCGTTGCCGTTGTCAAGTACCCAGATTATGTTAAATAGACCCCCAAAGAAAAACCCCGGTCGCCATGACGCGTTACCGGGGCCGGAGCACTACTCGTTATGCAGCGAGTGCGTAGTCTGTTGCCTTGTCCAACAGCTCCTGCAGTTTGATTGTGCGTGATGGCAGTGTTGCCAGTCCGCAGCCCTTCAGCGCTTCTGTCGCTGCGTTGTGCAGTGTCCAGACCTTGCGCTTGCCGTCGATCAGATGCTCGACGTGTGAAGGCTCGTAGTATTCGTTGACGACCTTCTCGACGCGCTGGGTGTTGATGACTCCTGCGCGCAGCATCTGGATGATGGTGTGATTCACGACGCTGTCTTTCAGCTCAGCCTGTTGGTACCGCTCGTAGCGGATCGCCTGATGCTCAGCACGTGACCGGACCTGACCAACTGCATCGAGGATCAGTGGCTTCAGGTCGCGCATGATGTTGGTGGTGTGCTTGCGACCGAACTGAATCTCACCTGAAAATGCCAGGTTGTCGCAGACAAAAACGCCATCACCGAAGACCACGCCGCGTGCTAGTGAGTGATCGTGCGAACCTCGGAAGCCGACCACTGTGGACCACGTGTCGTTTTCCTGCAGGCCCAAGATGCGAGCCATGCCGAAGTACTGTGCGCCTTCTCTGTTAAGTGCGTGAGCCTGTTCGCCGAAGCGGAGGCCTACTGTGCTGAGCGCATCTTCGATCATGTCAACGAACGTGTGATGCGGTACCGGTTGAAACGAGCGGGTAGCCTTCGGGGTGTTGACGCCTTGCAGTGCTGAGCGTTCTACCTCTTTGCCGCCGCAGTGAACTATGAATTTAAGTGCCATTGTCTTGCTCCTGTTTTTCGGGGACCACCCCCGACTTGACACTATTATTTCACAGTAACGCTGCCGTGTCAAGTGGGGGCTATTATGTTAAGTCAGTCTCGGATGGTGACGTCGCCCTCCTCTGCGACACAACCGAAGCCGATGTACTGGTCCTGCTCGAATAGTTTCTCAGCACCCATGTCTGTGCATTCACGTTGCGTGTAGAACTTCTCGATGGTGATGAACTCTTGCTTGGTATTCACCACCACCAACACGTAGAGCGATTGCTCGGGCCACTGGCGTACCTTACCCGCAGACACTGAGCCTGCCTTGATCGCTTCCCACTCCTCCGGATCGACGTCGCCTTGTGCGTGCGCCAGCCCGGTAAGCAGTAGCATGATGAGTATCAGTTTCATTGCTGCCTCCCTTTTTTCTTGAACAGGTCTAGCCTGTTGCGTACATGTCGCCGCATCGATTGATACGGAATGCCTTCGGTCTTCGCGATACGCTTCCAGCTTTCGCCAGTGAGCTTACGCATCACGAGTGAGCCGATTTCAACGTCAGTCAGTTCCACTTTGCCTCTCCTTGTTGCGTTCCAATTCCATGCCGTCACGTGCGCCAAGGTAATAGGCTCGACGTGCGACATCCTTGATACGATCTTGAATCGATGGCAACAAACCATTGCAGGCATCGTTGACCATGGTCCTCAAGTGATCGTGCTTTCGGTTTTCCTCTTCGATTTTCATGCTCGTGCTCCTAGTAAATTACGGTGCCGTGACCCATGGCGTCCCAAGTAAATCCCAGGTCGTCAGGTCTGAAACTGTCGTTAGCAGTGCAGCAGTAGGCCCATGCGACTGCGACATCACACCAACTGAACTCACCACT
>Ga0307375_10006962_pt1 | contig 10370 bp, 8 predicted proteins | sample TR1MG_FD_202531 | JGI IMG/M metagenome (GOLD analysis project Ga0307375, IMG submission 202531) | Soil microbial communities from Risofladan, Vaasa, Finland - TR-1 | ecosystem: Environmental > Terrestrial > Soil > Coastal area > Acid sulfate soil | place: Finland: Risofladan, Vaasa | collected...
CGCACCAGCCACTTCTCGAACTCGACGGCGAGGAAGACGATGGCCGACAGCGCCAGGCAGGCGGCGAGTTCTCCCGCCGAGAGCGGCTCGGTCTTGAACCAGGTATTGAACAGCGGCAGATAGACCGTGGCCAGCTGCAGCAAGACGGTAAACAGCACTGCGGCGAGCAGCCTGGGGTTCGAGGCGATGCCGATCGCGAACAGCGATTCCCGCTCGCTGCGGATGGCCAGGACGTGGCCGAGTTGGGACAGCGTCAGCACCGTGAACACCATCGTCTGCCAGTGCGCCGAGCCGTTGTGGTGAGCCCAGGCCTGAGTGCCGAGGGTCACCCCGGCCATCAACAGCCCGGCCCAGACGATGTGCTGCCACATGCCGTGGGCGAAGACGCTCTCGTCTGGCGGCCGCGGCGGACGGCGCATCACCTCGGGTTCCGCCGGCTCGCCGGCCAGGGCCAGGCCGGGCAGGCCGTCGGTGACCAGGTTGATCCAGAGGATGTGGATGGGCAGGAGCGGAATCGGCAGGCCGAGAAAAGGTGCCAGGAAGATCGTCCAGATCTCCGCGGCGTTGGTGCTCATCGCGTACTTGATGAAGCGGCGGACGTTGTCGTAGATGCGCCGCCCCTCGCGCACGGCGTGCACCAGGGTGGCGAAGTTGTCGTCGGCGAGCACCATGTGCGCCGCCTCGCGCGCCACGTCGGTGCCGCCGCGGCCCATGGCGACGCCGATGTCGGCGCGCTTCAGGGCCGGCGCGTCGTTCACTCCGTCGCCGGTCATCGCGACGATCTCGCCGGCCCGCTGCAGCGCCATGACGATGCGGATCTTCTGCGCCGGATCGACTCGGGCATACACCGCCACCGCTCTCACCCGGGCGGCGAATTCCGGGTCGGAGAGCGCCGCGAGTTCGGCCCCGGTCATGACGACGGCGGCGTCATCGATGATCCCCAGGCGCCGTGCGATGGCGCGGGCCGTGGCCGGATGGTCGCCAGTGATCATCACCGGCACGATGCCCGCACGTTTGCACTCGACCACGGCACCGGCGGCCTCCGCCCGCGGCGGGTCGATCAGGCCGACCAGGCCGAGGAACAACAAGCCCGCCTCCGCTTCATCGAGATTCGCCGGAATCTGTGCGAGATTGCGATACGCCACCGCCAGGACGCGCAGTCCTGCCGCCGCCATGTGCTCGGCGGCGGCGAGCAGCGCGCCGGCATCGAGCAGGGTCTCGCCAGACCCGGAGAGCCGCGCCGCGCACAGCGGCAGCAGCGCCTCGGGGGCGCCCTTGACATAGACGACGTAGCCCTCGTCGGTGCGATGAAAGGTGGCCATGCGCATCCTCTCGGAATCGAAGGGCAGCTCCGCCACGCGCGGCGCTTCGGCCTCGAGCTCCGCCTTGGCGTAGCCGGCGGTGGCCGCCGCCGCGAGCAGCGCCAGCTCGGTCGGATCGCCGAGCGAGGCGCCCGAAGCCGAGATGCCGGCATCGTTGCACAGCGCGAGCGCGCGGCCCAGGGTCGCCCAGGGCTCGCCCGAAGCAAAGCGCGTCGCGACCGTTCCGTCGGCAAAGAAACGCTCGGCGCGCATCCGGTTCTCGGTCAGCGTTCCGGTCTTGTCGGAGCAGATGGTGGTGACCGAGCCCAGGGTCTCGACCGCCGGCAGGCGCCGGATCAGGGCGGAATGCCCCGCCATCTTGCGCGCTCCGAGCGCCAGCGCGATGGTGACGACGGCGGGCAGCGCCTCGGGGATGGCGGCCACCGCCAGGCTGACCGCGGTGAGAAACATCAGCACCGGCGGCTCGCCGCGCAGCAGTCCGGCGATGAAGACGATGGCGCAGATCGCCAGCACGATCAGGGACAGACGCGTGCCGAAGCGGGCCAGGCGCCGCTGCAGCGGCGTCCTCACCTCCTCCGCGCCGGCGAGCAGTTGCGCGATCTTGCCCAGTTCGGTGGCAAGGCCGGTGGCCACCGTCAGGCCGGTGCCGCGCCCGCGCGTGACCACCGTGCCCTTGTACGCCATGTTGAGCCGGTCGTCGGCAGCGGCCAGTGCGGCGGCGTTCTTGTCCACCGGCTGCGACTCCCCGGTCAGCACCGCCTCAGCCAGCTGCAGTTGCGCGGTGTCGACGAGGCGCAGATCGGCCGGAACGATCGCGCCCGCCTCCAGCAGCACGACATCGCCCGGCACCAGCTGATCGGCCGGGACGGTGAGCGCCGCGCCCCCGCGCCGGACCCGCGCCGCGGGCGCGGCCAGCCGCTGCAACGCCGCCATCGCCCGCTCGGCGCGGTATTCCTGGGCAAACCCGATGGCGGCATTGAGCAGCACGATGACCACGATGGCGATGGTGTCGCCGGGATCGCCGATGATGCCCGAGACCACGGCGGCAACCATCAGCACCAGGATCATGAAGTCGTTGAACTGGTCGGCGATCATGCGCACCAGGCTGCGGCGCGCGCTCTCGGGCAGGCTGTTGGGGCCATAACGCACCAGGCGCCGCTGCGCCTCCGCAGCGTCGAGCCCGCTTCCCGGATCGACGCCCAGTTCGCTGGCGACTGCTTCGATCGAGAGTCGATGCCAGGTCGGCGCGACCGCGCCATGGTCATCCATGGAAACTGACATGTGGATTTTCGGACACCTCTCGCTGACATGCTCTTGGCGTATTGACGGCGATTATGACACGCGCACCGCCACCGGCAGCTTTCCAACTGGTCGACGATAAGGCAGATAATGCGGCCCTGTGGGAACTAGCGATGAAAGCGAGGGCGATAGATGCGCCTGCTTCTGGTCGAGGATGACGCGATGATCGGCGAGAGCGTCGCCAAGGGCCTGCGCCGGGAGGGTTTCGCGGTGGATTGGGTGAAGGACGGCATAGCCGCGGAGCGCTCGCTCGAAGCGGGCGACTTCGACCTGATGCTGCTCGACCTCGGGCTGCCGCGCAAGGGCGGGCTCGACGTGCTGCGCACGCTGCGCGCCCGAGGCAAGCCCATTCCGGTGCTGATCCTGACCGCAAGGGACACGGTGCCCGACCGCGTCATGGGCCTTAACGCCGGCGCCGACGACTACCTGGTCAAGCCCTTCGACCTCGACGAACTGGTGGCACGCATCCACGCCATCCTGCGCCGTCGCTCGGGGCGGGCCGAGCCGGTGATCCATCACGGTTCGCTCGCCCTCAATCCGATCAGCCACGAGGTCAGCCTCGAGGGCAGACCCTTGGCACTGTCGGCACGGGAATTTTCCCTGCTGCTGGCGCTGCTCGAACGCCCGGGCGCGGTGCTCTCCGTGACCCAGCTGCAGGAGCGCATCTACGGCTGGGACGAGGAGGTCGGCAGCAACACCGTCGAAGTGTTCATCCATGCGCTGCGCAAGAAACTCGGCCCCGACTTCATCAAGAACGTCCGCGGCGTCGGCTACATGGTGCCGAGACAGCCATGAGGTCGATCCGCCTCACCCTGCTGTTGTGGTTGTCGCTGGCGCTGTGCGCCGGCATCATCGCGGCGGCCGGACTGATCTACATCCAGGCGCGCGCGGCAGCCAACCGCCTGTTCGATTATCAGATGAAGCAGATCGCGCTGTCCCTGCCGCACCAGGCATTCGCACCGATGGGATCCGACGGCGACGCGCTCGACATCGGCAAGGACGTGGTCATCCAGATCTGGGACCAGACCGGCATCCGCATCTATCATTCGCACGAGCGCCCGAGATTGCCGCAGCGGGCGGCGCTGGGCTTCACCAACGTCGCGACCAAGGACGGCGTCTGGCGGGTGTTCAGCGCCCAGCTCGGCGAGACCGTGGTCCAGGTGGCGCAGCCGCTCTCCGCGCGTCAGGAGCTGGCAGCCAAGACGGCACTCAACACCACCGCGCCGCTGCTGCTGGTGCTGCCGTTCATGGGCATCTTCATCTGGCTGGCGGTCGGGCGTGGCCTGGCGCCGATTAGCCTGGTCGCCAGCGAACTGCGCTCGCGCGGCTCCGACACCCTGACGCCGCTGACCGACCAAGGGATGCCGGAAGAAATCGCGCCGCTGACTCATGCCTTGAACGGCCTGCTCGCCCGGCTCGACCGGGCCTTGGACGCCCAGCGCGCCTTCGTCGCCGACGCCGCGCACGAATTGCGCACGCCGCTGGCGGCCCTGAAGCTGCGCATCCAGCTGCTGGAACGCGCCGAAGGCGAGGCGGAGCGACGAATGGCCATCACCGATTTGAACCGGGGCCTCGACCGGGCCGAGCACCTGGTCCGGCAACTGCTGACACTGTCGCGCCAGGAGACGGATCCGGCGGGCCACCCGCTCGTCTTCGTCGATCTGCTGGAGGTCGCCCGCCAGATCGTCATCGAACAGGCACCTATCGCCGCCGAGAAAGACATCGACCTGGGCATCGCCCAAGGAACGCCGGCGACGATCAGCGGAGACCCAGTGGCGCTCGCCGCGATGCTCGGCAATCTGATCGACAACGCCATCCGCTACACTCCCGCCGGCGGCCGCATCGACGTCTCCGTCGCCAGCACCGACCGGGAGGTTCTGATGACGGTCACCGATACCGGACCGGGCATCGCGGCAGCCGACCGGCAACGGGTGTTCGACCGCTTCTACCGGATCGATGGCTCCCAGGCCCAGGGCAGCGGGCTCGGCCTGGCGATCGTCAAGAACGTGGTCGACCGGCACCGCGGCAGCATACGTCTGGAGACTGGACCGGAAGGACGGGGACTATCGGTGTCGATCACGCTGCCCAGATCCTGACCCTTGCGATCTTCGCGGCGCTCAACATCTCGTTACATTAAAGTTTTTGCGCGGCATACGCTTTAAGTCTGCTTTAAATCTTCTTCCCTAGGATGCATTCCACCGGCAGCCCCAAACTGCCACTCTCGAAAGGAGCGCATCATGAACAGCAAGACGTTTTCCCGCAGCGCCATCACCGCCGCGATACTCGCCGCCATTGTCGGGGCGAGCGCGCATTTCGGCCTCCCCAGTTTTGCCCAGGCCCACGCCGCCACCGTCCCGACCAGCGCTGTGGCCACCCCGGTCACCGGGATCGTGGACTTTTCCAACATCGTCGCCCGCTACGGCCCGGCGGTGGTGAACATCAGCGTCACCGGCAAAGCGCAACCGACCGTTCTCAATAACGGCGGTCCCCAGATCGATCCCAACGATCCGTTCTTCCAGTTCTTCCAGCATTTCGGCCCGCAGCTCCAGATCCCCCAGGGCGGGCAAGTCCAGCACGCCGAGGGTTCCGGCTTCATCGTCAGCAGCAATGGCATCATTCTCACCAATGCCCACGTGGTCAATGGCGCGCAGGAGGTCACGGTAAAGCTGACCGACCGGCGCGAGTACAAGGCCAAGGTGATCGGCACCGATCATCAGACCGACATCGCCGTGCTGAAGATCAACGCCAACAATCTGCCCACCGTCAAGATCGGCGATCCCAACGCCACCCGGGTGGGCGAGCCGGTGCTGGCGATAGGCTCGCCCTTCGGCTTCGAGAACACCGCGACCGCAGGTATCGTCAGCGCCAAGTCGCGCACGCTGCCCGATGACACCTATGTCCCCTTCATCCAGACCGACGCCGCGGTCAATCCGGGCAACTCGGGCGGCCCGCTGTTCAACGATCGCGGCGAGGTGATCGGCATCAATTCACAGATCTTCACCGAGAGCGGCGGCTACCAGGGCTTGTCATTCGCGATTCCGATCGACGTCGCAACCAAGGTGCAGGCCCAGTTGATGCAATACGGGAAGGTCACGCGCGGTCGCCTGGGCGTCACGATCCAGGAAGTCAATCAGGCGCTGGCGGATTCCTTCGGCCTGAAAACACCGCACGGGGCACTGGTGAGCGCGGTCGAGAAGGGCAGCCCGGCGGAGCGGGCGGGCTTGAAGCCGGGTGACGTGATCGTCGCCCTGAACGGCAAGGCGATCAGTCATTCGTCGGACCTGCCAGCGCAGGTGGCCGACATCAAGCCGGGGACATCGGCGCAGGTGGAGATCATCCGCAAGGGTGAAAAGAAGACCGTGACGGTGACAGTCGGCGAGATGAAGCCGGATCAGCTCGCCAGCAACGACCAGAGTGCGGCGCAGCAGGGCAGGCTTGGGCTGGCGGTCAGGCCGCTCACCCGCGACGAAAAGAAGCAGGCTGGTGTGACCGGGGGCCTGCTGGTCGAGGCGGTGTCCGGACCCGCGGCCCGTGCCGGCATCCAGGCCGGAGACGTGGTGCTCTCGCTCAATGGCGTGTCGGTAAACAGCGTCGAACATCTGCGCGAACTGGTCGCCAAGGCCGGCAAACATGTGGCGCTACTGGTGAAGCGCGACGAAGGCAAGATCTTCATTCCGGTGGACCTCGGCTAGGCTGACGGCGAGGGCAGGGGGCGGGGCGGCAGTGCCCGCCCCGTCGTTCGAGGCGCATGGGGGAACGATCAATGGCAACCCGGGAAAGTCCGGCCACGCTCACCGGACATATCCTGCCGACCTCCGCCACCATGGTCGGAGTCTGTGTGACGGCGATCGGTATCGTCAAGCTGATGCATGTGGGAACCGTCGGCTATTACGTAGACAAGCTTCTGGCCGTCGATAGCATCACCTTCCTCATCTGCTCCGTCGTCTCCTTCGCCTCGGCGCGCATGGAAGCAAGAGCCGTCCAGTTGGAGACCACGGCCGAGTCGATATTTCTGGTCGGTCTCTTCCTCCTGGGCATCGCATCGGTATTTATGGTTTTCAAGATCGGCTAAACATGAAACAACAGAACAGCAAACCCCGTCGCGTCGCCCTGGTTCTGCAAGGCGGCGGCGCGCTGGGAGCCTACCAGGCCGGCGTCTATCAAGCCTTGCACGAACACGGACTGATCCCCGACTGGGTGGTGGGCACCTCGATCGGGGCGATCAACGCCGCGCTCATTGCCGGCAACTCGCCGTCCACACGCCTGGCTCGCCTCGAGGAATTCTGGCACGGCGTGGCTCGCGATGACCTGCTCGACATGCAGCGGGCGCCGGAGACGCTGCGTCGCTCCAACACCTGGCTGGCGTCAATGACCGCCGGGATGCACGGCGTGCCGGGCTTCTTCTCGCCACGCCTGTTCAATCCCTTCGCCGCCGGAATGGCGGTGGCGCCGGAGTCAGCCAGCTTTTACGACACCCAGGCATTGTCGGAGACACTCGCACGCCTGGTGGATTTTCCACACCTGGGCACGCAAAACGCGATGCGTCTGACGGTGAGCGCGATGCGGGTGACCAGCGGCGAACTGGTGTGCTTCGATTCTGCCCACGGCAGTCTGGGCGTCGAGCACGTCATGGCCAGCGGGGCGCTACCGCCCGGCTTTCCGCCGGTGCGCATAGACGGTGAGCTGTACTGGGACGGCGGTCTGTACTCGAACACGCCGCTCGACATCGTCCTCGACGACGAACCCAGAGCCGACACGCTGTGCTTCATGGTCGATCTGTGGCGCGCCGAGGGCACGGAGCCCACGACCCTGGATGAAGTGCAGACGCGCCAGAAGGATGTCATGTTCGCCTCGCGCTCGACCCAGCATATCGAGGACTACCGCCGCACTCACGATCTGCGTCGCGCCGTGCAAGCGCTGCATGCCAGGCTGCCCCAGAAGCACAAAGACGACCCCGAGCTGCGCCAAATCGCGGCGCTGGGCTGCGACACCACCATGCACATCGTGCGCCTGCCCTACCCTGGTAAGGACTGGCACATGGCGTCGAAGGACATCAATTTTTCCCGGGGCTCGATCGAATGGCGCTGGGACAGGGGTTACCGCGATGCCGGCCGTGCCATCGAGCAAGCCGGTTGGCTAGCGCCGGTGCCGTCCCATTGCGGCGTCGTGGTCCATGAACTTGCCAGGGAAATCGCTCATGACTGAAGACGAAGTCCGCCGCAGCGCCTTTGCCATGCCGCTGTCCAACCCGGCCTTCCCGCCGGGCCCTTACCGTTTCGTCGACCGCGAATTCCTGATCATCAGCTACCGCTGCGATCCGGAATTGCTGCGCCGGGTGATCCCGGCGCCGCTCGAACTGGCGGAGCCGGTGGTCAAATTCGAGTTCATCCGCATGCCCGACTCGACCGGCTTCGGTCATTACTGCGAATCCGGCCAGGTGATCCCGGTGAGTTTCAAGGGCGAGCTGGGCGGCTACGTGCACGCCATGTATCTCAACGATCACGCCCCGATCGCCGCCGGACGCGAGCTCTGGGGTTTTCCCAAGAAGCTCGGCGAGCCGGTGCTGCGGGTGCATAAGGATACCCTGGTCGGCACGCTCGATTACGGCGGACTGCGCATCGCCACCGGCACCATGGGCTACAAACACCGGACCCTCGACCAGGATGCCGTCCTTAAGTCCCTCAGCGGCCCGAGCTTTCTGCTCAAGATCATGCCCCACGTCGATGGCACGCCGCGCATCTGCGAACTGGTCCGCTACACGCTGGAGGACATCCAGGTGAAGGGCGCTTGGTCGGGGCCGGGGGCGCTGGAACTGCATCCCCACGCGCTGGCGCCGGTGGCCGAACTGCCGGTGCAGCAGGTTCTCTCGACCACGCATATCATGACCGACCTGACGCTGCCGCTGGGCAAGGTCGTCTACGATTATCTCGAATGAGCGTTTCAACAACCGGAAGGAAGAACAGCATGCGCATGAAAGACAGAGTGGCCGTCGTCACGGGAGCGGCCAGCGGCATCGGCCTGGAGATCGCCCACGCTTACGCGCGGGAGGGCGCGAGAGTGTGCATCGCCGACCTGTCGCTGGAAGCGGCGCAAGCCGCGGCGGCGGCGATCGAGCGCGCCGGTGGCAGCGCCATGGCGGTGCAGATGGATGTGGTCGACGAGCAGGCGGTGGAGCGCGGCTTCGATCAGGTGACGGCCACCTTCGGCGTGCCGGATGTTCTGGTGAGCAACGCCGGCATCCAGCACATCAACCCGATCGAAGCACTATCGCTCGAGAACTGGCGCAAGATGCTGGCCATTCACCTGGACGGCGCCTTCCTCACCACGCGCGCCCTGGTGCGCCGCCTCTATCCGACGCAGCGCGGCGGCGCGGTGATCTACATGGGCTCGGTGCATTCGCACGAAGCCTCGCCGCTGAAGGCACCCTACGTCACGGCCAAGCACGGCCTGCTCGGCTTGTGCAAGGTGCTGGCCAAGGAAGGCGCCAAGCACGGGGTGCGCGCCAACGTCATCTGTCCGGGCTTCGTGCGCACGCCGCTGGTCGAGAAGCAGATCCCCGAGCAGGCCAGGGAGCTGGGCATCAGCGAGGCCGACGTGGTCGCCAAGGTGATGCTCAAGGATACCGTCGACGGCGAATTCACCACCACGGCCGACGTGGCCGAGACCGCGGTATTCCTCGCGGCGTTTCCGAGCAATGCGCTGACCGGGCAGTCGGTGGTGGTCAGCCACGGCTGGTACATGCAGTAAGGGCGGGACAGGATCAGTCGACCAGCAGTTCGCGGATCTTGTCTAGGTGGCTGAAGTGGCAGCCGGTGGCGTCGATGCTCAGCCAGCCGGCGCGCTTCCAGTCGCCGAGCACCCTGGCCACCGTCTCCAGGCGGGCATCGATGATTTCGGAGAGTTGCTCCAAGGTAAAGGAAATGGGCAGATGCACGCGGTCGTCCTTGCGGTCGACGCCGTAGCGCTCGATCAGCTGCAGCATCAGGACCGCCAGACGCTGGGGCATGGTGCCGGCGCTGATGATCTCGATCTTCTTGATCAGAGCCTCTGTGAACCGGGTCAGCTGACCGTGCAGATTAGAGGAAAGCAGCGCTGAGGTCTCGGCAAACTTCAAGATCACCGCGGCATCGATGCAGATCGCTTTCAGCCCCTCGTTGAGCGCCACGGCATCGATCGAGTGCTTCATCCCGGCAAAGGTCGCGAACAGGCCGAGGCAGTCCCCGGGGCCATACAGCCCATAAGTCTTGCTCACCCCGTTGCGATCCCGTCTGGCGGCCTTGACGAAGCCGGCGTCGAGCAGCACGATATCCTTGACTTTGTCGTCTCGGCGCCAGAGAAACTCGCCCCGGCGGTAAAGGCGAACGGTGGTGGCAGAGGCGATTTCCCGGAGCATTTTCAGCGGCAGTTTGGCGAACAGCTCGAAACGGCGCAGCGTCTGCACCAGTTCGGCTTTCTGCGGCTGCACCAGCGGCAGGGGCCGGAGGCGGCTGCCGGAGACGAATCTGGCTCGGAAGAAAACGCTGCGCGGCAAAGCGACGGGCGGGAATTCCGCCTTGACCTTTTGAATGGCCTTCTTATCCGCAGTCATCTGAACAACCTTATCGTCTGTCGATCACCATTGTGGCAAAGTATACCATTGTTACAGCTATGGTTTTACCCCCCCACGAACTCCGCCGGCAGCAGTAAGGCCGCTATGGCCGCGAAAAAAAACCCGCGCAAGCGCGGGTCGTATTGCCGGCGAAAAACGGC
>Ga0307375_10006963_pt1 | contig 10370 bp, 4 predicted proteins | sample TR1MG_FD_202531 | JGI IMG/M metagenome (GOLD analysis project Ga0307375, IMG submission 202531) | Soil microbial communities from Risofladan, Vaasa, Finland - TR-1 | ecosystem: Environmental > Terrestrial > Soil > Coastal area > Acid sulfate soil | place: Finland: Risofladan, Vaasa | collected...
CAGCGTGCGCACCTCCGCCAGCCCCAGTAATCCCTGAAGCTTCACCAGGTCCGGCTTGCCCGCCAGCGCCGCGCGCAGGTGCGGAATCGCCTCTGCAGGCTTGCCCTGAAAAAACAGCAGCACACCCAGATTTCCCTGCGCGTCCACGCTCGCCGGCTCCGCGGCCACTGCCGCCTCCAGCTCGGGAATCGCCAGCGCCGGCTGCTTCTGGCGCAGGTAGTTCCCAGCCTTCTGCATATGCTCGGCAAACGCGTGTTGCTTGTCCGCGGTGGCCTGTCCGGCCGCCGTGCCCGCGGTCAGCAGCAATACCAGCCAACCAATCACTTCCTTGCGCTTCCAACTCATAGCCAATCGCCCAGCTTCTATCGTGCAGCAAACCCGCGGCTTCGTGCCAGTGTCTCAGAAAAAGAAGAGACGGCGACGAATCGCCGTCTCTCCAGTTTTCCACTCTGGGCAACGCTTAGAACGTCAAGTGCGCTCCAAGCTGGAGGTTGCGTCCGCCTTCCGTGGTGGAGTCGATGACCGCGGTGTTGGTGTACGGCGTGCCCACACCGTTCGATCCGCCCAGGTTCGTATTCGGATTGCCGAAGCTGGGATGATTGAAGACGTTGGAGGCGTCGCAGCGAATCTGCAACTGGATGTTCTCCCACGGCATAGAGAACGTCTTGCCGCCGGACATGTTGAAGTAGTTCAGCCCCGGACCGTACAGGCTGTTGCGGCGAACATTGCCGAACATCCCTTCCGCAGGCTGCGTGAAGGCCGATGCGTTGTACCAGTCGTTGATGGACTGGTGCTGCGGCTTCCAGCTCATCCCGCTGTTCCAGTTGGGGAAGGCCGAACCCGCCAGCGCATACGTATTCTGCGTGGAGTACACAGTGAACGGATTGCCTGTTTGGAGCACCACCGTGCCCGAGAGTTGCCACCCGCCCGCAATGGCATCCACCAGTCCGTTGTGGTTCAGGAACAATTTGCCGTGGCCGAACGGCAACTCGTAAACCGCGTAACCCTTGAAGGCGTTGCGCACGTCAAAGTTCGAGTTGCTGTAGTTCGCCGCCGGGTTGCTCGCATCCTGGTAAGGCTGCTGGCCTGCGCGGCTGCCCCATCCGGAAGAGTCCATGTCGTCCAGCATGTGCGCCCAAACATAGTTGAAGGTGAAGCTGAATCCATTCGACATGCGCTTGGTAATGGAGGCTTGCAGCGAGTTGTAGTTGGAGATGGCGTTGTTGGTGCTGCCGCCGATTCCCTGGTACTGCGGATAGGGCCGGAACTGCGAGTCGTTCGTGGCGCGGCTCGCCGCCGGAACCTGGTTCAGATCCGTCGGGAAGTTCAGGTTGTAGCCGTGGCTGGCCACATACGACAGTTGCGCCACGTAGTTCGTCGTCAGCTCGCGCTGCACAGACAGGTTCCACTGGTAAATCTTCGGAACCGGCGTGTGGTACGCCTGGTAACTTACGCCCTGCCCGTTGAACCGCGCCGGATCGGTGGTGAAGGCCGAGTAAGGCAGCGGATTGGTGGTGCCGAAGACATTGCCCGGGCCGTCCAGCTTGGTCACAGGCGTAATACCGTTGCTGTCATCCGAAAGGCTGCCGGAAGAACCGAACGGTCCACCCATGCCGTTGCCATAGGTATCCAGGCTCCAGTTGTAGGAGTACAGTCCGAAACCGCCGCGAAGGGTGGTATTGGGCCGCACCAGCCAGGAGAAGCCGGCGCGCGGCAGCCATGTGTTGAAGACATTCGCCTGCAGCGACTTGCGTCCGTTGGCATGCGTCGAGGCATACCAATAGGCGCCCAGCGTGTTGGTTGCCGGGTTGGTCACCGTCGGGTCAAAGCTGTCAATGTTGCCATGCACTTCGCTCCAGCCGTGGTTCATCTGGTACCGCAGTCCCAGGTTCACGGTCAAAGTCGGCTTCACCTTCCAGTCGTCCTGGATGAACATCTGCGGGCTCTTCAGTCGGGCGCCATACTCCGGCGTCACGCCTGCGTTCCAGCTGTTGGCATAGCCCAGCAGGAAGTCCGCATACTCCATACCCGTTCCTGCCACGGGAGCCGCAACACCGGTCTGCGGATCCACGGCCCACTGCTGCGTGTATTGCCCGGAGAAGTTCATGGCGCCGGCGTTCGTGTTGCCCCACGCCGTCGAGTCGTCACGATAGATCAGCATCTCGCCGCCGAAGTGGAGGATGTGCTTGCCGCGAATCATCGTCACCACGTCCGAAGGATCAAAGACGTGCTCCTTGTAAACCGAGTTCGAGCTCGGGTTAATCCACGCGTACGGATACGAACCCGTGAAGTTGATCGCCGGGAAGGTGTCCGCCTTGGCAAACTGCCAGCCCAGCTGCGCCGGGTAACCCTGGCCCAGCGAGAGATCGGCAAAGAAGTTGCCCTGCCACGTGTAGCCCATGCGCGCTTCGTTGATCGTCCGCGGGCTGATGTTCCACACGTCCGTCACCTGCGCGTTATTGTTGTCCACGTCGCCAGACTGGCAACCCACCGGGCAGGCCGTCACCTGGCTCGGATACACCACCGGCGTATCGCTCTGCGTGTCCGACATCGTCAGCCTGTTGTCTGGCGTGATCTGGTAATCCAGCCGGCCGAAGAACTGCCGGTACGGCGTGGACTGCGGCACGCTGGCGTAGAAGTTGTTCTGCAGCTCGCCTTCTGAACCAATGTTGCCGGGAATGAACTGCCCACCCGAAATGTGTTTGGTCGGCGTCGGGTACCACTGCTGGAAGTTGGCCGACACCATATCAATCAACGCCGAAGGCAGCTTGTTGCCGTTCTGGTATTCGCTGGCAAAGCTCTGCCGAACCGGGTAGGGATTGCCATTCGAGTCATACGCGATGGTCTGCGTTGTCGGATCATAGATGTTCTGCATACCCGAGAAGTCGCCGCTCATCACGGCCGGCGTGGGAATGCTGTTGGTGCCGGAGCTGTTTCCGTGGTCCACGATCTGGTTGTAGTCAAAGTAGAAGAACATCTTCTTCCGCAGGATCGGCCCGCCCACCGATGCGCCAAAGTTATTGAAGCGCAGGAAGGGAATCGGTCCCGGCTGGAAGTAGGAGTGCGCCGTCAGCGCGTCGTTCTGCAGATAGTCATAGGCCGATCCGTGGAAATGGTCCGTTCCGCCCTTGCTGATCTGGTTGAAGATCACGCCGCCAATGCCATACTGCGCGGAGAACGACGAGGTGTTCACCTGCAGTTCGCTCACCGTCTCAAAAATCGCCGGGTTCGCGTTCTGGCTGTGCGAGAGCGTGGTCGAGGCTCCGTCGGCAAGAACGTTGCTGTACGGAAGGTTGCCGTTCACTGAGACCACCTGGCCAGGGTTGGACGAGCCCTGCGATCCGTTGACCGTGCCGCTGGCGCCGGGCAGCAGAATCATGAAGTTTTCCCAGCTCTGGCCCGTCGCTCCGCCCACCTGCGGCAACTGGTCCATGGACTTGGACTCCAGAGTCACGTCCTGGCTGCCAGACTCGGTCTGCAGCAGCGGAACGTCTGAGGTAACCGTCACTTCCTGGCTCGCCTTGCCCACCTTCAGTTGTGCGTTCACTGAGGTGTAGCCCACCTGCACCGTCACCGGGCCGCGCACCAGTGTTTGAAAGCCCTCCTTGGTGAACGTGACCGTGTAGCTGCCGGTCACAATCGAGGAGGTATCAAACAAGCCATCGTTGTTGGTGGTGTATTCCTTGGACACACCCGTATTCACGTTCATCACCATCACGGACACGTTTGGAATCAGTGCCCCCGTACTGTCTGTCACGCTGCCCCGGATGTCACCGGAGTTCGTGCTCTGTGCAAGACATGCCACTCCTCCGCCTAAGACCACCAGCAGCAGGGGCATGATCCATCGCAACTTTCTTTGCATGTTGTGCCTCCAGAATCGTTTGCCTATACCTAGAACCCGGCCTCTCGCATGGAAAACTCCCCGTAGGCCGCTATCCGTGCCCCCGGGTGCTTCCGTGCGGGTTGCTGCACTGCGCGTCAGTCAATTCCCGGTCCGTACCCCATAAAAACCAAAGACAATCGCTTGATTTATAACTTTCAAAGAGGCGCAAAACCGATTTCACGCGCGAAAGAGATTACACTACGGCAAAAGAGTGGCTGTCAAGTCGTCCGGCCTGCAGTTTCCCAGTAGACAATCGATTGGTTCGTCGCTATAGTTACCAGCATCGACCCAAGGGACCCGCATCGGCCTCTCCAGATAACCCGGCATATGCGGCCGTTCCCTTAACTAAATCGTTCAAGTCAATCGTCTGTCTTAACCATGTTTACCGGTTTGGCACCTCGGCTTGAGAAAGTCTTGGATTCCATGATGCATCGCCGTTCTCGACGCAATTTTCTTCAGCAAGCCTCCGCCTTCGCGGCCATCTGCTCAGTCAAAGGTTTGTCTTTAACAGCGGAAGAGCCTCGCTCCGCCGCCCCCCGCGCCTGGATCTCCGCCGGAAGCCGCCGCCTGGAGCCCCTGGACCTGGGCCGCTGGACCCCCTCCGGCACGCCCACGCCCGCAGCGGTCGAAATCGACCCCGCCCGCCGCTTTCAAAGCATCCTCGGCTTCGGCGGCGCATTTACTGACGCCTCCTGCTACCTCTTCCACCAGATGCCGCAGGCGACTCGTCATGCACTCCTCGAGGACCTGCTCGGGCCCACCGGCCTTCGCCTCTCCGTCGGCCGCACCTGCATCGGCTCCAGCGACTACTCGCGCACCGCCTACTCCTTTGACGACTCGCCCACGCCCGACCCCGAGCTCACCCATTTCTCCATTGACCACGACCGCGCCTACATCCTTCCCACGCTGCGCGAAGCCTTTCAGGTCAACCCGGAGCTGTTTCTCTTCTCCTCGCCGTGGAGCCCGCCCGGCTGGATGAAGTCCAACCACTCGCTGCTGGGCGGCTCCATGCGCAACCACTACTTCGCCGCCTACGCCCAGTACTTCGTCAAATTCCTCCAGGGCTACAAGAACGCCGGCGTGCCCATCTTCGCCATCACCACCCAGAACGAGGTGGACACCGACCAGGACGGCCGCATGCCCGCCTGCTTGTGGGGCCAGGAGTACGAAACCGCCTTTATCCAGCACCACCTGGGGCCCGCACTGCACGCCGCCGGGCTGGACACCCGCATCTGGCTGCTCGATCACAACTACGACCTGTGGGGCCGCGTCCTCGACCAACTCGCCGACCCCGAGCTTGCCCGCTTTGTGGACGGCGTGGCCTGGCACGGCTACGTCGGCGGTCCGGACGTCATGACCCGCGTCCACGACGCCTACCCTTCCAAGGGCATGTACTGGACCGAGGGCGGCCCGGACATCTCCGACCCCGCCTACGCCACGGACTTTGCCCACTGGTCCAGCACCTGCGCCGGCATCCTGCGCAACTGGGCCCGCTGCATTGTCAGTTGGAACCTGCTGCTGGACGAGAAAGGCCAGCCCAACATTGGCCCCTTCAGCTGCGGTGGCCTGGTCACGCTCAACTCCAAAACGCAGCAGATCACGCGCAGTGGCCAGTACTGGGCCTTTGCCCATTACGCCCGCTCGGTCCAGCGCGGCGCGCGCGTCGTGGCCAGCTCCGGCGGAGCTTTCGGACTGGACCACGTTGCCTTCGTCAATCCCGGCGGCGACTACGTCCTCGTCCTCACCAACCAGGCTGAGGAGCGCGCCATCGAATGCCGCTTTCAGGAGCACGCCCTCCAGGTCAACCTGCCGCGCAACTCCATCGTCACCCTTCAGTGGAATCCGGCCGCTGGCTCCTGAGCGCCTCCGGTTCCACGCAAAAGAGGGCGGTCTCCGCGTGGAGATTGCCCTCATTTTTTTTGAGCGGCACGCGCCCACCCGGCCACAGTCCGGCATTCGGCGCCAGCTGCTGCGCGCGGGCGCTATTGGAACTGGTACCAGTTCACGTTGGCGCCGCTCGAAAAGACCACGTAGAGCGTGTGCACGCCAGTCGCCGCGGTCACCGGCGCGGAGACCGTCTGCCACGTCTGCCAGCCGCCCGTCACCGGCAGCGTCACCGTCGCAATTGGCGTGCCGGCTGTGCTGTCCAGATAGAACTTCGCCGTCGCTCCGCTGCCTGCGCTGGCCTCGCGCACCTTCACCGTGCTCACGCCCGCGCCAAAATCCACGTTCTTATACACGGCCTGCGCCCCGTTCGTCAGATAGCCGAGGTCGTAGCCCCCTGTGGTGTCGCTCGTGGTCTCCGACTGCAGGCCGCTCTCCGTTGCGTAGCTCGAGCCCTGAATCTCCGCCGTCGCCGGCATCGTTCCCGTGCCAGTCTGCGTGCCCGCCCACGTGAATGTGGCCGCGCTCAGCGCCGGCAGCGTGTACGGAAACGACTGCGTCCCCCACTGCAGGCGGAAGCTGTTGCTCGCGCCCGTGTTGTTGAACGCCACAAGCGCTTTTGACCCGTCCGGATTCTTGAACGCCACAGTGTCGATGCCGTTCGCATTGCTCGAGTAGATGCGCACCGCGCCCGGCAGCACATATTTGCTGTACTGGCCCAGCGTATAAAACTCAATGTCCTTGGTCACCGCGCCGGTTGTGCTGTTCACCGTAACAATTGGCGTGCATGTGTTGCAGCCGCCGAGCCCCGCATTCTGCGTCAGGTTCGGACCCAGGTTCTCATTTAGCGCCAGGCTCCACTTCACATACGCCTTCGCCGCGTTGCGCAGCACCCCGGTAATCTCCACAAAATCTGCCGTGAACTGGTCGCTCACCCACGTGCCACCGGAGTGCTCCGTCTCCCATTGTCCCTTCGTCGGGAACAGATTCTGTACAGTCTGCTGCGCGCCCGGAGGGCCGCCATAGCCATGCCAGGCCGTGCCCGCCACCAGCGGCGAAGCCAGCACCGTCGAATCGCCCAATACCGTCTCCGGATACGCAGGTGTGTCCCAGTTGTGGTCGTAGACCAGCACCTGCGTGGACAAGTTATTGGCCTGCAACGCCGGCAGCGCATAGTCGCGCAGCACGCTCAGCTGCGTGCCCGCGTCCATGCCCATGCTCGGGTAGCTCGTCGTCACATAGAGCGGCTCATTCTGCAGCGAGATGTAATCAATGGGCACGCCCGCCGACGCATACGCCTGAATGAACTTCACAAAATAATTCGCAAAGGCCGCTTCATTGGTCGACGTCAGCAGCAAATTGCCTCCCAGCATCGACACCGGACTCATCGACGCCGGGTCCTTCATCCATCCCGGCGGGCTCCACGGGTTGGCCATCAGCTTCATCGCAGGGTTCAGCGCCTTCGCCTGCTGAAGGACGGGCAATATATCCGCCTGGTCATGCGCAATGGAGAAATTCGCCAGCGTCGGATCCGTCTGCCCCACCGGCATGTCGTCATAGGAGTAGACCGAGCGCGCCAAGTCGCTCGCGCCCATGGGAATGCGCATGAAGCTCAGTCCAATGCCGCCGCCGTTGCGCGTGAACAGGTCGTTCATCGCGCTGGTTTCAGCGCCGGACTGCGCCACCTCATGCAGCAGATACGCCGCCGAATCCGTGAACGCTGCGCCGAAGCCCTCCATCGTCTGGTAAGTCTGCGTCTCGTCCGCCAGCACCTGGTTGTCGCTCGCCGTCGCCGTCCGCGCGGTAAAGGTCAAACTCGGCTGCGCGGCCAGCAGGCTCGTGCGGTCATGCGTGCTCAGCACCACGCTCACCGACGGCCCGGCCAGCACATACATCCCCGTGGCCACCGCGCTGTTTGCGTAGCCGCTCGCCGCGGCCATTGCCTCAATTGTCGTGTCCTCGTTCACCGCAATCGCGCCCGAGTAGACCGCGGAATTCGTCGTCGGCGTGGACCCGTCCGTCGTGTAGTAGATCGTCGCGCCATTCGTCGCATCGGCCAGGGTCACGCTTTGTTCCGCGTTGAACGAGCCCGGAGCCGGGCTGAAGGTCGGCGTCGCCGCCGGCGTGGGGGGCGGCGTGGAACTGCTGCCCCCTCCGCCTCCACCGCAACCCGCCAGGCAAACACCGGCCAAAGCTCCCGCAAGCATCCAATTCCGCATAAGGTCCCACACTCGCATCCGTTCCGCCCGGAATTCTCAACACCCTCCGGCGGCGCAGTTCTTGTGAAGTGTGAGCATACTCCAACCCCGGCGGTCTTGTCTCGCCGTTTCCCTTTAGACAATCGCTTGTGTTGCTATTCTCCCCAGCCGCCACCGCCCGGCGACTCCACCCGCAGCCGGCTCCCGGCCGCGAGTTCCCGCGTACATTTGCCCGGAAGTTCCTGCTCCCTGCCGCCGCTCCGCACTGTGGTCCGGCCGGTTGCGCCCGGTCCTCCTCCTGCCAGGCCCCACGGCCCCGCCAGCCGCCGGTCCGCCAGAAGCGTCACCTGCGCCTCGCCCAGCAGCTCCAGCTCGCGCACCACGCCGTCCCCGCCCCGATGCTTTCCCTTGCCGCCGGAGTTCTTTCGCAGCCCATAGCGAACCATGCGAAATGGATACGCATACTCGAGCGCCTCCACCGGCGTGTTCAGACTGTTGGTCATGTGCGCGTGGTGTGCGCTCGCGCCCGCACCCTCGGGTCCCGCACCCAGCCCACCGGCAATCGTCTCGTAATAGGTGTAAGCGAGACCATTGCGCGGGTCCGTGCCGCCGATCGTCAGGTTGTTCATCGTGCCCGAACTCGCCGCCGGAATCCGCCCAGGCAGCGCCTGCGCCAGCGCCCGCAGCAGCGTGTCCACAATCCGCTGCGAGGTCTCCACATTGCCGCCCGCCACCGCCGCAGGAAGCGCTGCATTCACCACCGAGCCCTCCGGCGCTGCAACGCGCACAGGCCGCATCAACCCTGCCGTGGCCATCGCCCCCGGCGGCAGCAGGCACCGCAACACATAGAACACCGCCGACCACGTGATCGCATACACCGCGTTTACGCTGCCCGGCACCTGCCCATCCGTCCCCGCAAAGTCCACCACCACACGCCCGCTCTTCGGTTCGTTCCGCACCGTCACGCAAATCTTCACGAGCCCCGGCCGCACACCGTCGTCATCCAGAAAATCTTCCGCCTTCCACTCACCCGCGGGCAGCGCGGCCAGCACCTGCCGCATCAGCCGTTCCGAACCCTCCAGCATGGCGCGCACTCCGCGCAGCAGCCGCGCATGGCCAAAGCGCGCCACCAACTCCAGCATCCGCGCCGCGCCCACGCGGCATGCGCCCATCTGCGCCGTCAGGTCGCCCTCGCGCTCCCGCGGCGTGCGCACATTTGCCAGCAGAATCGCCAGCACCGCCGCATCCATGTGTCCGCCGCGCACCAGCTTCACCGGAGGAATCCGAATCCCCTCCTGCGCAATCTCTCGGCACGGACCCATCGACCCCGGATACATCCCACCCACGTCCGCATGATGTGCGCGATTGGCCACGAAGAACGCCGGCCGCCGCCCGCCAGGCAAAAACACCGGTGCCACCATCGTCAGGTCTGGCAGGTGCGTCCCGCCGCAAAAGGGATCGTTCAGCAGAGCCACGTCGCCCGGCACAAACTCCATCGCATCCAGCGCCGCGCGCACGCTCATCGGCATGGACCCCAGGTGCACAGGCATGTCGTCGCCCATCGCAATCAGCTCGCCCTCGGCAGAAAACACCGCCGACGAGTAGTCCCGCCGCTCCTTGATGTTCGGCGAAAAGGCTGTCCGCCGCAGCGCAGCGCCCATCTCCACCGCCACCGAGTGCAGCGCGTGACCCACCACTGCCACCTCCGCCGCATCCGGCCCGGCCTGCTTTCTCGCTCTCGCCCGTCGCTTCGCGCGTGTTGCAGCCTGCTTCATCGCCCGCCTCCGCGCTTCGCCGCCGGTTCCAGAATCAAATTTGTCTGCGCGTCCACGCGCGCCGTCCATCCCATCGCCACATAAGTCGTCGCGCTCAACTCGGTCACCACTGCCGGACCAGTGAACTGTTCGCCCGGCCGCAGCTTTGCGCGGTCATAGAGCGCGCCACGCCGCCAGGCCCCGCCCTCAAACACGCGATGCGCACCCAGCCGCGCGTGCCTGCCATCGCCTCGTACCATCTTCACTCGCGCTTTGCACGGCGCAGGCGTGTGCACCACGGCCAACACGCGCAGCGTCACCACCTCCACCGCGCGCGCCCGGTCGGCGTATCCATAGTGCTGCGCATGTAGTAGATGAAAGTCCTCCACCGCGCGCGCGCTCCACGGCACACGCAGCTCGAAGCCCTGCCCGTGGTAACGCAAATCCGCCACGCGTGTGAGCCGCGGTCGCGCACCCTCCGCCACAAACGCCCTGCGCGCCTCCGCCTCCAGCACGCGAAATGCAGGCTCGATCTTCGCGCTCTCCGGCTCCAGCATCACCGTGCGCGACACCTCGCGCCGCAGTTCCGCATCCAGAATGCCCAGCGCAGACAGCGCTCCGGGCGCCGCCGGAATCACCACCTTCTTCATG